>Ga0065711_1036351_pt1 | contig 21095 bp, 13 predicted proteins | sample Hoacrofraction12_FD_59098 | JGI IMG/M metagenome (GOLD analysis project Ga0065711, IMG submission 59098) | Hoatzin crop microbial communities from Cojedes, Venezuela - Epithelial fraction 12 v2 (version 2) | ecosystem: Host-associated > Birds > Digestive system > Esophagus > Crop | place...
TCGACCTGCTGGCCACGCTTCTCTTGATGCAGCCCAGGACACGGTTGGCCCTCTGGGCTGCCAGCGCACATTGCCGGCTCATGTCCAGCCTTTCGTCTATCAGTACCCCCAAGTCCCTCTCAGCAGAGCTCCTCTCGATCCTTTCATCCCCCAGCCTGTATTGATACTGGGGATTACCCCGACCCAGGTGTGGGACCTTGCACTTGGCCTTGTTGAACCTCATGAGGTTCACACAGGCCCACCTCTCCAGCTTGTCCAGGTATCTTCCTGGTATCTTCTCCTTGCTCCCCTTCCCCAGTGCTTGGTTGCTTTTGTAATTTTTTTTTTTCCTAAAGCTTTTTAAAATAGTTTCAAAGTTTTCCCACACTTTTGTTACGAATTATAAACCCTACTTGGTTCAGGCAGAGCAAAAATCATTCTGTGTTATCACCTACACAGCTCCAATCCTTCAGAGTCCTGCTGACTCGCCACAGGTCCCAGATGGATACTATGCATTTCAAGAACAGCAAGGTAGAATAATTTTAGTTCATAGTTGCAAGTGGCTTAGCGTTTGGAAATTTTTTTTAACACATAAAGAGTATAAAGCTTCTTAGAACAGGCTTGTTACAGAGGCAGACTGCTTTTTGCCTGCTCTGAGAAGGTTTTGCCCGTTTTGCCTGCTGTGAAAAGATTCAGTAGGGTTGGGAAAAAAATATTGAGAGCCACCACAGCCTTAAAACATTTTCCCCACTGTCACATTATGCATGATCCAGCGATTTACCCAGAACATTTGAAAGCTAAACAACTTCAATAACATAGTCCAGAGGCTTCTTGTAGGGCATGAAAGGAGGTCCCTGGAGCATATGGGATCCCCCTAGCAGAACAGACTTGAAAGCTTCCCACAAGGAATTACAAAATTTTGAAAAGCCTGTTGAAAATAAAAACCATCAGGCTGACTCTTGTGTTGCATCTAAAGCTGGAAAATAAATCCTGCATTGCCATGCTCTGGTCCTTTCCGAAAGCTCTGGTGACCACCTTCTTGCAGAGAAGAGGAGCGCTGCTACCCACCGATAAAACACTGTGCAATAGCTGCTCAGGAACAAGTTTACTCCAAGCTGCCATGGCAGCTCTCTAACAGACACCAGGAGCCATGCTGACCTCCCTTCAGGAGGAACCTGAAGGGTTCTTACCATAGGACACAGTACCCGAACTTCTGGCTGAAGCTGCATCTTGGCAAGCCACTGTGCAGCCGGCTGCAGCAGCGCTTGGCACCAGATGAGCCGCCCCACTTGGAATGATCTGAAGAATGTGACTTTTCCTTGAGGTGTAAAAGAAAAAAGTGCAATAAAAAGAAAACTGGAGGAGATATGAGCAAAAGCGTCAGTGCTCTCCAAGGCTCAGCCCACTTCTGTGCACCTTCAGACTTCCAGAAGCAATTGTTTGTCTCGCATTACTCCTTAATGCAACCTGCTCGGTGTCACCATGTCTTTCAGGCACGGATGGAGACAGCCAGGAGATCCATCTTTCCCTAACTTTTCATTTCTAAATCAGCTACCACTCATAGTTGCCAGCAGTGTGATAGAAATATTAAACCACACGCAATAATCAGGACTACCAGGGCAGCTCTTCCATGACATGTTATGAGCCAACAGCACAGGCATTTCACTGCTTTACACTCACCTACACAGACAACAGAAAAAAACAAACTCCTCAAATTCAAGGCAGGAATGAGTGTATCTTTCCCCGCTACTGACTCCACAATCAAAACAGAGCAAGGACAGAAATATTAAAGTGTATTTTGCTCTCTTATTTTGCCAAGCTGCAACTCTTACTTCAAATGTTCCCATGAATTTTGCTCAATACATGTTATTTGCAGCTTCATTTTTCAAAGTAGCAAGGTCTGAGTAACTGTCTCACAGTGTCATCTGATACATCTGCATCTTCCCCTTCTCACATCTTTATTCTGCAAAGTTTAACTCAAAGGCAAATTCACTCCCCCACTTCTGACACTGGTTTTTGGTTATGACGGGGCCACAGAATTCAAACGAGGTCCTTTACATGCTGCTAAAAATATAAATGTTCTGCAGACTGGAGGGAAAAAAATAAACTGTACATCAAATTAAATGGGCAATTTTTCAAGATGCTTATGAAGTGGAAGTTATTCTGAATGTCTCTGACCACACTGTAATAGAATAACCAGAGGAAGGGCAACTCAGTAACATGGGAGGGTTTACACAGCAGAAGACAGCAGTAAGACCACATATATTTTGGCATCCGCCTCTGTGAAAGCCTCTCTGTAGCCAGCAACTTCAAACTGGTGCAAAGGAGCCAGTTTTGCATCTCATGACTGGAATATGTACATTTGTTTTCTCTTTCTACTGTAACAGCACAAAAGTCCAAATTTAGGAAAAAACTTGAAAGCAGAGAAAAAGGCTGATGGCAGTGGGAGGGATGGAGATGGCAAGCGACTACACCGGCCTCAGTGTCTGACCACAATACTGCGGTTTTCTGGAGTATAAAGGCGATGCTGTGCTCGACTAGGTCAAAGTACTCTGGAGAGGGAACAGAATATAGCTTAGCTCTGTAACAGCCCATGTTGAATACAGACACTGAATACAGTTTTTTTAAATTATTTTATTATGTGCATACTCAGACACCAGAGTAGTTTGACACCACGAAGTTTTAGCATTTGCTTGAGAGAAATGACACCTCATGTATATGAAAACTACCGAGACATTTATTTTCTGGAGAGTTTGATGAAACCCATGATTCTCCTCCGATATAAACAGTCCACCTATAAATAGGCGCAGCCTGTATCTGCCACATTTCTCTAGATATCTATTTAAGACTGAAGACTTTTTTTACTACACCACTCAAATAACTTTCTGAAGCAGTTTTCTCCTGTGAGTAGTGTATTTTCCCAGCACACAGCGTTTTTTTTTCCCATGACTAACACACAAGGTGAAGCAGCTATGAACAGGAATGGTAAGAAAACGTGAACATTGTGAGAATGGTATTAGATAAATTTACTAGGATATAAGCAAAACAAAGCTCCAAGCCATGCACTTAAATTCAACTGAGAAACAAAGTTACCAACCAGTTCCTTTTAAAAACAATGAGTTGAAAGACCCCACAATCTGTCATCTCAACACTAAAACTTGCAGCTTCCACTTTACAATTTAAGGATGTAAAAATTAATCCCAGCAACAGTAAGCCTAAAGATGCTTAAGGAAAATGCATGTTACTGCCTACCTGCATTGAACACTACCTAGTCATTAGCAAAGCTGAAATAAAATATCCAAATTTTGGATGAAAACAACTTTCTGGAAATTAATTCACCAGCTGGGATCTCAAGTATTGGCAGCAGAAAGTAGGTGTCTGCATCAAAAATCCAGAAGTTGGTGCAAAAATTGTTATCCATAGATCACATTTACTGTAATAACCCTCCCCTAGAAGTCCTGCCCTTTCCAGTAAGATCGGCAGAGCTCCCGCTGCCCTGTGCTGGGTGGTACCCGCCGGGACCATCCTGGCCAGAAGCATAGGAACCTCTGGCCACCAGTCACCCAACCCGCACGTTGCAACCCTGCTTGCTGCCCAGAAGAGGAACCGAGTCTTTCCCATAGCCCTGAGGCAGTGCTGTTCCTGTTGTGGCCTGGGGACACACGCACACATGTCCCCTGTCACTCCCAACCATGACACGATGTCTCCCACTTACAAAGCCATTAGCAATCATCCTGCCTGGTTCGCTCCCGCTGTGCCAGTACCTGCAGAGGACTGCCACCTCTTTCCATGGAGGTTGTTTCCCAAGGCCACATCTGCAGCCCTCTGCTCACCTCCAGGTCCTCCTCTCCACACCACTCAATTTACACAAAACAAGGACAAAATTCCATTAAACTCCACCAGGACGCAAGACCTGTATTCAAAATTTAATCCATCAAAAATGCAAGTGGATGTGGTCTAAGGACTGGAGCTGAGACATCAAAGGCTCAGCTGATGGGCCCTGCAGAGGGTTGCAGGTAGTTGCACATCAGCATGCCTTGAGATGCCCTCCCAGAAACTCGCTGCAACCGTGATTCCAGATCTGACTCCTCCGAGCCCTCCTCCTAAAGTGGTTTTGCTGTTGGTACCTCGGCCAGAAAGCAGTTTCACAGCCTCTGAATGGAGTAGTTGTGGTGATGCTACAAAGCAACATATCTGAGACAAACCTGCTGAATTTTCAGGCTCTTCAAGCACTTCCTGCCCCCTTACAAGGAAAGTACAAAAGTTTTACATGCTTTTACACTGGTTTTACACAGGATTTATACTGTTAGGCTGCACTAGCATCAGACAATATTGCTTGACTTCAACATTTTGCTGCAAAGTGCACTGTAGATCCAGTGCCACTTGGCAGAGGGGCTTTTGAAAACGAAAATATCAATAAAATCTCCTCTTTTTAGGGGACAGCATAGCATCATGTTCTGAACCTTGGGCTGGCTTTGGGGCTATTCTGGAATCCAATTTTAAAATATTTTATACTGCAGAAAAGTATCTACTAAAGCCACTTGAGATTAAAGACTACATGTTTTGGTTATTTCTCCATTTGGGCTTACATCCACCAGTCACAGCAAACTAAAGGCAAGCATGATGCAGGCATGAAGCCAAATACAGTTGAGTTATAAAATCTTAACAGTTACTTCCCCCAAGCAGAGTCATCTTGGCCGCCTGCACCCCTCCTCAGCATGCTCCACATCCAGGGCAAAACTTGTAAAATTTGCATTTTTGCTTCAGTAACCTCTCACTGTACGTTTCTCCTATCCAGCTGCACCCAAGCCCATGAAAATGTACATGACTTTTTTGTGTGTGTGCATACAAGTGCAAGCAGAAGGTCATTGAAAAAGGAGAAGTGAGTTTAGGTGAGGGTGTGTTGGAGTCCTGAATGCACCCCACTAACTACTAATAGAGACTTCTCTTAAGAGCTAGGGGAGGGAAAAATGGCAAACTTTGACACATACTTAAACACCACGCTGGCCTCTATCAGATTGAAACTACTGCTGTGGAATAAAGTCAAAAAGGTACGTACTTACTACAACCACATTGACCACTACCGAAACTCAACAAGTCGCCGTTCCTGTTTCACGTTCTATTTTAAAAGCACATTTTAACATATCGTTGTATATCTTTAGCCGTCTACAGCATAAACCTGCAATTTTTCCTTTAGGGCAACAGGCTTGAAAGAAATGTTTATGCATCTATGCGAGTGGAAATGCTTATACAACATCTGCTAAGAGGTGAGACCCTCACACGAGGCACACCTGCAGTCTGCACCATTTCCCAGTAAAGCACTACTCTCACTTGTAAAGCTAGTAGTTGTAACAGTGACTTGTATTCCTGTACACCCTGGAATAAACCTGGCCACGTGAAGCGGACAACAGTCTGCTTACAAAGCGGCTAAAGCAAGCCACGAAAAGTTGAATAAACCCTATCGGGGCTTTTTTAAGTGCATGAAACTGCCACCTCAACACACTTCAAGCCATGCAGGCTATCAGCTTGCAGCAAACTTTCCATCCTGGATGCCTGGTATAATTTGCGGGGCACAGTCAGCAGCTGCGAGCCATGGGGAGCTGTCATCACAGGCTCTCCTGCCGCACGCTTAAAGCCTTTCAAAAGCAAAGCCGCGGGGTTACACCACTGCACGTACCTACCAAGCACAGCCAAAACAAGCATGGCTTTGGGTCTGCTTTGACTGCATCGCCATGGCCCAAGGAAACCTCAGGGCCTCCCAAGGCACCCAGGAGGAGCTGCGGGCTGTTGCAGGGCTGCGTGCCCAGGAGGTGATGAGCCGCAGGAGGAGGTGACGGTCACACACGGCCGGCTGCACGCAGAGCTTCTGCTTCACCAGAACCATCTCCCCATGCAGAAGCCAAGTTGCTCCCGAGATCTGAGTACAAGTCTGGCCAGCATCCCCACTCCCAGCATCACAGCTGCTGCAGTATTTACTAGAAACCCAAAGTTCAATCCCATAATGGACAACACGCTCAATGCGCTTGCATCGAAGACTTCTGCTGATCTCCAGCCACACCTCCTGTCTCTTAACAAACCCAGAGTGCAAATGCCCTGGCGAGGCACTAGCATTAACAGAACACATCACCGGACTGTGCATCACCAACCTAGCCCAAATCTGGCACTGGCTTACAACCCTGCTACCAAAAACGAAATCAGACTTGCACTTGCAAAGTAAATTATGACTTCACGAACTGAGTTACTATCAAGCAGGATGAACCAAGATACAGGAGATCCTGTTTGCATGTTTATTTCCTTGATTACAACAAAAACTCAAGAGTACACATGCAAGCTTTGTTATTTTTTTTTTCAAGGGCATAAGGAGCACCAAGCCAACTGAGTTGCAAGGAGATTTATGTTTTAACTGCCTCAAGGTCTTTGAAAATGAATGCCTGTATATCACTTTATACGAGTCGCGGATATGTTACAGAAAATTCAAATAAGCACCTGTCCTAGGTGCTTGTATTGTATCCAAAACTCTGCAGGATGCTGCACTGGATAAAAACATGCTCACCTCCCTTAGTACAGGCATTTGGAACACCCAAGTGAGAACCTCCACTGCAACTCACTTTGACACCACCAGCAACATCCCAAAAAGCCAACGCATCCAGCATCATCGCAGACAAGATCCTACCAATTTATAAACACTTGTACCCACAGCACACAATGGCTCTCAGGGCAATTCTCACCTGCTCTGGAGCTGGTTTGTGAGTTCAGAGAAGGGAACATGGAAATACAACCTGGCTCGAAGCAACGTGCCCTTACCTGAGCCTGGTATCAGGTGCCGAGATGCATCTGTTCTGCTGGAGTTGTCCTCTCCCCCGCAGGCATCTACCTGGCAGGAGCTGGCTGTCTCTGCTGTGGGGTGACGAGGACGCCCAGCCGTCGCAGCCCACCGATCAAACGCTGTTTGGCCTCACTCGCACTGCCCCAGCTCAGCGTGGCCAATCTCCCTTCGCTCCACCAGCACGTGAGAGTTCACTGTGAGCGGCTGGGAGAAAAGACAAGGCAGGAGGCAATCTGCACACAGGCTCTCTCTTCCCCTGGGCTCACTGTGAAGGAAACAAGAAGGTGGTAAGTTTTCCAGTTCTGGCACTCTCCTCTATCAGCACAGGGAGTCTTTGCACACAGAGGAAAGGCAGGTCCCATTGTAGCAGACAGCAAGGCAGCATCTCATCCTGGTGGGGAAGGAACAGGCTGTAACATGAGGGCACCCAATGACAGAAAGTGAACTACACTTGTCTGTGCTGCAGGAAAACCCTTGGTGTGGGCCATGCTCAGATTTTGTCGATTTGGTGGGTTTTCCAGCATGAGTTTTCTCCCCACCCGGCTTACAGCATCAGCACAGCCCAGCACAGACTTGAGTTAACACAGAGGAGTCATTATAGGGATTTTGTTTGGGGCTTGGCAGGAAGTTTACAGCTATATGACCATACGTGCCAGGTACTGGAAAACCAGCCTGTGTGCCTCCAGCTGCTCAACATCATCTTGTCTGGGGTATTTATCCAGGGATGCTCAGCTCAGACACAACCCAGCACCTGGCTTGAAGCAGGGGGCTGTGTTTCAGCCAGTCTTCTGGCCTGGCTGAGTGCTGGGGGATGGAGGGGCTTCCCATGCAGACCACAGACTCCATCACACCTTTGTACCAGCAGACACACGCTACCAGCAACTCAGTAGGCAGAAGAGGTCCCCTGCCCAAGCCAAAGGCACAGTATTACACCAGACTTCAGCCAATCTAACAGCATGAGTCAAGAAGGACGCAACAGGTTGTCCAGGCCATTCCTCCAGGAACAAGCTGCGGGGGGGAAGGGAGAAACAGCATATGGGACTTCGGTCAGGTTAAGACCAGTAACACAACATCACCAACGCATGGCGCAAGAGCTGGCACTGACAGTGCCACCTGAGCCACCTCCCAGCACTTGCAGTTCCGACCCAATACATACAAACAGCTAATGCAGTTCAAAGGACACCACAGCCCAACATATAGCTATCATTTTTCAAAAACAAGTTTCTAATTCTCACCTTAAGCAACCCAGAGATGCAATGCACTGGTTTCACAAGTGCAAAATTAAGACATCACTCCAAAGCGCAATGCTTCTGTTCGAAGCCAGCATGCGCCGGGAGGGCGAAGCATGCACTGATGCCCAGGAGAGAAAGCATAGCTCCTTTTCATCATGAGCAGCCACTTTAATAACACCACCTCTCTTCTGATCTCCCTCCAAGCACCTGTGAATGGACTTTTCCCCAGGTTCCTGGGCTGTCCCGTGCTGAACTTCCCTGCTGTCACCCCTCCAGCACATGGACACAACAAGTCAGAGACTCCAAAGTGCAGAAGACTTCACACCCTTTCAGAGACAGCCACCTTTACCATCAAGTAACCTGTAATACAGATCACATTATATATACACATTATCACTGAGTAGCTTACAACATGGCTTACACACATTATAATGTAGATTACACACATTTCCGTCTGTTCTCCCAATTTGCACCAAGCTTTTAAAGTATGATGGCAAGCCACGGTCACAATGCTGGCAATACTTTGCCACCAGACTATGGCAATACCATGACACCCAAATACATTGACCAAATCTTTTTGTTATAGAAACAACTAAAAAGCTATGTAAGGCTGCATTTACGTGCTATACACCCCCCTCAATACTACCAGTGTGCACAGCAGTGCTGCCAGTAAATAAAACCTCAACCCTCTCCCCACCATGCTTCCTGTGCTCCCAGCACTTACGGCTCGCTCTTTTTCAGACACATTTTTGCACTGTGCCTTGGTGCTCAGGTTAAGGTCTTCTGCCCAAGAATGGAGACAGGAGGAGAGAAGCAAGAGGGCTGATAAATTTGCTCTCCTCCCTGCTTACGCTTGGTAAGCCCAGCCATGGTGCTTCTGCAAAGCTCAGCTGCTGCAATGTCAGAAGACGTGGCTTTAGATGTAAGCTAAGCCCTCTGAGCAGAACAGCGAGTCTACAAGCTTCTGTTTTTAGATTTCGCAGGGAATAAAAGAGCATTCGAACATCTTTTTAAGCTCTTTTTAACAGGAACTCATCTTCTCCCAAAAACAATAGCAAAAAAAACCAAACAAGAAACCGCATAAAAACCCCAAGTTGCATGAATATGTTTTTTTTTAAAGCATCATTATTTAAATGATTTCTCATTAAAAAAGAGAAGTAAACTGAAGAATGCAAAAGTCTGTGTGGTGCTTTGGGAATTGAAGACTAATCTTCTCTCTCCATTCCCTCCTTCCTCCATTCCAGTGTCTATAAAAAGGCCAAAAAAGCCAGGGGGGAGAAGGGGAAAAAATCTCCTTTTCTCAGGTGATACACTGACCCGGAAAGGAACCATAGAAACATGCAGTTTAGGCACTAGCTTCTTCTGTTTGCTTAAGACCAGAAGGGCAGCTTACGTTTCTTTAACCATAAATTAAAGGAAGCTACAACGATGGTCATTCACTACTTGGACATGCATTCCTCTCAGAATACTGTATTTTATTCTTTTTGGTCCATGTAGCAACACCACGGGACATGCTGCTCTTTCCTTTTACCATTCCGTGGTCATCCTTGTCTCCAGCTATACATGGCAATTTTAGGTAAGCTAAAAGCTCTTACTGCATCTCCTTTTGCTATTTAAAACTTTCCCTGCTTTTCAGCTTGGCGGCCACCACCTACTAGAGGCCACCCACACCTAACATGTGACCAAAGCTGCAGGGTAAGGACACACATTCTGGCTGATACCTAAGATGTCACCCTGGGCACTGAGGAGCTGGTGACTGTCATTAGACAAAACCAAAGGAACAAGAATGCAAAAATAAGCTACCGTGCAGGCAGCCGCCTCTGCTCTCCTTGACACAGAGGGGTGGCATCCTTCTTAAAACACAAATAAGGAAATAACAAATGTACCACTATATAAAATCACTGGGACAGCCAATGAAATAAATGGGTAGAAAGTTAAAAATCCACTAACAGTGAGATGCAGCTTGTCTGTGGAAAACTCACCCAAAGTAACAATTGAGATGAATGATTTCTAAGTTATAGATAAATTGAGTTAAAGTGAGACCTACACTGACTGCGTGGGTCTTACAACACCTTGACAGAGGCCTTGGCTGCACCTTGTTTTTTAAGAGGGGAGGCAGCTTGAGCCATTAGCCTGACCCTGAGGCAGAGTAATGCCCATCCCCTTGGAAAATATGTATTTTAAACAAGGTCGTCTAAGTACCACCCTCATTCCTTCAACCGCTTTAATGAGCTTAATCAGCTCACACTGCCTCCAAATACAAAACTCCATGCAGTAAATTACTTGTATTTGGCAGCCTCTGAAGACGACACTCCCTGACCATTTTGCTGGCAGTACCTTGGACTTGCATTACCTTCAAACAGCATCTCTCTGGACACTAATGGGCAAGCTGTTGTTAATTTTTTTCTTCTACCAAAGCCCCAAGCAAGCATGTCCAGTAATAAAAAACCTCAGGAAACAAGAAGTATTTGATTCGACACTAAAAAGTACTGAGAAAATGGCTCCCAAAGCTCTTTTACAGCCTTGAACCATATGCAGGACAGCATTAGGATATACAAAATTTTTAAGGAGCATGAAAGCAATCGTTTTTTAATTACAACATAGACTTTCCCTTCCTTTTTGCTTGTTGACAACTCCTAAAATTACCCCAGCTAAACAGTTGCGGTAATTTTTGTTGTGGGTTGTTTTTTTTTTGTGCAAAAGCAACATTTTATATAAACAAGAAAATTTAATGGTTGTGTTCCCTTTGAGGAAATTTTTCACACAAGAAGTCCTCCCCTCTTCTCTTCATGGAAAACATGTTTATAAAATCCAACCGGAGGCAAAGACTTAAGGCAGATGCAATGCTTCAGCTTACGAAACAGCAATGATCGTGTAGGACACCCTGTTAAAGGCAGTCGCCAGCTTAGGAGTTAATATGAACCGAAGAACCCTTGAGTTATTTTGTTCTTTTTTTAATAGTGTTGAAATCAATATCTGCGCCATTTGGTCAGGACTCCAAAACACACCATACAATTTAGAATGTATTTGGCTGTTACCACTTTACCATGGTTGACGTAAAACTAAACCTGACACTGAAAACAGATCCCCTGAGACTGCTGGGGTTGCAAGACAGACACATAACTTTCCCGCCAGGGAAAATGAAACAATACTGGTATTTTGGAGTAAGCCATATTATTGCAATAACAGTTCCTGTACTTTAGACACAAGTGAAATGAAATGATGCTCAGGGGAGTGGTGGAAACACAGCCAGTTGGGTTGAAGCTGGCGCTGGTAAGAGCTACGTGTGGAAGAGGATGCGAGTCTCCCAGTCACTGTCAAAGCCCTAGTGCTGGTAGCAGGCAGCTGGGGAGGTGCCATGCCGGGCAGCAACCAGCGGCGAGCAGCATCAGCTCCCGGTCATCAACAGCAGCCGAACCAGTGCTCCCGATGTTCCCTCATCCTCATCAGTGCTCCCGAAATGGCAGCCCAAGCCCACGCCACCAATCACACCCCCTTGCAAGCGTGGAGCGCATCTCCATCGCTGCAACAGGAGTCCCCAGTCCAAGAGCAAAGCCACGCTGGGCCCCGGTGCAGTGAGTGTGAACAGTTGGCACCTTTGTACATGTGCCTGGGGGACAAAATGAGTCTTTCCTCCTCCACCGCCAGCCCCATGTTCACCCCAAAGCCCCCAGAGACACTTATTTCCAAGCGCATCCTCAGCGCTTGGGGTATTTCCTGATTGGCTAAACACCAGCCTCTGAAGGGGTTGGCAAGGACTGCTCATGTCACCACGCTGCCATCTCACAGGCTCTACCACAATGGCAGCACTTTCCTCTGACCCATGGCAGTGAGGGAGATGGCAGAGCACTGCCACGCTTAGTGGCATGTACCACCGTGTAATGACGTAGCCCCAGCATTCCTCGGCCACTTCAAACCAGTGTGAACCAGAAATTCAGGTCTGCCAACTCAGCGTCTTCCTCACCCCTGGTTTGGAAACCTCTTGCAATGTTCACAATATCATGACGCTGCATGAATTCAGCTTGGTTTCTGGAGGGGGCGGGGGGGAGAACACTAAGCCCAAACACATGATCTGGCTCATCCCTCATTTTACCCCATGAGAGACTCAAAAGTGGAAGAGTGGCACAATGAATGGCCTGAGCCAGCCCCACATGGTGCTTGGAGAGCCTTGAGCAGGTCTGGTGTGGGCCTGAACCTGCAGGTGCCACCATGGAGCCCAGTACCCACGAGGATGTACAATGGAGTGAGTCAGGTGACACGGTCAGACATCAAACCAGACGTCACCTTCCCATTTCTAGTTTTTTAGAGGCATTCAGGCAACACCTTCGACCAAATATGCTCGAGAAAGCAACACAAGAAACTTCAGAAAGAACAATGCTCAAAAAATCACAGTGGATCTATTACCTACAGTTACCGCTTTCCATGTCCTCAGCATTTCTGATGTGAATAACGGACAGCAATGGAATTGGGATAAAAGCAAGTCAAAGGGGACCACAGTAGGATTAAGTCTATTAATGAAAATGTTTGAGAAGGTTTTTCCCAGTGAAAGCTGGAGCTCGCATGGGGAAGGTGACAGTACGCATGGAAGAACTAAAAAAATTACAGAACTCCTTCTCAGATGAGGTTAAAAGCAGAGGGAGAAGTAGATGAGAGCCTGTGGCAGTGATAAAGACAAGCATTTGGTACAGTGGAGACCCATGCAAGGCTGCCCATAAAAGCAGCAGCAGATGCTGTTCTTCGCATGAAATAAACACACACAACTCAACTGTTACCTGTGTTTCAAGATGCAGAAAGACATGCTCAGTTAAAGAAAAGAAGAAATTATTATTTAAACTTGAAAGACGCATTTATCTTCAAAATGCTTTAACATTCACCCAAAGCAACAATTAGACAGTCCATTTAAAACGCGTTCACTTAAAACAGTTCACTTGTAAACAAAAAATTTCCATTAAATGCTATAAAAGACATTTGAAAACAGGATGATGATTTCCTCAGCAGCTTGGGAAATGAGAATCTTCCTGTTCCAAGATTGAAACTTGGGAGAGCTGAATGCATCCTACTAAAGTGCAGCTGGACTCAGCACTGTGCAAAAAGGCTTGGAAAAGGGAAGTTGTCAATAAATAAGCATCTGAGGGCAGTGGAAGGTGTTTTGATAGGAAAGGCACAAAGAAATCACTGTGTTTTTTTTCCTAAAGAGTGGGGCCAACACACAGAATAAGATCCATGCTCGAGTTAGAACATGCCTGCAGGCCTTCAGATAAGACTTCAAAATAGAGTAACAATCGCACAATTTCGAACAATCGACGTTTTTCGCCTTTTTTTTTTTTTTTTTTACAAAACATCAAGTCCTTTAGCAGGAAGGATTTCTCCAGAGAGCACAGATCAGAGCTGGTTTGCTCTTTATCATCACTGTTAGTTCACAGAATCACAGAATGTTTGGGGTTGGAAGGGACCTCTGAGTCATCTAGTCCAACCCCCTGCTGAAGCATGGTCACCTACAGCAGGCATGAGTAGAAAGGAGACTCTGTGAGCACCCTTTAATTTAAAGCACAGCTGCTTCAGTCTCATCCTGGCTGAGTACAAGCCAAGGAGTTCATCTTCCTGGTTCCCATTTCCCACGTAAACCCAAACCTGGATTCCCATCTCAGCTCACTGGTCACAGACCTTCCTTTAGCACCCGCTTCAGACACATGCACAGCTGCAGCAAAACCAAAGCAGCGCCTTTCCCACCTGCTCCAAGCAGCCCATCCTACCCTTGCCCATCTCCCCACCGGCTCCTCTCCTAGGACCCACTACAGGAGGGAAGCACTGCATCTCTTTTGCAGCAGTAAAGGCTGTGCTGCGCTAAAGCTATTACATGTTTCTCCCACTTCCTTCCACTGACAGAAAACAAAAGCTTGTACTGTTGCTCACCATTATCAGAAAATATTTGCTTTCCCAGATTATTTCTCCCCTCCTTGTTTTGGAAGGGTTTTCAGTAGAGTAGCAGGCTCACTCCCAGCAAAAAGCAGCAAGGGGTGATTTGGGACAGAGGCCCTTCAGAGGCAACCTGGCAAATCCAGTCCTGATCCAGGCACAGCCTGGTCCTGCACTTCCCATCCTTGCTGGGGACCACACACTCCAGCACCTCCTCCACCACCCTACAGTACTTGCAGAGGAGACGATGCTCCAGCTGCGTGACATGACGAGACAGGGCCAACTGCACCACTGACCTGGCTTCAAGTGGCTGCCCCTGTTTTCCACCTGCAGACCATCTCCAGAAGATACTCTGCCCACTCCGAGTATCTGCTGTATCATACTTTGAGTATCTGCTGTTTCTCTCTTCTTACCATGCACTGCATTTCCTTCCTGCCAGATCTCTTATCACCAACGGTTCATCCCCAAACCACCTAGATGAACCTTCCACTCTTGCTGATGCTGCTCTTTTACTCAGCAAGCAAAGCAAACACTCTCACACCAGGCGCTAAGCCTTTGGTGCTCCTGCCAATGAGCGATGCAGAATTAAACACAGGTGTCACATGAAAACATGGTGCCAAGCTTACGGTTTCCAAAAAAGCACTGAACGCATGCACACACTCGGTCACCTTATATTTTTAATTTTTTTTTTTTTTAAGCAACCAGAGTGTCAAATGTCAGGTCCTAAAACCAAGAAGGGCACCAAAAGTCCAAGTATTATTCAGTATATGAAATACTCGACTACCGCAACCCAAGCTGACACCTTGCAAACTCCTAACTGAAAACTGCCCACGACAGCTGTTGCCAAGCCCAAACAGCTTTCATACATGTGTGGCAGTTCCCCGATTGAAAGCATTACCCTGATGCAAGGGAAAATGTGGAGTTGCATACAACACACTCTTGCAGCTCAGCACCAGCCCTGCACTATCTGCTAGCAAAAGGTCCCAGGAGGTCTCATCCAGAAGAGGAAAGGTCAGGTCTTAACTCTGACAATGGCTTAGACATGAGGCTCTGCCGAAGACTGAACAGATTCTGAAAGCATGAGCTTTAAAATAAGTAAGCAAATTCTCAGTCCAAGAACACAGGAGAAAAAAAGACCACCACTCTGGCAAGTTTCTGGTGTTAATCCATAACCTGTTCCAAGCAAAATCCTCTTTACTGTGGCAAGTCCTGCCCAGCCCCAGAGCAGCACCAGGCTTGCAAGCATCCCCGTATCCACGCTCTCCCTGCTGGCACAGCTGCAGGATGGGGGCCTGGTGTTTCAGGGAGCAGCAACGCTATTTTTTTTTTCTTTCTTTCTGACTCAAGGCTGGACCAGTGACCGCATGCAGTGCCTACACCTTCAGTAGGCTGGGCTGTCGTTTCTGTCAGTGCTTGTGGTCATTAAAAGGGCACCACAGCATGAAAGCACTTGTTGGCAACCAAAACAGTCTCAGCTCAGGGAATGCTTCCTTCATTTCATTTATTGCCTGTTAGGAGAAACTCCTCATCACTGATTTGCATATTGAGAAAAAAAATGTAAACAAATAAATAACCACTTAAACACCTTCCTTATCCCTACCTCAGGCTCAGCCTAAGCTAGACACCTTTCCAGCCCCACCAGGTTAAACTTCCCCATACCGACCACAATGCAGCAGCATGGACACCTCTTGCCTGTCCTTCCTCCTGTCTGTGTTCACGTGGCTTGTGCTTATTATTTACACTGAGTTGAATTGCTTTCCTCACCCAATATGTCATCAGAGGCGAGGCAAGCATGGAGAAATGCCTAACTGCACAGTTCACTGAAAAGCCAAGCCACCTCCACTGGTAACTACCAAGAGACAGATAGCACCAGGAACCCAACCTAAAATGCTTCTCCTCTCCGGCTTTCTATATCACTGCTCTTTGAGAAGCTTTTTCATGGCCACTTTGATGTTTGCAAAAGCCCAGCATCAGCTCATCTGACCCCCCTCAGGATCTATGCTGGCTTTTCAGTCCATAGACATCAGGCAAGGAGAAGCCCAGCATCCTGTGGAACGATGAAGATGATCTTCAGGTTTTACATGGGAATTTGTTGCCTCTCTTACCATCTCAGAGACAACACTTGCAGGTAAATCCCAAGTGTCTTCAGACAGTCAATCACAGCCCAAAACACTACACAGAGACCTGAAATTTAAGCTGCCATTCCTTAAGCCTGCCGTTCAATGGGATTCCTGCACTACATCTCCACCAGCAAATCATTCCTCTGTCCAAGCTTTCCTCTCCCAACCTTTTAAACTTGTCCAAATTCAAGTTTTTGATCCCATTCTCAACTCCTTTTAAGAAGTAGGCTGTGGCAATCTTACAGTTGCTGCAGCTGGGGGAAAATCTGAAGCACAAGCCGCGCCTCTGACCTGGGAAAGGTCCCTCACAAGATGCATGCAACTCTAACATCACACCCTCTTAGGCACCAAAAACCACCAGAAAATAGATTTCAATCCCTGTCCTGCCTGTGGGCTGCTCCTCCCTGTTCTCCTCCCCCCAGCAACACGCCTTTGGCTGAAAAAGCTGCTGGAACTACAAAAACTTTAAAGAAAGTGTTAGAGAAATGTATTATCAAGAGAAGGTCATAGAAGAACAACAACTTTAGAATAGCTGCAGGTAAAAATACCCGACTCCCACACCCCTTCTTTAGAGAAAACATTATCAGATGTCACTTCCCAATGGTAAAAACATGTTTGTTTGTTTTTTAATTAAAGTGGTATTTCGAACAGTGGATTTTCTTGCCAGGGACACAAGAGACCTTGGCAAAAGGCTTTGTTTGCTGCCTCAGAGATCCCAATTTTGTGTGTCATCTAATGGTAAGATACTGTTCTGAAACTGGCAATTGCAATTCTGTGTTTTCTTCTAGCACAATCTATCTTTGCAAAACAACTTTCTAAAGAGAACAAAGTATTTTGGCCACACATACCAAGCTGCAAAGTGTTTGTGCAACATGGATTTATTTTTATTTTTTAATACTTCAGAGTATTGAGGTGTAGAATGTGGGAAAGAGATAAAGTCAACAAGTGGACCAACAGCACAGAGCAAACGTTGGTGCAGGCCTGGAAACCGCCTCTCGTCTGACCCAAATCCTAGGTAGGATTGGAAGAATCTGCATTAGGGACAGATTGAATTGGTTAGTCTGCTGCCCCAAATCCTCCCAGCTCTAACAGGTGTAATCGATGTTTAGAGGACGGCAAAGATGTTTAGAGGACAGCAAAATAGCCATGATGTATGCAACCTTATGGCTTCCTTCAACAGTAGGAGGAGCAGAATAAAGGGAGTCAATTAAATGCCCCCCCCCCCAGCAGAGAGTTTTATACCATTTCATTGCTTAAATAAACTCTGATTTATTGATCACGTAGAAAAATACCCAGGAATTACTGCAGGCAGGTAAGGGCACACCTGTACTAACATTTTAACAGAGTGCGTACAAGATGAAGGTTAGCACACCCCAGCATGCTTTTTCCTCCAACAACGTAAATGAAATCCAGGAATAACTGATCCAGAAGGTCCAGAAACCTTGCCCAGGTCACACTCTTTACTTTCTAACCCGTAACAAATATACATCCTTCCCTCATTCAGAAATGCTCAAAACAATACTTTTTTCAAGAAACCACACAGAAAAAAATAATTTTGTCAGTCCATTACTTTGGTGACCAACTCTTGCCCTGCCATCCCCCTCCATCCACCATTACACGAGCAGCACATCTCATACGTGCCCATTTCCCCTGCTCTCTGCCTGTCCATGCAGGCATTCGTACCTTTAGCCCACCCGCTCCCCTGTAAAAGTTATTTGAAAGTGGCCCGATGCAAAAAATAGTAGCATCAAAGATATTGAGTGTGCAGGCCTCCTGCTCCCCTGAGAAGTCAGGGTAAATACCCACCAAAAAGCACTTCAAAGGACTAACCTGAAAGCAATGAGGCAGGAAGACAACCACACCTATGTTACACTGTTAAAAAGTTTGCTAAAGGAGATGCACCAATCTGCTGGGGGACCTTGCTGCGCTCTCCGTGGAGGAGGATTGAGCTTATTTTGCAGGACAGCCACTGAGCAGGACCACAGAGATGCACTGCGAAAGAGGCAGGGCTCAGCTTCCCGGCCACCACCTTCCTCCGTCTGCTCAGCCTGGAGGAACTTGGAAGATGTGCCCACATGATGTCATTACTGGGTTGGCGTCTAAATAAAGGAAGCTTTTTATAGAATTTCCCACTGACAAACTTAATCCGGTAAACCCCGATAGCAAAGACTTTGTCAAGCAGAAGGGAAGGAAAAGGGCAAACAATAACCCTACCATTGCTGGAGCCAGGGCAAGTGGGCGGTGTCTCAGGAAAGAAACCAAAACAAACCCAAATTTACTCCCTAATATAAGCGTGTTGGATAAAAAGCACGGGTAAGAGCAGCGCGTAACGTAAAGGAGATGTGTTTTTACACCATCTGTCACAAGGAAGTGCAGTCTGTTTCTGCACCAGGGTAAGGGAGAGGAGGACAAAGACAAGGAGGGAGGATAGGGAGAGAAAAACTTTGCTTAAAGAGAGCAAACAAAATGTACTTCCACATCAGGGGATTTTTCCAGCTTCGTATTATTCATGTGGCAATTATTGTGCTTCCTAAAAGAAAACTGGGGTTTCAGCACATTCAGAAGACTCTTAGCTGCAAACACCTTAAGCTCAAAACATCAGCAATCAGCATTTGCTGGAAGTTCTCAAAAAGAAAAAAAAATAACGAAAGCAAAACCATCTGGCAGTTCAGTCGAGTTCACGTGTGCCTGAGTGTCACCCTCTTCTTTATAACTTCATCACTTCCACAGTGCTACGGGGCAGTTTCCCTTCCTCCCTCTGCTCCTCACTGCATCTTCAGCCAGGCATCCACATGGAGAGCAGTTGCAATAGCTTAATGACTCATGCTGCAGTAATGTGGGTGGGAACTGCTCCCATGCCCAGCTTCTAAGGACACAGCCTTTTATGGTATTTTTAGGAGTGGAAGCTGCTGTGGTTTGTAGCACTTTGCCTCCTGTCTTGCAGGAGACTCACAGAAAAGAGCTCATGCTCCCCCCTTCTTCAGAATACAACAGCAAGGAGCTCACGCAGGTGATAAGCAAGACAACACCAAGCTCCATGGACCTCCCTGCCCAGCCACACCAGGGATGCTCCAGGATGCCACCCGCTCCATGCGGCAGTGCCACAGCTCATCCGCAGGCTCTCCCATCTGCGCCAGGGGTCCTCGGGTGGCTCCACCACCCCACAACCTCCAAACCAGACGTAAGAGCCGGGCGCAGGTATGAGCTGTTCTGTAGACACCTTAACTACTGCAGCCCAACTTTCTAAGGAGTCATTTCCTGCGTCCTCTGAGTCTTACCACCCTGTGGCAACACACTAACAACCTCTCCATCACCTCCAGTGACGAGCCACCAGACATACTGTTTCTAGCCTTGATGGGCTGCCAACATACGACAAACTGACAGGGCTGTCAGACTCCCATCTGTCTTCCCTCAGGGTGAGCTGCTAAGTTAGGACTGCATCTCTCCAGCAAGCAGAAAATTAACTCTGTAGGGTTTCCACCCATAAAAATTCAGCTGAAAGAGGGCAAGAGGTTATTAAGGAAAAGCAGGCAGGGGTGTTACACTGAAGCCAGGTTAAAAGCATCAGGGAGCAGTGCAGTGGCAGAAAAGCCACTCTCCAAGGCTTGTGGACCACAGCATGCACAACTCAAACTCGGCAAGGTAACAAAGCAGACTCAGTGGCACTCTTCAAAACCTGAGGGTCACATGTGAGATTAAAAGAGTATTCCAAAACATTACCCCACAGTGCTTCAAACAGGACTCTGGTTGCAAATGTGCAGCGGATTGCTTTATGTGACAGCTCTCTGCTCTCCTTTGCACCTGAAGCACTTATCTGCTCTAGAAGAGAAGGGTGTGAAAGTTTCTGCATCCCCAATCGCAACTCCAACCAGCCGCTGATTTTAGTCCTTTTAAAACTGTTAAATTCAAGAGGAAATTAAATTATAATCCACATATGCCTAAAAAGTCTGGGAGAAAAGCTATCAGGATGAAGGAAAAAGTAGTAATCTATCCTCCTAATGCAAAGCCACTGACATCACAGATTTTTTTTTTTTTTTTATTCCTTCTGAAACCGCAGCGAGCTCTGGAAGGAGTCAGCTTACCAGTCAGGACAGACGAATGAGAACCCCGACAGACAGATTTCACCAGCGGGAAGATGCAGTGGAAAGCTGCTCTGGAGCGACTTCTCAGGTACAAGAGACACAGCAGAGGGGAAGTCTGGGGGAGGTTCATGTCAGCAAGCACCACACAGCCCACAACATACCTTGGAGGCCAGCCAGAAAGACGTCTCTCAAAAGCAGCAGACCGCTGCAACAAAAAAAAACCTCTCCGGCCCTACTGCAAGTTAAAAGGCGATTCAATGCATTGTCCTCAGCACAGCAACCCCCAGCATCTGCTGAACAAGATGCCCCACGCCAGGGGCATGGACAGAGCTCCCCAGACAGACCAAGATGGACTCTTTTGCTCCCTGAGCAGATCACAGAATCGTAGAGGCTGGAAGGGACCTCTGGAGATCATCTTGTCCAACTCCCCTGACATAGCAGGGTCACCTACAGCAGGTTGCACAGGACCTTGTCCAGGCGGAACATCTGCAGAGATGTTTTGAATATCTGCAGAGAAAGAGATTCCACAACCCCTCTGGGCAGCCTGTTCCAGTGCTCCGGCACATTTCCAGGCTTAGGGAGTCTTCCTGCTATTAGATTATGGATCAAGATTACAGAATTAAAGCTTTAAAAAAAAAAAAAAAAATCACATGAAAAGCTCCATCCTGTTCAAAGGAATACAATAAATTTCCTGTAGTCTTGCCCTATAGACCACAACATCACACCCAATTACTATCCCATCTTACTTCTAAGTCCTGCAGAGCCAGCTTGGTCATAGGAAAGCAAAACCAGATCTGCCTTCCCTCATTTCTCATTAAACTACTAACTACACACAGCAGTGGCCGTGTAAGAGGTAGGGCAAGTTACTTGATTTTCACTACCCTTTACTTGGACCAGCACTATCAAAATTGATTTAAAAAAAAAAAAAAAAAAAAAAAAA
>Ga0065711_1036352_pt1 | contig 21094 bp, 27 predicted proteins | sample Hoacrofraction12_FD_59098 | JGI IMG/M metagenome (GOLD analysis project Ga0065711, IMG submission 59098) | Hoatzin crop microbial communities from Cojedes, Venezuela - Epithelial fraction 12 v2 (version 2) | ecosystem: Host-associated > Birds > Digestive system > Esophagus > Crop | place...
GCCGCAGTGCCCGGCTCCCGGGAGCCGCCCGCCGCAGCGTGAGGCGGGCAGAGCCCTGTGCGGCGGGGCCGGGCGGAGCGCTGAGCCCCAGCCGAGTCTTGCGGGCACGGCCGGGTGCTGGGGCGAGTGCGGGGGGGCTGTCTGCTGGCAGCTTTAGCGGCTGTAGCGGTGAATTTGCACCCTCCCCTTATCTGTGAACTCTGGAGTTGTTGCGCTAGGCCCAAGGAGCCGTCTCCTGGCAGTCCCCAGTCGGAGCTTAGTGCCGTTATCCGGGGCAGGGGGCAGGAATGGGCGTTAGTTGTGGCTGGGTGGCACAAGCTCTCCAAGTCCTGCTTGTTTGGGGCCTGCCTGGTGGGTGTGATGTGGCAGAGTGCTGGGTTTGCGGTTTCTCGAAAGCTCAAATATAGGCTGTTCAATAGCTGTAAAACAATATTTATGCACGTGAATGCAGGTAAATCTGGATCCAAAATCCAGAGCACCCCAACAAAGGCCGGGGCGGATCGCTACATTCCCAGCCGCAGCACTATGCAGATGGAGATGGCCAGTTTCCTCCTAACCAAAGAGAATGACCTTGCTGAGGAGTCCCCTACCAAGAAGGTGAGTGTGATGTGAAGTTGGAGTTACTACAGTGATCACTGGCAGACACCTAACCCATCCTGGCCCGATTACAGGGAAGCAAACTGAGTTCTATCAAGCAGGCACATGAGGCTGACAGCCTCAGCCATCATTGCTTCCAGCTCTGGGCTTCCGGAGCCTGGGATAGGTTAGAAACTGTAGAGCCTGCAAATGGAACGGGTACACAGGAGCCTGAGTGTAGCTGCTCTGCAGGGGTGTTTCCCAAGGCAGAGGGAAGAGCGTAGAGCTTTACCCCTCTGCTTCCACTCACTCTAGCCTGTGCCACTTCTGGTAGCAAAATTCAACTTTGGGCTAACGAGGCTTTAAAATACAGCAGGCTGCAGAGACACAAAGCTGTGAGCCTGTGCGCAGTGAAACTGCTGGTGGTAGCTATTCTAGGACAATGTCTACATGGTGAGCTATTCTGGAACGTGTACACTGTGTTCTGAAATGTGTTTGTGAAGCATTTGGTCCCTTGTGGCTGTGGCTTTCCCCACTGGCAATGAGACACTGAATTTGTCACTCTTCTGTATGTAAACATGAGCAGGACAGCATGCCAATGTCTGAGGAAAAACTACGCTGAGCTGCCTGTCTGTAGCCAGCTCCTGCAGCACAGCTGTATGCTTCATTCTAGAAGAAGGGGCTTTAGGTATATGCTCTGCCAGGGGCAGTTTTTGGTGCAGCGTGGCCTTTGTATTTTGAATGCACCTTGCTGAGGGTTGTTTGTCTCTGTAGGAGCAACAGAAAGCCTGGGCAGTGAATCTGAATGGCTTTGACATAGAAGAGGCAAAGATCCTCCGCCTCTGTGGAAAGCCGCAGAATGCTCCAGAAGGTATGATACAGAGCTTGCATGAGTTGGCTCAGCTGGAGGTCTGGGCAGGGGAACAGCAGCACCAAGGCCCTGTGTGTGGACATGGGAGAGACCAGCTGGCAGCTTCTCAGAGCTCCTACGGACACTGGAGCCTCCCTCCTTAGGTTTCCTGAGGTTGAGGGGCTGTATAACAGCTACAGTGAATTTATTTACAAAAGTTGAAACAACTGCTGCTTGCTCACTTACACCGCAGGTGGCAAACCTTCCTGAGGTCTGCAAAAGCTTCCAGCTATTTGGTGTTCACTTTGTTGCTTAACTGTCACTAAACTTAATGGGATACAGAAAAGCAAGTGCTTGTCGGTTAAACTTGTTCCTGTGAATTTGGGAATTGGAAGTCACCCTGGTTCAGCAGCTAATACTGCTAGTGATGTTTGTGCACTGCACTCTTCTGAGTGCATCTCTTCTCTCGGGACTTCATTTTCACTGAAAGGGGTTTGTAGTTGGGTGAGCAGCGCTCAGCTGGGAGGAAACAGTAACTCAGGTTAACAAATCTGTTCCTCTGCACACAGGCTATCAGAATAACCTGAAAGTGCTCTACAGTCAGAAAACAACACCTGGATCTGGCAGGAAGAATGGCAGATACATTCCCTCAATGCCAGACCGGATCCTGGATGCACCAGAGATCCGCAATGACTATTGTAAGTAGGCTGCAATGTTCAGTCCTGGGCACTGAGATCATTCTGCACTGGAGTGCAGTTCCTAGGATGGTGTGGTCCAAGGAACTGGAGCTCTAACTGGGCTGTTTCAGTATCTTATGGACCACTTCTGGAGTGTCCCTGTGTAGCCTTGCAGGAACAGTGGTCCAGAGTGCTGTGTAGGTGACTTGGATCAGAGCTACCTGGCCCTGCTAGCTGGGCATGGTGACACCTAGCAGGCTGCCCCTTGCCTGTATGCCTGCACGCACACCCCTGGTGCAGGTGGAAGATCTGGTCTCAGCACTGGTGAAGGGCAGGGCTCTCCAGGTAAAGCGCAGTGTGACCTGCATTGCTATTCCAAATTGTAGATCTGAATCTCATTGACTGGAGCTCTCAGAACTTCCTGGCAGTGGCTCTGGACAGCTCTGTCTACCTGTGGAATCACGCCTCTGGGGAGATTATCCAGCTGCTGCAGATGGAGCATCCAGATGACTACGTTTCTGCTGTGTCATGGATTAAAGAAGGAAACTACCTTGCTGTTGGCACAAGTAATGCTGAGGTCCAGGTGAGTGCAGGAGCACTAGAGGTGTTGTCTAGAGATTGCTGGGGCTGTGGGGCTTTGGGACAAAGGCTTGGCTAGCACAGGGATGATGCAGTGCGCTCTTGACTTGACTGGTGTGGGGTGGAAATGTCCACAGCCAGTGACCACCTGCAGCAGCAAGGCAGTTTGCTTTTGGTGTTTTCTGACACCAGGAGTTACTTTTCTGTTCTGTAAGCATGAGATACAAACTGATCTCTGCTCCCACACTGACAAGGTTGAATGCCAGAGCCTGTGCAGCGAGTTTCTTAGGGCAAAGCAACAGGGCTGGGTGCCCTCATCCTCTGGAGAACTTATTGCTCTGTCTCTCTAGCTATGGGACATACAGCATCAGAAACGTCTCCGAAATATGACCAGCCACTCTTCCCGTGTGGGGTCCCTCAGCTGGAACAGCTACATCCTCTCCAGGTAAAGCAGTGGGTGAAAGGCAGTGTCCAGCTGTTGCAGACTCCCATTTCAGATCTGTGAGTGGCTAGGGGTGGCAGGGAGGAGTTTCTGTCCTGGCCTGGGGTTCTTACTAGGCCTGTTCTGTTGCAACTGTGATGAGAACACCTCTCTTCCCTCTTGCTGTTTGTGCTGAAGTTGTGAAGAGCTTCTGTGGCTGCTTCACTCAGGCCGACAGGCCAGCGATGCTGGTAACACTGGTTGAAACCCAGTGGGCAGGTATGGCAGTCTTGCAACAGCATGAGAGTAGGTTTTGGTGAAAATAAGTGTCAGCCTGACCCTGCAAGCCTTCTCTCTGCAGTGGGGCACGGACTGGCCACATCCACCACCATGATGTTAGAGTGGCTGAGCATCACGTGGCCACACTTGCTGGCCACACACAGGAGGTGTGTGGACTCAAGTGGTCTCTAGATGGCCGCTACCTGGCCAGCGGTGGCAATGACAACCTGGTGAACGTCTGGCCATGTACCCAGGGGGACAGTGGAGACTTTGCTCCTGTACAGACCTTCACTCAGCACCAAGGTGCTGTCAAGGTGAGTTCAGCGCTGCTGTGGGTGAGGTGTGAGGACATGTCTGTGTGCAAGGCAGATGCACAGCATTGGCTGGGTGCAGGTTGCCTCTTGCATGGCTTACAATTAACCCTTTTGTTTCAGGCTGTGGCGTGGTGTCCATGGCAGTCAAATGTTCTAGCCACTGGAGGTGGGACTAGTGACAGACACATCCGCATCTGGAATGTGTGTTCTGGCACCTGCCTCAGTGTTGTTGATGCCCATTCCCAGGTGAGACATGAACATCAGCTTGGTGACAAACACCTTCTGGCAGGACATCCATGCAGAGCTGCTGGCTCCTGAGGCCCAGAGGCATGGGAAGGGAGGGGGGACCATGCTCATCACTGGGTGGTGAGCATCAGCATAAGCAGCTTGTCTTACCTGCGTTACTGCCTCTTCCCAGGTCTGTTCTATCCTGTGGTCAACAAACTACAAGGAGTTCATTTCAGGCCATGGCTTTGCACAGAATCAGCTGATTATATGGAAGTATCCAACAATGGCCAAGGTCACAGAACTGCGAGGTAGGCTGAACCCTTTGCCTGGGGAAGGGAAGGCTGCTAGAGGCTGAAGGCAGATGCAGTCCTTGGTTTGAGCAGACTGGTGGTCTGGAGCATCACTGATGCAGAATGGTCTCCAGGGGCATGCTGCTAGAGGGAGATGTTCCTGTGGGCTGCTGAAGAGACACCATTGCTCCATGCACATGCCTAGGGTGTGAATTCATGCTGCTGCAGCATGGTGTGGGGATAGCTATGCAAGCTGGTGGGGCTCAGGCCATATGGGAGCAAACCTGACCATTGTGGCAGAACTAGAGGGACCAGGGCATATGGTGATCTGCCCAGCCCTGACTGCACACCTCCTCCTCCTCAGGTCACACTGCGAGAGTCTTGAACCTGACTATGAGCCCTGATGGTGCAACAGTGGCCTCAGCAGCTGCTGATGAAACGCTGCGGCTCTGGCGCTGTTTTGAGATGGACCCCATAAAGAAGAAGGAGAAAGAGAAGGCAAACAGTGCCAAAAGCAGCATCATTCACCAGGGCATCCGATAAGTGCACAGGGCTGGTGTGGGGAGTTGGGGAAATGTTGGTTTACACAGTGTACAGTATTTTAAATGTTAATAAACTGCTTTAATTGGATTTTTTCAATGGAGTCTGATGGAAGAAAAGGCCATGGCTTACAGAACCAAGCCCCTCCTCCCTGAGGTCTGGGATCTGGGCAAGTGGTGGAGCTCTTGTTCTTTAGGGCTAGTTTGCAGGCAGCCTGAGCCTAGCAGAGCCCTGAAGTCCTAGGATGAGCGTGCTGTGCACTGACTGTACTTCTGCATCTGTCCCAGCTCACCTAGGGGTCTCACCTGCCCTGTCTTAATGCTGACCACAAGTGCAGCTCCATCAGAGGGGCTGTGGCTTGCTTGCACCCCACAGGGGGAAGCTGTGGCACCGAAGGCCCCTCTCTGCTAGCAGCAGTAACTGCTCTCTGAGGGAAGCTGATGTCCAGCCTGTGTCTGTAGAAGTCCCTACTTGGCCCCTCCTCTAGCAACGCCCTACCAGGAAAACCCAGCTTTCTTTGCACCTCTTAATTTTCTTGGATCACAATCATGGAGCAGTCTGGCCTGGGGCTGAATACTGGTTTTGGTGTTCTGGCTCTGGTAAGAGAAAGGGAAGTATTAGGGGGAAAAGAGGGGTTTTATCTGTGTCTGGTCTTGTTTTTTTTTTTTAGACCAAAGGGCTAGACCTTGGGTGACTTCTTAACCAGAACTGACCTTTCCCAGGGCTCCAGCACTGCAGCAGGGGTAGGAAGCAGCAGCCCTGCCTTGTCTCTGTTTCCACAGAGCAGTGAACTGTCTCTAAACTGGCAAACAGGGCCCAGCTGCTGCTAGCTTCGGTGCCAGCTGGAGGGGGGGGTGGAAGGAGCAAGGCTCAACTGAAAGCACAGGATGTCTGTCTCCTGCTTCTGCTCTGCCCTGCCTCTTGGCCAGGTGGGCCTTACTGTGGCTCTGCAGGCACCTACCAGCAGTGACCACCCATGCCAGAGCAGCCTGCGGACTTGTTCTCAGTGGTCTGAGCGCTACTGTTGCCTGCACACAGCAGTTAGTCTTGTTCTGCTACCTGCAGCCAACACTGCCTGCTCTTACAGTGCTAGGGCAGAACAGCTATTTTTGCAGTGAATTTAGGAGCCAAGAGCTATTGGAAAAAAGGGGAGGGCAGGGGCTGGAAACACACAGCAACCGCTGTAATCACCCCAAAGGCCAGAATGGGGCGGGCAAGGGTGTAAAGCCCAATCCAAAACAAAAGGTTAGTTTACATTGCCACAGCCAGCTTGGATGTCACGCAAGGGCCTCCCAAGGCACCATCAACCTGGTGCACAGCCCTTAGTCGTGTGTTTTTCCAGCAGCCTTGGTCCCTGTCCTCCCCTCCTGCTGCAGGGAAGCCCTGGTGCCAAGCTGAATCCGCATGCCTATTGCTGATATGGGGGGCACAGCCTCAAAATCCAGCTTGCAGCAGCTGAGCCCAGCGCCTTCCCAGCAGGGCTGTTGGTGCATCCCCAGTCAGGGGAGGAAGAGGCAGTTCTTCCTCTTCAGAAGCACATCCCAGCACAGCAGCTGGATCTAAGGGGGAAGGGGGCAGGAACACACACACAAGGTTTGGCCCTTCCCTAGCGCTGTGCTGCTACAGCAGGAGCCCGGCCCCACGCCCCTGCGGTTTGTCATTGGGAGTTAGCACAGACTTGCCCTGTGGCCCCACCACAGATTAAGACATCCCATGGCTCCTGACCCTGGATGGCAGGCTTCACATGCCTGAAAGCTGGTGTAGTTTCTTTACTCCTGTGTAACTGCAGTTTATCTTTCTCAGACAGCCTGTCTTGCCTCTCCCCTTAGCACATACCCACCCCCAGCAGCTGTGCGTTACACACACCTTGAAAGTCCTCTGAGCGTTGTTGGAAGCTGATGGTATTGCAGCATCCTCCTTTGGCCCCACAGTAGTCCAATTGCCCTGGAGTGAGGAGCAGCAGAGGAAAGAGCTGGGCACTGACTCAGCAGGCCCAGGAAACGCTGCCATATAAGGTGTGAATTCAGTTTGGAGCAGCAGCCCTGACTGACCCCAACAGGGTATAAATTACCAAGCACCTCAGACTGCCCATGGAAAGATCACAGCTAACAGGAACAATTGGAGGAAGGGAGAGCAGAGCATACCTTGGGAACAGCCCATTTTACAATGCCAAGCATAAGTAGTTTAAAGTATTGTTACTATTTTGGGCAAAAGCAAAGACAGTCCTGTCTTCACCGAGAGCCAGCTGGGAGAGAAGGAGGCTGGATGGGAGAAGCTGTATTGCAGCCGGACTCTCACCTACAGCTCCTGAAGTGGTGACTTCTGAGCACTGAACTGATTCTATGCACCCCTTCAGCAGGGACCAGAACAAGCTCTCCTGCTGCTCCTTGCCCACAGAGAAGCAGCAACGGGGAGAACACTACGCAGTACAGCAGCGAGATCCCATTTTAAGGCTTCCTACATTCAAGGGCACTGAGCCCTACAGGACAGGGTAATGCCCAGGTGGAGTTACACACATTGGTCACACCAGTCCAGCTCACATGAGGTTTTCCTACATTTCAGAGCATGGCCTTGAGGTGTAAAGCAGCTCAGGCAGGGTCAGCAGAGCTTTCCCTTGCACCAAGCCCTACTCTAGGGCTTTGGCTGGACATCCTCTAGAGCCCTCCCACCCTCCAACCAGACCTACAGTGAAACTCAGCTTCTGGAGGCCTGCTGGTCTAATGCATTCCTCCAGCCAGCTACCCACCTCTCTTCCCAGGCCCCAGTCAGCCCCCGGGCTGGCCTCTCTGCTCAGGAGTGCCCTGGTCACAAGGTGACAGGGAAGGCAGCACTGCACCCCAACAGCACAGAAGGGCAGCCAGACTGTCTCAGGTGGGAGGGAGGGCAGAGCGCAGCCAGGAAGATGAGCTGCTGTAGTAACAGCAAGGCAGCAGCACAGAAGGCTCCCTCTGACCAGCTCATCCACGTTCCACACAGATCCACACTGAGGGGCATTCACAGATGGCAGCAGCTGTGGCTTCAGCAGATGTAGAAAGCAAGAGGCTGCTGCTTCCTCATCATCTCAGTTTCCAGGGTCTTCATTCCCTGCTCTGCCACACCTCAGCTCCCCAAGATTTCTGAAAAGCAGCAGCTCCTCCTAGGCAGCTGGCCCAGGTCCCAGCCCACACCCATGCTCCACCCCAGCCATTCTTTCACAGGGTGGAGTCACTTTCACAACAGGAGCCTTGACACATTTCCTGCCCTCAGTGCTGCTCTACCAAAGCACTTGGAAACAATCTGCCATCTGCCTCATCAGCACACTGCTATCGCCCTCTCCCCCCAACACACAAACCTGCTACGCCTGCTGCTTCTCCCAGCCCTGCCTCCAACCACCCTCGGCAGGACCAAGCACCTGGAACAGCTTCTGAGCACAGCAAGCCAGGAAAAACAAGGGGGCAGAGCCATTTCTCCTTCTGTTTGTTTATTTGTAATAGAAGAGCAGCCCAATCTGACAGGGCCTGGCTCCTTCACCTCATCCTCAAGGCCACCAGCATGGTTTTGGTTACAGCCAGAGCAGGTGATTGGCACCAGGCCCAGGAGAGCTGCTGCACAGCCCTGCTGCACAGCACAGCACACCTCCACCCAGGCCCAGTGGGATCCAGGGGAGAAGAGGCACTCGCTGTTGCACCACAGCAGGGCACACTACAACCATCTTCCACTGTGCTCACGCTGGGCCAGAGCAAGGCTGGTCCCACGCAGGAGAGCCCAGGAGCCGATCCTGGGGGCGATTATTGCTCAAGTCTTGAGTTTGCAGGAGTGGAAGTGGTCCAAGGCAAGGCTGAGCTTGGCCCCACCCCCCCCGGAGCAAGCCAGCAGCTGCCATACAGGATCAGGTAAGTGCAGCTAAAGCACACACCAAGCACCCAGCCCAGGCACAGAAAGGCAAGGCAACCCGGGCTTATCATGTGGGGGAGGCGTTTCAGGCTGCCACAACCCCTGCTATGTACTAGGCACAGGGCACGTGTACTGTACTGGGCAGCTCTGGGCCCTCCAGTCCCATGTATGCTGCCCCTACATCCTCCACAGCCCCACCTGAGCACAGACAGGCCAGGGCAAGACCCCCCCACCTGGGCACACAGGGACCAGAAGGGACACACAGCACTGTGGCAAGGAACAAGGTGGCACAAGGCATGGTAGAGCAGAAGCACTCACACTTGAGCTGGCAGCAGCAAGCAACCAGGGTCAAGTCTGCTCATCCACATAGGCTCTGATGAGACAGGGAAGAGGAGAGGGCACCAGGACAGGGACCGGTCTCTTCTTTTGGTCCTACTCAGAAGGAAGTGGCCCCCAGGCAGAAGGGCCAGATGTAGGCACTTGGGGGAAGTTCCTTTGGAAACACTGGAATGGGACTGCAGCCCCACAGCTGTGATGCAGGCAGCTGCCTCTCTGCTCAACAACACTGAGAAACAGCACAAGCCCTCCCAGGAGCAGGAGAAGTCGCCCATGGCTGCTCAGAGCAGAGGGGCTGGGCATGCAGGCAGAGGACAGCAGGGCTGGGCACAGGGGTACAACAGTCTGTAGGCACTTGACTTGGCTAGTGGCACCCAGGAGCAGGGGAACAGGTTCCAGCTGCCTCTGCCCCGGGGCTCTCATTGGCTCTGGGAGGGCCTTGCCCTCTAGTTGGCTTTGACCTTGCCATTGGTGACAGTGCCATTCTCATGGATGCTGCTACTGTTGTGCTGGGCTGCTTGCTGAGCTAGCCTGGGCAACCGTTTGCCCTTGGTGTAGGACTGGTACCAAAAGTTGGAGAAGAGGATGAAGAAGATGGTCCCATAAATCCAGATGAGGTGGATGAAGATGGGGAACTGGTACTGGCAGCTGGGCATGAAGTAATACTGGGAGATGTGGATGGAGACAATCACAAACTGTGCCTGGGAGCAAGGCAGAGCAGGGACAAGTTACTCATAGGAGCAAGGTCAGGGATCCCACTAGAGACCTCCTTTCTAAATGAAACCAATGGGCTCCTTTCCCACTCTGAAGTGGAGGAGGTCCTTACGGTGAGGCAGTCAGCAGCAGCTTAAAGAGACAGGCATAACAAGTCTCTAGGCAACATGTGCCTCTGACCCTCCCAACATGGCTGCCACCCAGGGGCAGCAGGCTGAGCAGCACCCACACTCTGTCCAGGCTGGCAGGGCCATCAGAAGCCCACAGTGGGCCAGAGCTGCTAGAAACCCAGACTGAGAGGCTGCAGAAGAGATGGCTACAGCTGCTGGCTGCACCTTTCCTGGGTACAAGGGCTGGCCTGTCTCTCACTTCAGAGGCTGAGGGCACACGCTCTGCTCCACAGCACAGACTCACCAGTTGGATGGCTGTGATGTGCTTCTTCCACCACAGGTACTTCTGGAAGGCAGGTCCTGCTGCTGAGAGCCCATAGTAGAAGTACATGACAACATGCACCATGGAATTGATCATGGCATGGAATGAGCCCATACCCCCTGTTAAAAGAGGTTTTTCTTAAGCGCAAGTCAACCCTCTACAGCAATCAGCGCTACACAGAGCTCCTAGGAGCCCAGGAGGGCCAAAAAAATCATTCCCAGCCCCTTGCTGGGGCTAACCCCACCCTTTCTACAAGATGCACACCCAGACTATTTCCATCTTACCTGGACCAAACTTTGCTCCCCACCACCAGCTCCAAGGCAGAACAGAGTGGTGGAAGAGGTGCAGGAATGTGACCTGTTCATTCTTCTTCCGCAGGACAAAGATCACCTGCAATGAGAGCCCAACAGCATCAAGCACCTGCAGCCCCAGGAGCAACTGAGCAGGCTGGGCCACCAATTCAGTGTCTGATCTCAGTGATGCTTCTCCCGACTCCAAGCTCACTGCCACCACACATTAGGTCACCCCACAGCACCCAGAGCTCTAATATACCAAGAGTGGCCTCTGCAATCGCCCAGAGCGGCCTCCTTGGCAGTGATGCCAGAGAGAAGCAGTGCCAGATCAGACTAGCAGGGCTGAAGGAAGCACCTACCCAAAACACACTGGGCCCCAACTCCCCACCCAGTAAGCAGTGACAAGGTCTCCTCAGTAACTCACTCACCGTGTCTGTCAGTTCAATGAACTTGGAGAAGACAAAGAGCCAAGCAACACTGACCATCTGCAACAGAACAGGTTACCATTAGAGGCCTACCTCAGCCTGAACATGCCCAGTGACTGAGGGTCTCCATACAGTAAACCTGGGGTGAAACCAAGAGCCAGGGACTGTAAGTCCTCTGCCTCAGGAGACACAGGTAGCTGTGACCTTGCTGTCCAAACACAAGCACTAAAGGCCATCCCCACTTCTTGGGAGAGGGATAAGAACTCACCCTGAGGGCCTTGGGGTCCTGTGAAAAGTCCACAGGGTCACATCGCCAGGTGTACCCAGTAAGCCACCCTGCCATCAGGAACTGCAAGAAGAGCATCATCAGCGTGAGGCCCATCACCCACTGCACTTCCCAAGCCCTGCACAGCAGTGCTGGGAACAGCCTGCATGTGCTGCTTTACATGTGCCAGACAGCCTACTGCCAACAACTCACCTCATAGACTATGTAAAGTGAGAGTCCCACCAGAAAGAAGTTGTATAGCACCATGAACTTCTTCAGGTTTAATGGTTTTCTGTTTGCCATTAGCCAGGGACCCAATGATAGTACAAAGTAGAGATATGCCAGAAGGATACCCATCACAAGGAACGGGGACTGCATCAGTGGATAATCAGCAATGCGGGGGTCTGCAGAGAGCCACAGTACAGAGCAGTTAGCATCCTCATCCCAAGAGTGGGGGCAAGGACATGGCAATCCTGCTCTCCTAGGACAGCAGCGCAGGTAGGGGGGCAGTCTGGGAGCAGATGCTGGTGGAGCCAGCCAAACACAGTAAGGTACAGCCTGATGCCACACTGCAGGGCAGCCTGGAGATCCTCTGCCCAGGATGGCACAAGTGCCCCAAAAAGGTCTGCACAGGTACTGAGGCAAGACAGCCTCACAACAGCCAGCCCAAAAGACCCAGAGCTGCATCTGTGTCAGGGCAGATGCAGGATGCAGCTAGGCCCAGACTGCTTCAGGGATGACAGACCACTCCCCTGTGCCTGGGGCAGTAAGACATGTAGTGACACCTGCCCTGCAGCCGAGCACAGCCCAACACGCACCTGCTTTCTTCATGAAGTCCTGATACATGGTCACAATCCCCTCCATGGTGGTGGCAGTACCTCTGTGGAGAGAGGAAGGGCAGATCAGGCAGTGTTTTCCCAGGAGGGCAGCCTGCAGAGCACAGCCCTGCAGATCAGCAAATTTCAAGCACAGCTTCAGAGGTAGTCATGTGTATCTGGCCAGCATTGCTCTCAGATGATCACACACCAGCACCCACAATTCTAGCTGAGCGACACATTCCCCAGTTCTCCCCACTGAGCCTGCTCCTGTCTCCCCAACTCTGCTGGGAGCCCCACCATCCACCAGCTGTCCTTCCAAGGAAGGATCCTAACATTTCAAGCCACTAGGAAAGCTTCCAACCTCAGCACTATCTCCAGCCCCTTAGTCTTGCTCCTGCTGTACAGGCTCCAGTATTACCACCCACAACCACCACGATATTGCCACCAACCTTGCCACCCCTACCCACCCAGCACACTGGTCTGCCCGACCCTGCTGCAGGGTCTCCAAGCAAGGTGCAGAGCTGGCCCACGCTCTCCAGAGCAGTGACTTTATGATCAGCTTTGGTGTCCTGCCCATTGATCCCCACCAGAGAACCAACACAGCATCACTGGCAGACCCACTGCACAAGGAAGGAAAACCATCAGTTCAGAAACAAACACCTGTTTCTGATCTTCAAGTTCCTGGTTTCACATCCTTGCACAAAACCTTCCTGACAAGAGCTACAACCCCATAACCCAGCACCTCAGAGGCTAGGTGCATCTGGCTCAGCAAGGACATTTCCACTCCACTATCAATCAGGTGAAAGTATCCCCAGTTAGGGGAGAAAGCTGCAGGAGAAGGATATAGGGCTGCAGGGAGGACTGGCACTCCCCACACCTGCTCAGACTCACTATGAGCACACACCAGACAGCAATCCAGATCCCGCTCTTCTGGAGAGTGTGTAAGCACCCAGGCTCTTGTGGCTGCAGACAAGTGTGAAACACCCTCACTCAGCCCACCATGCTCCCCAGTTTCCAGGACCCCAGAGCAGCAGGAAGGGAGGCAGAGCACAGGGCCAGCCTGACTCCCACATCTGCAAGGGAGGCTTTCCCCACAGCTGCTACCAAACAGACATTCCACCCACCCCTTTCTCCAAGAAGGTGTGCAGGGATCACTCCCACACCCAGGCCTTGGAAACAGGTCTCCAGTCCAGTCTCGCCAGGGGGTTTATCACTGCCACCTCCAGCAAGCACACAGCCTCTCCCAGACCAGCAGGTGGGAGGCTGAAGCCAGAGTAACCTTCTCCCCAGCAAGGTCCCAGTTGGGAGTATCCAGCAGCCACTGCCACCTCAAGCCCTCACCAGCCAGCTCCAGTACTGCTCCTCCAGCTTCACTGCTGGAGGAAGAGCTTAGCAAAGTGCTCTTTGCTCTAGCTGGGACCCAGGCAGGACAGCAGCAGACTACCAAGCACCTACACGACAGGCTTCACCAGCAGCACTCTTCATCAGGGCCCAGCACACACCATTTTGGCTCACCATTCTCTGCAAATCACTCTAGTGCAGCAACAGTGCCAGCTCTGTGCCTGCCCAATCGTACCCCACATGTTCCTCCAAACCAGGGAGTGCCACCCAACCTCTGCAACAGCAGCGGGGTGGAACATATCTCCCCCTGCACCCCCACAGCACCCACTCCTCCAAGCGAGGCTCCAGAGCAGCCTGCGCAGCCATGCACCCCGGGCACAGAGCCCAAAAAGTTTTGCTGTGCTTCAGAAGGTGGTTCCTCATGCCACCTGGGAGGCTGCTGCAGCAATAGTGCAAAGCCCACTCCAGACTGATCCCCACACCTCAGCGGCACCAGCAGCAGAACAGACACTCACCTTCTCAACCCAAGGTATCAACAGGTTTAACAGCAAATAATACTCACTTGGAGAATCACTGTGATAGAAGTAATATTGAAGGTCCTGGGCACTTCGAGATTCTCCACATGCAGAGGCCAGAAAAGCTTAGCAGGAACTATAGCACCCTCAAGAGCCACTCAGGGCTGCAGCTGTGGGAAACACAGTGAGTACAAGTCCTGGAAGCTGCTGAGCTTTAAGCTCTTTAATGGCCAAGAGCAAGCTCCAAACTTGTCTGTCTAGTTTCAGCTTCCAACCACTACATCCAGTTACACCTTTATTTGCTAGACTGAGGAGCCCTCAAGAGTTACTTCCCCAGCACAGGTACCTGACTATTTAAGCTCTGTGTTTATCTTATCAAGCAGAATGAGTCAGCCTTACTACAGGTCCAGGGCAGAGACAAAACTCCTTCAGAGCACCTGCCTATTTTGGGCAGACGGGGATGAGAAGATCGTATCAGTCTCCCACAAGCTCAGAACTACATCTCACACCGCAGGGAAACACTTGAGCTCAGGCACTATGGATTACTTTGCTGACAGATGCCAGCATGGCTCCAGAACCACTGGCCAACTAGGACCCCAGCTAAAAACAGTGTGGGGTCTCAAGACACTGTAGACTTGAGTGAGAAGACAGGTCATCCTGGCAGCAGCCCTGAACCCAGACAACTATCCCCACAAGCACTGGGAGAAGCCCAATTCAACCACACACTAGCACAGAAGTCCCCACAAGTGTGAACAGCAACAAGTCCCTCTTGCTGGCATGTCTTGCAAAGCACCTCCACCCATATGTGCCACAGGGAGAGGGGAGGCATTGGACTTGTACTGAACATGGGCTCAGGGCAAGCACCAGGACTTCCACCAGGGCAGAACCAGCAGCATTATGCTGCTGGCCCTTATGAAAAGGACCTGTGCATTTTCCACAGCTTCCCTAGGCAGAACAACATCCTGTTACATTCAGGTAACAGATCAATCAATTCTCCAGGGAACCCCCGAGGTCTTCAGGTCTTTGCAAGACTTGGTATCCACACTGGCATGCAACACGGTCCTGCATTCAACACAGGCTGAAGTGTACCTTGCTCAGTGAGCAGACACAGGTATGTCTCACTCTCCTCCTGTCTCCCAAGGGGTAGTCACTGGCCTCGGGGTGTTGGCAGTCAAGCTGCAAAGGGAGAGTTGTAGAGCAGGCCCAAGCACCACCTTCACTAGTCAGGAGGATGCAAAGTGCACTGGGCTGCTTGAGCCATGATGGCTCCACAGAGCCGTTCTGCTGCAGGCAGGAGTCTTCCAGCACAGAGCAGCAAGCATCTGGGTACCTGAACTCAACCGTCTCCTCTGTGCACAGCACCAGCATTTGATGCCCCTCTGCACTTTGAGAGCAGTTCACCACACAGCCAGACATTACTCCTGCTGGCCCCCCTGCCACACTGAACATCACACACTTCAGGCACTTACACCTCAGTGGGCGGTATCTATCCTCTCTGAACAGGGGAGACACTCTCCTTTGACTCATCCCAGGTCCTGATCCTCCTGGGAAACGACTGGCAGACGAGGAACCCAAAGCTGAGCCTTGAACAGCTGATGAGAAGTCAGGCAAACAGGTCCAAGCATCCCAAAGCACCAGGAACCCTTGGGGCCCAAACACACCCTGCACAATACCTAGAGACCTTGCAACACATCTCCCTCCTTCCACCTCTCGCCAACAGGGTGTCACTTCCCCATCTCAGTAAGAAAGTTCCTACTATTTGCAAGCCAGAGTACCAGGCCACATTCTGCCCCAGTAACCACCATCAAGGATTAGATACTTGCTTACGCCAAGCAATGTGCAAACTGCATATTTCCAACAAGCTATACAGCTAATTAGTGCAACTTCAGCAAGAACAGCAAGGTGCTTTATGACCAGTCCCAGCAGCCCAGGAACAGTCAGACCACAGCACTGAACCATGACACTGACAGAGACCAGAGCTCAACCCAGTTGGTTTTGTTAACAACCTCACAGGGTACATCTCTCCCCACACAGCAACTATCTGCAGGCAACAGGCTCAGCCCCGCCATCTGACACTCCACACTCCTATCCCACCAGCGTTCGAGTCAGAAATCAGTCCTGTAATAAGTAAGAATGCAAGCCACCCTAATGTCCCTACTAGTTTAATTACAGCCCACACCAAAACAGTCTGGTAGGTGGCCATGGAGCTGCCACCAGGCCCTTGCTGAACTGACTACAGCAGGCCTGGCCCCTGAGGGGCTCCCAGGGGAATAGCAACTGTCAGAGGTCAGGAGATAACCAATTGACCAGAAATTAAGCCAACCCTCATCCCTGATCTACAAGCTGGCAATGAGGCTTGCTGCCTGATGCAGCTCTGAGCCTCACACCCTCTGAGAAGGGAGAGATCTTCACCCAGCACCTCACTACAGCACCTGCCCAGCTTCCTGGAGCTCCAGAAAGTCATTGCCGGGTCCAGCAAGGCCTGCACACAACTCCATGCACCCAGGGACTATGGGGACCTGCGGTTCAGAAGCATCTGCCAGGAGGAGCTCTTGCTGTGGAAGAGCGGGACTGACCAACCCAGGGTCTGGTGGTCCCAGACCAGGCACAGATAGGGCTGCACACAGCACACACTGAGGCTGGCACCTCCATCTGTCAAAGAGCTGTCAGTCACAGCTCCACAAGAAGCCAAGTAAATCTAGCTAGACAAGGAGCACAAAACCACATCTGCCCTGAACAACACACGAGTAGCAAGGCAGCCAGAACAAGACAAGAGGGAGAAGGAGCCTGGCCAGCCCTGAGCAGCAGCAGCAGCACCCTGTTCTTTATGAACTCTGCAGTGGGATCACTAAGACTGAGGCTTACCATGAAGCAGAGTAACCTGGATTTGGATCTCCTCCTTCTGCCATTCTGAGCCCAGGTGCAACCAGCCAGTGCACACTTACTTCACACACAGCATCTTGGAACACCAGCTCAAGCACATGCTGCAGTGAGCACTGAAGAGGTGAGACGTATTCAAGTGCACCTGCATTACTAGTAACAATTTCAGCCATCTCACTGAAGACCCAGTCAAGGCACTGCTGCCCACATGCTAAAGTCACATTTTTTCCCCTCAAGAAAAAAAAAAAAAATCACACCCAAACAAGATGCCTGTGCCCCAGCTTACAGGGCACACAAGACCAGTCCAGCAGGACAGCACAAGCCACTAGTTTCAAGTGTGGAAAGCTGCACCAGCAAATCAGGGCAGAGCAGGAACACAGAGCTCTCCTGGCCTGGCATCTTGATTCTGATGACTTGGGACGGGTTCTCTGATCAGAGTTTGAGAATAACTAGTCCCAGAACTCTCAGCCCATGACATAACTACAAAGACTACAAGGAAACTTCATGCTAACACCACCAGGTAAGTTTTCCTACTTGAATCACATCTACTGGTCACTTCCTCTGGCTCAGCTATTTCATGCTGTGTGTCGAAGGACATGGCTAACAGCCTGGTCCCATATGCTCTGCATCAGCACACTCTGAAGTCAGTACAGGAAGACTGCGTTCACAGAGAAGGGATGCAAACTCTCAAACCTTCGATATGTAACAGCTCTTGCAAGAGGCTGCCATTGCAGCACGTAGAGGAGTCACATCAGCTCCGAGTGGCATGGGATGACCTGTCTGAAGTTGAGGAGTTTCCCCATCCTCACCAAGTGTGTGTTAACACCACATTACTATCTCACACAGCAGCTGCGAAACCCTGAGGCCTTTGGATAGCATCCTATAAACAGAGATTAAGCTTTTCCCTTCTCATGCTAGCTGGAAAGGGGAGAGCCAGAGGAGGCTCCCAGATTAGCTGCAGAGCCTGCGCCATCAGCGTGGCACCTTGCAAACTTTCGGGGGAAGGAGCAAGCCCATTGCAACAGGGTACTGGTAACCTTGTACAAAAAACAAAGCAGGTAATCAGACTTCAAGGTCCCACAAGAGCATACGTTGCAGTAAAAAATCTATATGCACAGCGCACAGTGTTTTTTCAGAGACAGCACGCCCCCCAAGCTGTTAGAGTAGGCTTACTCCTTATCACATTCAACACTGGTGGCTGTGCATTCAGGGCACTGGTATCAGTACAGATGGGAACAGTCAGGGAAAAAGCAGGGAAAAGGCAACATTAGGCAGAAATCTGACATAGCAAGGAACAGAGGAATACAGCAGTGAAGGAAGAAAAGAAACAACAAGGGAAGATACCTACAGAAGTGGAAAATAAAGTCTTTCCTTTCCAAGCTAACCACACTGAGCTGTATCCACTCACTCATGCAGCACCAGGTGAGCAGAAAAGGAGGTGAGATGGCTGGGCTCCCTCTCTGAAGTGATGGCACCCAGCAGCCCCCCAGGGTGCACGGGGAGCACGTTCAGGAAGGACAGAACTAGGCAAGTGACAGAGGAGGGCAAGCAGGGCTGGACCAAACAACTCCTGGCACCTGCTTCTAGAAATAGGTCAAGCTTTCTTAAGTCCCCTATCAGAGGAACACAGAGCACCACCTCCACAGGAGGTGGAACAGACTGTGCCAGAGCATTTATCTCTGTGGTTTTAATCATTATACAAGTGCCTCACTACAAGACTTCACCTCTGTTCCCACAGCAGCGTCTGTAATCATTACACAGTAATGATTACTGTGCTTTGTCCCATCCAGGCCTGTGAATTAACTGGACACGAAGACAAGACAGACATTAAAAGACTACAAAGCAAGATGCAGAAAGGAAAGACTCCTAAAATCCCTCCAACAGCTCTATCCAGACCATTCAAGAAGCCCAAGTGTGAACCCAGAGCCACTTCTCAAGACCAGTGGTCACTGCCTACAACTCACCATGACGTAAGCTTTGGGCTCCCCTACCCTCTACACTAATGCTGCAGTGCAACAACACAATCACCTTCTAACAAGAGCAAGGGATGTTCTCTGGCAGTACTAGAGACGCCAGATCCCAGCAGCACAGCATATGCACCACAGATGCTAACAGGCATAAGGCTTCATAGATACCACCTTTAACAGGGTTCACAGCCCTCTGCATACACAAAAAAGCATCAGGCCTGACTATCTCCACACAGGTGTAAATGGACCACTCAAAGCCAGGGCTGTTGCTCCTACTGCTGGTCCTAGGGAAAGCTTCTCAGAGTTAACTAGAAGCAGCACAAGATGTAAATCTGTATGTACACAGAACAAGTGTATTAGCAAACGATGAGAGTAAGCTAGCTGATCTGATCCACAGGGTAAGAGCACTCATTGCAGCCAGGCTGGAGAACTTGCTGCCTCAGTTACAGCTTACCACTCTGATCCATCCCACAGGGAAGAGTCAACCAGAAATTAAATACCCTGTTAGACACTAAGGGAAATCAAGAACCATCAGACTTGGTTACCACCTCCACCAGCCCCAAGCCACTAACATCCCAGATAGCATCCAGACACCAGCCTGCTGGTGGGGAGCTGGCTGTCATCTCCGAGCAACAGCAGCCCCACAACTCCCGCAGCGAAGAGCCCTGGCTCCTGGGGACCACCTCCTCCCTGCAGGAGACCAGGCTGCCTCACCTGTTTGACTGGTAAGACCCATACTTCCCAGCCCAAGTACTCCCACCATCTGACAGACAGTAGGGCATATGCGAGCACAAATCCAACACAACAGCACAGAAACACAGATCTCTTGGGCCACCACAGGCATCACTCCCAATATCTCCTGTAAGTTCCTTCTGAAAGGTAGGATCTCAGCCTGAGTGTTGACTGTGCAGAAAAGGGGAAAGCATTCAGCTGCAACCTTCAAAGATAGCACCAAGCATGCAGCAATGTACCTGCTTCTGATGCCAGCTTCAGAGCTTCCTGAGGATGCAAAACTTTTCTCCACCAGCAGAGAAAGGACACTATGCACCTTGAATAGGCTCACCTATTTTTACCTCCAAAATATGGTGTGAGACACCTGTAGGTCAGAGTGAGTCTTTGCTCCCCTAGCCTCAGTTTTAACAGTATTTTCACTCATATTACATTTCTGCCCTGAAAGACCATACAATCTCTCTCCTACCTAACAGACTTTCAGGAAACGGAGGTGAGAACACAACATGGGGCAGGACTGCAGAGGCCCAGGCTATGTGGGTGACATGGCTTAATCCCCATAACAAGATGCATCAAGAAGACGCTGCAACAGCTGGCATCATGCTTGAGGAAATAGGCTGTCAGTAGCAGCTCATAACTATGAGCTAGATGGGCTTCCTAGGAGAAATGTAATACACAGCCATCTTCAAAAAGCCCCAAGGGCTCAGCCAACTGTCTGACTCCCTAAACCATCCTTAAGAAGCTGCCCAGCAGGTCTGGTGGGAAGGCCAGCTCCATCCAGCTAGGAATCTGCCCTGGCTGCATTCTGGCAGAAGAGAAGGTGGTCAGCTTGGGACAGTACAGCAGGATGGATGCACTGCTGCACAGGCAATGCTGGCCTCCAAGAGGGGAGGAGATGCTCTGAGGGAATGCAACAGCAGGGAAACTGCCTGGTGTTAGCCCACCGAGCATAGCAAGGGGTATTCACCTTGCTTCTTCCCACCCTTAGGGCTCCAGAAGGAAGGTGGTCAGTCACAGGGACAACACCTGACAGTTCCCCTGCAAGAAGCAGCCAGGCACCGAGGCATATGGACTGACACCCCCAAAGGCCCCCCCTCCTGTCGCAAGGCCTGTGTGTTTACGCTGCCTCATTTCGCCTGCTGCAGAGGTCCAGAAGAAGCAGCTTTCCTAAGCACCTCTTCATGGTGAGAGAGGAACAGGCCCAAATAAGAGACTTGCAGACCAAGTCCAGATGAACGTCTGGCCATGCTTATTAAACCAGCGGTGTTCCAGCAAGTGCAGACCCCTGTGCAGGACCGTGACCAGCCTGAGGTAAGCGTGCAGCCAGGCTACCGCTGCCTCCAGGAGGGAGACAGGGACCCCCCCCTCCTCCCACCGGCGTACCAGGGCAAGGGCCGCAGGGAGGCCGAGCACCTACACCAGCCAGCGCTCAAAGCTCACATTGTGCCGCAGCAACGGGGGAGGCCTGGCACCGCCACCCTGCCCGAGGAGGAGGGAAGAGCCGTCTCAATGGCACATTGATGCCGAGGGCCGTGTAGGAGAGCGCTGCCCGGCCACCAAGCAGCCGGCGCCGCTGCCACAGGCGGGTCTCACCCCGCTGCAGCGCAGCCCCGGCGGACCGCAGCCCCCCCGGCAGGGGTCGAGCCCAGCGGCCAGGGCGGAGGGCGCTGGGGAGCTGAGCACAGCCGGGGCCTTGCTCCCCCCCCACCGTGAGGCGGCTCCGGCACAGGGCCCCGGCCCGCACCCCCGCGG
>Ga0065711_1036353_pt1 | contig 21093 bp, 9 predicted proteins | sample Hoacrofraction12_FD_59098 | JGI IMG/M metagenome (GOLD analysis project Ga0065711, IMG submission 59098) | Hoatzin crop microbial communities from Cojedes, Venezuela - Epithelial fraction 12 v2 (version 2) | ecosystem: Host-associated > Birds > Digestive system > Esophagus > Crop | place...
TTTCCTATAGATATACAACTTTTTGTCATGGTGTGCACTCATTTTTCATCCCTGGCTGCTCATTCTAATGCACGTACATGCATTATAGCTTCACTTATAGAAGTCTGATAGGAACAGATCTCGACTCAACCTGGTTTTTCAAACCTGTACATTTAGCACTCCATCCTTTCTTTTATTCAGAAAGAAATTGCTCTTCCTGTGTTCCTGAAACGAAGGCCGTTTATTTCTTCGTTTATATGTATGTGGGTATATAGACAGTTAGATAGCTGGTCTATCTTGCTTTCTAACCAGTCTTTTCTAACTCACCTCCACAGAAGGTTCTCTGGTATTTCCAAGACGGTTCTTAACTACAGCTGAAAGAACAGCATAATTTTCTTATCCACTGCTAAGCGGAACAGTGAAAAAGGAGGCAATAACATTTTTGCCTTCAGAAGTTCATTTCCAAGACTTCGAAGGTTTACTCCTCTCTGCTTCCTTTCTCTTTATTTCTTGCTAAGATAGAAGTAGGCAGCTGAACTAGAAGGAAGATATTACATCAAGGCATCTAGGCGCAGGAGTTCTATTTAGCTAAGCATCCTTTGGCTGCACTGGAAAGGGAGAAGCACAAGAAGAAAAGAATAGGAAAATAAACAAAAGAGACCAGCAACCCTGTCCATGCAGTTTCTCAAATAAAGGTATAGATTTCTTTTTTTTTTTCCAGAAAAGAAATGTATATTCCAACATTAACTCCTCTGGTGTTTTAAATAAATAGTTTGAGAAACTGGGCAGCCTTTCTTCAGGTGTCTCGTGTTTTGGTGTTTGTTTTTTCTTAAATGAGAAAGTAGCAGGGACATGTTGCTTTTAAGCAACATTGTAAATGCAGTTTCTTTTTTTAACACAAAACCATCTTTGCATCTCTGACTGTCTCTGAGTGGGTATACGTATGACAAAGTATATCTAATTCTAATTTTAGAGGCTTTTTATCTATAGCATCTCCTACCTCAGCATTTAAACAATCTTGAGGGTATGGGTATTAAAATAATACTATCATTCCCATGTATGATATCCTATCCAATTTTATATACATCATAATTCTCGTAACTATTACCATTATGTCAGCAAAACCCCCAAAACCATGTGTTTTGACCTGCCATTGTAAAAATTCCAAGCCCTGTTATAAGTAGCTGTGACCTTATAGGTAATGCAAACCACAAAATCCTGCTAACACTGGCTTTATTGCAGGTCATACGAGCCTGAATGGGTGCTTCAAAATGAATAAACGACAAGTACTAGGATTCAAATTTCCTCACAGCCATAAAGCCTGTGAAAACAGTTTTCCCCCCACTGCTCCCCAGGGTTGCCCTAAAACTGAAGCAGTTTTACTACAGTGAGTTTTGTATGAAGATTTTAAGTTTCAGTTCATAGAACCTGGCATCCTTGGAGTTTTACTTCAAGATTTAAGATTAAACAAACCATGAAACTCTAAGCCAAATAACCAAGATTTGCCTGATTACATATCAACCCCTGTGAAACCACAATCTTTCCATCCAAAACCATTTAATAGCCTGGATCATTTAAAACTTAGCCCAGGTTTTCTGAAAGATTTGTGAACCTTGGAAAAAAATGATCTTTTTCTAAATCTGTGTTTAATTAAAAGATTTTCGTCACAGAAATCCAGATAAGAAAAGCCTTAGCTATGGATGAGATTAACAAAAAAGTTGTTCAGCTCTATAGATGCTCTCAAATTGAATTTATTCTTCCCATTCCTGTATTCTAGGCTCAGTAGTTGGAAGAAAACATTGGCAAATATAACTCATATGAGTCAAGCTACTTATATAACGAAAGTCATCATGATTAGTGTAACAGACCTGACAATGATGATGTGCACACAAAATGGACGTGTGAGATGCAAACCCTTCCAGAGACAGTATAACAGCTTGTTCAGGCTAAAACTAGCTGTGGAAGAGTGTCACTCCAAAGTAAAATGGACAAATTTGCGGCTCAGTTCAGATGTAGAAAGTTCTCTTGGTAGCTAAGTCCCTGTGACATAAGACAAATGGAAAAATATTTACTTGAGCAAATAGTGACTCTCTTTTAGTGCATGTTAAAACTTCAGTAAGAAGAAATTGAAGTACTTCAAAGAACAGTTTCACAATTTTGGACACCAGTTAGCGACACTAGAACTGAGCTAGAGAAGTTTAAAGCTGAATTCTTGCTCCTTCTTTTGCTTATGATGTGTTTGTGAGTGTTAGGAAGTACCGTTCCTTTGCTACAAATTGCATATGTGTCATTGTAATACCCTACTAGAAGTCTCAGCTGAGTGAAAAGACCACACTTATTTTTAATAGATGCTTTTATTTACTTATTGTGCTTTGATCTGTACCTGCTGGAAGAACTTACTGGAGATGAAAAGGAGCACTAAAGCATTGGTTGTACTGTATCAAGGAAACTTACCGTTTAGCCTTCTCTGTCACAGTAATAAAGATAATTTTACTATAATAATGCTTTACATGTCGAAGCAGAACAATACTACATTTCTGTTTGGTTGGTTTTGCAAGCCCTTTGGGGACTTTATTAAAGAAGGAGAAGGGTGATTCTTTCCATACTTTTAGGTCTAATATTTCCAGAGAAGAAAAAAACCCCACAAAATAAACAACAAAAATGCAAAAGTTTAAATATTATTTTCAGACTTGTGCATACATCCTATTTGATAAAATAAAGCCCTATCAGACTGATTCTTTCAAGATTTTCTGATTTTAATAAAAGGTTAAGCTGTCTCAACAGGGCTCTGCATTGGATATTTTGGTACAAATTAAGCTCTTGATCCATGTTCTAGGTTTATGATTCAGTTTTGAATGCAAGCTGTGAAATTCAGTGCTGAATTGGGGGCTTGGGGGAAGGATTGTAGTAATACGCAACGTTTAAGGAGAAAAGCATGAAAAAAAATTTGAAAAGGCTTTGATGGTGCTGATATTGTCTTTTCAAATACTGCTTTGCAGAGGTAAGTGTCCTGGGTTCGGCCGGGACAGGGTTACTTTTCACCAGGATCCAGGAAGGGGCACAGCCGGGTGGGCTGACCCAACCCCAAACTTGTCAAACAGAGCCGGGTATTCCATACCATGTGCCGTCATGCTGGATTCCGGTGAGGGGGGGCGGCATGGCCAGAACTCTCTCGTGGCTCCGGAGGGTACTGTCCGCGAAAACGGCTCTGTGGGTCGTGCAGTTTGTGTCGTGTTTTCCCCTTATCTGTATTGTTGTTGTTCCTGTTCCCTTTGTTTGCTGTTCTATTAAACTGCCCTTATCCTGACCCATCAGTTTCTGCCTCTTTCTTTCCATTCTCCTCCGCACCCCGGCGGGGGGAGGGGTGGCCACGTGATGCTTTTGTTGCCGTCCGCAGTGCAGACCAGAACAGTAAGGCATAGAAATCTCTTCCCTATGACAGAAACAGAGATTCTCCCTTTCCATGGCTGTGTCTATAGGTATTTCAGTAATAGAAAGTCAGCTACTTTTGTATCTAACTGCTGCAATTCACAATGAATGATTTTTTTCCTCAAACAGGTCATTGATAGTTTGATGTGCTTAATAAAAAGAAACAAATATTTTTGCCATTCAAAAATAAGGTTATGCAGGAGGAAAGGCAGCCTTGAACTGAAAAACAGTTAGTCTGGCAATACTAATTGCAAGATGGTGCTTAAACTACCTCCACCACATCCAAAAATACAGAGTAAATTGCTCTCTGAAGGTACCTGTTTCTCTTTATGCTCCTTAGAGACAACCTAGGTGACTTACGGAAGATATCTAACTCTTAAACCTCTTAGATGGCTCAAAGTGACAGGATAAATACCTGCTTGGCTGTCTAGGCTGTTGCTGAGAATGTATTGGATCTGTTTCTTTATTCATTAATTCTCAAAATGGCTTCCTGTGGGAGAGATTAATTTACTTGTTTCTGGACATATACAATTAATTTGGAAAAGAGTTTGGTGAAAGGTGTTTTCCAGAGTATATTCTGATCAAAAAACAGAAAAGTAAATTTCTTTATTCACATACCTGGATATAAAAGGGGAAGGAAGGCAGATTGTGTACAGCCCAGCCAGGAATCCAAATTGTCACCTGGCTCTTCAGCCACTGCCTACATGCCTGTTATACAGTGAGTCTTGCTGTTTAATTGCTGTTGCTTAGGTTTCCAAAGAAAGTAATTGCTGGCCATGGACCACACCAAGGGACTTTTAAGCCCAATAGTAAATTTTGAAAAGGTAGATGAAAATCAGCCTCGCAAAAAGTAAGTTCTTAGGTAACCTCAACTAACTATGCCAGTAGCTCTCCAACTGATGTGTGTATGTGGATATGCTAGATGAACTCTGAAAGGCAGACAGATAGATTTCCTTATCTGCCGTGCAAGTACAATAATTGATAAGCCTTCTTTTAAAAGTCCTACAAGATGATGTGATCTGAGAGAGTTCATTAAGGATTCATCAAGAGAACTAATAATTGAGAATGGTTCTAGTTGAGTTAGGTAGATACGAAATAGATTTCTGAGGAATCCGAGATAGTAGTTGAGATGATTTTTCCAGTTGTGAAATGCAAAAGAAAATAAGAAAAAAGTTCTGCTTACAGTCTATTTCCATAGTGGTATTTATAGGATGATTTCCTTTTTATGCACATAGTGACCTGTGACAAGTAGCCATGCTCTCTACAACCCAGTGATTATAGCCGCACAATGTAAATATCAGACCAAAAGTAGTGTATGATTTTATACTAATGCTTTATAAATTCTCACGTGTTTAGTACTCAGAAAGCTCATTGCCTGCTTAATATAGTTTTTCTGTAGTGATTCTTGTATCAAATGAGTAATGAGCTGTAAACACAATGTAACATTAGTGATTTTCCTTTTTTATGAAAGTTATGTATTTTTCTCCTTCCTGATGTTCTAAGCTCGTAAGAGGATTGGATTTTGCAACAATGCAGTGGTAATTTAATCATACAATTAACTGCTGACTTCTCTATTAACCTGATAAAAATGCTGCCATGCTGAAATGCAGTTCGTATGAACCTTTGCAAATTTGATTCCTCTATGAGACACCCACATTTTCTACCTGTTCTACTATATCCAGCTGCTTGTTGAAAATGCAACAAGCTTAACCTTGAGTAACAGACAGGTAGTACAAGCTTAAATAAAACTGGTCTCAAAGCTCTTATCTAGTGGAATGGAAGTCCTGACTTCAAACTCTGGTTAATTTCAAAATTAGGATAATCACAGGATGAATTAGAGTAAATGCAGCATTCTAATTCTTTCCTCCACTGCTAGGTTAAGGGTTCATGCTCCTTTTTGTTTTCTGTTTTTTTCCCTTTCTTTTCTCTTTAGGAGGCTTTAAAAAAGTGTATTCTTGACTGTATATCAGTACAGCTTTGGGTGAAAGATGAGAGCAGAAGACATTTGTTTAGAAGCCTTTCATCTAAGTGTAGTTATCAAAGTAAATGAACAAATACTGATATATAATCCAGATGGGTCTTCCTCCATGTTCTTCAGCAGCTATGATGTGATCTGTTCAACATCTTGGAATAGATTTCAGGAACTGCAATTTCAGGAATGGGATCCTAAGTGGACAACAGCATCCGTTCTTAACCTTTGAACAGTGTTTCAGAGGCCTAAACTCTGGAGATTAAAGATGTTAATTCTAGAGTTAATTCAATGGCTTTGTCCTCATGGTGCATGTGAGTGGAGGGTGTTTTTCTGGAGACACTTAGAATATGTCTTAACCATACAAAGATTGCAGCTACCAGCCTGGCATGCTCTCGAGTAGAGAAATAGCTGAAAGGGAGATCTCAGTTCAGTTCTGAAAGCCGTACAATACTTTGTGCTTAGTTAAGTCTTGCCCATCAAAAGTGTCAGTAAGGTAATTTGCGTATCACACAATACAACTTGCACCCTATTGCTGTATGTTCAGGTGAAGGTGGATCAAGCACCTTTTTGTGCCACAAGTGGCTGAAATGTTCTCTCCTGCCACAAGTCTTATGCTCTGAATAAAAAGCCTGGGAATCTAATGCACGCAGAAAAGCCTCGTCTCACATTCTGCAGAACATCAATTACTCATACTAGAACCCAATTTATAGGCATCCAGTTCATAAATTGACGTGGTTGTTTTCAAATGAATGGCTATTTTTAAAAAGAAAGGAAGAATCCCCATAACTAAAATTATCTGGTTGGTTTGGATGATAAAAATGTGACAAAATGTACTGCAAGATTTCAATTTTTTTCTTATGAAACTTTTAAATAACTGTGATTTCTTCACAATGCTGGAAAACTATGTTTTAATGTAGCCAATACTTTAAAGATTTTAAATTGTATTTCTAAAAGATTTTGACATTGCTTAGTGTATAGATATAATTCACTGCCTGAAGTAACTACTGTTACTTTTAAATAACATTTGCAAAACAAAACAGGGTACTGTACTGTCTTGCAACTGCAGCAGCCTAACACAACATGGAATGCATGGAGTGTCAATTAGTGCAAGTGGAGGGGCAGCATTTGTTTACAACTACTGGCAAATTGGAACAATTAGGAAAAAAGTATAAGAGAGCACAACAAAAAATCCGTAGAAAGTACACTAAGCAAAAGTCACTTAAAGTCCTGGTGGAAGGCTCAATCTGAATGGGAGAGCAACTGAAATAAGAAAAAAAAATGTGTGAGGATAGGAACACATCTAAAATCTCACCCTATTGTGTAGAATTATACTTCTACAGCCATCTAGTGTTTTCAGCACAGTTTTTAGTAGCATACTGATTGCCATGTTATGGAAAGTTAGGGAGATTCATGTTCAGACTTCCCTCAGGCCACAGAGTCTTGACTTATTTTTTGCACTGCAGATATAGCAGATATATATGAAAGAGAGGTGACTGAATCACTGCTTGCCAGGGTGAAAAATTAACCTATGATTCTTGATAACTGTTCATGTTATGCCTGTTTTTAGGTTAGTATGTTTGGATATATTTAGGTAGACACAGAGTTACTCTGCAGGTAGGATATACACAATCAAAAGATGTAAAATAGTTATTCACTGGCTAGAACCCACAGAAGATAACTAGGAATTACTAAACCTTAAGCTAAGCACTTGTGTGCTCACCACCCCAATGGATGAGGTATCCAAAGAGATGTCAGCCCTGTGGCTCCCCAAGAGGATCCACAGGGCTGGAAAGCCACCTTGGGCCTCCAGCTACAGCTCCACTGATGGCATCAATATCTCCTGGCTGGGATCTCATCACCCTGACCTTCCCTGCTCATGTTTTACCTCCTGGATCCTTCAGCTACTGATGATCCCACCTACGCAATCTCATCTCTAATTCTGGCCTTTCTCATCTCTTTGCAGCCTTTCTCATAGCCCTTTCTCAGCACTGTGATCATGGTTTACACAGCTGTGCCAGAGCAAAGCTGGTTTTGATGTATTAGTACATGGGTGGCTAAATCCCTAGGAGACAGGGGGAGCTTACAGTACTGATTATGGCTGATAGCTATGATGAGGTGGTTAGTGAAATGGAAAAGGTTTCCTCATCCACTCTTTATCTTACTTTTCATAGGAAAACAGTAATTGTGGATGTCTGTTCTCAGGAGATGATCCCTGGTCTTGGATTTGGAGTGGAAAGAAACTTGTGCCTGTAGTCCCGGTTCAAGTTCCTCAACTTGGACAGAATGCTGCTTCCTGCTGGTATTGTGCATGATATTTCTTCTTGGCAGGATCTGTGCTTGGAGAAGAACTTTTATCTTGCTCTTCAGAGGTCCATGATTTTCCCTCTGGATTACGGAGGAAGTTTAGATGCTTAATTCTAGACTGGGTTTTTGAAAGCTCAGGAATGTATGTTGTATGATGCCACACAACAGTGGTCTAGTCCTGTTTCCCTCAGGGAGTATTGTAAGCCTCAAGTCTCCTTGGTGAGTTGACAAAAAGGGTCAGAGCAAAATGTCACACAGGTTTTCTATGAACTGTATTGTGGCACTTACAAGAGGGCAGAAGCATTTCAATAAAGTTGCACTGACACAGTCTGTCCCTCATTTTTTTTTCAGTGAGTACCTTCCAGATACTCAGACACTAAAGTTATATTTTCCACAGGGGAAGGCGAGATGTGTCGCTTTTCCTGGCTGAGGTACCTGACCTAGCCAGAACAGAGGTTCCAGCAGTTTAAACAAAATTTTGGGGAAAAAAACAAAACACAACCTCTCTCCCCACAACCCCATAATGAAAACACTTCAAAACTAAACAGGGATTTTGTAGCTCCTTTCCAATTGAGCAAACTGTATAAAATGCGAGTGGAAAGTCATCATTTTTAATAACTGAATGCAATTCCTTTAACTGTTGCTGCAACCCTTGTGACACTAATTCTTGTTTGCCTGTTCTAGGTAGTACATTATTGAATCAGATTGCAATGTGAAATAGACAGGGCTGAAAACGGGCCCCAGGCACACACCTAACAGGTTGGGTGCTGTAGACCACGTGCAATTTATTTTGAACCTCACATTTACCATCTGTCAGTGAGGAAAGAGAGCAAGCAGTATACTCATTTGCTAGAACTTCTTAACCCCAAACACTAAATAAGGCAGTTAATTTTAATTTTTTACTACTACAGAAGGAAAAGTAATCCCCAAAATTTTCTCTTTCTTTTTTCTTTTTTTAATTTGAGGAAGATAATCTATTTTTCACTGATAACTTCCACTTTGGATAAACAGAGAGTGGAAATAAATAAAAAAAGTAACAGGACTGGACCGCAGCATAAAAAAAGTATATTAATGCACTTAAGTAATTTATATTTTAATTTCTGTAGATAACTCTAAAATAAATGACTTTTAAATATTTTTCATCAAAATGCATCAATACTTTATTACACATTTTCCTTTTGGGATTTTACTGAACAGTGAGGGCTTAACACCTTGAATGAAGTGTATTTTTCATAGTTCATTATCAGTGAATATCTCCTATGTATTGCTTTCATCTTTTCTTTATGAATTCATTATGAGCAATCAGTTTCACTAAGAACTGTAAACTTTATTTATGCCTAAGAATCGACAGATAATGAAGTAGTTATTAATAATGTCCATATGTTTGATGAAATATGATAAAATATGTAATCAGCAGAATGACACTTTATATTTTTTAAGCTTTCTGTAAAACAAAATCACGTGCTCTTTCAAGCAGGTTCATCGGAAATAAACAAACTTACAAGACATTAGACAGTTCAGGCCCATCATTTTACATTGTCTTTTTTTAAAACCTTTCTTATTTTATTCTCAGAAGTAGCCTTTCCAGTAATTAGTTACTTCTAAAGTCTTCATTTTCATTTCAATATTCAACAATCAGAATAATTAGAATTAATTTGACATTGTCATATTATATTAATGCCAGCTCTGCCACTTAACACTCACATCCTGCAGGCACAATGTTATCAAAGAAATATGACTCGTCCACTTTATCACTTTAACCAAGGACTTTAAGTGGACATAAAACAGTAGGAACCGGCATATTCCCAATAAAAAATTATGTAATTTCTGATGAAGAATTGTCTCTGAAGTACTGGTAGCTTAGTGTTTCAATTCACTTTTTCAATTCCTTCACAGTATGTGTAATGGCTGACTTTGGCCAATTCGTTTTGTTCATATAAATTTAGGGGCCACATCTATATCTTAATTATATTTATGTAACTGCACCTAGTTCAGTTCAAGCACTATTTACCCGAAACCATCAGGTGACGATTATTTCCTGTATTTTTTAAGTGCTAATGGTAAAGGAAGTTGAAGCACATTTTTATGAGGGAAGTATCTTGCTCAACTAAAGGGAAATGGCATCATCTCTTTAGCTCTTCAGCACAACTCTCTACCATTACATATAACTCATGCTCAGGAAAAGGGATGCACTCATTGCCTTTGGGCAGATGCAACAGCTGCTCTTCAGAAACATATATTGCTTCTCTGGAGGTCAGAAATACCAGTAAAATAAAATCTCTTTCATCCATTTATGCTGACTATTCTTATTAGCAACATAGTGATACCACAGACGCTAAAGGGCTTTCACTCTGAATTCAGCTTTTGGTTAGAGACAGTTCTTTAAAGCACAGCGAGTTGTCTCTGATGCCTGTCCCTGCAATTTGTATTCATTAGGGTTATCGTGATCTTATCTCTTGAACTGTTGTGGTATCTTCCTTCAGCTTTTTTCAGTGCCATCCATACTTCTGTTAATATTGGCTTTTTTTCCAGTAAGCAGGAGAAAAATCCACAAATGATTCAAAATTATTTTTGTCTTGGAAAGCCTGGATACAAACTCCTGTGCTTGTCACAGAGTGTGCCATAAATACAATGTGTTTGGAGCATGTTAGTTTTGCTGCATGTGTGCAGACCAACCGTATCGCATATGCACAGTGTACTGATGTTTCCCAGAAGCAGCAAACTCACTATGCCTATGATGCAAAGTTAATCTGTATGTGCACAGTCAACATGTCTGGAAATTTTGGACATCCCAGCTGGGGGCACAAACTTCTCCAGTTCCCAGACAGAGAAAATTTCTCAGCAGAAAAAGGAGGACAAGTCTGAGGAAATCCAGATGTATTCTGGCTCTAGTTAAGATAGAAATGAAAGCTTAAATACCCCAAACCTACCAGGGTCAATGTTTAGCTACTTTTTCCTTATTTGGGAGGAGAGAGAAAACTCACTGTGTTTAAAATATGTTACAGTAAATTCTCTTCACCAGTCTATCTTCCTTTTTCTGACAAAAAATGTTCTGAGTACTCTTAGACATCTCTGTCTCTGATATTTCCCAGTGACACTGTCTTCTCATCCTGTGCCTTTCTAGAGTCTTTATCAAGTGTCTTTGTCATAATTTTTTTTTTAAACTATCTCAGGTAGTTCTTATTTAGCTATTATTTATATGACTTATTCAAAAAATTCTTTTTTACACTCCTTTGCTTAAAAATTTTGCTCAGTTTTTTTCTATCTCTTTCAGTCTAGTGGAAGGGAGGATTTTACATGATTTCAGAATGATAAGTTAAGCTAGCCTAACTTTAAGGATATCACAACTGTTGATCTGTCATAGTCTGAACTCACTGGCACATTTGAAGAAACTCTCATTAACTTCAATGGATCTAATTTGCAGTTTCTGCATCATGTGTCTTACTCCTCTGTTCTCCTCTACCCTCTCCCCAACTATGAGTGTTATAATTTAACAGCAAAAAGACAAAATCACAGACTCCATACTACTTTAAGAGAATTAAAGGAGTAAATCTGGATATTTTCTATTCTTTATCTTACGGAAGAGTCACAAATAAGAATATTGGGACTTCGTGCTGCTTGACAGTTAAACAAACATTCATAACCTTATGACACTCTTGAGAATTGCTTGACAATTACAAGGTTATGCCATTTCTCACCTTGACCACTAAGTTTGCTACTTTACAGTCTGCTGAATCTATTCAAAAGCAGAAATGCCTCCTAATTCTGAAGTTTACTGTCTATCTGACAATCTACTGCTTTTCATTAGAGTTGTATGAACTTATTCCCAGTTCATTTTTTAGAAGCAGTAGGTTATTTGTAAAAAGAATGATGTCATATTGATTTTGAACTTGATCCAAAACTCAGTAATTTTTGAAGTCTTTTTCCTCCAAAATTTTTACAAGATGGGGTTTTGAAATCTCTTCCTACCTCTTGTCTTTCTCTCCTTCCACAGATAATTTTCAGTCTTAAATAGGTGGAAAATATTGTCAGACAATTAGATGATATCTGTCAATAGGCAAATCTTTTCAGAGATCATGTTGTACTTAAATAAGCATGTTTCAGCTTCAGGTATACTATTCACTCTTTTCTCTCTGCTCCTGCAGAGCTCCTGAAAGGATAGCATAGGAACAGCATAAATTCTGTTTTTCTGGTGTTCATTCTGTGAGCTCTGTTACTACTCTGTATATTGGTATTTGGAGATCACTTTACCCCATTCTGTTTAGGGAAGAAACCTAGCATTGCTGCTTCTGATTTCTTCCCGGTTACCCTTCTGTTACATTTAACAGAGTGAACCATCATTGTGACAGGTTTGAGAAACTGGAAAACATCTACATATTAAACTCCTCTAAAACCTACAAGGACACAAAGAAAAGCAGAATTCTCTTATTGCATATATCCAGAAAATAAGAGACTTATTTCCCCATGCCTGATGAAGATGCTAAGAAGTACCTTCTCTCTTCTTCTACCACATCGTCATGCTCTCGAGAGACCATATAGCAGCCTTCCAGTACCTGAAGGGGGCCTACAGGAAAGCTGGAGAGGGACTTTTTACAGGGGCATGTAGTGATAGGACAAGAGGTAATGGCTTTAAACTGAAAAAGCGTAGATTTAGATTTGATGTGAGACAGAAATTCTTTACGGTGAGGATTGTGAGGCACTGAACAGGTAGCCCAGAGAAGCTGTGGATGACCCCTGTCTCTTCCCGCTCAGAGGGAACAGGGGAAGGTGATTATTTTAATTCTCTGCTCAGTACTGAGAGTCATGACAACGACCAAGAGGCTTGACTGAAAACAAAGCTTTACATGGAATGGCAGTGGAATTACAAAAGATGATCACTTTGGAACTTCATAACATCACTTTTAACACAGTGGTGTTGGAAATGGATATTGACTTGGCAAAAGGTTTCAACAACACAATGTCTGACTTCACAAAACCACAGAATATAGCAGCTTGATAAACTTGTGACAACATTATCCTTATGTGCTGAGAAAGCCAGAGAAAGAGCAAGAGAAGAAATGAGAGAAAAGATATCATCACTCTTCGATCCAGCAGCAGTCTCTGCTGGTGGTCGGGGTCCTCGGTGGTGGGTGCGCACCTGGTGGTCAAGGTCTGCTGGTGGCGGGCGTGCGTGCAAGGGGCTGGCGCCCTCTCCTTTTCTACTCTTCGGGTGCCTGTCTCATAGCTTCCTGAAAGTTCTCAAAAATGAGTCAGTGGATATGGGATTGGTGTGTCTTGGTGGTCTCACATTCTTCCCCCAAAGGCAAGTGCTCAACTTCCTTGCCTATGTGACATCAACAGGTTTCATGAGCCAACACCCTGCCTCTGCAGGGTTTCACGCGGTATTCCACACTGCCTTATCAAGGTAATGAAGTTCCCAAAGCACAATGTCTGATTTCGGGAGTTTGCTTAATTCAAGCATCTTTATCAGTTTCTCTCAAGACGGATGTTTGAGGCAATTGCCCAGTAGGGCCTAGGTATGTTTGTGACAACTGTCCACCCCAGCCTGGGGCTGTACACTCCCTCCCTGGAAGTATTCATGGCCAGGTTGAACGGGGATTTGAGTAACTTGGTCTAGTGGAAGTTTTCCGTGCCCATGGTGGGGAGGTTGGAACTACATGATCTTTAAGGTCCCATCCAACCCAAACCGTTCTATGATTCTGTGATTCTATGATGATATGAATCTATGATTCTGTGATTCTATGATGATATGAATCTATGATTCTGTGACTCTGTGCTCGATTAGGCTTAGTAGTCTTTTCCATCCCCTTTTTGTTTTCATAAGTGACTAATACAGATTGTCAAGTGACCCTGAGGGGAATGTCATTTAATATTCTTTAATGTATTTTGTATATATGAAGAAGATGATATTTCTGAATGCAACCAGAATCAGACAACAGGCATACATATGTATTTTAAGTATTTTCTTAGTAAATTTCCACTATTCCTGTAGTTATAATGCCTCTTGCGATCTCAAAATATTTTCCCAAATTTGGACAATTTGATTCCAAGAAGAAGAGATTCCCATTATTTAAATAGCCTTTTAGTTTGTGGGTTTTTTTTTTTTTACTTTTCTTTCTTTATATCTGCAATACTCTAACTTCTTAAACTATTTATAAAAATTTTGTCTGTATGGTGACATAAAAACATTTGTATTAGAAAATATTAGACATCTCAGCTGAAGTCTGTCTTGCATGAATCTCATAACTGAGTCTACATCTTTCTATTCAGATATAACATCTCTAAAGTCTACAGGGACATCTTAGTACATATTATGCAGATGACTGTTATTTATGGAATGGGATCACTTATTCCCCAGGTGGTTGTAAAACTGAAATCTTACTTTGACAAGATATAAATTAGTTTAGAGAAAACAAATTATTCTGAAGTCTTTAGAAACCAAAGTGATGTGGTTGGAGCATAGTAACATGGTAACTATATCTAGGAGATGATGATTTAATCAGTCAAGATCAGAAAAATTTGTTTTGAATAATGCTTGCTGACTTCAAGTCACCATCTTTTTGATTTTGCCCTTGAGCAGATTTAACCATTGAACAGGAAATTCCACCAGCTACCAAAAGATGAATTGATAAGTTTCATTTGGTCCCATTTAAACTTTATGTTAAGAATGATATTTCTGTAGAAATTCATGACCATCTCTAATGAAGAAAGAAGGACTAGCATGGGAGTGTGGAAAGAAAGAGCCAACAATATCTTGCAGGAATAAACACAAACCTTAAAAGAATTATCTGATGTGAATGTGTGAAATGATAAATTGGTATGGTGCCTGTTTAGCAACAATAATTAATCCATACAGTAACACTGAATTTTTTTTGTCTTACTGCTTCAAAACTATGTAACAGCTATCACTGCCCAGAGCTATGAAATTTTGGTGAATAGAAGTAAAAATTTTAAAAGAAGTCTTGACTGACTTTGCATTTATCATGAAAGCAACAGTGAGTAAAGAAAGACCTTTAAAAGTATCCCAAGAAATACATACTTTCTGCTCCAAAACTGACAGACTGTGACAACTGAGCAAGTTGGGTTAGTGACCTAGAGATGATCTACACCATATGTTTCCTTGAATATTTTTTTAAAAAAATAGATTTTCTTATTGTAAATTAATGTGTATTTGGAGGGCAAACCAGTAAACTGCATGTAATACTCTATCGCACCTATGAATTTTGAATTTTGGGTGTTGTTTTTCTTTTCTTTCGCAAACATATTTCAAGATATCTGCTCCATGTCTTCTTCCATCCCTAAAGATTCTACGCTCTTTCCCTTGTTTCTCCTTCAGCTATTTGGCACATCCTGTATTCCAGTTTACCAATATTTGACAACTCAAAACACAGGCTTTCTCTTGACATAATTAAATCCTGTGTGCAGTAGCCAGTAAGATAATGTAGTAATTAAGGTTGAATGATTCAGGTTGGAAGAGACGTCAGAAGGTCGTTAGTCTAACCTCCTACTCAAAGCAGGGTCAATGATGGGATCAGACCAGGTTTCACAGGGTGTTTTCCTGATGGGTCTTGAAAAGTTGGCTACAAGGATGGAGCCTGACTAGTCTCTGTGTGACTTGTTCACTCTTCTTTACCATCCTCTTTGCTCCTTACATCCAACAGAAACTTCTGTTGTTTCAGTTTATGCTCATTTTCTCTTCTCTCAGCTGGTATCTCTGTGAAGCATCTGGGTCTGTCTCTTGATGACTTCCCTGTAGGCAACAGGGTGGCTATGAGGTAACCCCAAAGCCTTCTCTGCCACAGGCTGGACAAGCTCTGTTCCCCCAGCCTCCTGTCATGGGACTATCAGTCACTTCACCCCCAAACTTAATGTCTTCTGCTGGACTCAATGAAGTTTGTTCTGTCCTTCCAAAACTGGATGGACACAGTACTCTAGGTGCTATCTATCACTGCCTTCAAACTACAGGACAAGGCTCACTACTGGCTTATGTAGAGTTTGCAGTCTGTCAAGGTCACCAGCCTCTTTCCCCAGAACTGCTCCTCAGTCTGTCCATCCCAGTCTGCAATATTGCAAGAGATTATTCCTTCTCAGATGCGGACTTTGCACTTGTCCTTGAGTAAGAAAAGTAAGAGACTTGTAGAAATAACAGTGGCATTATACAATGGTGGTGCTGTGGTTTGAATCAGTGAATCATCCCATTTACCCATTTTGAACACATTATGCAATGTTACGAATACTATGGCAGCAATATTGAAGACAGAATTGTTTCCCCCCACCTCACCCCAAGCTGATGCTAAGTCATCAAGAAATAGTAAAAGACACCGTCCTTCCTGCTGTTTAAAGTTCTTAAAAAATTTCTTGAAGTGTTAAATCCAAATAATAAGACCATAACAGAGCTCATTCTTTTACTTCCTGATTTTCCCCCTTTCTCTAGTTTTGCAGCTCAGAAATTCATACTTTTGTCCCTTTCAAAAAGTCCATAAAGGTTTCAGCCATAGAAGAATAAGAGAAAAAGCTCTCCGATTAAAGTTTCTTTAAAAGCAACATTTGTATATATAAATTTGGCATATTTTAAAAATACCCTTGAATTCTGAAGCTACAGAGATTATTCGTACATGGGACCATAGAGTTCATTCATTCAAACAAGAAAATTTAATATAAATAAGGAAAATTTTTTTTTAATTTAGTAACAGTTAAATTTTTCATTACAATTTTGTAAATACAGAGATTATATCCACTGAACTTTATATAGCACTAGATCACCCAACAGTTTTCTATAATATCTCTATAGATGTCCAATACGAAGAAAATGTGAGTACTTAGTCAGAGTGCAGAGTGTGTCAGGCACACCATGAAATTAAGAACATTGTAATATTAATAACAAATATTGTCCCTTTGTCTACAGAAGTCATTTAGATATTGATGGGTAGCAGTTGCTGTATTTCCTGTCACATTAAGAGAAGGTACATATAGTTGAAAATTTATGGATAGAATTAAGCAATTTGTTTTGAGCAGCTTAGTAACCACTATCACTTTTTGGCTTCATTTCAATGGCAATGATGTATAAATACAGAGTTGAAACTTATGTTTTGTAAGCAGATCTGTCAGGCCAGTGTTTTTCAAGCTTCCCAAAGTAGCATTTAAAAAAAATCCAGATTTGAAGAAGAAGAGCTTACAACCTTTTAAATTTTCTTTGGTTTTGTGTCTACCTGTCTTATAAGGTTAAAGGGAAGCAAGTTTTGTCATACTACCTCAGGGAGAAGAAAGCTCAGGAGAAGATAATGGGCATTCTTGTAGTACGTTCTACTTTGTCTATTTTAATAACAGTTACACTGACTCCAGCCCCCTTCCAAAAAGAGGATGAAGTAGGAAGGAAATGTCATTTATCCACATCATCTGTGTCTTGTACACAGTGAGATTGGAAGTAATACCCACAAATGTAAAACTTCCACTTATTAGGGTGATTGTAACTAAACTAAACTAGATCCTTGCTGTTTTGAGAAGACAGGAAAACTTTAAGATAAAGAGGCTCCTCAATAACACTACTTAGACAAACCTGACTTGCTGTTTTGAGAAGACAGGAAAGCTCTAAGATAGAGAAGCTCCTAAATAATTCTACCCCAGACAACTCAGCCTTGGGAGGGCAGATGTACCGAGCTACAGAGATAAACAGACACCAAGAGGGCAACAAGACCGGAGCAAAACAACCTGTAAGGACACGGTATATGTGATCTTAGAAATGAGTCTGCGCAGAAACAAACATCAACCAGCGGACACTGTGATGAGGGGTATAAGCCTTCATCTTGAGACCCCCAAAGACCACCCGAGGATGCTAACAAACATGAATGAATGATATTAACATATGCTAATTAGTTATTGGAAAAGTAATGAATATGCTAAGCATCTCTTGGAAATATAATGAATATGTACATTGTGATTGTATTTCACCTGAAATGACAGGGTGTTTGGCGTGCACGTTTGGAGGAGAGATCCCCCGTGTGCCTGGCGCCGTAATAAAGAATACCTGCTTAATAGTCTGCCGACTATTGAGTCTTCATTTCTGGCTTTTCACAGCATCAGAAGCATTAGAAAAATATACCTAAGTTACTCAAAAGACAACCATGTCCTAATAGTCTGTTTAGCAGTTCCCTTGAAGCTATCTAAGAGGCATCACTGTGGTTCAGCAGGGGTGAATAGATGTATACTTGCAGACTGTGAATTGAGCCATTTGAAATTTAGGGTCAGATAATATTATAAATGTATGCTGGAATTATTGTTGGCTGTATGGAAGTAGCTGATTATGACAGGGATAGGAAATTTTTTAAATCTGTAGCACAGTGAAGATTCTTGCTACAATTTCTTATGTGAGCGTGAGCTAAGGAAACCAGGAATACGGAAACTGAAAGAGTGAATGAAGCTAGCTAGAAGAAGCCACTGGGTTTCTGTTTGCTGATAGGAGCAAGTATTTGTATTTTTTTACTTAAAAAACATGTCTTTTTCTTTGCGTCCTTTAGAGAAATTCAAGAGAGACATGATGTATTTTAGGTCATGTAACCAGTTAACTAAGTTTTGAAAGATCAAAGGAGAAAGTGTGGTCTTAGATATGTGCACTGAAATAAAGAAGCATAAATATTATGCCAAACTATATTACAAAGCCTAATTATTGCCCAGAATTTAAAAAGGTGGTGGCAATAGTACTGCATTTCTGAACTTCTAGTTAGGGAGGAAGGAGAAGAGGAAAAAAATAAGAAAAGAGAAAAGAATCCTTTGTAAAAAAAAATTAATCATGTTTAGCATTTGTGTTAGGTTATTTCAAGAAATAGTATAAACACTCCACATTATTATTATTATTATTATTATTATTATTATTATTATTATTACCATTATTAAATCTTATTTTTAGTAAACATCTGTGTGCTGTTTATGTAATGCTGGTCAGAATGTATTACTGATACCTCTGCTTTGGTGACACATTTTGAAATCTGTAAAAAATTTTACTTAGAAAGTTCTTTGAGAGTAGAGTTTTGTTCTTTTTTTAACTGACTTTAAATGACTAAAAAAGTAGAATAGTTTCATCATCCCATGGTTAGCAGCAATCCTATGAGGCTGTTAAAAGAAAAAAACATCTGTTTCTGAATGTAAAAGCACATTCACAATAAAACTTATTCCAATACTAGAATTTAAATTTTGACTAATGACAGGACTTGACCCTGAGTCTTCCAAGTCTGGGGTCTGTTCTCAAGAAAGGGCCTTGTCTTTGTAAAAGAAAATACTGTATAGACCACGAGTGGTGGAAAATTCTTCAATTTTGCAGTTAACTATGTCTAGAAGAAATTATCCCTGACAAGCACTTAGGGTGCTTGGCCAAAGTAATGGTCTGGTAAACTGGTAGCCAAAGTAATTTATGTTTTGTTGAAGTCTTCTATGTCTCTTAGTAAAATAAAGTTTGCCATTAGTTTGTTTAGTTGAAATATTCTTTTGGGATATAGTCTTTCCCTGTTTGCCTATGTCTGTCATGTCTCAGTAATAAGCAAACAGTATATTGTGAAGTCTGTTCGTTCAGGGTTGAAAATAGCTTTATACACACACAAAAAAACCCCCAACATTCCTCCCCCCCAAAAAAAAAAAACAACACAAAAATAAAATAACAAAATGAACATGTGGCCAAGAAAAGAAATCAGAAAAAAGTCAATCAGCTGTGCAAAATGGTGCCAAGGTTCGCAGAAGTTCAGAGAAGGGCTCTTCTTATACAAGGTTAAGACAAGAAAGACATCAGAAATGCCTTCTTGAAGAAACAAGTTGGTTTATTTAATCATTTTTGTTAAACACCCAATACTTGCCGCTCCTATGACAGAATAATCTTTATATGTAGTAGGTGTTCTAAAGACATTTTAAAGTTTTTGTAAAATATATGGATAAGATCAAAGGAATAAAAAACATATTAATTTAATTTAAAAATATATGACTGCATAGTAAAGTTAAAGACAGACGGATATGGAGAATAAAAATTCCTGTCTGCCTTCAATAACAGATGTGATCAAGACACATTTTGCATCTGAAGTTTATTGAAATTAATGCTACACGAAATACAGTGATTGAAGGGTTATAAGAATACACTGTGAAAACTCACATGGGGTTGGTGTTTTATGAAGGTAAGCACATGTGTCTTCCTTCTTTTCACACTATTTTGAAAAGTATGCAGATTTCTTAATCCACATAAAAATATGAAATTCATGCTCATAGCATAAAGCTTCTAAAACCTTGTACATTATTTATATTTGTACTTATGAATGCTTAAAGACAGTTGGCAGAAAAACAGTACAAAAAAGCAGTCATTTTTATTAAGCTATCAGCTGATCTGCATTTTCTTAGCTAGTGGATAGAGCACCTTGATCCCTTTGGGGAAGAAAACTTAAGATTTCTATTTAAAAAACAGAGCAAAACTTGGGTCCGAGGACAGGCATGAATGTAATACTATATTAATTTCTTATGCTGAGTGGTTAAAATATCTGCAGCTTACTAAATTTCATGTTCTTTTATGTAAAAGAGCATACAGTAGCCATTAAAATTGACACTGTTGAGAACAATTTGAAGTCTAAGGTACATTCAAAAAACAAATGTTTGGAAAAGTTGGTAGAAGAAGTTAGAGGAATAAGATAAGGAAATCATTTATTTCATTGCCTAGAAATAGATTTATTTCTTTGGCTATAAATAGAATAAATTCTGATAAATTTACCTTTGTTCTTCAGAATGAAGACTTTGAATAACATTCAAAGCCATTAGGTCAATTTAGGAATTTATATTTGTTCTCCTATTCTTTTCAGAATTTTCATTGAAATATCTTGATAACTGCTGAGGTCTCTGAAACAACTGCCATTAAAAATGCATGCATGGAGAGAAGGTGTTTATTAGGTTATTCAATATATTTATAAAAGATATTTGCTGATTGTTGGTCTTTCAACTATTACCTCATCCAGAAAGCTGACACCACCACCATCCCAACTATGACACATCCAGTCTTTTGGAATTATGGAAAGGCATGTGATCTGCAATTAACCTAGCTGATTTTGAAAAATCAAGAGTCATTAATGATCAAACCTTCTACCATGACCGAAGGCTGAAAGATTACCCAGCATAAAAGAATTATGCACACAGACTACCCAGAACAGTTGGAGTTGCTTAATTGGTTCCAAAGTCATATACATTTTGGATACTCTCCTTCCTAGTTACCTCTCTGAGACATACTAAAATTCAGAGAAATTTGAATAAACAGTCACACTTTAAACAAAAAGAGAAATCCAGCTTTTATTTGTATTATTGGCATTAACTTCTGCTGTTTGCTAACTTCTTCTGAAAATTGTTCATCAAAATATTACTAAATTGTATTATAACAATTCTGGATAGGGAGA
>Ga0065711_1036354_pt1 | contig 21092 bp, 11 predicted proteins | sample Hoacrofraction12_FD_59098 | JGI IMG/M metagenome (GOLD analysis project Ga0065711, IMG submission 59098) | Hoatzin crop microbial communities from Cojedes, Venezuela - Epithelial fraction 12 v2 (version 2) | ecosystem: Host-associated > Birds > Digestive system > Esophagus > Crop | place...
CCTCCTCAGGTGCAGGACCCTGGTGTATCTACCACACCTCCCAGTTTGGTGTCATCAGCAAACTTGCTGAGGGTACATTCTAACTCTTCATCCAGGTCGTTGATGAAGAAGTTAAACAAGGCTGGGCCCAGCACTGACCCCTGGGGGACACCACTAGTTACCAGCCTCCAACTAGACTCAGCGCCGCTGACAACAACCCTCCGAGTTCTGCCATTCAGCCAGTTCTCAATCCACCTCACCAACCGCTCATCCAGCCCATACTTCCTGAGCTTCCCTAGGAGGATGTTATGGGAGACTGTGTTGATAGCCTTGCTGAAGTCTAGGTAGACAACATCCACGGCTCTCGCTTCGTCTATCCAGCCAGTCATGTCATCGTAGAAAGCTATCAGATTGGTCAGGCATGATTTCCCCTTGGTGAATCCATGCTGACTACTCCCGATAACCTTCTTTTCCTCCACTTGCTTGTTGATGACCTCCAGGAGGAGCTGCTCCATCACCTTTCCCGGGATGGAAGTGAGGCTGACTGCCTGTAGTTACCTGGGTCCTCCTTCTTGCCCTTTTTGAAGATAAGAAACCAGATGGAAGAGCTGGAATCCAACTAGCAGTCTAGGTATGTTCCTGTGATGGCCCAATCTAATGCAAAACTAGCCTTAACCTGGCAGAAATTCATCTTCCCTAGTTATCTATGCAAACAGGAATATATGAAGGAACGTTTGTAAGTACAGCGCTTTTACAAGGGGAAGGAAAGCTTTCAAGATATGCTTACTAGCTCAAACACACAGAAATGAAAATAATATTTAAAAAGAGTTAAAATTTTAAGTTACTTATGGGACAAGCTGCCAAAAACAATCCACAAAAACACCACCAGCACAACGGAAAAAGAAAACTCACCCCACTCACCAGGATTCTGCAGTGGGATTTAAAAAACATTATCTAGAGCTACAACCAAACCCGGGAAGTATTAGCTGTTCAGCCTGAAAGGGCCTACAATAACTAGTAAATCCTTTCTTTATAGATCTGTTTACAACTCTTCTGAAAGAAATGCTGATTCCGCAACTTAAAAAATAATTACCTTTGAAATAATTCTCTAATCCATCATCCACTATCGCAGGAAGAGACTGATACAGGCCCATCGTGGGCACAGTAACACCCCACGCAAGCTAAACCATGAACTCCTTCCAGCCTGAGCTAGCTAATCTGAGCAGCTCATGTAACACAGCCATTAGGTTTGGGGTGTCCCTGTCTCAGGGTTTTATGTCACTGAAATCCAGAGATGTCCCGCTGGGTTTCTACTGAATGAGAGAACTTCTTGGATTTGCTTCTGTAACACAGAATTGAAGATCTTCTGGGTCCAACCCACAACACAATTCCAAGTTTGGGCACAAAATTAAAAATGCTGGTAAGATCAGGCCTCCTGTTTGTTCCTGTTTATTAATTTCTAATGTTTATTACTATTTTAAAAGTCTTCAACTTCCAAAAAGGCCAATAAAATGCCACTTATCCAATGAAATTGCTGGGGGGTTAAGGGCTGTGATGTTTACTCATAAGGTGATGCTACAGGGAAACCGAAAGTTAATTCTGAAGAGAAATGATGAAGTGTTTATTTTTTTGACTGATAATGTGATACCTGATTAAATAGCAGATTCCTCACATACAGCCCTCCACTGAGCTTCTAGACTAATGATGTCAGAAACTTCTGGAGTGGGTGGAGATTGAGGTACTTTAGCATCTAAACTTAACCTGCATGGAAACTTCCAGGACAAATGATGTGGTGTGACACATTCAGTGAGGGCTACGCTGAGAATACCAGTTTACCCCACAAAGGGACATCTTGTGACCTTCCCTTCTCAACAAGGGGCTGCGGGGGCATATGAGCCACACTAGATCTCAGAGAAAGAGAATGACCTCCCACAAACAACAACACTTCACCAAGGAGACCACTGAGGAACACACATCATTAATAATCACGATGAGCTGTAATCTGCCTTTTGTCTTACGTAGACAATGGTTTTTAATTTAGGGATATGCTGGGAGCTCAGTTTTATTTAAGTGATGACACAGAGGTGATTTGCCTCAAGTGTTTTGCTCCTGGAGCACAAAGACACTCTCTTTAGCCCTGATACCGACTGATCAGTTTAACTCGGTCTATGCCAGAGGTTTTGCTGTAAAAGGCAGGCTCTGCTCATTTCCAGCACCACTACTTACACTGGGACTAGCTCGCCTGTGGTGAATCAGATCAAGGAACTGGTCTGGCTCAAAACTAGCTTGTCAGAAGAAAAGAGGAAAAGGCTTGTTTTCAGTCACTCTGTTCCCACAACTAGTAGCCCTAGCATAAGGGAAATGGTGGAAGCAAACAAAGCAGCGAAATGAAGGACTGCCTCTTCCAGTGCTAGTGCTGATTTACGCCAGGTTCAACCAGTCAGGGAAATGGGTGCAAGTCACAGGTCCCTTCTCAGTGCCTGTGAGGTACATTTCATATTCATTTTACTCCCCAAAGCCTCTGCCTGCTGCTGTGACTGTCTAGCCTTAGGAAAGGCTACAGCAGACAAGTAAAGCAGCATACATTCAACTGCCCAAATATTTGACTGGCATCTCCTGTAGCTGAACTCCACAAAGCTAAAATGGACCTCACTGGCTAAACGCTACATCTGCTGTTTCAAGTGAACTATAATCACACAGACACAAATGAAAGAACAGATAGTCCTGGTGTGCTATTTGCCCCTTTCTGTCAAAAGCAGAATATGGTGCTCTCTTCATACCTGGGGTTTGGCTACTAGACACACAGTACTGGATGCAGGGCCAGGCTGTTCAGCTACACGTCCAGAGACCTAATACCATGCACTAGCACTTGCTGATAGTTAGAAGCCGGGAACAAGGGGAGGGAAGGACTGTGGCAGCACTATGTTTCTTCTCCCGATACACCCATGCCTGGTTTATACCTCTGTGATCCATGAAGAGGCAAGCTTCAATCAATTCTGCAGAAAAAAGAAACCTTTGCATGTACCTATACCCAGAACATGCATCAGCAATGCTCAACAATTGTAAACAAGTAAAAACTCAGGGAGCTGATTAGTGCAAATGACTGTCAAATTCAGACGCTAACCTGCAGTCAATAAATGCCCAAACTACTACTGTTACATTTCCCTCATGCATCTTTCAGGTTGCTTCAGCATATGGAAGCGGCACCATCCCTGTTCTACAGAAGAAAGCAGCACAAGGAAGATGAATGGCCTGGCCCAATACAAAAGCCAAGGGAAGAACTAGGAATACAAATTCAAACTCTCGAAACTTAGTCCTTGTTTTATCTAGACAGTGTTTCTCTGAATCTGGGTTCTCTTCCCAAGTCCAATATAAAAAAAGTTAAAAATAGAACAGATTTAAGCAAATATATCCAGCAGCCCCTGTATGACATTTTTTAGCAGTTTCTGTTTATAGCACAAAAAAAAGAAGTCAGCAATTTTGTGTCTCTATTTGTTAATTTTCCTTTTCATGTTTAAACAACTTGAAAAGGGGCTGCCCTGTAGGTTCACATAAAAATTTCAGCATAAACAGCAAGAAGCATTTGCATGAGGAATGAAAGAACAAAGGGCTTTCCAAAAGTAAAAGCTAAAGTCATGTTATGATCAGAACATTTAGCTTTCCGCAAGTGGACTTGCTCTGTGCCTCTTAAAAAGCTGAGAACTCTCACCAAGATTTTCAGCTTGAGAATTCGGGGCAGGGGAGAAGGGTTAGACATTAGTTTCAGTTCAAGGACAGAAGTTTAAATTTTCTCTTAACACCTGGGGCATTCATTACAAGAGGACTGATCCTGTACACTTTCAAACCATTCCCCACTCCCAAATTCTTGCTACAAGTCTTCTTCTGTTTCATAATATTTTGCTTGTTTGCTCATCACATAATCCGTGGCCCAATAAGCCTCCCTGTAAAGCAGGGGCTCCCCTGCAGCAAGAAGGCTGGAGAGGGTGGAATCCCAGCAAACATGGCCAATGTGGGCGAGTGGCGTCAGAGGTGAGGGGGTCCCACGAGCGCAGCTGCGCTGGGGCCAGTGAGGGAAGCTGTGGAGTGGGTGACTGCGCGTGCGAGCAGGAAGCGAGTGTGACTGACTGGTGTGGGGACGAGTGTGGGCGCAGTGCAGAGGCGGGGGGGGTGTCATGGAGACTGTGACGAGTGCAAAGCCAACGCGGGGTCAGCTGCTTGCGGGTGGAAAAGGGAAACAGCAAAGGAAAGAGGCTGCGGAGGCAAAACAGCTGCATTAGCTGTGCAGTACAGGAGAGCGCCTAAAAATTAACTAAATGCTTACTAGCTAGAGCAATTACAAAGGCACAAGATCCTTAGGCATGTGTCAAGCTCCAGGGAAAGCCCTTTACACCCTCTTGATCAACAGCCTGAAATTTGGCAATTCTCTGTGTTTCTCACTCTAAGACAAGGGTTTTCATGGTGTCATCCATTTGGTTAGAAAAAGATTAGTCCTCTGCAATACTCTGCTAAGTTTTCCTCCAAATTTAAAGAACATATTTAGGGCTCTTCCTCATTGATAATTAACTTGAGTCGTTATTAACTCAATTGTTGTCTCAATGTCAAGTCACATCCACCCACAAAAGCTCTTAACTGAAGACTGGCTCTTCTTTTAATTTGAGTTGGCTGTACATCAGACAGTACATGGGAAGACAAGGATATGGCACAACTCAACAGCTACTAAAAGAAAACAAACACCCTAAAAAGCAGACATGGACCAGCTCCACTGGAGGAGTAACTCTGCTCCTTCAACGCTGTGCTATTTATATCATCAGCATGCCCAGAAGTCCTAGTTATACTTTAGGTTGCCAATACACACCATTTCCCTGGTGCGCTCAGGGATGAGAGACAAGAGAGATTTCCAGAGTTGTTCAGCTTATTCTTATTCAACTTATATTCAAAAATATATGGGATGTGCCTCGTGAACACAGCAGATCATGAACATGTCCAGAGATGGCATGAAAACAGCAACTCTCTTAAATGAGGCTCATGCAAGAGGAACAACCTGAGCATCCTAGTGAATGCACACAATTTGCACAGCCTGTACTGAACTTAACGAGGGAAAAATGCTGCCAAGACAATAGCACAGAATTCATAGTGAAACAGCCTTACAGATACGCTTGCAGAATGGCTCACACGCAGACAGCTCCAGCTAGGCACACAGCATGATCTGCAAACACCGACTTCTAATCATCCAGGTGTTCAGAGGTAGACATCAGTTGCTTCAACAGTATAGGCAAGAGTGCTGGAGAAAATGATCTTTAACCGCATACATCTTGACCAAGCAACTTCCCAGTGTTTCTGATGATGACCCTCACTCAGCGTGTGTCCATACCATATGCTGGAAGGCATGAAGGAGGAATGACACCACCAGAGAATTTGTATTAGAGCTCACTCTCCCTTTGCCATTAGAGTTGCCTGTGGCACCTGGGTTTTGCTGAAATCCATGGCCCCTTTATACAAAGAAGTTTGGAACACAACTTCGTGGACCCACACCTTGCTATTACTTCATCCCTTACTGACAAGTAAAACATATGCTGGCAGGCTGGAGGCATTTTGCATCTGTTAATAGGGTTAATACCAAACCTCTGCCCCGAAAGGAGACTCAGGACAGGGACTGTTTGACTGTTCCAGAAAAGGTGGGAAACAAAAAGAAAAAACAACCAACTCACAAACACCGTGCAGGCTAGTTTTCAGCTCCATGAAATTTATTTTATGATGTTCACACAAGAAATGAGTAACACTAGCTTGCGACCTGCTTAGAGGATGCACCTAACTCCCAAATGTCTCTAAACAGAAGTCAGATGCCTTTCTGCAGACACCTAAATAAATCACAATGCAGGATGGATACAATAGAGCCTGTGCAATCTTGAAGAATATAATGATATTCTTCTGACCTTAAAAAACACACTAAATCCATACATAAAACTTTCAATCTTATCAAGCAGCGAACATTATGGTGACTGCTGCTAATGAAACCCTGTTTTGATCAACTAAGTATACACATAAAAATACTTCTATCACTAATCCTGTTTTATTAGACCTTGGTCCTATGCCCTTCTGGGCTCTACTTAGCATGGGACTGCCCCGCAGCTGATGGAGGTCACTCTCAAGGCGGCTCTGCTTTGTGCTGACATATTAACAAGTGCCAAAAGGCACAATTATGCAGACTGGGGATTGCCAGTGGCTGCTTCTCAGCACAACGCCCGACAAGAGCAGAGTCCTGCCTTGTGTGTCACCCGAGCAAGTATCTCCTCTGCTGCTGGACTGGTGGAAAGCAGACCAGGATCTGCCCTGACGCTGCCAAGTGCAACCTCCTGTAATCACCCATCAGCGAGTAGTTCATTTGGAGTTATGTGCCAATCGCTGTAAAAATCTACTGTCAAATAATTTTAGTTAAACATGTCTTCACTACTACACTCAGCAGTGCTAGGAACAGAGCTAACTATGTGGTTGCTAAAGTCTCTTTTGTGAAATACATGTACAAAAAGGGATTTTATCAATGTCCTTTTACAGCACAACATCAAGAGAAAATGTCTTTTTTTTATGGAGCGAAAGAAAGCCAAGCGAGCTGAACAGAACAGTCCCCTTTTCTGTCTCAAATCAAGGCAGAGCTGGCTGAGTCAAGGTAAAATAATTAAAACACTTACACTGTTTAAATTGTGCTGATGGACTAAACTAATGTAAAAACAGATGCTATTGTGTGCATATATTATCAGAACCAGGACAGTTATCTAGATGGATCAATAAGACCATCAGCCTGACTCCAAATGGCTGTTCTAAAATTAAGAAAAATGATCTAAAACATTTCTCATTCTTTAATAACTTCTACATGGTTCAGGACAAAAGCAAAGTAGGTATTTTGAAGCTAGCCAGATCCCAGTTCTCAACTCTCTCAGAACAGTCTTACCTGAATTTAAGAAGACTTCTGTGGGTATTTAAAAAAAAAAGTATTTGAAAAATCTCCAAGCTCTTGTCACACTTAAGCAAATACATAACTGCATTCATAATAACATTTAGCTAATAGTTTGAGGGGGGTTGTGCTTTTCATCTAATTCCCCCCAGCTGTGCCTGCATGCTGGAAGTGTTGGACCCCGTCCAGTTGGCCTTACAATTTGCTGGGTGTTCCCCACCCCCTCTGCGCATCGAACTTAGCAGTTACATGGCTGTGAGATAAATCAGTTTAGCAAGTTGATCTGAGGGGAAACTTTTTTTTTGCAAGTTGGTTTTCCAACATGCTGAGTCCGTTGTTCACCATGCAGCCACACAGTCTCTGTATTTGGTGTCAGGAAAGTAGTAGGAGTGTGTGACCAAGGATGGAGGGAAGAGCAGGATGACTCTTTCTGAGAGCAGCTGACAGATCAGCTGTCATATAAAACTACAGCCTGTGGGTAGGCCCTTACAGGTGTGGCTCTGTAGCAGCACAGCTTGCCTCAGACTTGACTGAGGCCAATACTGCTGTGGACTTCCTGAGCTCCTGTAACATCAAGCAAGGGGTGGCTTCAAGGAATCTATCAGCTCCCTGAACTGGCTGGCTGAGAGGTCACAAACACCAGTGTCACAAAAGAAGAGATGGGACGGTGGCAAGCTAGATTTATATTGGTTTAAGATGTTGCAGAGTTATGCTAATTCAGTCTTTCATTCTCATAGCTGCAAAAACTGGGGAATGATTCCTGAGGTACTTGTAGAAGTTTCCATGGACAGTTGCTGCTGCTATCCCATTGCTTCTGTCCAAGCAGCCACTCACATTGCTGCTGGGGATTAAAAAAAAGAAAAAAGGGGGGGGGGGTTGGAAGGCAGCAAATATCCAAACAGATTCATCGTGTGATGACAGTGAGGAAAGACTAGAAGGGACACAAGGGAAATACTGTTTATCAGAATATATTTTTTTGGAAAAAATAAAGCTCCACCACAAATGCAAAGCCAGAACAAACAAAACCCCACCACCCTGCAAAGTGAACCAGCTAAGTTTCACTCACCATTGAAAGGGTTAATCTTCTTTGAGATTCGTAAAGAAATTGATTCCTTCAAGTCTTTCTTCTTCACACACTGAATGCCCAAATTCTGAAAACTGAAGCACATATGGTAGGATTTCAGCAGCTAATAAAATCTTCAGCGTAGAATATTAAATAAATGATTTGATGTTGACTAGCGTGATAACATACAGTGTAAGAAATTTTTAAAAAGTGTATTTTGAGAAGGGTGTAAAAGATCTGAAAAGCAGGGAAGCTTTTCTTCCACAATAAGAGCAGAAACAGAAGTGAAAAATACTAAAATAAAATTCTAAACAAGAATATATACTTATATATTAAAAATTGTTACTCTGCAGTAAATCTGTGGTGATTAAAAAGTTGAATGTTCAACTTCAAGCAAATTAAAGTGACAATTATTTTTGTTATCAATAAACCTGCTGATTTGCATTAGTTAAAGAGTTATCCTGCTGCTTCTATCAGGGAACATAAATTTCAAACACTATTTTAAAGGTTTATTGAAACAAGTCTAAACAGGTTTTTAAATATCACGTAGTTATGGAAAAGTTCTGAAGAGCTGCAGCTCTTCCTGATTTGCATAAGAGTGCAGGTCACCCTGATGCAGGAGGTGGGGGGAGTCCCGGGCGAGCTGACTCTTTCCCACATGGAAAAACCATGACATCACATCAAAGCTGAGTGGATGTAAAGCAGGAAGTGTAAAAAAAAAAAAATCCGTGTTTCATGATGTTACAACAAACTCGGAAGACAGGTTGGGCCAACAAGCATTTTTCTCCAGAAGTACCAGCAACTTCCATTGAAACTCCACAAAAGTTCTTTGCTTTAGCTATGCCTAAAAACCCACCTTAATGCACCTAAAGATACTCCTTGTTCCTGCCAACACTCTCAAGAATAGTTCTACATTTCCCTGCTGTGAATAAGACTATCCTAGCAACATGTTACGGCTAATTTTCTTAAACTCCCTTGCCTGCGCCCAACACTGTCTGTTCAGAGGTTCCCAAATCCTCTGCAACCAGGCTCCACTTCCAGAACCTTTATTCACTAGAGAAATTCAGAGGCTTCCTTTTTGAACCTGAGCTTGATACAGTGACCTGGAGAAAAATAAAATGCAGTAGCATCTCATAATTCACTAAAGCACTTTGGCTTCATATCATGGCTATATTCTTTTGTAGGTAGTACTTTTTTTTAGGGCTTGATCACAGCACCTATCACTTCCCCCCTGCAGAATACCCACTGTATTCCACAGATTCAGTACGAAGCACACTTCAAAGTCCATGGACTTTGGTTCCATATTATACCCCCAAATTGCCATCTGGCAGTTCCAGGCTCTCCAGCCATCCACCAGAAGTCACAGATGCCAAGCAAGCATGTATGCAGAACCAGCCTTGAACAAAAGCTCTACCCAAGGACTGACAGCCATTACTTTGCACCTTTCAACCATTGTGAAGGAAGCCTCTCACGGAGAGTAACTAGGCTTTTAGAGACGCTGTAACTCACAGATTATAAAGATTTCCTTAAACAGTGAAAGTGTCTATTGAACTATTGCTAAACAGAGGGATGGATCAGAGAAGAAACTGTCGAGAACCTCAGCAAGGCCACGGGGTTTCACATCAACACTAGCTGACAGGAAGCAAGCAAGATAACAAGAAGAGAGAGAGAAGTAGGAAGAGAGAAAAAAAAGAGAAAGACATTTTAAAAAACTATGATATCATCCCTGTAGAGAGATAGCAAACTACCAAGTAAAAATCTGAGAGCAGTCACAGACACTCCAACACTCATACTTTTGCCTTGACGTTTTGGCCAGGGAGGGCTCTGACGAAGCTTACGCAGCAGTACAAAGATTATTACACCACAGGCAGAACAAAACACTTTGTTCAACCAGAACTACATGGGGAACTTTAAACAAGCAGAAAGCAGAGTAATTACTCTGATCAACCCAAGATCTGGGATTACTAATTCCACTTCTGGAAAAAAAAAATTAATTGTATTTTTCCTCCATTTGGAATGATCAGAAAGAGTAAACAGCCAGAACCACTCCCAATAGAGGACACCTCCTGCTCACTACTATTGTGTGAGGCTTTTCTCCAACATGGACTCGAAGAGAAGAATGTGAAGACTGAGTCACCAGCCACAAAAAGGAAAATTACTTTAAACATCCAGAACCAATTATGGATCATACTGTTCTTTCTTCTTCAAGCAACCAATGACTTGCTAAAAAAAAAAAAAGAGCGTACTGATGTTGGGAACATTTCAAAGAGAATATTTCTAGCCTCCTCTCATCATGATCTCCAATGTCAAGCTCAACTGAAGCTCACAGTTTTGCATTATCAGTAAAGTGAAAGCAGCCCACTTGCTATTCTGTAAGAAACGGAGAGGCTTATAACCTAATGATCCTGTGAAGAATTCATGTATACAGCAAACAATCACAAGTGCCTTAAATGAAATGGCGACACAACATTATGTCAAAAACCAGGATTTGATGGATGCACATAATGGAGATGAAATAAAAATTTGCTAATAAATATTTGCAGAGAATTCCACTCCTTTTTGGCATTACATCCTGTAATGGCCTCGTGCCTACACACTTCACCTTGTGTAACAAAATGCCAAGAGGAAAAGCAATCATCAGTCTCTTCCTGCACCCAGTGAATGTAATACATAACCAGAAAAGGTGTTAAGCAATCGGGCTTTTTGCTTTGGATCAGAAGGCACAGAGCTGAGAGCAGGAAGTGGGATGGGCTAGAATGGCACACATCCTTTGACCTTGGTGACGAAGCTTAACTTGAGAAGACAAAGGGGAAGCGGGTGCAAGGTCCCTCAACCGTTAATATATTCACAACTGCCTTTTAGACAATGTGAAGGGGAACTCTTTCTTGCAGGGAAGCCGATGAGGGTGAGGTTACAACAACCAAGATGGAAGGTAAGTGCCTGAAGGGACAAGCCCTACCTTTCTAGAGGTAGGACAGTGGGAGAAAAGTTATAGGTCCTTTTCTACCAGTTGCTAATTAGGACAGCATTGCGAACAGAGCTAAAAACAATAAACCAATTACACTTCTTGCATCTGTAACAGCAAAAGACAGTACAGTCAATGTGCTGCGTGCCACCTGAACACACTGCAGCACATTGATGATCACTTGAGCCTGGGCTGTATGTTGAAGAAGCACCTCCACTATTACAACTGTTTTATTTCACCATCAGGCAATCATCATCTTCAAACAGACTGTGTCTTCAGTTCTCTCCTTTAATAGTGTTCTACTGACTAAATCTACGTAAATTAGAGTAATTTCACTAACATGAACAGAATCACAGCAGCCTGAGAGCAGTGCTTAAGAGCTACTTATACACTGAAATACCCAGCTCAGTTATATTTACCGCAAAGCAACAACCTACTTCCAAATTTACTACATTGCAAATTATGAACCACAAACAGCTTGTCGATTCTAAATTCCCCTCTCCAGCAATAATCACTCAACACTTGTTGCAGTTTATTCTGCTTTTACTTTATTACACTAGACTCAGTAAACTTACAGGAAATGCCATCAAATACAACTGTATTTTAGATATTTTTAATATGCCTCCAAATAGCACTGAGAAACACACCTCATACACAGCCTGAATTTTCCTTACTGCATCCACAAGAAGATCCTTCCCCGGTATGCTTACTCTACAGAGTTGGGCCTGAGCAGAATCTGTATTTTACTCAAAAAACCCCCAACCCAAACAAACAAACAACAGTGACAGCTACTAACATGTTTCTAGATGCGCCACAACCATTATCTTTTAAATGACACGATACTTAGCCAGCACAAACCTTCTCCCCTAGCTTCCAGAAAGGCCAAACGTAATTCCCATGGAAGACAAGAACTTCCCTAAATCTCTTATCACCATGAAAGTACTAATTCTAATGTTGTTGTTACCTATTCTATTGCTCATCATTTTTACATGTAGGAGAGTGTCACGCTCAAGAGTAAGAAATGTTACTGAACAAGACTGAAAATAAAGCAAACAAGTGGGAGAAAGCAAAAGGAGACAGACATTTGGAGAATTAATAAAGGAAAGAAAAGGGTGCTAGGAAAAGAACAGGACCAAAGATGAGTGTGTGAAGTATTAAAAATGAAGAAAATACTTCAAACAGAAGTTGCCCTCTCTCTGAGATGGATCAGTAAACCTCAGCAAAGGCAGCATACTAATTGCCCTTTTAGTCACCACTCAGAATTTTAAAGCATAAGATTAGCAAATTATTTGCATAATTAATTGAAATCCCAGGCAACACCATTACTCACGACAGGACTCGCCGTTCTGGCCCAAACTCTGCTTCATAGTAGCCATCTCTGCAGTCTTTTCCAACCAGATCATGGGGGTGTGGCTTGTGGGGTTCATTCTTTGTTACCAATGTAGTTCTTATTTTGACTTTTCCAAAATAGTTCAGAATCTACAAAAAATGTCAGACATTTTCTAGATTTTAGATACCAGGGGTAGTAAAGTCCCCAACATGTAACAGAAAATACATTTTATCCTAAAATAACCTATACAGCTAAGAAAATATTATTACTTCACAAAAGCCAGGACTGTTCAGAAGTTTTGTTCATTCCATTTCAGTTCTGTTCATTTTACACTAAAAACCCAACTATTTAGCAAAATATTTTAAAAGTGGATTTTTTTTTTCAAAAGTGTATCTCCTCTATTTGAGAAAGTAAAACAACATACTTCACCTGCTATTTTTACCAAAGAAGCTGGTTATTTGTAATTACAACATTTCATTGGTGCCAGTATTCAACGCTCAATCAATTCCATTCTCTTAAACTAGCCTACTGCAAGAATGGGAAGGAAGTCTGAAAGAATTTAAAGAATCTTCTCCCAGTTCCTTTTTTTTTTTTTGAGGCTGAAGATCTGTTGCTTCATCATCTTGCCAGGGCTCTTTATGCGAGTTGAATTCACCCCTGTGCAAAAGGCCAGAGGTAGTACAGAAGCTTAGACCTGAGACTAAACCAGCTTGCAATGTTGTAAGACCAAATGCAACAAGACATACTTCATTATCATATCTAGCCTTACAATGAAAGACGCAAAATTCTACACAGGTGACCACACACAAATGCTTACTGAAGGACAGGTGTAGCTCCAAATACCTTAGGAAAAAGCTCCTAAATCCTCAGGGATAAGGATATTACCTGCGCACAAACACTAAGTGGTAAAAGAGGATCTTAACGGATACAGCATGACATAATCTCCTATGAAGTCTTTTTTTTTTAATTAATTCTCAGATGAATATTCAATCTTGTGTTCAAGAAGGGGGGCACTGAATTCTCAAGCTCCTACTAGGGGCTTCATAACAGTCATCAGCCTAATTCAACACATGTTTCTCAGGTCCATAAAAGTCTTCCCTCATGCTGACAGCTACCAGTGAAGTCACCAAGGGTTGTGTGGGTGAGAGATTAAAAAAAAAAAAAAAGAAAAAAAAGAACAGTTTGGCCTAAATTGTTTGAAGCTTAACAACTTGAAATCAAATACAAGACTCGCTCAGGCACACGTTTGTGCAGAGGCGAGCTCTCCTCCTCCACTTCCCCTGCCCTGTAACTAACTGTTCCTCTCCTCCTTCAGCCCTTTCTTTCCTCCTCCTTAGACTCCAAGAATCCATCATACATCCTTTTTACCAACACCTCAAACCTTTGACTTGACCTCTGCTCCTGTAGCTCATATCACCTCTTAGCTTCTTCAGTCTTCGGTTTGGCTACTTTCTCGGCCTTTATACAAACCACCGTTACTTTTCACCCTTACAATAAAACTTCCACCACTCCTTCACCTCTAACTATTACATCATTTCTCTCTCATTTCACATCCAGTCCCTTGAACCTGAAGTCTTATCTAGCCACTTTTGATTCTCCAGTTCCTCTTCGATGTTCTTCAGCTCAACCACACCACGAAATCTAATTGCTTCCTGGCCTCCCTGTTCCCATCCTCATTGACGTTTCCATCTCTAGAGGGGACTCCCCTAGCAGCCAATCCGCACTAAAGCCTCCTACAGGCCTCAGGGAGGCAGGAATTCACCTAGAAATCACCTGCTATCGGTAACAATCAGCTTTGTCACCAACAGTCACCTTTAAAAAACAACAAATTACGGCCAGGATTGCACAGTCACCCTCCATGTCCCATCTTCCCTTTGGGTCCAGGCTAAGGGGAATCAAGGGCTCACACTGTCTGTTCAATGTGTGCCCTGACACAAACTTAGGCTGAGAGTCTGTGGAAGTATTTAGTCCTGCCAGCAGCCTACTTAGTTCCTTGTTCAACTGGCAGAGTGCTGAAAAAAAAAAATCCTGGCAAGATCTTTTATTTCCTGCATTCCTTTAACAAATCTGACACTGTGACAGGCAAGGGGGGGATCTTTGTGTTTGCTTCTTCCCTTAGTAATTCCGGCTTCAGGGCTAGACCAGCTTCCACAGTTGCTTTATGTAGTGGAGGCTCACTCTGCTGCTCAACACGTGACTGCCAATACCATCTTTCTCAAACTCTCCCTCTCCCAAAAGAATTTTTGTGCCTTGGCCTAAAACATCCCATATTTTTCAGATGTCTGTTCTTTTTCTGCTGTGATTTCAGATACTCAATCTTTGGCTCCATTTATTTTTTTTTTTATACTTGCACACACTGCAAACAGATACACAGCTTCTGTTCCTGGGCACTGTAATGTACTTCAAGATGGTAAGTACTCTTAACTTCCCGTTTATATTTTAGTGCTCTCTTCTAATCCCATCTCTGAAAGATCCTCTCCAAATTGAAAGAGATCAAGGAAACAGTAGCACCTTAAACTTCAAACAAGAGACCAGAAATTCTTCCCCTTTACCCTACCTGTCTAGGATCTCTGACACATTCCTTTGTCCCACATATAAAAGGTACTGCCATAGCGCTTCCATTCCACCTCTACTGTCTGTATCTTTGTCCTTACTTTGATCATAGCTGCTACAGCTACTCTGAATCCCTTCATTCTGGATTTCCCAACCTATCCATACTGCAACCACCCAACTCATCTTCATTGCAGATGATCTGACCACATAGTTCCCCTCAGCTCATTTTTAAGTTCTTTATCCCCTTCTGACTTCACATACTTCACGGCAGTTTCTTTAGCAGAGCCTAATCACCAAATCACTGGCTGCAAGTCACTTTCTTACTTTGCTCACTTGTACAAAGTGTCTTCTTTCATGTTGCGCACAGCAGCTTTTCAAAGTCTTTTCAAATTTTGTACACAAACTCCTTCAAAGCTCTCCCAAAATTCATACTACAGTCCAAATAGTAAAAACAAACCCAAGCCACATAACTAAGATACCAGAACAAATGTGCATACAGAAAAAGCTAATAATTAATGATACCCAGACAGTTAATAACTTCACTGAGTTCCCTCTCTACCAGAACTTTGTTAACTACCTCTATAACTTCTCCTCATCTCTTTAATGACTAGGAGCAAAGAACTCTTTTTCCACTCTGTTGCAACTATATCTGCACGTCAACAAAAAGAGTAACAGAACACGAAAAGTATTTCACTTAGTGCACTGAGTCCAACTTGTAGCTATAGCACAATGTTCACGTGGGTAATGGTAATTAATGGATAAAAGCAGTATTTACCTGTATGGAAGGGAATGTCTTATTGTTTTCAGTACTGTGTTCTCCTGGAATGCTGCCTGCTGATCTTCCCTCACATTTGTATCTGAAACGCATACCCCTTTGCCTGGGTTGTTCAAATATTTCAACATAGGGCTCATGGCCACCTGAAAAACAAAACATTTTCAATGTTAGTAGACTATTGTCTACTTAAAAAGCAGCGGAAGATGCAAGAATTAGAATATGTAGACTCTTCTTTGATTGACATTACCACCTTTCCACTTGGTCTACTTTCTCAGACAACCTACTCTCCTTTTTATGTACATGCACACATTGAAGGTGGAGGGCGAGGGGAGAGAACAGATTTAAATGAAGCCTCCAGGTATCAATGCCATTTAAGTAACTAGCAAAGCATGCCCTCCCCCCCATCTCACCTAGAACTTAGCTTCTTTTAGTTATTATAGAATACGTGTCTGACAAAAGAAGATTTTATACAACAGAAAATAAACCATTATTATGAGTGAATGGTTGATATTTTTAATTATAATGCACTTGTAGGGATGGCTGTCCTCTCAAAGTACAGGTACTGTCAAGTACTATGTTCTCTTAAATGTCCTCTGAAAGTAAAGACGTTTCCTTAGAATTGATTTAGTTCCTATTATAGTGAAGCAGAAACTCTGCAAATTATAAAAAAACCAAACCACCCCCTACTGGGTTGAATGTCATTACTGTGGGCTCAGAAAATACCTGATTGCTGATACTGAATTCTACATCTTGAGCTGCCCACCTCCCACAGGGCTAGCTTCTAGTGGCAGTATCTACCCAGACAACAAAACCTTAATAAAAGCTATTGGGCAGTTGTGAAAAAGAGGTTTTCAGGAAACAGGAGTGATAGACAAGAATAAAAGACAGCAGAACTCTTAACTGGGGGGGAGGAGGTGGGGTGTGCCTGTGTGTGTTAGACAAGAGCATAAGTACATTTCAAGTGATTTTTTTATTGCCAGACAGTAACAAGCTATTTAATATATCTCACTGAGAAGAACAAACAGGATAGTCAAACAGTGACAACAGTGGGATGGCATGTGAAAAACAAGTAACAGAGGGTAAGCAAATATTGTAAAAGTTGAATCATCATGGTGCTGCACGATCAGAAGAACGTAGCTTATGGAAATGTCTATTGATCTCTCTGTCATCTTCATATAATAGCATCCTACTCAAGCAAGATTGAGCATCACATATAAACATGACAGGCAACATCCTGCGACACAGCACTGAAGAAAGTGCTTGGACTTCAACATAATAAGCAAAACAGTTATTAAATATATTGAAAGCACTAAGAGGGTAAAAGATCCCCTACTTCCTTTTACCCACAGTCTATACAGCCTAAGGTCCACAGAATCTGAGTTTTGGCAAAGAGGTGGACTCCAATCTTAAGTTCATAATAAAAGATTTCGGTATATCTGCCAACAAAGCTTGAACGTTATGCCTCAGATTTCTTGACCGCAAAACACTTGCAGTGCTGCAGCAGTTCACGCTAAAGTAGGAGCATATCATAACCTAAAAGATAAAGTAATTAAGTAGAGAAGGAATGGAAAGAACTGCATCTCCAAGATGTTACCTTGGTCTGACCTGAACGCATTTCAACTGTAACACACCTACAGACAATTGTGGAATAGCAGTATGAGAAAGTAGGTCTGATGCTGAAATTGTCTTCAACAACTTGTGCCTTTTCAAATCTTGAATGCCTTTTACAAAGGCACAATACATTTCAACTTCAGCCTGTGCTTGGTGCCAAACATTTGAGAACTACGGTTTAGGACTCTCTATATTCCTTTTTAACAATTTATCAAAATGCAATACCTAAACTGATCACCTAACGTCAAGTAGATTTTAAATAATTTTGAAAATAGAACATGAGTTGTCACACTAACTACATATTAGCCACTACTCTAGGTCCAGCTACTTACAAGGATGGTCCTTTTCCTAGATACTTCCCAGCTTTTATTTCACTGTCCTTCGGATAAGCTTTGCGTATTTTCTCTTTCTGGAAAATAAGCATGTCCAGCAAAGTGTTGGGGGACAGAAATTGATAACAAAAAAGCCTAGAAATGACAAAAAGCTGGTTTCAAAGACAGAGAAGTTTGAGCTTCTCATAAAACCAGTCTCACACACCAGCGTATGGCTATTTAACTTTCATCCTTGTATTTACTTATGCTATTGTATTTATCAGCACAGTCCAGCACCAGACAACAGAGGACTTCTGCTAGCAGTGAGGAGCAACTGCCACGTATCAGTCAGCCTCCCATTTCCATCATGCAATTGAGGAGAGAAAACAATCTCACTTTTCTGTTCCTACATAACACAGTATGCCACAAATAAAGACACATATCCACGTACTAAATTAAAAATCTATTTTAGAAGTTATAATGACAAAATTGCAACAAAATGACTACTAATCACCTTACTTCAGTGATGCACGTGCTTACATAGCTTCTAACCAGATGCACAGTACACCCACATACATTCTGTATTTGTCAAAACTAGCTGGAGCCTTGTGTTCTACAGTAGTTTCGAACAGCAATCACTTCAAGTCTTTAACTCTCTCTGCTTTAACCAATAATTTCCCTTCATGCTCTACTAATACTTGCTTAAGAGGGCTTTTTGCTCACCTATTAAGAGCACTTTATTTTAAAACTCTGGGCTCAGCGATCTTTACGGGGCTGTGGTTGGAACAAGTGTCACTGAAGGCAAACCCACTACTTAGCAGCAGGTGTGTTTGTGGGAAAGTAAAATTCAATGACACAGTAGCCTCCAGAGAGTAAACATTAAACTTCATTTTATCTTGGTTCTCTCTCACTCTATTTAAGAATCACACTATCATATTTCCGTGATTATCGGTGTCATCATGTCTTGTGTAGAGAGGAAACACACAAAAGTGTTTGTGCGAACTAAAGGTATTATCAGCACTCTGCAGTGAAGTGGAGGGCTGCTCAGTGTTCCCTATTTCTGCAAATCAGCAACATGCTTGTGAAGTGGCATGGCTTAACTATTTCACAATCTACTCTCACACACAGAGGTCTGTTGGCTCCCACACAGTTCCTAAAGACCTGTCCTCCTCAGGTCTTGCTGTGTTTGTCAAATAAATATGAGCTATGCCAAAAACCAAACTCTCTTTCATTAATGCTGGAAGAGAAACGCATGGCTACTCACACTACCTACATGCCCACAACTACTCACAAAAGCATCCAAAAAAGAAGAAAACCAAGAATCTAGCTAATCCTGCATCTAAGTGCTTAAGAGTTTAATTCGCATCTGTAATTACCTGTAATTGCCTATACACATGCTAGCAATAGAAACATTATGCCAGAGAGGTAGTGGAGGTGCCACCCCTGGAAACATTCAAGGCCAGGTTGGATGGGGCTCTGAGCAAGGTGGTCTAGTGGAAGATGTCCCTGCTCAGTGCAGGGGGGTTGGGCTAGATGACCTCTAAAGGTCCCTTCCAACCCAAAGCATTCTATGATTCTGTATTACAACCTGCCTCTTGTTCTTTTTGTTATTGTTTATTCCCCCCATGCCCTGAATACCACACTAAATAATTTTTAAAAAATACAGAAGATCAAATGTCCCAATTACATATGCAAGGAAAATAGGTAAAAGCAGTAACAGCTCCAAGAGTTCAACCAGCTTCTACTCATTGAAGAAATGAAGGCTGCTTTATTCTAAACTGTTTCGAGCAATACAAAAAGGAACAAAAGGACAACCCCAAACAACACCTCCATCAGACCTCTACGTGATAAGCAATGTGGGATAGTTTAAAGTTTAACACAGCCCATGCCATTAGGGAGGAAGTGTGACATGCCGCCACCAAGCAAAGCAACAACGGGATCAAGGGTTCGTAGGTTCCTTTGCTCAAAGGAAGCAGGCTCTGGAGGGACTACACAATTTGTAACCTTCTTGCTCAACTAGGAGTACCCTGTGAACAGACTCTCCAGCAACATCTGCACGTGAAAGCCAAGCAGCTGTGGATTGTTGTGGAAGATGTGAAAGTATCGCCCGAAACCGTATGATCCGAGGTGACTGCAATGAGACACAGCTGGGAGAAGTGTTGCCCTTTGGTATCACTGCTCTGTACATATCGCTGGTGACCCTACATCCTCCACAGCAATAGCCATTTCTGAGAAGCAAGCACAGACAATCTGCATGCTTATAACCTCCTGCAACACCTCAGCCAGAAGAGACTATGGTGGAAGATTAGTTATAGCACATTCTAGCTCTATCTAAAATAACCAAAAGTGTGAACACATTTCTACTTTAGAGAGCCGTAATCCACCTAGGACTCTTACAGATTCTAACAGAGACAAAACCACTCACGAGCTTCCTCTTTATTATCATGTTACATTACAGAACAGTAACCATAAGAAAAAAAAAACAAAACCTACAAAAGCTAGCTAGTACCAGGAAGTTATGAACTTCCCCCTGCTGACAGATTCCTTATCTGGTTCCTAATTACACTGAAAATATATTAATATATTAAGAAAAAAAGTGCTATCCCACTTCAGTTTTGCCACTCTAAAATACTTAACATTTAAAAGATGCCTCTATATAAATCCAGTTGTCTTCTCTGTTGATAGTTAGCACACCCATATATTTAACAGGGTTGAAAGTTCATACTTTTCTAAACATAACTGAACACGCACACCCCTAAGTTTTGAGGTTGGAGAGCATCTTTCCCTAGAAATGCTATTCTAATTAATGCTGCCAAGTCTTCAGTTTTGGGGTGTTTTTTTTTTTAACCCTAAGAAAGGTGACAGAGAAACACCTTCTGAAAGAATGACAAATTCAGCTTTATTTAGCCTAAAGAAAATTAATTGTGCTTTTTGTCATAATTAACTCCACACACAATCCCTTACCTATGTTACTTTGCATTGATGACATCTCTGTTTCTTATTCATTTGCGTTCTCATAGGCCAGTCCCTATGTGAACAGGATCCTGTCGAGCAGCAGAGGGTCTTTGGCCTATCGTCGTCTCTTGCCCAGAGACAAGATTCATGCTTATTTAGCACCTAAACTTTTTAATTGTACCACTTCAAGACCATAAAACATCCATTCCGAAACATAACAGCCTTGTAAGATCTTGTCACAACTAATCTGAACAACCCCATGACCTTTCTTCATTAACTTTTTCCATAAGCCTGCTTAACAGGCTACGCGGACCTCGTATCAAAAGCAGATGCCGGGATGACGGGCCAAGAGCGCCGTCCCTCACTCACCAAGCCGAGAGGCAGACGGTGGAAGCGGAGAAGCAAACCGCCCCTCGCAGCCAAGGACCGGCCGGCACCCCGCGCTTCCCCTCCGCCAGCAGACGCTCCTGTAGCCGCGCGGTTCGAACAGCGGGACCGGCCGAGGCAGGCCTGCAGGGGCTCGGCTTTCTGCTGCCCGCACCGCGCCAGCGCCGGGCGCGGCCCCGCCAGGCACCAGGAAGCGCGAGGCGGCTCTCCCCTG
>Ga0065711_1036355_pt1 | contig 21091 bp, 14 predicted proteins | sample Hoacrofraction12_FD_59098 | JGI IMG/M metagenome (GOLD analysis project Ga0065711, IMG submission 59098) | Hoatzin crop microbial communities from Cojedes, Venezuela - Epithelial fraction 12 v2 (version 2) | ecosystem: Host-associated > Birds > Digestive system > Esophagus > Crop | place...
CCGCCTGGACAAGGTCCTGTGCAGCTTGCTGTAGGTGACCCTGCTTCGGCAGGAGGGTTGGACTAGATGACCCACAGAGGTCCCTTCCAACCCCTACCATTCTGTGATTCTGTGATTCTGTTAGTTAAATCCCGTCTGGCAGAGATGTCCCTGCTCATGGCAGGGGGGTTGGAACCAGATGGTCCCTTCCAACTCTCACCATTCTATGATTCTATATAAACTACCTCCACCATGGGACTTGGGTCTTGGCCTCTCCCCTCAGACAGTAACCTCAAATTTCTAGCAGCAAAGTGTTACTGATGGAAAAAACCAGAAGTGAGTCAAAAGGGAGCATAACAGTTCTTAAACACTGTGTTTCCCGGGTTGAGTCTGACAAAGGCTTTCTCAGAAAGAGTAACAGTCAAACAAGACAAAAAGTCCAATAACAGATGTCACCTGAAGAGACGATGCCTGTCTCTAGGTTAAAAAAAGACAGAAATACCATCATATGTAACTCCCCAATTTATCAAGGCTAAGAATTTGCTAGTATCCTCTAAATTGTTACCTCCAATTTGTAAACTACCATTAACAAGAAATTTACAAGGATGCTCTAGCTGCCAATTTCCTTCAATTGACTTGCACGCAAAACTACTGAAGTTCTGTTGTGAAATACTACTAAAATCAGCCAAATTCAAGAGGAGCTGTTGTTGGAAATGAACTATACTAGGCTTGCGATCAATCTACACTGGGCATTAAATAGCATAACTTTATAGCTACTTTAAGGCAGAAGAAATGACTTTGGCTTCCTCACCACATCATTAAGCCTTTGAAAACTGTTAGCAAACAGCTGACCTCTGTTACAGTAACCTAAGCAACCCTGGAAAGTGATTTCTGAAGGGTTCCATCACAACACCAAAACTTTCATTTCAATACAGTCACTACTGACTATCTGTTCAATATTACTCAGAGCAGAACGTGTGTTTTGTTCCTGCCAAAGAAAACAGACTGACTGAAGTCATAATTAGGAAAATTTATTTACTGTTAATATTTAAAGATTTAACAAAAAATACTTTACATAATCATTTCAGAATTCAGATTAGCAAACAGGGAGTTATTTTTGCAGGATTTAGAGGTGTATCAAAATTTCCAGGAGAAATTCTACAACTTCCCTCCTGAACTGCCACAAAAGCACTTGGACCAGATCCTAGTGCACAGCATAGCCATAACAGCTAGGGAATGTAATTCAGCAAATTTCTTTTAAGTGTATAAAGACCCCTAGAAATCTCACTAGCTACAACAGCTGTATGGCCCCATATCAAATACACACTGAAACAGGGATCATCACAGACAGGAACCTATATCCTCACTCAGTCTAGCTCTCTGATCTCAAAATAATTAAGACACACAACAAAGAGCAGGTGATTTTCAGAAGCATGTACTTGTTAAATACAATCAAGTCAGGACTTCAGAAGTTTTTCCTCCTTCCCCATCACATTTTTGGAAAGACGAAAGTGTCTTAATGACTTTAGCTTTCTAACTTCTTCCTGTACTCCATAAAGTTTTTCCTCAAACTATAGCCTTGCTCCCAAAACTTGCAAGTGAAGTCCTGAAGAATTGTCACAATATACTCATGCAAGCATGCCATTATCAAAGAGACCATCCTGAAAACACCACTCTTCACAGCATACATTAGCAATGATTCTCATATAACAAAACGACCTTCTGATGCTGTGCATGTAACAGTATGATATTGGTGTAACTTTAAAAAGCTTAATAAGCTACAGGTCTCATCTATTTGGAATAAAATATTTGAAGAGAAAACTTTAATCTCATAAGAATTAGTTATTTGAAATGCAGCATTATAGCACTATGCATACATACGAAGATACCCAAATTGACATTAGTCTCCTCTACTAAGGAATAGAGCAGATAGTAACCACGTCTTTCAATTCCAGAAAAATCTCTTTCTCCAAATAAGTATGAAAGAACAGAAATTAAGATACAGGTGCCAGTTTATATGTAGCTTTATAAAAATTCTAGTATGTCAAATTAAAGGAACTAACATCATTGTGAAGATTAATCAAACCACCTTTAATACCAATGCACAAGCCACCTTTAATGCTAACACACCTGCTGAAAGTACACTGACAGTTCCAAGCTTTTGAAACAAATCTGCAAGAGGCTCTTACTCAAGCTTACACACTGATTTCTTGGAATTAATGCCTTGAGTAGAGGGGGGACAGACGGACAGACATCTACAAAAGCCCAATTTTCAAAAGTATGGCACAAAAATGGGTTAAAATTTTTCCTCTACTGTCAAACTGACAAAATTCACATCTGAGAAAAGTAATACACAGCAGAAGAGAACCCAGCATAGCAATTTAAAAAAACAGGGAGGGGAGGGGGAACAAGAAACAAAAACCCACCAGCTTCCTTAGCCAAGAAAAACACAAGTTTACAGTGTTTTTCAAAGTGCTCCTTATTGCTTGCTGCAAGGTAAGTTACAGAAGCATCTGCTGCTTTGCATAGGACAGGCCAAGGGCCTAGCAGAACATATACTGTAACCGAACCCTTCCAGATGTCCCAGGAGAAAGCATTCCATCCAATATAGAGTTAACTATCAAAGACGATCATTTTATGAGTAGAGTTTACACGCAAATCAAGTATTCAGTCTTCTTGAAGACATATGTAATATTTACTGCAACATATATACATACAGTACTATTTGCTGTATGATCTGCCAAAAGCATCCCATAAAGCAGCTTACTGGATTCTGCACAGTAGCACAGAAGCAGCAGCACGTGCTATTTGGCAGAACTGACTGAGCAAAATTCCTGTTATAGAACGGAATTTCCTATTTGTACGGGTTTGTACTTTTTTCAGTCACAGATACATGCCAAGTGGATTTGCTGCATTTTCCTCACATGTTGATGTGTGAGCTAGAACCTAACTCAAGAGTAATCTGATCTAGTTGAAGAGGTCCCTGCTCATTGCAGGGGTTTGGACTAGATGACCTTTAAAGGTCCACCCCAACACAAACTATTCTATGATTGGCAATACAGTTAATTCCTACACAGCCTAAAAAGCCCTGTAGCTTAAATGAGTGCAAACTGTTGTAACTTGCAGTTTATTTCAATCTCCTGTAGGGATGAAGAAAAGTTAAGTTAAGGCTCCTACTCTGTATGGAGAATTAGCCACCTTCAACAGCTCTGTTCTGGCATCTTACACTGCAATGTTATCAACCAACTATCTTCTCAAATATTCCAAGATACAATTTTAATTAAGACATAGTAAAACATGCAACACCTCTACCAGGTGAATATGTAATCACAATACTTACAAGATGAGAACCGTCTTTAACTTCTTGTACTTGCTGCACCTGCGGTTCAGCCACAACTTTAGTGTCCTGATCAGAAGTCATGAGCTGTCTGCTTTTTGGCTACTCAGAGAAAACTTTACTGGTCACCTCTGTAAGCTGTGGAAACAGGAAGACAAAAGATTCTGTAAGCAGTTGTTGAAATTCCTGAGAATTCACAGCCATTCCACATACCACACAGATTCAGACCAACAGTCCAAAGAACTTCCCAACAATATAGTCAGGATTACGCGCTCGGGGAAAATATGGCAGAACACGAGGATAAAGTCATCTTGCAGATATGCTCAGTTCCCAGGTGCTGGCTGCCTTGCGAGTGCAGATGAACACTTGCCACAGCACCAGGCAGGGAAATTCCACTGGGAAAGTTTCACTTGATTCTCACCTTAATTACACAGATTGTTTTTCAAACCATGACTTCTTCATACCACCTGCTAGACTTAACTTATTAAGCAGCATTTAGTCACAAACCAGCCTTTGTCTTCTACAACTACTCTGATAGTCAGTTAATCTTTGCAAATTTTAAGAAGCATGTTACAACAGTTATGCTATATTAGTAACGCTCAACAAGTTGTTCAGCTCCATCATCCTAAAATGTTATTTTATTTGATTAGACAAGTAGAAAACTGGGTAGAGTTGAAAGTCTGACAGTGATTTTATTTTGAAATCTGAGGCTATTACTTAACAGTTATTTTACAGAACACCTGGTCCTCAAAAAACAAGAAAAACTCATCTAAAGCACAAAGTCTCAGAAAGTAAATATTGGGATGTAAAATCAGGGTAATTTGTTAAATTTTTCTTTTCTAAAAGGACTATGAGAAAGTTGTAATGTGCTTTTTGAGTTTCTTATTCACTCAGAAATTCCAGTAGTCCATCTGCAAGAATGTGAGAAAAATTTATTGCCTTCAAGTTGGTGACAGCAAACTTCAGGGTGAGATACTCTACAAAGTCCTTCAAAAAACAAAAAGGAAAGATTAGCAGCACATGGCAGGTACTGGTATGATTCCATTCTTTAGCAGCATAATCTCCTTTCAGGGTATCTGGACTCCAAAAGACTGGAGTTAAAAAGTATTTATTTCAGACTATGTCATTTTGGCCTTCCACGGAATCTCCTCTACATTATACTATGAAATGGACAAAAGCAAAAGCCTTTCATACAACTGACTGAATATATGCCAAATTTTTAAAATAAAATTATGACAATCACCTATGAACTGATTCAAGCATCTGTATTACAGGATTATGCAGAAGATAACATATTTTGCACATACAGTTGAAGAAAAAAATAAGCTGACATCCCTAATAGGATGAAATATTCAGTTTAGATGAACAGTTGCTTATCATTTCATGCTACTGATGTAAAGTCAGCATGAAAAACATGTTTTTGAAAGAAACACATGCACTGTGTCACTTATATTCCCAGAAGTTTTTTTCCCCTAACACCCTGCCTCTTGTCTTGGAATAGAAACTGTTTAAATAAGGGAGAAATGACACAGAAAAAAAACAACAAGAGAAGAAATAAAAGAATTACACTGCCCCTCACAGACAGGGTTACATACACATGAACATACAGAGTCTACACGGCAGAAAGTCTAGAATTGATTCAGGATGTTTGTATTTTGTAAAATAACAAAAAATCATCCTCAGGATGAAAGCAATTGTTCACATGCAAGTATTAAGTAGCTAGCCTCCGTGTTGCTCAAACCCACACATGGGAACCTGCGCGCACATTAACACTGTAGAAGGTGTCTAAGCTTCTTGAAGAATGTTTCTGTTAATATTCTTTAAAGAAATTGGTTTTAGCCTTTTAAAATTTTGGATCAATATTTTTCCAAAAAGAGCACAAGACTACTCACATTTTGTGTTTGCTGTATATAATCTCCACTGCTTCTTATACTAACTTTGAGCATGCACATTAGTCCAGATTCACAAGCTAAAGTCTACTTTACAGAAAGACAAATGTGTTTCAGTCAGCAATTATGTTATCTACTCGGCATCATGATGCCCAAATCAATGCCAAGGTACTTCTTTGCGCCCCTCTGTTGCCTGCTTATCTCACACAGTCCCACTCCCTTCTAGGGTCAGCCTGTTCCCAGTCACACTGCAATCTCTTCCATCCTCTGGCATGTAGTGTTAGCACCAGTACTTTGTAAATCTATGGACTGTGGAAGGAAAACAGCTAAGATCATGCGAGTCTAACAAACAAGAGTAAAGTTCCACTACACATACATCCTCTAAAGCATTTGCTGACTGGCCATCAAGCACAAAATATTCAGCTAAATCATTAATTTCAGCTGAGGGTAGACAAGTTGTTAGTCAACTCAATAGGTAACACATGACTGCAACATGCACACTACAACTCCTAATTTCTTGGGCAAGCCACCAGCAGAGCAGCACATCATTCTACTACTGCTTTTCAGAAGTCCTTTAGATAAGATTACACAAGATGCTTATCACAGGCTAGGTCTAGATTGAAGCTCTAGGTAACTTTGTTTGGATTACTCAGACTAATGATCATATTCTCATTAGCTACACAGATTTGTTGTAATCCACTCACCTTGTGAACAAATTATTTTTATTTCTATAACAACAATGCCAAACTCATATATTTAAGTTGCATTTTGATCATCAAGGATCAAAATGGCTCTCAAAACAGCTCTCAAAATAAGCGAGATACTATTATAATCTGTTTAAAGAGGATATTCACCCTGCCTTTTAAGTCCCATGCTTTTAACAACAGTCAGCTATCGCCTTTCTGCAAATGCATAAGCCATACGGAAAGCCCCGAACCTAGGAGTTTCCTTCGCAACTTTCCTCACTGAGTACGTCACACTGCTACAAGCGCCCAGGGCGTCAAGTGCTCTGCTGCACTATCCCAGCTGTTGTGATATACTCCAGATCGACTTTATGTGCAGGGCTGTTCTCAGAAGTTAGTGCCATCAACTTCTTCACTGCAGAGTTGCCACTTGCCAGTCTCTTCCAGCATAAAACCTGCATGACAGCAGGCTTCCATGACTATCGTGTCAGAGAACAGTGTTCATGGAAAAAGCAACATTACTTCATGGAGAGAAACAATACAGACCACAAAATGTTAAATGCTCTTCACAGGATGTGTTTTATCACGTTTGTCATTAGTATTGATACGTACCTTCACACACAAGCTTATTTAGAGGAACCACTAACAATATCTGGTAGTGCTGGAAACTCGGATTGACAGTTTGGAAGACAGTTTATCTTCTTTTGAGTCTAGTTTAATAGTCAAATTAGCGAGCAAGTTAACTGTGGCTTTTTAATGCAGCAATAACAATTATCATCCCACTGAAGAGTTAAGTTGTTCAACACTAAAAAATACACTGAATTGCTGGTTCATAAGTCTACCTTTGCACAAATATATGCAGCAGCATATAAGTAGGAGACTTGTAGGAGAAAAATGCAAGTTGGCAGATCTGTTTGGGCCAGAGACAGCAATACCTATGGCAGAACATTGAGCTATCAGAAGTAGGCCGCAACTTTTTCATTCAAATTATTAAAAAAACACAAGAAAAACCTTCAGTAGCACACAATCTCTTAAATAAGCTTTTAAATTATATTTCTAGTCTATAGCAAGCAGATTCACAACAAAATCCATGTCTTCCACAAATTCTGTCTAGTCACACAGTCTACAGAATGGCCCACATTTGTAAGTTGATTTAGAAGTATACAATTACAAATTCATAATATTATAGGTAATTTCAGTTCTGTAAATGCCCACAGTAAATCTTTCATTTTCCTTCTGGCTTGCCATCCGGTCATCACAGTAATTAGTCAAGTTCAACAACTTCAGATATATTATGTCAAGAGCAAAGTTCATCGTGAGACACTCAAATACTTATTTCCAGAACTACCAAACCAAGAGAAACTGCATGGATTTTACTGAAGCTCAAAAGCAGTTCGAACTTGGTTTGTAAGCAGGCAAGACACTTATCCCTGAGGTAAAATCATGTTTTTTCAGAAACCGCACAACATTGAACCATTAATTCCTTACTGTACCCAAAACTACAACAACTGCACAGTCTGCTGAATTAGTAATCGCAACAGGAAGGGGAAGAGCACCTTAACATAGTTGTTTTCTCATAATAAGGACAATGAGGGCAGTAACTCTTTACTTGTATTTGTACAGATCTGCCCCTGCAAGCACCTGGTCAGCAGTGGTTAATCTGAGGACTTACAAGAATGTTCTCAGGATGGACTGGAACCACCCGGCCGAGTGACACCAGTAGCATGTATTTCAGCCTGCTGGTCTCCCTCTGAAACATCCACAATCACTTCCACAAATAAAAAAATTGTTGGTTTGTTTGGGGGGTGAGGGGGAGTGTTTGGTTTTGGGTTTTTTTTGTTTGTTGTTTTTTTTGTAACAGACAGCATGGCTCTTTACTGGCAAATATTTTCAAATGCATCCTGTTGTAAGAACTCCATTTCAGCAGATACCAGATGCAAACCAGCAATGGTCCACCGAATGACTATACAGACAAGTGCACACAACCACATGATCATTCTTGTCTGGATGCCAAGCCAAGCAGAGCTGGGACCACTCTCAGCCACACATGTTACTGTGGTGCCAACATCAGGCTAACATTTACACCACATTTCAGTTCAGGTTTAGGTATCTCACAGCACTGGCAGAGTTAATAGTCAATTGTCTGAAGATCTTCACACACACACTGCATTCATGTACACCACAACCTCGCAAACAGCTTGGAAGAGACATCTACTCAATTGTTATATAGCCAGCAAAACCCCTACAGCCCCCATCAACTCCAGCAAAACCTCCCTTGAGTATAGCCCCTGATCCTCCCACCTCAGCTTTCATTAGAAGTAGTCTCTAATTTTTCAAATTCATATTCAAAGTGTGCTTTTATGCAGTCTGTTGTGCTGTCTAGAGTTACAAGAGTATGAGTAGCAGCATGTGTTCTCTCAATCAAACCAGTCAGATAGATCTGTTATTTAAAAACATGCAAAATCCCAAACAATGCTCTAGGGCTGAGATCTTGCCTGCCAACTTTCAGCCCAGAGTAATCAGCCCTTAAAAAGAGATTCACAAATGCAAGTGCTGACAACTAACTTTCACACTGCAAACAGCAACACCATAAAACAAAAAAGCTCACTAGAATAAAAGATCTTTTCATTGCTCTTCCAGCAAGCACAAACAAAAATACATTTGAGTTTGGCTTTGTGCAGAACTCTTCCTCACAAACATTTTGGAAACCTTAAACACAGATTAAGATAAACTCTTCACAAGGCTAATACACAAATACACTTCCAGTAACATGAGAAAGGCTAAAATGTTTTCAAAACAGAGGTGCACGGCTTAACTAAAGCCCTTTAACAAACTTCCAGTTGCAGGCCAGAAACCCTCTTTCTACTGTCAGAGATAACACACCTTCTCGCCATCGTTCTCACCCTTAGGTATCCACGAGGATCATGACACCGCAGCAGAAGGAATCAGAGCTACCACTGACTTCAGCTTTGAAAAGAGTTTCAGCACCTGATGAATACATCACATAGTTGATGTGAGAAATAACAGATGCATGTTCCAAAAGTATGCTATTAATTTAACACTTTAACTCTTGTTTAAACAAAGTTTGCTATTCTTTATTTTATTACTTTCACAAGTGTTTTGAATACCCAAGGCATACGTACTATGTCAAGAGTTAATTCCGTTCTCAGTCCAGGCAAAGCTGCTAACTCAGATGCAGGATAGTTAAGCTTACAGAGCATCATCAAGAAAAACTGACAAATCCTAATCCTGAAAGGCTGCAAGCTTCCCTCCTTCTTGGCATTATGAACAATGATACAAACTGGAGTTGGCAATTTTAATCAGATGGCTGTTTTAGAAGATTTTGAAAGAAAGATTTCAGCTGTTAATGTAAGAGTTGAACCATCCTCCCGCTGCGTGGGGCATGTTACAACTCTGCAAATGAATAACCCTGTAAAGCTGTATCATTCTGATACAGCAAGCCTGTGACAGAACTGTGGGGTTTCCATCTTTCCTTCCAAAGCAGGAAATCATTCTCTTTACAGAGCAGATGTGACAAGCAATCCATCATTCAAAGGATGGCATTATTTAAAAGAATATGCACTGTAACTTGGTTACATTACCGCAGTGGACAAAATAGCTGCAAATGAAAAATGTAACAACCCCAAAAAGCACATTTGTTGGTGGCAATCTCTGCCATCATCATTACGCCTACATCAGTTGTAAACTCTGTATTACACAACAGCAATTAAAAAGCTGACATGACATAGATATTTAGTCACAGCATTTGTCTACAGAAGCTAAAAATCATCACAAAGCTCTGAATTTGTTCAACTGCTGGCTAAATAGTTGGGGGAAAAGTTGAAAGCTTCACCTCTGGAGCTTAGTGAGACACAGACATTTATCCAAGTATGCCAGATTAAGGTTTCAAAACATGCAAGCACCCAGCCTACATGGCAACATGGTAACTGGAAAGTTAGATTTCAAAAAACCTGAGAAAAGTACAGTCTGATTTGTTTCAGTATTCCTTCCTGTCAAGAAAATTGCTTATGCCCGGGCACACCCCAGGCAGCACTCAGAACAACACAACTTTTTGGTTGTCGAAGAAGAAAGCGGACATAAGCATGGGGAGTGAACCTGCAGCTGCAGACTTGGCAGGCACCAGGCATTTTAAAATCCACATGGCAACCGGGTGTTAGCAAGAACTGCCCTGTGCCAGAAGACCACCTAAACCTTAACGCGGTAAATTTTTAACATTTCACAACAGAAAACACCAGCTCAGAAGGTTTAGAGCTGCTGCTGCATCCACTTCCCAAGTTTTTTAAAAAACAGTCTGTTCTTTATAAGGTTGATAGCATTGCAGAACAAGTTTGGAGGTTATTAATTCTATCTTCAAACATAGTCTGTCCTCTAAGAATGGCTGAGATTTGAAGAGCAATGGCAAACCTCGCTATTTAAAGGGAATACTGCGTTTCCTTATTTAAAGATGTATGAAACACTTCTGCACTACACGTCACAAGCAATTTGCAACTCCCTCATTTACTGAGCTAACACACACAAACCCATGCAATGTGCAACCACACACTAGAACCAACTACTCCGCAAGTCTAGAAATTCAGATCATGACAGTAATTAGTTGTCCAAGTGATACCAAGCAATAAGTTACTAAACAAAGGTGATAAAATACCAAAGAAACCCGATAGTGGCAAATGATAAGTACTCTACACAGAAGTATATGAAAAACTCTTTCAGTCAAGAGCAAGGAAAATGGGAAGGGTGTAAAGTTACAGCCTTATTCACTCACCTAATCACAAACAACAGGAACAAAGATCTTGATAGTTCACAGAAGAAAACAGGATGACCCCTACCAACAAATAATCCTGATTATCTTTTTCATGTCTAGCCTCTTATGCATTGTACTACAAAGATACATGTTTAAAATACAAGGAAATCTTTTCACTATATCAAAAGGTCTCACACAGAAATTCCGCAGTCCTCTTGCACACCAAGAAGGTAAGTCTTACACAGAGGTACTGTCTGATGCACACTCAAACGTAACTCAGCAAATGCACTAATAAGCCCATGGATCACATCCTCCTTAGTAATGCAATGCACTAGATGATTAATGGTATATAATGTAACAAACAAATCTTACCATTTAAGAATGCTAGGAGTGCATACCAAGACAGGAATAACCCACTGGGAAGAAATTTTTGTGCCTGATAAGATTATCATGTGCCTGGAAGACAAGCATGATTGTGTCATGAGCAGTTTTCAGTTTACTTACAGCTTGTTCTCAGTTTTCATATCTGAAGCAGCACTCTCCTGACTGCAGGCTGAAGCACGTAACATTAAGAAACCCAACTCATTAATTAACAAGGGTTGCTTCATGTAGCACATCCATCACAAAGCCACAAGTTTGTTTTCCTCACTGTAAGTGGACTAACAGCACACACCCTGCAGGTTATCCATAAAGATGCATACTTAATTTCTATTACAACTATCATGTCAGATAAGAGATTCATTTATCAGATGATGATTTCAAAAAGTACCAAACTTAAAATAAACCCTTCACTCTTCTGTTTGTGCATTATCTGAGTAACCCCTCAAATGGCAGTTAAAGTTATTAGCAGCTCAGCCAAACCATACAACTCAAATGAAAGGCAAGATGCTACCTTAATATAAAGCATCTATGACAGTAATTCTCCACAACCCCATCCTCTCTTGAAAAGGTGTTTTATCCAGTTGAAGGTAGAATCACAAACTCTGCGTTCATCACTGCAGCCTACAAAAAGCAGAAAACACCTCACACTGCAGAAAAAAGGTCTTTTATCTTTCTCAGGAAAGAGATCAGGAATTTGCCACTCAAGCACATTAGGCAAGTACCTAAAAGTATGATGATTTTCCACTAAAATACTCCAGCACTTGCCCTCAGTCAGGTTCATGAACATTTGACCTCCTTCCTACCTCCTAGCCCTGGTGTCTTTTTTTTGCAGGACAGAAAACATCACCAGCAAGAACAGAATTGGAATAAATTTGAACAACCCCCCTTTTCCACAAGCTGTTAACACAGAACTACACAATAGTTGCTTGCACACACACTTCTGGTACCACCAGAAGAGTAGTAGAGGAGAGACGACCCACGTTGAACAACTGATGCCATTAATCCTTCCCTCCTCTAAGAAACCAGCAGAGTACTGCAAGCCAAGTACTGCAGTTCTGAGTGAAAATTAACAGGTCAAGTCCATGTCACTCCACTGCTGCTATTACTCTTGCCTACAAAGCATCACAGGTAGTTCCTACTACAAGAGAAAAGAAAAAAAAAAAGAAAAGACAACAGTAACATACCTGCAGGACTTCCACAAGAGAAATCCCAGCAGAATGCCTGTACTGAATTGAAGAGTGAAAGAACAGGTCAATGCAAGCCACCGCTCTTTTGCATTGAAAAAAACCAGAAAACCAATTAAGCCTCAACACAGGGCAACAATGCTTCAAAGTACCTACAGAAGGACAAGCTTGGAGTTCAGACCCCACATGCTGCACAGCATTTCACATCTGCCTCTGCTTCCAAGCTCTATAATAGATAATACATTTGTTAAATGAGCCTAACTTTTCATACAATCTTCTAAAAACATTATATATAATACTAACCCACTGCTCACATTAATCTCCTGTAACACCCCCATCCACCTGCATTTACCCATTACACTTGCGTAAGCTGTGAGGCAACAGTCTGTGCTTGCAGAGTCCAGTCCCGTGGGATACTGATCTGCACATACAAGTCAAAGCTGAAGTACTGCAAGTAAACGTCGGTATTTTTACTAATACACATGATTTTAACTGCTAAAATTGATTGGCTGTTACACAAATATTAACTCTAGATGCTTTGGTGTGATCTTCGATAGGCTAATTGCATTTTTCTCTGAACTTCAAAGCTTCTCAATAACTTCAGCTGTCTTCAAGCCTACAAATTTGCTGGGATACTATTCCAGGCTTTTAATGTAATACCAATATTTAATGACAAATACTGTTCACTGACGTGCAAATTAATTTTTTCATTTAATGCAAACATTAGGAAAGCATCATAATCTGTTTCCGAAGTTTAGCACCATCAAACGCAAAACCTCATCCAATACATCAACTATCACCATCCATGTTGCTCGTCTGCACTGAGGTCACATGAGTTAACAATTGCACAACATCTCTGTACACACAGGAAGCAGAAGACCAAGGCACAATTGACTAGAAGCAGTAAATTGAATTGGAAAGAACATTAAAACTTGCCGTGGAGTGGATGGGGCAGGAGGTGATACTTGTGCTATAGATTTAACAAAATATCGCTCATTTCTGTACTATTTTTAAAAAGGCATTTTCAGAACACTAGATAGTAACTTAAACTCTTAGACTCTTATTTATTTAAAATAAGGGAAACTTTTCCAAAACTTCCACATATTGCTCCTTCTCACAGCCAATCAAGACACCACATGAAGAGATTAACATGGCTATCAAGAAAAAGCCACATTAAAAGCTTCTCAGATATTTCTCCTACAAGCTATAGTTCTTAATTTTGACACACATCTTACTTCCAGCAGGTGAGTTTACTCTGGCACTCTAGATACTAAGTCTGTCTCATTCTATCATATCTTCTCTGAAGTCATGCACACATGAGGAATTATTACGCAAAGACAGTATCTTGCATAATAATACATTTTCCTTGTTTCCCTTCCCTCCCCACATAGCTGGCTTGCTCTCACTTAACCAAGGGTTTTATGGGGGTTTGCTTTTATTTAAAGCATCTATTGAAGGGAAGTCGAAGAGATTAATCTTCCTCTTCCACTGCTGGAGGAAGCAACAACTAAGTACGCTAACAGCCCACACAAAGCAGTAAAGTTTACAAAAACTGTTGTACTTTCATTGTGAGAGGCAGTTTTCATTCTAAGACTGAAACTAATTCCTGACTTTGAGCGAAAACTAGAAGAAGATACTGAACTTTGCTGGCTAACAGGCTAACCAGCATCTCAGTCTCACAGTAAGTGGATCTGTCATTTTATAAATTTGGTATATTTCACAAAACAACTGCAAGCTTTACAATATTTTACTAGCTGCTTCAAATATTTAAAGCTAAGACCCAGCAACTGACAGCATATTTGGCCTTTCCTAATTCTTCAAAGAAACAGCAAGTCTTCAAAAGCTACCACACATGACAAAGCACCAGCAGCTTTAGTGCTTCCTTAGAGGGAAGAAGTTAAATGCTGTGCATGAAGAGTGTCAGTTTAGCAATGCTGGGAACAACGAACTTCCTTGTTTCAGTTACTGAATGTTCCTCCTCCCAATTTACCAATACCACCTTTAAGTTTTCCGCATGCTCCACTACTCTGCTAACCTGAAAATGGCCAAAGCTCACTCACCATGCTGCCCGTGACTCTAGGCAGTACAGTTCACAGACAAAGCAAATAACTAACACAGCTCTGCTTGGCAGGATTTTACAGACAGCCCCTTCAGAAAAATTCAGAAGTTGGCAGAAGAGGATGCAGTGTTTTATGATGAAAGACAAGACTGAAAACATCACTTGAAGCTACAAGGTTAATAATTTGGGCAGTTCCAAGGGTGAGGGTTAGAAGTTCGACGTTCTTTAACAGGTCTTAATAGGCTTGTAGTCTTAGAATAACTATATTGCTATTATTTGGATTCCATGTTTCAAGCTTGCAATCAGTGCTGTGCTTAAGCAAGGAGAGGTCAAAACCTGTACTGGGAACTTCTAGGCCACTTACCATTTTCAGTGCTTTGAATCATTCTCTAAGACACAGAGCTTCACAGTCAATTTGCCAAGTTCTTTATCATCACATTCTCCGACCACACAATAAATGCCTAACTCGGGGAAGCAGAAATCTTACACCAAGGATCCCAAATTCAAATGCACACAGAACCAGAATTCTGGAAAAGATTTGATGCAGACTGATGGGACAGCTGTTACAGTGCTGCTAGAATACATCTTCGGTCAGAACAGGTCTGACAAAAGTGAGAGAGAAAAGGGTCTACACCTACGTAAAGTCCAGGCGGGAGGCATATATAGAACTAAGTAAGATGTTGATAAATACAGTGATAAATGAAGAGGTGCAATGACAACCTTTCTTCCAACACAAATGTACACAATAATCCTTGAGTATGCCAAGACTGTTTTGATAAACATTTGTTCTACGAAACAAACAGCCTAGGATGAACTCCCCTTGGGTTTTTGGGTTTTTGTAGATGACTTGAAAGGCATTCCTTTACCTAAAATACGTTAGTTTAAGTTTTGAAACATGTTCACGACTACATCTGAAGTGAAAATAAACTATTTGCAGAAGTGTTATTTAACTTTAAGGTTTTGTAATAAGAAAAGGAACCTAATGTTTTTGCCAATGATTATTTCATTAACCTCTTTGACAAAAATAGAATTTAACCCAAATAATCCAGTCATTTTAGCATTACTTCCTCTTAAAGAGAAGTTGCCACCCTCCATTACAAGCTTCACCAAAATCAGAAGCAACTCTTACTTACATTTAAAACACTGTATGAAAGACTATCACCTACTGGGTGCACATTTGTTCACAGTTAGAGCACCCCACCTTTTTAGAGTATCACTGTAATCAAAACTACTGGTAATTCAGGTTTTGCCTCACTGTTAAAGGATCAACCATTCCAATATTTGAGCTTGGATTTAAGGACAATAATTCTTCCTTGCAAGCCAAAACTGGGCACAGGCCCTCCTAAAAATTCCACTGACTCCTTGCATCCAGGCAGTTAAAATACACAACATCAATTAAAAACCAGAAAATTCTCATTATAAGAAAACAGGTTATAAGCTAAGCTGCAACATGTTCATAAAAAAAGGATCCCGTTCCCTTCTAATAGAAGTCTTTTACATGTCTACTATAAAGAATTGGACAACAAGCTTTAAACAGAAACAGGGGCAAAACCCAAGATCTTGGAGACATGCCAATGCAGGCAGTGATATTTTGCCCAAATTGTTTGCTGTGCTGCTTTAAACAGCAACATGTTGACCACCTTCCGTCCCTATCTGTCAGACAGCAACAACACTGAACGGGAATGAAACTCCAAGACAAGACTGCAAATTCTGCACATGTAGGTAGCTATTTCACAAAAGCTTTGGCCCTCGGCACTTAAAATAACTGTGTCCCGATGCACTTTTCGCTTTTGCTCTATTTTTCTAATTCCTAGAACAAGAATCAGAAACCGGTAGGAAACATCAAAAAGATTGAGCATAAACCTTCAGCGCCAGGGTATGAAAAACCAAGCTACTTTGGACATTGGCCTGTTGATTCATCAGTTCCTTATTTGAACAAAAGTCAGTCAGGCTGTGTTGTGGGGCAACCTGCAACAGCATCACAACCTGCAAAAATATGCTGATGGATACCAACACCAACTGAAAACAAAACCATAAAACTGCCAAGAAACTTCACCATAAAGCTCCTCAAGCATTTCATTAAGTTTCTAACAAGTGAGATTTATCAAATTGTTAAATGATTTTTCCCTCAACAAAATTACTATTTAACTAATATTCTGTTTCTCAAGATTCCCTGTCAGAACACTGGCATCCTATCATTATAAATACTTGAAAATGGATTGCAGAAGTTTAGGTCTACCGAGAAATATGGAGAAACATTTTAACGGAGCAACAGAAATCTACAATTTTTTGAAGTACATTTGTAACTCCATTACCAAGGCAGATGGAATTCTGTCTTATGAATACCATCAATAAAAGTATCAATATTCATCACTGTGGGTTATTTCCAGAAGCTAGAAGGGAAAGGCCAGTATGATGCTGAGGGAGAATTGGTGTAAGCAAAGGGAAAATACTGTTCTGATACTTGTGCAAGAAAACACAGAAAATGTAAAAGCAAAATTAATCAACACATTATTTAGACTTGCAAAAAACCCAGTGCAAGCTTTAGATAAAATAACTATGTTTTACACTTATACTCCAAACTCAGTATATTCCTGAACAAGTCCCATGTGAACTACTGACAGCATCTGAAGTTGTAATTTCCAAAGTCTGTATCACCAGTGTTTGCTGTTTTCAATAGTGAAAGTGACATTGGCATTTTAGGAAGGAGTCCCTAACAGATAAAGCAATTCTGGGTCTAATTCATCATAAGCTACCATGCCAGATAGATGTCTATAGATATCTATAGGCATCTATTTTTTTTATCTATCTATACATCTAACAGTCCAGAACTGAAAGGTGCGTGCAGCTATTACCACCCTAAACACACATAACCGAACACGAGACAGCTGTGAACTCTAGATGGCCATAGAGGCAATCCAGAACAAACCTTCACTGTAGGATATACTCTCAGGGACACCAGCTCCATACATGCCAACAGCCTTATGAGAATAACAACAGAGTTGCTGGAAGTGCAGAGGCGGCAATCCATTCAGCTTATGAACGAATGATTCTTTTTGTATTACATCATTCAACTACCCATCAAGGAGCTGGACTGACAGGATCCAGAATATGCACAGCCCAGCCCTCCATGGTAAACGAGGGTTAGAAAAGATTAAGGCTCAAAGAAACTGGTGATTCATCAGGGCGTCAAAACAGCGCTTCCCCAATTCCCTGCAATGTTCTAGGCTAAGTCGCTAGCCACATATTAGTAACCCTTGTCAGACTTCCAATTTTGAAGTTAATTGCTGTTCCTGAAACACATAGCCAGACACAAAATACCTGCAGCAGCACACATCACAGAACGAACACTGTCATGGCTATCCTAATCGCACAATTATGCTCTATTACAGTCACACCTAATTTAAGTACTCCAAAGCACCTCTGCTGTCTGCAGGTATTATTACCCTGTAGTGCCTGCTTCCTAATGGAGCGGTGGGAAATCCCCCTTTAGAAAGTACGTAACAGCAACACACAGACCACAGAAATGGGAAATGTCAATGGAAAAAACACATTATGAATCCTCAGCTCCATCACATCACCAAAACTTAAGAAATGCCAGCTATGAACCAATCAACAGAATTTGTTTCTCTTGCACTATTTTGTGGAACTTGGCTAGATTAATTTAAATGAATGGGTGGTACAGAAATCAACTTCTAGTCTCCTGTTTCCAACACATTCCTCAAACTTACTGGTTATAGACAAATTTTTATCATGACCCAGTCAAAGCCAGCATATCCTTAAACAGAAAGAAACAGATTGTTGGAACAGCAATGGGTCATCTTCAATTATCCAAATTATTTTTATTGATCAGATGAAATATCCAGCTTTATATTCAGAGAAAGTGCAGAGAGGTATTCGATTTTCATGTTTGACTGCTACGATACACTAGCTTGCCTTGAATTCCACACAGAGCAGTTAAAAAAAGAAAACAGAACTTCCCCAAAGCACTAGCACACAACTCTATTTACAATATTTTCAATGGGTACCTTTGGTAAAGGATATTACCAGTTCAGGAGGGAAAGTGGTGTGTGCGTGCGTGTTGTCTCTGAGGTATCACATGAAACAACCATTATTTCAAATTTTACATCACTTTTTCCTAACTTAATGACTGGCTTACATGGTGAAACGCACTTGTCTAGATCTTGTTTGACATGGACTAAAATGATCGTATTAGGTTTAGCACGCATATGCCTTGCTTCGGGAACAACATGGTTCAAATACCTTTCTGGGGCCTCTACTACAAGAGCAGCTTTTGCTCTCATCTTCGACACAGCTCTCCACATACTCTTGCCTCTTACAAAACTGCAGGGGGAGGCGTTACTTTTCTTCCTTACAACGTCCTATTTTGTAACATCCTTCCTTTCCTACTCGTACCTGTGTGCCCATTCTGAACGCAAATACAAGAGACTGGCATTACTTGCGTTAGTTTAATATCGCTGATTACGTATAAGAATAAATGCAGCCAAAGACTATTTTCAACAGTTATTTCTAAGAACTACACCAACTTGTTGTCTAAAAATGTCATTTTGCTAGTAAATTCTTCAAGGAATAGAGCACTACGTAAACTACATTTTTTACATCTTGTGTCTTGTAACAGTTCCTCAGGTGTCTGTGTCCACACACACACAAAAAAAAAATCACTCCCAAAGCTTGATGTTCTCCAGACTTGAAACTGTGTTTCTTTGCTTTTTTCATCTGGTCTCTTCTGCCTTTTTCTCTGTGCCAGCAACAGACTTCTCAACACTGCATGTTAGCTGCTCTGCAGCCACCTTTGCACCTTCCTTCACAGAGCATCTCCAAGACCAGAATACTCTCCTTCAAGATCAGTAAGGCCACCGTCCTTGACAAAACCTGCTCCTTCCAACACAGGCACAAGAAAAGATAAGTACTCTACATGCTTATCTGTGTATCTTACCTGTTAATTTACGAGAATGTGAAGGTCTGATGAATATACACAGGCGCCATGGTCTTAAACACTGAAGAGCCAAAAGGCCACCTAGTTTAAAAAAAATAAACTGACAAAACACATCTACACCTAATTACTTTGTTCTTTATAACTCCTTTCTTGCTACCTTTCAGCTGTCACTTTAGCTTTGTCATGCACCATGGCCAGAAACATGCATCTTCTGTGTCTAGCATGTGCATGCTGTGAGGTAATGTAATAAATAATTAACAAAGAACTTATCTTACCATGCCAATTAAGCTCACAACTGATTTAAAGCCAAAGCCACTGCCAGGTATGAGACTTAAGAGACACAGCAACAGGTCTCCATAGAACACACAGATTAAACCTGAACATATTTATTTTGCATTTCAGCAAAACCAATCAAATAGTTAATTTCACTCTAATCAAGCAAAATATCAGAGCCAGAAATTGCCTAAATGGTTACTGCATGTCTCAAAGAAACAAAAAAGCCCTAAATCTCAAAGCCCCCCCAGCTGTCTCCAGTTCCCCATCTTCCATCTTGCTCTGTACTGGAGCAGATTGAAGTTCCAGCCACATATCTAAACAACATATATATGTACATATCAGTCATCCATACCTTTCTATGCATATATTTGCATTAGAGCAAGCCACAAAAAGCAACCAAGGCAGAACACACTTGAGCCCGACACCTTTATTCCCTTAAGGCATTTGTGTGTAAACACTCAAAAAAACAGACAGAATTACAAGTGAGACAATTCAATCTAATCCAGAACACTGCGTGCACTTAAGAATTCAATTGTATACCATGAAAATATACAATCACTTATTTAGGAGCATCCAAGAGGTCAAATGTTTTTTATTAATTCTTCTATACAAACCTTTTATTTGTTTCCATAAGGATTTCCACCCCCAAAATGTAAGCCCAATTAAACATAACAGTAATTTAGGCTTCCATATAAATAGTATACACACATAAATGGCAACACACCGAGAAGAATAAAATTTCCTATAGATATCACACATGTAATATGTACTGGTTTTTATATGTGCCTTATCAGGCCTCACCCTAGCTTTCTCCTCTCTTTCACTTCCCGAAAAAAAAAATATCAATGTTGTTCTAAGAGCCAGAGTGATTAAGCTGATCAGCTTCATATCTCAAGAATTAACTTGAAGAAATGCTTGCAAGTCAGCAGGAAACAAGTGAAAGTTCAACTGATAAAAAGAGTTACTAGATCAGAATCAAAACCCTAGAGTTGTGAAATCCCAGCAAGTTTAAAAAAAGAACACCAGGCATTTTGACCTGTGAAAATTTATCCAATCCTTAAAAACCAGATAAGTTTGACATGTAAGTTAAACCACGGGAAAGGTTAAAGGCTTTCAATGGCGATCCCGAGGCCGTACTTAGGGAGGATGCCTACTCCAGTTGTCCTAAAGATTCAAACGGAGGCCAACAAACCGAGGCCAAAGACAAGGCACAGAATCGGAAGCCAGAATTCCCATGGTTTTGCCCCAGCCGTGACTCAAGTTTAAACAGCAATTTTGAAACCGGCTCGCGCTCTCTCTCTGGCCACAGGCAAGTCTTAACCACTTTGCCTCCATTCCCTTACCTGCAGAACAAAAATAATTACACTTATCAGCCACACAGGAACCTCGCACAAGACTGTTTGGCAAGCGCGCATCTGTTTGTGCTGCGGACAAAGCGACGTGGTCATTTCGAGCATCTGCACAAACCGAAACCGAGAGTGAAAACAACTTCACCGAGGCAGCGAGCGACGGCCCAACGACAACAGAACGCGAGGGGCAAGGCACCGTCTGCGCGGCAGCTGCTGCCGCAAGCCCTACCCGGTC
>Ga0065711_1036356_pt1 | contig 21090 bp, 13 predicted proteins | sample Hoacrofraction12_FD_59098 | JGI IMG/M metagenome (GOLD analysis project Ga0065711, IMG submission 59098) | Hoatzin crop microbial communities from Cojedes, Venezuela - Epithelial fraction 12 v2 (version 2) | ecosystem: Host-associated > Birds > Digestive system > Esophagus > Crop | place...
AGGGGACCTAATAAATGCTTATAAATATCTGAAGGGTGGGTGTCAGGAGGATGGGGCCAAGCTCTTTTCAGTGGTGCCCAGTGACAGGACAGGGGGCAATGGGCACAAACCGAAGCACAGGAAGTTCCGTCTGAACATGAGGAAGAACTTCTTCCCTCTGAGGGTGACGGAGCACTGGAACGGGCTGCCCAGGGAGGTTGTCGAGTCTCCTTCTCTGGAGATATTCAAGACCCGCCTGGACAAGGTGCTGTGCAACCTGCTGTAGGTGACCCTGCTTCGACAGGAGGGTTGGACTAGATGACCCACAGAGGTCCCTTCCAACCCCTACCATTCTGTGATTCTGTGAAATGCTGGGCTGCGTGCTTACAAAAATGTGTTTGGGTGAGGAGTGGAAATAGTTGTTGAATTAGGTGATTTTAGAGTCCTTTAGGCAACTACATGAAAAAGTATTTGGATTGTATGATCAATGTTGGCCAACTCTTGGAAGTGATCGAGGAAGCCTCACCACATGAATGAGCCACACAGAGTTGGCTGGGCTGCAACGGCAGGAAACTCGCCATTGGACCTTGGCTAATGTTAGGAGCCATAGTGTCAGCTGTCAGTCTGTTTAATGAGTGGAGCTGAATAACAGCATTTCTGCAGTATGACCTCACCTGTAGGCAGATCGCTTTTGTTCTGTAGCATTGGAAAAGAGGAAGAGGAGAGAAGAAAGAGAGAGGAAAGAGATTCCAAGATTCTTGTGTGATCAGGTTCGTGCATGAAACACCCCCTGTGTACTTGATCAGCAGTACCAAGTACTGAGCAATATACAGAGCTAGCTGATCATCAGCCAGGAGGGAGTCCTTGCTATTCCTCCTATTTTGTGGCATCAGACATGCAATTTGGAGCCAAGACCAGGGCTGGATTTTAATGAACAATGGAAGTAGCCTGTATCTTCTACCATGAGGGCACCTATTACACTTTAGTCTCTTCTCATGTTGGCTAGGAGGGCATATTTGGCTGAGACTTTGTTCTGATACTCTTTTCGACATGTCCCTGTGCTTGGACCTACACATGTAACAATGCTCGTACTATGCTGAATTAGCAAGAGATCCTCTATGAAAATTTTGCTGTCTCTTCTAGCAGTTCTCTTGGAGTGGATGGACCTGAAGAGAGTGGTAAAGCTTGTTATTTTAAAGGAAAGAAATAATAGGAATTCTTGTAAATTACTGTATTTCCTAATAAATTCCCCACAGTGTGAGACAAATCCTCCTGAAGAGAGGCAATAACATACTTCACCTTTTCTCAGTCCCCACCCTGCTGCCTTGCTACTGTGGTTATTCTGAAGATCTTTTGATTTTTAGTTAATGCATTGCTCGCTGACGCCATGGCTCAGCAAATCACCAGGCTCACATTCTCCAGACCTTAATGAGACTTAAGCATATGCTGAATTTCTCTTTGCTGAACAATCACATAAGTGTGAGCAAAAATTGTAATGTGTCCTTAACTGTTATAGTAAGACTTAATTTTGTGTTAAATATTCTTTGTTGGAAAACTGAATACATTTGAAAAGCTGTAGCTTTCATTTACCCATATATATACACATCACGTGTGTACCTCGTAGATTGAGTTTGGAGGTACTACTGCAAACTCCTCTGGGGAAATTTCATTTAACAAGGTTCAAGTTCCTACCAGCACTGGGTCATTATGCTTTGTATGCTCTTTCATTAGTTTGCAGTAGGAAAAAAAATGCTATGATGTTGTGGCGTAACTTCAAATTGGCATATACAAACAGATGTATCATTCATTGTCTGTAACTGCGTTGAAATTTCCTTTCTGCAGCCAGACAAGAAGAGGGAGCAACTGTGAGAACATATGTGTTTGAAAGCGTGTAGTCTCACAGCGTGGCAGATCTGGCATGTGACAGGAGGGTCTTTCCCAGAGTGGTTGTTCTTGTGGATAAGGCTTTTCTTGACCCGCTGCTTCTCTTTGATGCCAGCTCTCTCTTGCTAACCTCAGAGGAAGGGAAGGGGGAACTGGAAGCTCAAGTCCTTCTGGGCTTGAGGCATTTATATTGTGAGACAGTTGAGATCGAGTTCATTTTGCTAAGCTGCTCACCCGTAATGGATCTGTCACAGTGGCTTGACAACATATTTGTATCCATTTTGGACAGCCTTTGCTGCTCAGCGCTCTCCCTGTGGAAGCTGCCGGCAGACGGCTCGCATTGAATGTTGTTGAATAGCAACCTCTCCTCTCCCTCTCAGAATATGTCTGTCCTTTTTGTGGACAACAGGCAGTTGTCTGTTCCAGCCATGCTTTACCTTTGAATTGGTATCAAGTGACTGAGAGCAGCTCTTAATTGGACCCCAATTTTCTCTTGTTCAGCTGGCATAAAGATGGCACAGCCAAATAATGGAGGGTCTTTTGTGTCAGAAACTCTATTCTGTTTTTTTCTAGAACTAAAAATCTGTTTGAGTTTCTGGTTTATTGGTTATTTACAAGCAGTTGATGGGTTTTTTCTGGTATAAAGACTTGATGGGGGTGGTGGGAAGGAGAATAATGATATCTCACAAACTGAAAACCCAACCTTTCTGCCAACTGTCTGGGAAACCAAGTTAGCTTTCAGAGACTGGAGCTGCTTATAAACCAGGAAGTAAAACCCGCTTTCTCATGTCCCACCACTAATGCTGAAATTATGTAAGCGTATGTAAGTCCAAGTTCAGATTCAAAATTGAGTGTCCTTCATTCTGGTGGAGACTTAGTTGAATCTGAAATAGAATTTCAGTTTTAGTGGAGCAGGAGGATGTTCTGCCCTCTCCCTTTCTCTTCCTCCAACGAGAAAATTTTTTCCAGTTCAAATCACTGAATAAACCTGCAGCAAGACATCCATCTCTAAATATAGTAATCTGAGCTACAGGCTTTACCAAGGCCTGGGGAGCCAAGTGAAAATGAAAACGCTGACTCGCTTCTCTACTAAATCATCTCCTGGGTATCTCTGTTTTGGATTTCTTTTCCTTCCTTCCCTTCTTCCTCCTCCCCCCACCCCCTTCAGTGCTGCTTTTTCTTTAGCAATAGCTATATAATGCTGCCTTTCCATTGGGACGTATCCTGTATAGTGTAGCTTATACACGTACTAGTCAATCTGTGCAAATCCCTAGGCTTTCAGTTCACGTTAGCGACTTGTTTCCATGCTGGAGTTCAAAAGAGCAGTGGCTTTCCCAGAAAGTGCTGGCTCCCACAGCGGTGCCCCCATTCCAGGTTGGTGCTGCATCATGCATGGAGTTCAGGTTTAATGGAGTATCCTGGTATTTTCCTCGCTTCCTCTTACACAGCCCCATTTCTAATAACATAGCATCTGAACCGCTCTTTTTGTGTTTGCAGAGGGCGATAGAAATAATAACACTGGTCATAAGGGTAAAGTTTTAAGAGATATTTCTTTCAAAAACAGGCAAAAGTTCAATGAATTCTGCCATCAAAGCATGGCAGTTGAAAGTTAACTATGAAGAGAGAGTGAAGCTCGCTTCACTCGCAACAAAGTGTACTTAGCAGAGCTGTGCTCTGGAGACTGTCTTTCTCACTGGTGAAACTTACGGCAAGAAATAAACAGTTCTGTGCCTTGTGCTGCTTTGTGGCATGTTTGTTTGCACAATTCTCTCCCAGAGCTGTCCGTCTGTGGCTTTCTAATTTGCACAATATCGGTAAACTTGCTGTTGGTCTTCCGTTAGTGCAAATGCATGTGGGAGAGAGGGGAGAGCACTTGACAAATCCACAGCTCTTCTGAGGCACTTCCAGCACTTCCAGTGTGTGTATTAATTGTAAAAGCTGAAATTATGTATGTTGGGCTGCACTGACCTCGTCATCTGTTTTTCAGATCACGTGTCCATCCCATAAATCCTCTCACAGATAAATTTAAAATGCCTGTAGAAAAGATATAGCCCGGGTGTAATAATTAAGCAGGTGTTAAGCAGCAGCCCATTATTCATGTAGAAGTTTTTAATATGATAACTTTTTTTATCTTTTTATGACTGCTTGAAGAGAGACCTGATCAAACACCATCTCCAGGTGCCGAAGGGCAGGGCTGAGTGATGGGATACTGCTTCTATATCAGCGTCATTTAAAAATTGAGGTTTAGGTATGCCTTCAAGACAAAACTGGCAACCCTGTGGTTAAGCAGTGGTGTATCAGAGACTGAGGTTTGCAAATCATTCAAACTAAAGATTATTGGGAGGTCCCAACCTTGTAGATGAGAAACTGCAAAAATTCTGATTCCGTTTTCAAAATGGAAGGAGGAGACAGAATCAGGTTATTTATTCAATGTTGCAGTAAATTCAGGTATTCAACAAGCAACTCCTGTAGCAAGCTTACAATTTTCTACATAGAAAAAATAGCCAACCTGGAGTTTGGGGTTTGGGGTTTTTTTTTTTCCCCCTTTCTAAACCTCTTCTCATGAAATTATGATCACTTGCAATTTGGGAGCAGAAATACTGCACAGGGAATGAAAAGCCTCAGCTGCTTTTGCCAAAATAAATAACTGTGTATAAAGGAACTCTGCCTAGATGGCTTTCAGAGGGTCATGGAGCATGCTGGCTCTGCTTGCTCTGTGCCGGTGAAAGCAGAGCCTGGAGCCTGAGTAACGCATTGGTTTCCTGAGTAATCAGTTTCTGGAGAGATTGCAAATGTTTGATTGTCTTCAGAACAAAACCTTTCTGCACAGGGTTGATAAATATTACTTTAACTCTTTGTGTGAAATAGCGGCAAGGTTACTGGAGAAGGGCCTGTTTCACAGCTGTGATAGCGCTATCGCCAGTCAGCCATGTGTCACGGACACTGGATTATAGGAAATTTGGGGCAGATAAAACGTCTGCCATTGTGCTTTGTATTGTGGCTGGCACAATGAGGCTCTGCTGGGAGCCATCAGTCTGGGAGAATTATAACAGCTAGGAAGTTTGTAAAATGCACAGACAAGTTGTTCAGATAATAAAGGGTACTGGATCAATGTGAAACAGAAGAAGCTTTTTGGAGATTTGCTGGTTAAACATTTGCTGCTCTTCTGGGGTGTTTCATCCCCAACAAAAGTTTACTTTCTCGTAAAAAGTCTGCATTTCTTTGTTTCTGTAGGAAATAAACATGACTGCAAAGTCAAAATCGGATCTTGTTCAAGACATATTTTTCCTCTCCCACTTTTCACATTGTTAAATACATCATTTTAGTTCAATATTATGTAATGTGGAAAAATTAACAAAAAATAAACTTTATTGAGCATTTCAGGATGTAAAAAATATACTCTTTCAGGGTTTTATTTTTCTGAAGCAACTTATGTTATTCCCTGTATTGTGAGTGGAGTCTCAAACACCATAGAAGCCTTTGTTTTCAGTGAAAGTAAGAGTTTCTAAGGTGGAAAATTGTTTAATCTATTCTAACATTTCTTTTGAATCTTGAACTATGATGTTGATTCTCATCAGTACATTACTGAGTTTCAAAAACATTTCCTGTACTTATAAAACAGGAACTCACAAACTTTTTTTTAATTGTTGGGATTATCTTTTGTAAAAAAAAAAAAAAAAACAAACACTAGAACAGTGTAACTTTCTTTATCAGGAGTTTAATTTATTATTCTCTTGAACTTGCAATATACTGGTTTTCTTCACTGAAATTAGTCGTAAATTAGAAATATTTTCAATATTTTCCTTAAAATGTCTAGCTTTCCCAAATATACCTCTCCAGATGACAGAGCATGTGAATAAGAGCTAGGTCCTTTTTACCCTCCTGTAGTGTCACCTGTTGATTAGCTTTTGTTGGGACCACAGCAGCAGTTTTAAAGAACCTTTTTTTCCAGTGACAGGCAGTGCAGAGGTGTGGGGGCTTCAAGGAGGCTGAAAGTACTGATAAATTTTTTTTCCAGGAGAAAATAATAGGAGTAAAACTCGATAAAAAAGAGTGGTTGACAGCAGTTATGTGACTTCCTTCATAAGGTCTCTGACTTCTCTGGGCAAGGACAGTGCTGGAAGTACAAGTCAGGGCTAATTACTTGTAGCAATCATCTAAGATTAATACAGGGAAAGGAAACAACTTGCATAACTTTTTTTTTTTTTTTCCTTTTTTTCTTGTCTCATCTTTTTTTTTTTTCTTAATGAAATGAAGTAAATTAATCCAGGTCACTCATTTCTAGGACTGAAAACCACCAGTACCAGTGAACATCCATGCCTTTTGTTCTGACTTGGGTATTTGCAGATCACTTGCAGCACCCCCACATCTGGGAATGATTGGTGGCAGAGAAAACAGCAGTTGCCTATCTGAAGAAGGGATGTATGGCAACCTAACTGTAGTTAAATGTACACTCTCTTTGCCAGGAACATTTCTCTTAGCTGGAGTTGTCTCCCACGTGTATGTCAAAGACTAGAGATGTTGCAGTTTGTGGCATGTTTCTTTTCCTTTGAAGGTTTTGAAATATTTATTAGAGGAGTTGTAAGAAAGAAGAAAGTGATATTTAAATATATCCATGATTTCAGTATATTTCAAATATTTTTAAAGCCTGCATTTTGCAGTCAGTGTGGCTTTGTTTACTCTAAAATTCTTAGCAGAGACTGAATCTGAGCATTTTCGTTTGAAGAGATGGACAGGTTTAACACCATCCTTTCTATGCCTTCTGAAAATCTACTTTGCTTTTAATTAGCTGTAGTCTCTTTGAGTAGAATGAAACTGCCCATCTGTGTAGGAGTTGTGGGCCAGCAGTAGGTGTTGGAAGCTGGAAGTACCAAGACCCTTTTTACAACAAAAGCTTTCATAAGCCAATCTCCTGTAGAGAATGTTAAATAACAGTGAAATGCTTAGATGTGTTTGCAGACGTGGACCGTAATCATGCCTTTATCTGGCCAAAATGTGCTGGCTTCTGGCTTTTAAGCTTAGTTGTAGTAAGACATTACTATTAGAGTTCTCACATTTCCTATCATGGTCACATATTGTGATCTGAGCAGTAGTGTCGTTCCTGTGTTAACCAAGAATACTGGGTAGTGTTTTAGCTTGATCCTTCTCTGGCATTTGCTTGACAGATTAATTTGGGGCTTTCTCTAGAATTATTCATGGAAGATCAAATGACAGAATTAATGGAGGCTCTTCTGATGATTGTTTACAGTGTGCATAAATTGCTTTTTCTGCTCTGTTACATAGTCCTCCTAGAGCTGTGTTCCGAGTGAGACCACAAGGTCTCCTCATGCTTACAGATGATTTTTACTGTAGGTATGCATAAGGGCAAGAGACGATACCCCAGTCCCCTACCCTGCTCCGAGCTGGAAAGAGCAAGTTTCTGGTGAGCGGCAGCTCAGACTTGGTGGGTGTGTGGATGACAGGGATGGTGGCCAAACCCCCTCACGTACAAGAGCAGGCCCTAGGGAAAGCGAGCGACCAGGAGCCCGGTGAACGGAGCATGGTGCAGCAGTTTGCACAGGCAGGGCAAAGTCTCTCTGCCAGCTCAAGAGGTAAGCTCAGTAAGTTCGGATGGTGAGAGGGAGCCTCACCACGGTATCCACCTGGCAGATGGCTACGTCATCCGCGCTTGCCAGAAAGGAAGGTACCCACCCTGACTGAGCTCCCTGCAAAAGACATGGCTGTCCAGGTCTCCAGCTGCAGGGAGTGCCACCAGCTTGCACTGGAAACTGGTGGCAGTAGAAGGAACAGCTGTGTAAGGTGTTATCAGGTGGACAATCTACTCAGCCTGGTGGCAGAGCTAAGGGAGGAAGTAGATAGGCTAAGGAGCGTCAGGGAGTCTGAGCAAGAGATAGACTGGTGGAGCCATGCTCTGACCTCCCTGAAACCTGAACAGGGACAACCACCAGAAAAAGCCCATGATCAAAGTAATCCAGTATCCTCCATCCACCAGGATGTAGGCAGGGTCTTAAAGGGAAGCAGCAAGTGGAAACAAGTCCACAATCGGGGCAGAAAGCGAACCCTCTCCTTGCCCGCCATGCCTCCCCAGATGCCTCTGCACAATCAGTATAAGGCTCTAGCTCTGGAGGACCAGTCAGTGGACAATGTGGGTGTCAATCCATCTATACCAGAGGAGTTGCCAAGACCAGAAAGAACTTCCCGCCGTATTACTACCACCTTCACAAGGAAGAAAAGACAGGTCATAGTTGTAGAAGACTCCCTTCTGAGTGGATCAGAGGGTCCAATATGCTGGGCAGACCCTCCTCATAGGGATGGAGTGCTAATATGGGCCATCAACCTGTGCCCAGAGGCATGCTGGGGAGACTGTGGCACAGGTGAAGTCTTACAGAGATGAGCTGAGGGCTCCTGAGGTAGTAGGAGCCAACAAGGAAACTTCTGTGAAACACCCAAAGGGAAACAAGGGGTGTTCTTCTGTGAAGATGACATGGCCAAAAGCCCAGATGAAGTGCCTCTACATGAACGTGCACAACATGGGCAACAAACAGGAGGAACTGGAAGCTACTGTGCTACTAGAAAGTGATGACTTGATTGCCTTTACTGAAACTTGGTGGGATGAGTCCCGTGACTGGAGTGTGGCTATCGATAGCTACAGGCTATTCAGAAGTGACAGGTAGGGAAAGAGTGGTGGAGGTGTTGCCCACTATATCAAGAAATGGACAGAGTGTGAAGAGCTGTGCCTGAAGAATAGCCACGAGCAGGTTGAAAGCGTATGGGTAAGAATTAGAGACCGAGGCAACAAAGGGAACCTTGTGGTTGGTGTCCACTACAGGCTGCCTATCAAGGGGAGCGTACTGATGAAGCCTATTTCCTCTAGCTACAGGAGGCTTTGGGCTCACATGCTCTAGTCCTGCTGGGGGACTTCAACCACCCCAACATGTCCTGGAAAAATAGCACGGAGAGCTGTAGGCAATCCAGCAGATTCCTAGAATGCATTAAGGATAACTTCTTAAGCCAGGTAATAGGCAGCCCTACCTGAGGGAATGCACCACTGGACCTGTTGGTCACCAATGCAAGTGAGCTCATCAGTGATGTCAAGGTGTGTCAGCCGGAAAAGGAAGGTTAAAGAAAGTGCATGCCCTGATGAGCAAGAATGGCAACCCTGTATGAAAAGATGAGGAGAAGGCTGAGATACTCAACAACTTTTTTGCCTCAGTCTTCACTGGCAACCTGTCTTCTCACCCCTACCCAGTTGATGGACTGCAAGATGGCAACCAGACGGGAAAAGCCCCTCCTCGGTAAGGGAAGATCAGGTGTGGGACCACCTGAGGAATGTGAATGTACAGAAGTCTGAGGGACCTGATGAGGTGCATTCCAGAGTCCTGAGGGAATTGCCTGATGTCATTGCCAAGGCACTCTCCATAATATTTGAAAGGTCACAGCAGTCAGGCGAAGTCCCTGGTGACTGGAGAAAGGGAAACATTGTTCCCATTTTTAAAACAGTAGAAAGGAGGACCCTGGGAACTACTGACATGTCAGCCTCACCTCTGTGCCTGGGAAGATTGTGGAACAAATCCTCGTAGAAGCTATGCTAAGGCACATGGAGGACAGGGAGGTGATTCGAGACAGCCAGGCTTCACCAAGGGCAAGTCCTGCCTGATCAACCTAGTGGCTTTCTACAGTGGCATGACTACATCAGTGGACAAGGGAAGAGCTATGGATGTCATCAATCTAGACTTCTGTAAGGCCTTTGACACGATCCCCCAGAACATCCTTCTCTATGAATTGGAGAGATAAGGATTTGATGGGTAGACTGTTCAGTAGATGAGGAATTAGTTGGATGGTTGCAACCAGAGAGTAGTGGTCAACAGCTCGATGTCCAAATGAAGACCGGTGACAAGTGTTGGCCCTCAGGGGTCTGTACTCGGACCAGTGCTGTTTAACATTTTCATCAATGACATAGCGAGATCGCATGCACCCTCAGCAAGTTTGCAGATGACACCAAGCTGAGTGGTGCAGTTGACACACAAGAAGGATGGGATGCCATCCAGAGGGACCTGGACAAGCTCGAGAAGTGGGCCTGCATGAACCTCATGAGGTTCAACAAGGCCAAGTGCAAGGTCCTACACCTGGGTCGGGGCAACCCTCAGTATCAATACAGGCTGAGGTATGAAGGGATTGAGAGCAGCCCTGAGGAGAAGGACTTGGGGGTACTGGTGGATGAAAAGCTGGACATGACCCAGCAATGTGCATTCGCAGCCCAGAAGGCCAACCATATCCTGGCCTACATCAAGAGAAGCATGGTCATCAGGTTGAGGGGGGGGATTCTGCCCCTCTACTCCACTCTGGTGAGACCTCACATGGAGTCCTGTGTCCAGCACTGGAGTTCTCAGCACAAGAAGGACATGAAGCTGTTGGAGCGGGTCCAGAGGAGGGCCACAAAAATGATCCGAGGGCTGGAACATCTTTCCTATGAGGACAGGCTGAGAGACTAGGGACTGTTCAGCCTGGAGAAGAGAAGGCTGCGAGGAGACCTTACTGCAGCCTTTCAGTACTTAAAGAGGGCCTATGGGAAAGATGGGGAAAATATTTTCAGCAGGGCCTGTAGTGATAGGGCAAGGAGTAATGTTTTTCAACTAAGGGAGGGTAGATATAGACTGGCTATAAGGAAGAAATTTTTACTATGAGGGTGGTGAAATACTGGAACAGGTTGCCCAGAGAAGCTGTGGATGTCCCCTCCCTGGAAGTGTTCAAGGCTGGGTTAGACGGGGCTCTGAGCAACCTGGTCTAGTTGGAGATGCTCCTGTTCACTGCAGGGGGGTTGGACTAGATGACCTTTCAAGGTCCCTTCCAACCCAAATCATTCTATGATCTAGGACTTCATGGAAACATAAACTGGAAAAATGGGTGGAGAATGATGTATTTTTTTGAATTTAACTCCTGAATGAAGACTAAACTGGTAAATTTTGTTTCTTTTTTGTGTTGGTGGTTCACCCTTTAAAATATTCACACACAATTATTTAGTACTTGTGCATAGAAAGAGATCTGTCTTTTGTACTAAAATCAAGTCACTTCTAACAACTGTATTTTATCAGATGTGCAACCCCATCATAACAGAAACAAGAGAAATTCCAGGTTTCAGGGTATCTTGTAGGTAAAGAGCAATGGAGAGCCAATTCTTTAACATGTTTCTTAATCCATAAAGCACACAGTTTGTAACTTCATTTTTTCAGTATGTATGTTTACACGATCCTATAGTAAAAGCAAAGTACAATATTCTGTTTATTTAATATAACTTCATGACTATTACAGGTAATAAAACTGTTTTTACTTATCTACTGTGTGTTTACTTATGCAGGATGAAATACTTCTGTGAGTCTAAACAAATTGTTTGAAAATGTTTTTATGATTTTTTTTTCCATTTTACTTCATCACAAAAGAACTGTAGTTCTAACAGAATATATAAAGAAAATTTCTTACTCTAGAGTTTGATCAGAAGAAATCAGATGCTCTCCATGTCAAAGGCAAATCATTCTCCCATATATTTGCTATAAAAATGTTTAGTTCACTAGTCTTTTGTTGCCTTCAAACCTCAATTTTTCTTGCACTACGTCAAGCAAATTATTCAAATGAGTACTTTAAATGTGGATAACACAGGAATGGTCAACTTGACTATGTTTTTCAGTAAAATAGCAGATGAAACTTCATATTCAAATAATATAAGTAATTCATATTTGGAAAAAGCCCACAGTGTGCATATTGTATTGATGGTATTGAACTTAGCTATAAGCATTTAGACAGTAGGTCTTGGAGAAATGCTGCATATAGCTCCTTGAAAATGTCTCTTCAAACTCTGCAACGGTCAAAATTGAGTGCTAGTAAGCAAGAATAGTGAACAAACCAGAAAATGTCATCGTGGTGTTGCATATGTACTTGCATAAATCCATGGTGTGTTCGTGTACTGAAATTTTCACGCTGGTCTGGATTTCTTTCTCAAAAGTCAAAAATGAAAATTAGAAAAGAATGATAAGGCCAGCAATCAACAGTATGAGACAGCTTCCATATATGAGGAGATGAAGTTCACCGACACATTTCAACTTTACAACAAAAATATCTGAGCAATAACCCAGAGTTTTGTCTAGCGCGAACAGTGTGGAAAAGAACAACATGGATTATTTATTCTGTTTCGTATCATGCAAGAAATCAGGGTGTCAACCAATTTTTCAACCTGAAAGTTTTCAAAAAATATTTGAAACTGTTAGAAATTCTTTTACACATACAGGCTGTGAAATCATTTCATGAACTCTTGGCAAAAGCTCCCTGAAGTGCTATCAGAGCAAAGGTATAGACATAAACATGGCTTGGGAAGTCCCTTTTCTGTTGAGGAAATATTACTTCCATTCCCTTGCTCTTTTACTCTTTCCTTAGGCATCAGTTGCTGATAGCGGTAGTCAAAGGCAGAGTAGTGAACAGTGGACATTGCAGCTGTTTTGTATGTTTTTATTAAATTCCTGCTAATGCCATGCACCATGCATATATAAGTCTTTTAAATAAAAATGTATTTTAACGATTGTTTACAGTGCTTAAGTGCTTGATTTAGTAGATGAAAGGAACTGATTTTGTTTAAAAAATATAACTTCTTTATATGTTTCATGAAAATTTCTTAAAATCAGAAATGCACTGAAAGTATATGTCCAGATAGAAGTCGTTTGTTATTGGCTAGGCAAGATTGGTTATTGACCTGGCAGTCTATGTCCTCACTTTCTTTATTCTAGACTTCACTATCGTTGTTATACCTTTTGAGCATACAGGGACCCACACTTCTGATGAACAAGGCCAAATTGTATGGGATACAGTAGGAGCTCATTCACATTCAGGTTGCTCAAGACTGCAAGTGCTCTTCTACCTTGTCTGTGAGAATCAGTAACATTTTACAAGACCTATTTTTAATTGCCTCTTTTACTTGGGTGCAGAGCAATCCCTGGAGGATGCCTTTTCACTTCCTGAAACAGAAAACAGCAGTGCAAAAAAATTGTGTTCGAGGTAGAAGCAATGGATGTTTGGAACTTGCTCACTGGCTTATCTTCCTTGTTTATTTTGAACTGAAGGAATATTATGTCTGAGACACTCTAAGAAAAATAGTTTTTTTTGAAGGAAATTTTCAGTATTACAGAGTGGGATTTTTAAAAACTCTAATTCTACAAAGCAAATAACCATGATGATTTCATAGCTTCAGAGTGAGACAACTGAAGTTTTATTCTGTTTTGGGACCTCTTGGATAAAGAATTTGTATGTATGATATTATTATATTTGATTTCATTAGTGGTATAACTATAGTATGCTTAGTATTAATAAAAAACTGAATGCATGTGACAGGGCTTGAAAGAAAAAATGCTTCCTAATACAATGGGATTGTTTTTCTTGATACGGTTTGCACAGGCCTGGAGATCCTTGAGCTACTATGAAGCCTAACTGAGAAAAACAAGTTTGCTGTCAATAAACTTGAGTTTACAATGCTTCCACTGAGAAACTTTTAAAGGTCTGTTAATCTCAAAATAGTTGCAGAAAAATAATTTAATTTGGGCACCCTCGGTCTTCAATTGTTCTTTTCCAATAACCAGGAAAGTATGTTATGTTAGACAAGAAGTAGCAGAGGGACACTTTTGTTCTGTGAGCATCCAGAACCACTTTGGAGTCGGTGGGGTACAGTGCCAGCAAGCCACATATGGCATCACTGATTCTCTGCTTTGAAATGGGTTGCTACTGAGAACGGGCAGCCCTAGTGCATGACCTGCCTGGAAGTGGGAGCAGCAAGTCTGTGAAATGCCTGTGTGGTGTGGGTCAACATTACACTAGGGTGTAGGTCTGGATTGATGGCTGTTAGCGAAAGATGATGCTGCAGCCTAGAGGCAGCAGATCATGAAGATCTGTTATGGTTGCTGAGATCTGGTGAAGTTTCTGGAGAGCTCCCTAAAGTGCTCTGCTGATAACTGGGGTTTTCTTGATTGCATTCCTGTTGGGTACAGATACTGTTCGGATACTCATGACCTCTCTTACGCTTCTTCCTTTTACTGACCATTACCAGGGTGCAGAATGGTGGGCTGGATACATCTTTGGTTTCATCTGATCAGATTTGGTCTGCTTGGAGTTACGTTCTTCTGCATAGTGCAGCAGAAGGAAAAATATTTCCCTGGGTATCCGTATATAGCTTGTTGGCCTGTGGGTGTTTACTTGCCTGGGAAGATGTTGGATGATATTCGAGCTGGATGTTGGAGGTGGCTCCAGCTTTTTTTTCTTTTGCACTGGTGAAAACTCTAAATATTTTTTGGTTTTGAGAGAAAAAAGGAAAAAACCACAGAATTTATGGTAGTGATTATTCTTTTGTAAGATTTCAGCTTATGGCTGGAAGATTATTTAGTGGTTTATAGCAAGTGGAATAGCAGCAGCAGAAGACAGAAAACCAAGTAGAACATTGATCAAATCAAAGCAGCCTGGAAGGTACTGTTTTGTAAAAATTTCACTGCTGAAAAAATGTTCAAATATTCCCCCATGGAAGATGTTGAGGGACAGAGAGAAAGGCTGTTGTTTATTAATGGGTACTTTTCCTTTAGAAAACATTTTTTATGGGAAGCTGGAATATATGTGAAGGAAGAATGCCTCAGCCAAGTTTAACAACTGATGTGTGAGGGTCATAGTTCAAAGTTGTGCCTCTCTGTCAGACTTTTGATGCTTTCAATTTGATGCATTTAAGTCTATTAGCTAAAGCAGAAGTACTGGAGGATATCGTATATACTGTACTTATAAAACTATAGTACCAAAAATGTAAATGCTTACAACACTTTGAAGAATACAGATACCTAACATTTACAGAACAGACACGCCTCCTAAATAGTTTTGTCAATCCTCACATATTTTTCTAGCTGTCATATTTCAGATAGTCATATTTGTACGTCAGATAATGCTGCAGCTTCTGTGGTGACACAAATTACTCTTTTAGTGTTCTGTACATTCATGCAACATAGGGTAAGCATGGACATCTGATCCTGACTATGTTTTTCAACCCAAGATGGTTCCCCTTAGTTATGTTTACAAGGACTCCTGTTCGCAGATTTTAAACTGTCTGTTTCTGTCTGTGTGGTATGAAGAGGATGAAAGCACAGCCATGTCTGTTTTCTAGGGAATACTGCAATGCACATTACTGATGTTAAATAAGAGGTAAACGTGCAGCTAATATTTTTTCCAGTTCTGCCCTTTTATGTGTTATATGGATGAGATTATCTCCCCAGCTGAGGCAGGGCTTCTGGGAAAGCTGGTCAGAAAGGTTTTCCCAGAGTATGGAAGAAAGAAGGGCAGCAGAACTCTGTTCTTGTTGTGCACAGTATTAACAGGGAAAACATAATATGCCATCATGGGAAGCCTTTGTGGTTGATGCTCAGAAAGTCAAAGTGGGATCAAAACTGCATGGATGTATCATGACAGTCTTGCTTTTTAGAAGCAGAGTTGTATAAAAGTCTGCTGAGTGAACCAGTCTTAGGGGAGCAACAACAAAGACAAAAAACAGGTGGTCATTATGATTCTAATAAAGGTTACATTTGAGGTTTTACCTGTTATTTTAAGAAGGCAATAAATAAGTGTATGGAAATTTAAGTTATTTCCTAGTGCCACATCCAGACACTACCTGCAGAGGATATTTCCAGAACAAGGATTGATTCTCAAACTGTCAGGGTCTGTGGCTAAATTTCATAATCTGGGTAAGAGTTGTAAGAGGCTATTATAAATGTTAAAAGTTTTTAATAGTTGCCAGATAGTATGATTTGCATTTATTGAAAATATTTCATTGTAATTAAAATCAAAGACATTGTTTAGATGCTTGAGTGTAGTTAGCAGAAGTATAGGTTCTGAAAGCTATTACTGTTTTTTCAAGAAAATAGAGTAGCATCAATTCTGTTAAAATTTTATCCAACAGGAAGTATAATATGTTTTAATGAAACTTCTGAGATGTTCCAAACTGGAGACTGAGCGCCTCTTAGGTCTCTAATTCCAGTATTTCACTGTGGGATGCAGCATCTAGAAAAGGATTTCTGCAAGTCAGAAATAGTAGTTCTGCAAGCTCAGAAATAATAGGAGTAGGCCTTCTATAATTTGGTTTCCTTTACTGATTGCTCTTATTGTAATATCTGTACGTTTTCAGGAAGGATTTAATATGATGGAAGCAACCCTCCACCTCCTCCCAAACTTAATGAGTCTTTTAGGTGACTAATTAGACGTGCTGAATTTCCAGTGAAGTGTATTGTTTCATCCTAGTTCTTCATGCCTATATTACCCAGCTGATATCTGTAAACTGAAAGAGCATGTTGCTACAGTGTATGGATCCTAATAAAATTCAAATTAAATAATCACCACAGTTATAGCTTAAAAACTCAGGTTCAACAATGATCCAAAGAGCTCCACTGAAAACTCGCAGTCATGTACCTACTCCTTTCCCTTCTTGCCTGACTTTATAGTGATCTCACACAGAGAGAATTTAGATTTAGCTTAAATTGTGCCCTAAATTGTTTCCATTATCTCAACCTGGAGCAACCTGTGTCTATTCCTGGAATATGATATCATTATTCTTGAGCTGTGTTACCTACAGCATAAGCTGTCTTTTCTACACTGAACATTTTCAAGGAAAAGCTTTTTCAGTTCCTGTTAGTGCCTGTACATTTGAGTCAGTTAAAAGCGCAAGGAGGAGGACTGTCTGATGTATTCATTTCAGTTATGGTAATGGTCTTTGAAGAACATTCTTATTTATTCACAGGTTATACCAAATTTTTTGATGTCCATTCTAATGTTTATAATACAAAATTGTGCTGTGTTTTGTAGATTAATGAGCAGTGGTGATAGGTGGAAGTAGTATTAGCCATGTAATAATAATCAAGCTTTTGGGCTTAATCAGAATGATTTTGGTAGGAACAGCTGAAAGCTTTTCATATTCTCGAGTCACTGTCTCCATAAGAATTCCAGTTTACTGGGTTGGCATTTCTTTTGAAAACGTTCAGGTTTTCAGAGACTTGGTTAAAAACCCATGAGAATTCTTTTTTCACAAAGGGATTTAATTTTTCTTATCATGCACCCACATGCCTTATACAATCTCCCTTTAGTGATCCAAGCTCATTTTGATTTACTGTTATTTTCTGGGAAGCCAGAGTTCCATATAATAATAGAAATTCTTTCTCTACGCTTACTCAAAAATACATCTTTTTAAAGTCTGTAACACTGCAGAGACGCTGGACAGAAGTCTTTGGAGTCAAGGGCTAGAAGAAGATAAGAGTAAGCAGCAAATTAGGATCACAGATTATTCACATAATAACCACCTGAAACCAGGGAGTTCTTCACTTCCATGAGAATTTCCAAATTGTGGGTTTACTTTATATTCTTTTTGTGACTGTTCTGAGAATGACTGACTGTTGGTGCTGAGTTTGTGGGTGCTGCTGAAGTGCTAGATAGGTGCTACTGACGACACGCCTAGTGTGCAAGGTGTGTAATGGCTTTTGGGCCCTTTCAGAAGAGAATCTTTGACTTCTGTAGCAGTACAATGGTGGTAGTGCCATTAGACTGAAACACTCAGCTTATCGATCCACAGTGCAAACCCGACCTCAGGCTCTGAGGGACTGCCAAAGCTCTGGCCCTCCTGGTCAAAGGTGAAGTGCTGAGGCGGAGGCCAAGCTCAGGACAAAGCAGATGAAGAAAAAGCTGAAGGCCTAATTTGATTTTTCGGTCTGGAGCTGGTGCCTCAAGTCTCTGCAGGCATAAGCATTAGGAACAGGAGTAAGGAAGGAGGGGGCTAGTGCTAACTATTAGGGAGCTGGCACAGTTAATTGGATTTCAATTTAGAGACTGCTAGCAGTCCGTCAGTGCTGCTGTCTCCAGAAGTGACAGGCAGATCGTTCACAGCGGTGACAATCACTTGGCCAGGAGAAGGAGTGCAAATGTGGCCCTGGTCCATTCTCTTTCCTAAAAGGGAAGTCCTAAGGAAGATACAGCATTTTTCCACGTTGCTCCGGAGTTTCAGGTCCGATCACATCCATACCCAGTCATTCCTGCTTCCTGTTGAACTTCAGAGGAGGCTGGGGGAAGAAGCATGCGGCATCGGGAGGTGTCAAGAGGTGGAGGCATGGCCTGGCACAGTACAGTTGCTGCTGCAGGGTTGTTCCACCCTCAGATTGCCCAGGGGAAGGGGCCTTCGGCCATGGAGCCAGCCAGGAAGATTTAAGAGCTGGTGGAGTTTGCTGTGCTAACACCAAACCTGGCATTTCATTATGTGATTTTCAAAATCCCAAAGGACGTGACACCTTCTTGAGTATATCCAGCATAATGTGGTATTTGTAAAGATTTTTTGCCTTTTCAAAATTTCCACGCTTTCCCAGCTGTGTATTTTGGAAGAGCAAAATGATTATAATGTGAGACTGAGTAGGGAAACCTATTTGCTCTACCAGCAAAGAACAGAAGTGATGGTTGTGCCTAAAGTAAGTCGGTTTGGAATTCTGTCCTCTTTGAAATTTATGTCTGTAGCTGCCCTTTATGTTGTTCACATCATCTTCAACGCGAATGTGGACAGACTTGCATTCATCACCTTCTCTCAAGCTGTTTGCCATGTATACTGCTCTCTGAGGCTAACCAGTAAGGAATTGCCTATTTACAGGAAGGCAGGTAGAGCCCACGTACCTCATCACATGTGTTTACTTCACTCGGCGATTTGAACCGTAATATAATAGCAGACATCCAGTTTCAGTATATTGCTCAGGTATGACCTTATAACCTAATGACCGCAAAGGCGTTATTGAATTAATACTAAGCACACACTTATGTACTTTGCTAAATGAGATTAATTGATCAAACGCTGTCTGTGGTGATCAGATCTCTTGAAGCTGAATAACTTCGCTGTCAAGTGGCAGGTTTTTTGCTGTTCACTGAAGGTTATTACTTTGCTTTACCAAGGCTTCTGTTGATAACACAGTTTTATATTTTTTATTATTATTTACTTAGCTTAGTAAGGAGAAGAAAGGGTTATTTTGGATTTTACACAGTTTGCAGAGAAGAAAAATAATGACTTTAAATGCAGGAAAAGATCCTCTTTTCCTGATACATATGAAATGTAATTTTGTCTGGCAATTAGAATCTATGAGAGACTGACTGGCTGGGTATATCAGGTTATGGCCATAATCAAACAGAGTGCACTTTAACTAATCTGATTATTATACATTTTATGGTACTCTGAAATTGTTTATCCTCCCTATCATTTGTTAAGAATAAACTTCTCTTTTACCTAGGGATGATTGCATAATGCAAAATTATTAATGGTCAGTCATAAGAAGCTAATCAAGTTAGAGGCAACATGGAGTGAGGGAATAAGCACAGAACCAGGAGCTAAGTTCTTCCGTTAATTTGATATATGGTCTTGGAAAAAATCACTTACTGCTCACTACAGTCTCTCGATTTTCCTTCTGCTAAAGAAGGACTATTAATACTTATTTCCTTACTTTGAAGAGTATTGGGAGAATTAGTTTATACACATGCTCATAATGAAAATGTTAGTGTTTCCAAAATGTCAATTTTTAAAAAAAAATCAAATGTTTATGTGTATATCTGTGTGTTTACCTGTGTGTGCAGTTAATTAATAATGAAACTAGAGAACTGATTATGCTATTTATATCTTTAATTGCTAATCCATTCATTTGGAAGGAACATTCTCTATCTGTTTTCTACTGAAATTGCACCTATCACCAGTAATCCCCATCAGAATTTAACCTTACGAAACCTGTGTGAGGAAGTGAACTACAGGTTAAGGCAAAAATAGGCTATTATGATAATTTACTCTGACTCCCGTAAAACAGAAAACAAAGAATTTTCTTCCAGTAGTTTCTTTGCCAAAGCTCTGTCGCATTTTCCGTTCTATAATGAGAGAACTAAAGCTCAAGGGGAATCAACTCTGATTTTTCAGACTTTTAGATATATGCACAATTCAGATCAGAAGGAAAGTTTTACTTGCTGTTGACTGCTCAATGACTTATATGTGATTAAAAAAAATTAATGTGTATTGAAGTATCAATGTTTGGATTTTTTTTAGTAGCTTGCCTAAGTTTACACAGCATAGAAAGGGGCTAGGAGCACAACTTGGTTCTTATGGAGTCCTCATTTATTCCATGTAATTGCAAGTCTCTACAGGTGATAAATAATTTGGCCTCAACTGTGGTGCAAGCTTTTCTAAATTAAAGGCTCAAGTGCTAAGATAAACCTTAGGTATTTGTGTAAAAACTCATTTGCTTTCATTCCAGTGAAGCACCGTAATTTTGGGCCACCAGAGTTCTTTCCTCCAGCATAAGAAATACTGTTTGAAGAGAACACTGAGCCCTGAAACAAGAGAATGTCTCATTGGTGTTGTGTTCTTTATCAAACAATTTTACATTTTAGTAACAAATATTAAAAATTGTGGAGTCATAGAATAATTTAAGGTAGAAGGGGAGGTCTGCAGGCCATCTGGTCCAAGCCACTCTGTCCTTAGCACCTGCCCAAAACAGGGCTAACTTAGTTGGAGTTAATTTCGGAGTTAGGTCATGTTACTTGGGGTCATCTACAAAATGTGTACTATTTCCATCTTCATAGCAATACGTTGTGGTGGGATATCTTATCTGACATCATCTGGGAATTCTTAGGATTTAGTCCTCTCCTACTAAACCCAGTAATGATGTGATCCAGCTGTGTCAGTCCTTGAACATGTTGTCTACGTTTTCCTGAACGCTAAGCTTTGCTCAGTATGCTCATGTTTTGGGGGATAAACTTGGGGCAGGCAACAAAATAATAAGGAAAGATTTGCTGTGTACAGTGCCTGCCTAGCCCATTTAACTGAGATACAAACAATAACCTGAAATATTGTTTTATTATATATATATTATAATTATTATTATTATATATATTATTATTATATAATATTGTGAGATTGACAGCCCAGCTCAAGTGTGTTTACACCAATGCACGTAGCACGGGCCATAAACAGGAGGAGCTGGAAGCCATTATACAGCAGGACGGCTACGACTTGGTCGCCATCACAAAAACGTGGTGGGACAACTCGCATGACTGTCATGCTGTCATAGATGGCTACAGACTCTTTAGGAAAGACAGACCAACAAGGAGAGGTGGGGGAGTTGCTCTATATGTGAGGGAGCAAGTAGAATGCATTGAGCTTGGCCT
>Ga0065711_1005173_pt1 | contig 21088 bp, 13 predicted proteins | sample Hoacrofraction12_FD_59098 | JGI IMG/M metagenome (GOLD analysis project Ga0065711, IMG submission 59098) | Hoatzin crop microbial communities from Cojedes, Venezuela - Epithelial fraction 12 v2 (version 2) | ecosystem: Host-associated > Birds > Digestive system > Esophagus > Crop | place...
CCCCCCCCCCCCCCCAATTTATTTGGACAAAGACATTCTGAACTGTTCTGAACTGACTAGGGTAGAAGTGTAGAATCTTTTATTTCTATTTTAGGGATAGCTGTGTATTTTTTTTCCCCTGTTGTGCTTGCAGGATGGAGTAGGGAGAAGAAACTAGGATGCCCCCCTCACCACTTGCTTGGGACCTGTATCAAATTGAACCCATGGGAATGTGCCTGGGTGATACCATTTTACTTCTCTTGGCCACTGCTCACAGGAATAACCTCACCCATTTGAACAAAATTACCTATAGGTCTAGGAGAGATAGCTGAAGCTTAGCGTAGTTTTCTCTTTTCTTCATCATACGAACTTGTAATTCCATTCATGTTTGCCTTTTTGTGTCCATATATTGTAGCTGGAGCGTAAGCATTTAACTTGAATTTGCGGGTTCTTTGTGAACAGTGCCTGATATTTGTTATCTCCTTATACCGCTGGATCCTGTTTAAACGTATCCTCAAGTGGTTGTTCCAGTCACAGAGAACTCCCATGTTTCAAGAAGCTGGTCTGAGTCTCTGAGGTCCCAGTGTAGTGTCTTAATTCCTGTGCAAAACTGCGTGTTATGAAAAGCAACCCGTCTTCATGGTCTAACCTTAGTTCTGCCATTCCCTGGCTTGTTAGTGTCTTTATTTTGCTACACTGGTTTACTGTTTTAAATCTCCCTGTTTCCCTGTTTCAGGGCATGTAGAGGAAAAGAAAAAATATTCTGCCGGTTGAAGAAATCTGTAATAGCACTAGTCAAAATAAAAATTACTGTGTTACACTGTTATTTTGAAAACTCAATTCTGCATGAGACCTAATTAATCTGTGAATATATAAGTAGGGGGTTGATTACAAAGTAATTAAGAGATCACCTTTACTTCCCCTTTCCCAGCTGCTGCCAATCTGTCTAGGTTTATCTTCCAGAGTCTTCCTGCTTTTTTTCCTCTCTCTTACACTAACTTTCTGTTCTGCTTTGAAGAGCAATGTTCTTTCTGAAATTGGAGGATGTAATTGCTTGTTGTTAAGCCAACTCGTAAAACTGTATTGTGGACAACCAGGTACTGTTGGACCTTCTGTGGGCTATTGCAGTACTAGTGGATTACCATCAGAAATCTGGAGTCCTTTTGTAGTTGAAGACTGTGCAAATTTTCCTCATAATATTGATTTGTTTTCATGTGTCTGGTTCTGTAACTGTTTGCTTGGAGAGATATTTTGACAGTCATTACTAATAATTTTTGTTCCTTTATTTGAATCTGAAAAAATTATTTTCTTTTAGCCTTTGTCTGGGTAAAAATTAATTTGTTATCTTAAAAAATATCTTCCAGTTAATATTTCCTCTGGTTTTGTTGTTTCCCATTATCCCAGGAATACCAAGAAACAGCAGAGAAAAACAAGGAAAAAATTTATGTCCTTGAAAAAAGACAGGAGAAATTGGCCCTTGAAAATATTTCTGTGAAAAATACGTTAACACAGGTTCAGAAGGAGCATTCATCTCTTCTGGCAGGCTGTGCACTACTGGCCGGTGCCCTGTATCCTCTCTGTCGCCGACTGTGTGATATGTCTTCCCAAAGAGATCTTCTCCAGGATCAGGTCAACATTTATGAATTAGTGAACCAGGAGATTAGGACCCTAGTTCATGCTCTCTCTGATGTAGAGGAAAACAATCAAGATGAAGCAAGCCTGAAGAAAAGAAAATTCAAAGGCCTGATTCGTGTATTCCGAAGAGGCGTGATTGCAGTTTTGGCAGCTAACAGACTTAAAGTTTTAGCCCAGTCTTCTAATTCCCTCTTCTCCTGGGTAAATGGCTTCAAAGAAGGCATTGGAATTCTGGTTTGTATAGGAGATTCCAAAGGCAAGCATAATCTGTCAAGTAAGCTAATTGTTTTCTTCTTTGATAAGTGTTGTGTCAGATTACATGGTTAGTGAATAAGAAATAGTAATGTTATTATTAATAGAGACAAATTTAATTACATTTTGACAAATGTAATTTCTGGATTTGTGATTTCTGGATTTCTTGACAAATGTAATTTCCCCTAAAAGGAAATCCTTAGTCTGTTAATCATTGAATGAAAAGTGACCACTGTATACGTAAACTCCCACTGTGTGATACTCTTGATATTTGCATTATGGATTTCAGAACTAGGTGCTACCACATCTTGTCTGTGGTAAAGATCTTGTAATGTTCCTAAATGATTGATTATCAACATATTTTTTGAAAACATATTGCCTCGTCTTTTATTAATCATTTTTAATGTCTGTTTCCTACTAAAAAAAAAGAAGGTGTTTTCTGATTCAGGTAAAATATTAGTGCAGGACTTCTAAATTTTTCTTTAGAGATTATGTGATCTTCTTATTCCTTTCTGTTACCAGATTAGTTCGTGTTTCCCCCTACAAGGTGTCAAAAATGTTTTCCAAACTAGAAGATACATCTACTTTTCTGTTTTAGTAGTTTTGGAAGTGTATTTAATACAGCCTAAATTGTCCTGAAAAGAGAAATAATTTGTAGCTTAAGTACTTAGTTTTGGTCAGTTTCTAAAAGAGCTGGAGATACTAGTGTGCCTTATCTAAATTTTTCAGCTTTATTGCTAGCTACAATTCTGTTTCACAGGTCATGAAGAGGAACAAATTCACTGTGTTGAAGCACTCAGGTGGTTTACTAGTTCTAACCTCCTTGCTGCAATAATCAGTTCTGTCACTGAATTACAGGATGTTGTTAACAGAAGAGGTAATTTTAAAATTGTATTCTTGTAGTAGAAGATGAAAAAATACTATGAGGGTGGTTATATCATTTCCATTTTTGGGATTTTATCTAAACTATTCTGGATCAAATCTTTGGGGAGCTGTATTGTTGGAACAGATTAATTTTCTTTAATTGGTGATATGATACTTCATCATTTCAGTATATAGAGTCATGGAAACAGAAAGCTGGAGAGTGCTTCTAGAAAGCATATAAACAGATTTGCTTGTGGTGTTGTGAGATAGAAAAAAAACATCTACACCAGGCCAACAGATACTTGGCAAACCTGTTCTTAAAAGCTTCCAATGAAGTAATGCTTACAAGCTTTCTAATTACCCTGTTCCACTGTTGTAATACTCAAAAAGTATTTTACTGAAGCTAAACATGATTTTTTTTCCATATAGAAAATCTACATCATTTCTTTCTATTTGATCTGTGTATTTCTTAAGTATAGGCCCTTAAACTGGCACATACCCAACCTGGGACATTACTGCTGCCGACTGAAAGGCAATAATTTTATGCTGTGTTTTATATTATATGAATCTAGAATTTCCAAATCTGGAAACTGGTTGAATTTGATGGATACTATTTTAATCTTGTTTACTTGATATCTTACGTTTGAGAGAGAAATAAAATGCTCTCAATTTACACAGTCTATAGCAGTGCTTATTTTATGTTTCTGCTGTGTTTGCTTTCTAAGTATATGCTTAATTAGATTTGTGTCTAGATTCCCTAATTTTCTCAGTCTCTTCTCATATAGAATTCTGCTATGCCTATGGAAAATTTTAGTGGTGGTCTCTGGAAATGTCACCTCTTGATTCCCAGCTGTTAGCCATCTTCCTAAATTTCTTTGCAGTGAGGACTGAAATAAGATCTCACTTGGTTCCTCTGCATTGCTGTCTTCCTTAGTTCTTTGATACCTGGTAGCTTCAAAGTTTGAACAATTCTGTCACAGAATAAAGGATATTAAAGGAATGACAATTACTATGAAAGAGAGGAAATAGCAGGACGGAGAGGAGAGGACACATTTCCCAGAAAGCTGAACAGTAAAATGGTACCAGAAGTCAGCCATTGAATCATAAGTGTTTTGATTCAGTTTCAGGTGCTCCTTCTACAATCATCCTGTTTTCAGTAACGTGAATTTACATCCTTACAAAACAAAGTTTGAACTGTATTTCAGAATACTTACTTTTGTATTGCAAGTGTTCCTGTGTATAGACTGTTGAGTAAGAACGGCAAATTGGAAAAGAATGAAGAGAAACTTTACTGCAGCATCAGTGTGCTGAAGTGACTAGTTAGAATACCCTAAACCTCATGATATTTTGCTGATGTTGAAGTATATGGGAATTCTGTTGGACTGTATTTACTTGATGTCTCTGCATGCAAGACAGTTTTGCTTTTGAGAATTAGGAAGAGCCATGCAGAAATGTTATGGCCACAGTCAGATTGGTGATTCTTTCATAACTTATCTCTATTTTAAGTCATTTTCACAGAACCTCAAGATCTAACTGCTGATGTATTACTTGGAATTCTGTTGCTTATGAGATCAAAAGTCTCCCAAGAACCTTTGGTTCAAAAAATAGGGATAAATAATTTAAAGTTTGACATGAAATTTCTAGAAGTATCGAAGTGATAAGGCTCTGAAAGAAGGAAAAATATTTGAAAGAAAGCTTGCATACTTATGAAATTATTTTGTGTTCTTCAAGTCATATTTCAAATAGAATTTAAACCTTCAAACTGACTTAAATGATTTTGAAATTTTTAAAATCTAGATAGACAGTCTGAGAGGCATCTGCTCTCTTCAGATCTTGAAATCATGGCAGTTCCAGATTAGACTGCACATCACAGGAGAGAGTAGGCTCAAGAAGGTGCTGTCTGGAACTATAATGTGGAATGGTTTGGTATCTTAAAAATTATTTTTTAAAGATGGCAAGGTTCTGCAGAACCATTTGAGGCAGTTGAAAGAAACGAAATGCAGATCACTCAGCACTGGAACTTTTGGTCTTGTGCGCTCTGGTGATTTGAGGCGTGTTTCTTGAGCTTTTAACTTTTAAAAAAAGTGTGTTTGGTTTGACATTCATGATCATTTCCTTTCACACTGTTCATTAGTTCTCACGACAGCATGTCTTGGAATGATCTCTTAGCTTGAGTTTGAGTACAAGTTCATTAAAGTGTGGGGTGGTTTGGTTTGGTTTTTTGCAAGGTTAATTTTGTAAATTGGTTTCAACAGAATCTGTACTGTGATAAACCAGAGAAAGTAAAGGTCGAGGTTTTTGAATACTGATATCATCAACTGTTACATACAAAAAGCTTTTGAAGCTCAGCATGAAATTTTTGGTCTTGTGTAGTACTACTAAGTTCATGCTTCTGACTGGTGACTTCTATTTCACCAAAGCAGAGTAAACAAGAATTCTTTCTTCATCTGTAAGTGAAGTCTGTCACTTTATGTTGTCTTTTCCTTAATTTGTTTAACGTGTGAATTAATTGCGCTTTGTGACGTACCTGTTTGTATTAATGTACATTGTGATGTGTCTAAGAAATTATTATTTAATACTTTTATTGTAATTGCTTGATCCTTTGTGGGGAGGTACTTAAAATGTGTGTACTTAAACCATATATTCTCTTCCCAATGACTATGGATACGGTTCCTTGTGGAATAGCATGATATTCTCATGTCATCTTTCAAAGCAGTCAGTAACTTGTATCAATGTATTTCTGTGTATTTACTCCAAGCTACGCCTCATTAAAAAAATAGAGGTGTTGATTTGCTTTTTTATTCCCCGTGCTAAGAAAGTGCGTTAAGTTGTGGAAGCTGAATTGTACTGAATAATGGGAATCCTCGTTATGAAGTGTAATGAATGTACTCAAAAATGGTACTCCAGTTCAGCACTGGGATCATTGGAACAGTGGTATTTTGAAACCAAGCTGGAAAATGGATCTGAAAAAAGAATATTTGACTTTATCATGTGCTTTTTTTTTTGTTTTCTTACAGACAAATTTAATGTCGTGTAAATGATAAAATCTTTACGATGAGAATCATAATCTAAAAATATCAGTAATCACATTTTGTTTGCTTTGAACCTTTGGCTTTATCCTCGCAATATATAAAAAGAAATGCTTTAACTTAAAAAAGCTATGGTTATTTTTTTCTGTTTATACTCTTAAGTAAATGTTTTTAATTCACTGCAGCAACAGGAGATCTGCTGTACTACTGAATGTAAATAAGCTCTTCCATGCTTGTCATCTTACACTGATAGTATCATAAGACAAGTAATGACAGATTAAGACCTGCCTAGCAGAGGGAAAACTAAATTACAAGACTTTTATTAAGGCATAAATAAACCTATTAACTGTTATCTGGAATACCAATTAGTGGAAGGAGCACTGACAATTTTATTTATCAACATTAAACACAATTATTAATTACAGACCTGACGAATCTAGCAGTAAGCAGGACATGTTGGGTGTGCTGGGGCCTTAAGTCCATTATATGAGAAGGATGATTACCAAAATCCTGTGGGGAAATAAGTAATTGTAGCTGTAAAATTTTAATTGCCTTGGAATAAGGTAAATTATATTCTCTTGTCTCAGAATATAAATAGTATGGCATTAAGGTACCAAGCCTCACTAATTTTGAACAGCAAATGATTTAGACATCTATAGAGGGGAGGGAAGAGGAGTCAGGAAACCCTCAGAAATTTGCATTGTAAATATTGCGATGAAGTGATTCACCATGTGCTATCATATCTGACATACTTGACCTGGCTTGCATTTGCTTGCATCCGTCTTAGATGTTTTCTGAATTACAAAATCAGAACATTCAAGAAAGATGTAAGAACGTATAGTATTGGAGGAGAACATGAAAACAGCTGGAAAATTTTTCTTTGACAAACAAATCCTATTCTTTAGAATCCTGTCCTACCCTTCCATGCAAAGATTGGTAGGAGTATAGTGTTCATTGCTAAACACAGAATTTGTCTCAAAGTCTCTGAGATATTCCTGTGAGCTCAATCTTCCACTCTTTCATGGAAATTTACTACTGAGTATTTTAAAGATGCTATTTGTTGTTGTTGCTTTTCCACTGAAAAAAATGAAACTAATAATCTACTTGATGCTTCTTTGTTGTTGTTGTTTATTAAAGATCGAAAGCCCTGGCTTTCTGGACGCTTACTTGTAAGTGCAGCCAGGAACTCCTTTTCAAAACTTATGGACAAGCTGAATGTAATAATGGAGACTGTTCCACTAGACAGCAGCAGGAGCATTACTTACCTGGAGAGAGACTCCTTGGTGCAGAGGCTGGCTCATGGACTTAGTAAAATAAATACCCAGGACCTGGAAGCTGGATTATGTGACAGACTACCCATTATGGTATGCATATTTAGAGTGCTACTTCATGTAAACATTAGGTTCACAGCGTTAAGTGTTATGGTGAAGCTCTCTTGATAGTACCATTAATTTTGTTTCAGGTTGTTTATGAGGCTGTTATTGAAGTCAACTATATAGAGAGTCGGAAGTTGATTTGCAACATCCAAAAGCAGTAGGGTGTGAATACACCTTTTATTGTCAAATAATTTTAAAAGGAGATTCAATGCATCTGAGAAAAAGATTGTTTTAAAGTTCTATCAAAATTGTATTTGCTTTATAAGAATGAACTTGCTTTTGGCTTTAACTAAATGTTAAGGTTCTTTTTGTTTTGTTTTGTTTTTTTCCTTTCTTCTCCTGCTTACTGTTCTGTCTTTCAGTAAAGATAACCTTCTTCCCTTTAACAAAAATGAAAAGAGAAACTCTTTCTCACATTATCTGTCTTTTATTGTGGGCCTTATGTGAAAACAGGTACTTCCTTGAAAACATAATTTTTAGTAACACTCAGCAGTAGGTGAAACAGGTTCACATTCTTGCACTCTTTGAGATGCAGAACAAAGTGACAGCTGTGTGTAATTTGCTTGGGTATTAAATGTGATTGATTTTATAGCACATTTTATAGCACATGAATTTGTTTACTAACAGAAAAGCATAGCATCATTGCAGAAGCAAATATTTGAATTTACACAAAGACTTCATACGGCAGAGGTGGAACGCCGCTCGCTGCGCCTAAAACTGGCAGAATTCAAATGGAATTTCAATGAGATGAATAAAGAAGCTGACAAAGCCCAGAGCCTGCAAGAGCTGTTTAAGCAATCTGTAAGTATATCTGATTTAAAGGAGACTGCTTACAAGAGATCTGCCTTTTTACACATTTTTTGATTTGTGTTCTTTTGAAAAACAAGTATAAAATCAATCTACTATTAACAGAATTTTCCAGAAAACTTGCCTTGTAAATGTCACTAAACTAGAAGTCAGAGGTATTGATAAGTGTCTCCTTTCCACAGGAGTTTCTGTTTGATTTGTAGAACGAGGTATTCTGTGTAAATACGTGCTTGGTTTTTAGCAGCCCAGGTTTTCTTCCATATGTTGAAAATGTTGGTGTGATCTCTAGACCCTAAAAGGATTTGTAGTTTTCACTTCAACAGAGTGAAGTCGGCAGGAATGAGCTGCGTATGTTCATGAGAAGTTGATAAAGCAGAAATGCAGTATTTTAAACTCTGCATGGATTTTGCTGAATATTATGACAGACATTTTACTGTATCTTTGAGTGCAGGTTATATCCTGAGCTAGTCACTGCACATTTTCATGTAGTTGTTTCCTTGAAGGAGTAAGTTTATGGCAAGTCAAAAAAAGCCCTCTTCTACGTTCTCAGTAGCGCATACGTGCCAAATTAATCCTTTGCTGTCGCTGATCGATTTACTTAAACACTGTGGGTTCACTAATCTGTAAATAGCACTGTTTGGCAGGAATGAGAATGAGAAGAGACAACAAAAAGATTCCTTAACCACTTGAAGCCACAGTATAGTGAGTCATGGACATAATGTTTGAGGGATTGATTCCATTTTGTGGGTTGTTGGTTTGTTCCCTGTTGTACTCATGGAACTGTGCCTTCAGTCGTTACTGGAGGGGAAGAAATTTGTCTTGTTTTAGGATGCTGGAGGCTCTCTGGGCACCTATCCTCCTGTGCTTATTTTCTGTAGGTTGCATTCAGAATTGAACTCACATTTGATCTGAGACAGGGAACAGATATATGTGCTTTGCACAGTATAAACGAAACAGTTGTGTCCCAGAATGAGCAGCATTTTCTGTAGGTGTGCCCCGTGTTGGTCCTGAGGCCTAGCTGGTAGACCTGTCAGTGTGTCCCAGTCAAAACAGTTCCAGCAGAGGGTATTTAATAGATGATTTAACATTCGTTCTTCCCGTTCCTAGCTGGTAAAATGTTTTTTTTACTCAAATGGACAAGATTATGTCTAACCATCTTCAGTTCGGTTCTTAATGGGTTTTGTTCCCTTACAGTTCTGAGACAGTTAGATGAAATCGTCTCATTTTAGATTGTCGTTCAAATGTAGATGATGATTTTCTTTGAAGAATTACTTCTTTCTGTAACATTTTGGGGAGGGGAGAAAGAGTCCAGGAAGGCGTTTACAAGAGTTGATAAGATATGCACTGAAATCTGGGAGCCAGATCTGCATGTTTTCTTCTAAATATTGATTCTTTACAACCTGGGGTGCTAATTTGAATACAAAAATGAATGCATATTGTTTATGCTGAATGCTTTTTTGAAAAAAATACAGTGAATAAAGTTGTCTGCTGTTTTGTTATTTTGTGATCTATCTGCATGTTAAGAAACCTAAATATTCATTTTTAGCACGCTTTTGCTTTAGAATTTTATATGTTTGCAAGTGGAACTCTGGAAGTCAAGCATGTAAACAAGTGAATAGTTATGCAATCAAACATAATTTATTTCCCTTATCAGAAATTGATCACCCGTGAGAGGTTTGAAAGTGCATGTGAAGAATTAAATAATGCATTACATTGGGAGCATCAGGCACAAGTGCTTTTGAATGAACAGGCACAACAGCTACAGGAGTTAAATAATAAACTGGAATTGCACTCCAGTGAAGAAGCAGATAAAAACCAAGTCTTGAGTGAAACTGTAAAGGTAAGATGATTATCCTTTTGAAACAGGCACCAGACATTTACCTTTCAGTGAATAATCCAAATCTTGCAGTTCTTGTGCGGATAAAGTTATAGGAGCAAATGCACACAAATACTGCTCAGTCCATGGGAATTTTAGGGTACTCGGAAAACCCTTACAAGATGGGACTTCAAGGTATAACTTCCCTTTTTGGCTTTTGGGACTGGGTGGTGTACACTAATAACTGTAATCAGTGAGGTGTCTGGATTTTATGTGATACATAAGAAACAGGAGTTTCTCTAGCTATCATGAAGTGTTTGTAGACTGTAGGAAAAATGAAGGAAGAAATACAGGAATACTTTGATTTTTGACAGAGATCATAAGTATATTTTAAAACCTGGATTAGCTGTTTCCTGAACATAATCTTAGGGTAGAGAATGGATTTGTCAGTTTGGAAGATGCTAGGTGAGGGTAGAGAAAGATCTTTTTTCATCAGGATTTAGACTTTTCCCCAGATACAATGAATAATGAGGGAAAAGATGTTGTTATCAGAATCTCTGATAGCAAATCAAGGAGCAGAGAGAATAAGAGGTTTGAAACCCGGTGAATATCTAATATGGGGAAATAAGAAACCTTGAGATGGCAGGCCAGTAATGTGTGGTGGCCTGAGCACTGCAGCTTCTATCTATTTTTTATTTAAAGCAAGCTTTGCTACTTGTGTCTGCTCTTCAACCCTACTAATGTCTTTCTACCTCCCTGTATACTTCTGTGAATTGATAGTTGAACAAAAGAGACTGCTTCACTGGTATTTTGAGAAATGGAAGTACTTGTGATTCTGATTAAGACTTAGGGAGGAAGTGATAACAAATGTCAAGAGGCGGGAGGAGAAGCAAAAAGATGGAAGCTACAAAACTAGTAGAAATGTCAGAGACCATTGTTGAAAATGTAACAGTGAAAATGGACGTCAAGGAGGATGACTTGCAACAGACTTGAAGTTTGCAGTGATACATGATGGAGGAAGGTGAAGGATGTTGTTAAATTTATTAAGGAGGGTTTTCATTAGCAGTATGATTTACTAAAAATGCCTTACCTCACTAAGGGTGAAAGACAATGACATTTCCAATTTACCTGTTTGTTTCTATGTGTTGTTTTTTTTTTTGTCCCAGCCCCCTGACTTCAGGTGTTAATGTTTAGGTCAGGTTGCTTGTTAATACTATTGCTTTTTTGTTTCAGATATAACTGCAGTATATATAAGCCATTAGACTTGCATTTGATTTCTTTGGGAAATACTTGATGCAAGATTTTTAAATGGATATTAGGATTATAAGGAAGGGAAGGAACGGAAGACTGATACTATTTGAAATCTTCATTAGCATCTACTCGTCATACATTAATGCATGATGTTTCACCATGTTTTGCTTTATATGTGAAATACATCTTTACATTTGTTCAGAGGAAAATAAACAAAAAGTTAGTTGTAGGCACTTAAAATATAGGATGGAGTTTTAAACAGATCTGTTGCATTGATTATTGAATACTGAATTAGATTTCACAGCTTCTGTTTTTCTATTAATTAAAGGCTAGATAGAAATTTTTTGAGACAGCAGTCAGCCTAAAATGGATCTGAATTATGCAACCCCCTAGCCATTGTTTCCTGCTGGAACAACTTGATTTAGTGTGAAATGCTTGATTATAGCTGAAAGCTGTAAAGATACGATACAATGTAATAATATAGCTATTGTGATAGGATGGGGTCTAAGAAAGTTGACAAAATAAGCCTTCGAGCTGAAACTTACCACTTACCATGACACTGATTTGGTTTTCTAAATGTATTACTTCATAATTCTCAACCCTTTCCGTGGAGGAGTTTTGAACCAAATTTGAATTGCAGACTTGTTGCGGTGTACTGTCCCTAAACTCTGTTTAAATACCAGAAGGTTGACTGATGTCTCTTAATTCCTTCATGACATTTGCTACGATAGTTACAACCACAATGCAATTTGCTGCTAACAGCCTGTGTTTGTGACTGCATCAAGGAAGGAAACAAGATCATTTGTGGTAGCATGGCAACACATGTACATGTTCTAGTGTTTCTTGATTTTTTTTAATCATGCATATACGATTTTATAATGTATACTTCCTAAATCATCATCTCAACTTCAGTTTTTATTGCTGTTTTACAGTTCCAAAACTGTGCTGAGGAAGTACTTCCTAAATTAAAGTAGCAGTCTAACACAAACTACTTGTGATACCAAGGGGTAAAAAGACTTATTTTCAGCTCAACATGTTTGAGTTTTTACATTTAAGAAAAAGTCTTTCAGTAGCTTTTTTTTGCCCCACAGTTTGCCACAATCCCACTTTATTTGTGGCTTTATTCGTGACAAGGAGAAATCGTCTTTGCCTTTGCCCTGGCATTTTGCCTGACAGGTCTTTTTCTCTTGGCTAATTGTTTTTTGTGACTTAAAGTGGGTTTTTTTTTGTAGCTCTTGTTTTGTAGTACAGTAGGACAGTCTTATCTCTGTAGTAATCAACCCTGACCTTGTAAAACTGTTCTTACAATTTCTTAAGCTTTTAAACTCTGAAATATTGCAGAAATTTGGAAAAACTAAAAAAATAGAATAGAAAAAATATGCCGTCATCTTAAGATACAAAATAATCTGTCTAAGTATATGTAAAAAGTTGGAGAATGTGGTGGTGTACAAGTGATTTCAGATGGAGTACGGTGTCATGGAGTAAAAACACTTGCTTTGAATTCTTTATTTGTAGTTTGTAAAGAGGTGAGAAGGGGAAAAATAAAATATTAGATACTTTTGATAACTTATTTTTAAACGTACACTTCAACAGCAGTCAGTAAGGAGATATTTTGGTATTCACGTACTTTCATAAAGTAGGCTTATTAAAGGAGTAATACTTAATTTCTTAGCTTTATCGGTTCAGATTTTAATCCTGTACGTTTTTATCTTCTTAATGGCATATACCATAGAGACATCCAAGGTAGCCAATTACATTCAAGGTCAGCTGGAACTAAGCAACTCTTTTACACCACTTTTTTTTATTAGATGAGGTAAAGCAGTAGCTCTGATTCCCCTGTCTTTGAAGACAGACTTTTACACAAATGCTAAGCAGGCATCTATAGCAGACCCAAATTTTACTCATTATACAAGCATGTCTTAATTCCAGTAAAATACTTTTTCTTCCTATTGACAGGCACTGTGTGTATATTTACTTCCTTTTAGGTATGTTAGTAGGTTTCATATATGAAGCATATCCTATAAATTGTTAATGAATAACTCTGTGTGCTTTTCAAGTGCTATAAATGTTAAATCATGTAACTTGCTACTGGTCTGCCTCAAAGTAGTCTTCAATACATGTGTTAGAAGAAGATACCCTAATTTTTGGTTTTATTTACTCTGCTGAGTTTAGTGAAGCTGCCATTGATTTTTGACAGCCTAAGTGAGAAAAGAATCTCATCAAAAAACTTTCATAACACTCACAGAAAAATGTTTTCTGATGAGAAGGTTTGGAGTGTTTATTTTCACTAGCTATTTCATTGAAATTGTTATACTCGTATTCTGTTTTCAGAAATTGTAATATCCTCTGCTAAACAGACATGTACAGATTAGATTCTGATGAAGACTGGGATTTCTAGGTTTGTTAGAAGTGGATGGTTTGCTTGAGCAGGCTCTCTGTTCTTCGTGTGGATTTCAGGTGAAGGTGGTACACAATTTGCTGCTTTTAGTTGCTTTTTCTCTTCATACATTTGTAGCCACATATTTTACCTGAAAAATAATTACAATTATTTATACAATTTCTTTTATTAATACCATTGTACACACTTTGCATGTCAGTTTTACAGTTGGCTATTTCTGCAAATCATGCTGTATTCCAACTTACAGAAAGGTTAAAAGGCCTCACTTACATGAGGAAGAGCAAGTGATTTTCATGCTTCTCACATAGAACAGAAAAGATTCTATAAGAATCGACAGAAAAGTCACTAGAAGAACAGAAAGAGGGTTTGGATGTATGTTTTTTTTAAACTCTCTGACATCTTTAAGTTGGAAATACTGTTAGGATTTGGGTGCACTGAGGGATACTGTTGATTCCCCAAAACTTGTCACTTTGTGAAGAAACAGCCTTTCTGTGCGTTGAGTGGTTAAATTAAAGGCTTTTCTTTAAACAAGGCAGTATAGCTGATTACTATTAGAATCTAACTTAATAGAGAATTTGTATTAATCAAGTTTAGCATGTTAAAGAGGAACAATCTCCCCTCTGAGTAGGCTAGAGACTAAAATTCATAATTCGTTAATTAAATGGGGTTTTTTAGTTTCCATACTCTGTATGTTCTGAACACCTAAATAATTTATGAAATAGGTAAGAATGGATTAGCATTGCCGTCTGCCCTGTTCTTAGTCAAAAGAGGTTATATGTTTTCTCATTACGGTAAATTACAGGTTAAACAGTTTTGTCATATATTTCAGTTTGCATTAGCACTGTTTATGAAATAAGTAAGCCTGCTCATTCCTCTTCTCTGTTACATAACTTCCACTACTGATAACTTCTTAGATAGAAAGTCTTCAAAGAGTTAGGTCAACTAAAGACTTGCCCTGGAGCTGGTCCTTTGTGATTTCTTGTTTAAAGATGGTGATGAATTGTACATGGAATTTAGGTGTATGGGAAGGGATAGTCTTGCCAGGTTTCCTTCTAGCAGCTGCTGCTTTTACATAATAGGAGAGGCACTTAGAGAGCATCCTGTTGTGGACTGGACCTGAGAGCCTCTCTTCAGAGAAGGAAAGAGAAGACGACTGTGATGAAGTCTGCATTCTATTACTCAGTCTGGACTTCAGATATCTAAACTTAAACTTCACTTTCTCTCTTCTGTGTTTTGTCTACCGTAAAGTTCGTTTGTTTTATTCTCTGTCTACTTCACTTATTTTTTTTTTAATCACACACTTGTATAATAAATCTTCTCTTGGAGGTAAATAATTGTACTCTGTTCTGTTTAGCACTTTGAAAGCAGCTGTTTATGTCATGGTGCACAGCTCTCCTTGCTTTGCTTCTCTGGTTAGCCTCTGAGGTTCAGGGTCCAAGGGCTGCCCTGTTCTTTTTCCACTTTAGAGATCACCTCATTAGGAATATTGATCCCTCTGTTTCCTCACTGAGCTAACTTATTTCCAGCCAGGGTCTTAGGTCTGTGTATTTCCTTTGTTCTGTGCCTAGAACATTCATCAGTATCAGCATGAGTAGTCTGGAGGGACTGAGGTCGGTACATGGCCTTTAGAAAAGTATTGTTATTTGCTCCATGGTCATCAATGAAGCAACCAAGCAACTAGCAACCAAGTTGTTGAAGATCTGCCTTAACTTTTCTGAGTCAGACTTTCTGGAAAATACGTAAGTAATGAGCAGAATAGGAGAAAGAATAAAGTTAAAATTTGTGGTTATGAACTGTTATGTTTTTGCATTAACATGAAGTTCAAGACAACAATTCAAAACTTTGCAGTATGAGTTACACAAACATAATTTAATTAGGACCTCTTGTTTTGAGAGGATATTGCCATTGTATTAGTTTCATTCCTCTGCAGTTCCTCTTTTGTCCAGTTTTGTAAATTGAATGTTTGTAATTGTTCATTGTAATTTGAGCAATGTTAAGATTTTACATTGGAATTTGAACATGTGTTCATACCAGGTGAACATTATTTTTTATTTTTAAAATTATCCTACTAGAAAATATTTTATTGGTTAGTAGTAAGAATATTATTCAGGCTGGTTTTGTCAGGCAAGTTCTTTACTATCTTTGTGTAGTAATAAAGTAATAAATTAATCTCCAAAATTACCTTTACTTTACATTGAGAGAAGAGTGAAAGGAATTATCAGTTTATTATTTGTACATAGTCTAGTCTAATGATGAGCTTAAGACTCCTTCTGGTAGTTTGCAGTGGAAGAGAAGTAACCAAGACAGGTAGAATTGTGCCCAGCAGTGATGAAACTAATGTGGAAATGAGTCAACAATTTGGAATGCAAATTACTTCTCAACAGATGTCTAAGACCTTGGTTTTTTTGGTCTAATATATTAATGACTGGTACGCAGTGAAATCTAGAATGCTTTAGTTACATCTGTACAGCGTAGTAACGTTGCGTATTTCAGAGAATACTTTTTAGCTTGAGTCTGCTGCACTTTGTTATTAAAAAAAAAAAAAGAAATTCTGATATTCTGTCAAAGATTAAGTAAAGAAAAAGGAAAACTTTAACAAAGTAATTGCATGAACTAGAGCATGTTTATAGTCTTTTAAAAGTAACTTCCAAGATTTTCTGGGTATTCCATTTGTAGGAACTATTTGCTTCCCTCGGGGGGAGGGGAGAATAAATGGAACATTATTGGGATCTAAAAGCTTAATGGTTTTATTGCTGCATTGTAATTATACTAATAAACACCTCTGTCCATGACCTTGGAATTTATAGTGCAGTGAGAAAGATTTATTGACATGTAATTTAGAAGAAAAATGGGATTATTGTGTAATTACAGTGTGTGGTTATTAAGCATATGTACTTACATACCGTTTATCCCTGTTATTTCAAGACCTTCAACTATGTTTCAATTTTCACTCAAAAATACAGAAAGGTTTCTTGGTAAATCCAGTGCCTGGGAGTTCTTTGTGATATTATTGGGTCAACTACAAAGTAGCTTTGTTACCTTGAGTTGTGCAGAGGGAATCAATAGATCTTTGAAACAGCATGTGATGTTTTTAAAGAAGTGTTCTAAACCCCATTTTTCCTAGTAGTTTAGACATCAATGTGTAGGAGTTTCTGCTATACAGGTTCTTGATATACAAGTCCTTTATACATAGATTTGCTTCTTGCTGCTGTTTGTCTAAGATATCTCTAGGGCCCCATCGTTTTTTCACCTTAGTGAGGTTTTCCCATGATCTCCTTTTCTGTTTGTGTGAAGCTAACTCTGTAAAGATCTTTATATCTTCTCATGAAACCATAAGTAACTGACTCTCAAATACCTCTTGGAATATGATTAAGCTACTGGAATATAATTAAGTATGTATTTAACTGGCATAAGGCTAAAGCAAGAGATGCATTCCTTTGCACTTCGGTCCCCTCTCTTGGCTACATACAATGACAGCAGCCATGCCTGTCTTTCATGTAATTTGTTTTTTGAATTTAATTTGGCACTCAATTTTCTTTAGGTATTTGATGATTTTCAAGGGCAAGTTTTTTCAGAATTTATACCACTTTCAGCTTCCAAAATCTATAGCTATGCTTTCTTCTTTTAATAATGAAAAGCATGGAGCTCTTTGAGGTTGGAGCAGGATAACAAACTCAAAAGAGAATTTTTTTTTTATTTTGCCTAATTTTTTTTTGTTGACTTTTATAATGCATATTTATGAAAAACCCACTGACGTTCTTGTTGCTACATGAATATTTTTACTGTCTCAGTTAGGACTTTTACAAAAATTTTTAAAACTCCAGCTAAAGTAAACCCACCTCAACTATTGTTTAGGGTGTTTTTGTCTGTGGACTATATACTAAGTAGTTAAGTGATTTAAAAATTATGAATTTAAGATTCTCAATTCGAAGTAACAGTCCCAAGATTTTGTTTATAAATAGTGCTTCAGTGTCATACGAGAAAATTTCTCAGGTGTGAGAATGAAGAAAAAAGTGTTCTTAAAAAAGAAAAAGTTGATGATAATTTAGTAAAATAATTGGTTGTGTGGTATCACCCAGTGTGTTTGATAATAAGGCATATTTATTATTGTTGCTTCTATAGTTGAGTGAAGCAGATAATTTTCCGAGTTTTGTACCATCATGGTGCTATTTTACCTTCTACTTAGGAAACATACCAAAAGTGAAAAATGTGAATAATTCACTTCAACAGTGGTGGTGATGTGTTGCAGTCAGTGTTTACCATGTCTGCTTCAGGATCTGTGTGTGCCGTGCTCAGAAAAACGTGTTCCTTGTTTAAGGTTTGTGCTCTCGGTTGGCACTTGGTATGACACAAAGCATACCCAGAGGTAAGGGAGACACCCAGTCAATATGCCTTTATAGCATTTTGATCTCCTTGCTGAATATTGACATGTAATGTATCTTTGATGCTTTTCCAACAGAATGTCTTTTATATTAGCTAGATTTTGTTTTATTGTACCTATTTTTGCTGCTAAGATGACTCCCTCCCTTCATTAAAGACTGGAGAGTATAGGGGTGACCTGTATAAAAGAATAGACCTTTTAGTATGAAATTACATATTTATCAATTCATTCTTATTTTATTGAGGTTTAAAGAGTAAAAGGGATAAAGAGAATCATGTATGTGTGTTTTCCCCCTGCAGATACTTCATGCAGCAGGATGTGGCTGGCATAATATTAAAATAAAATGTGCAGACACTAAACTGCGTTTGGGGCTGTCTGTGGAAACACATATACCTGAATACCAATGTGTGGTTTGTTCAGAACTCTTCTGAAGGAGAATGCAGTGTTTGAATGTAAACTGTATAAAATGATAAATCTGGCAAAGCCCATGTTAGTGTTAGGGCCATGTAACAGACAGATTTGTCCAGTCATTAACTGAGAAAATGAAAAACTTTTGCTGAAGCAAGATCAAAACTTGAGGTGGCATAAATTGACATACTTGACATTGTCCGTAACTGCTTAATGTGATGGTGCACACCAGTGCACAAGTGTCTGGTGGACTTGTCCAGCAGTCTCTTCCAGGAAATTGATGCAGAATCACCTGCAGCACTGAAACAACTTCACTGGGACCACCAGTATACTGAGGTCATGGACAGTATATTTTCTTACTCGGAACTGAACCTTAATTTGTATTGAGAAAACTTCTTGAAACTGTTCTAAAGACTCTTAGGCTTCCCATTTCTTTAGCAGGTGTCAAGTGAAGACATATAGCCAATGTACCATAATACTTGTTTCTTAGATTTAGTTCTGAAGCAGAATGCTGTGTGATTTTAAACTGTCCCTGGTGACTTTTTAGTCTGAGTCCAGGTTCCCACTGACTTCAAATTTTTAAGTAAACATTGCAAATGAAATTGTGGTTTTTAAATTTGTAGGTAACACTTCATTGTCATTGTTAAGAATTTTATTGCTGTTGTTCCTCCTTCTTCCTGAATTATCTTAACTGTTGCGATTTAGAAATACTTCAGACAAATGTATTGATACAGATCCAATGGAAGAAGATTTTTGAGAATTTAATAGTCTCTTCCTGGGCTTACAAATGTCACTGGTAATGCAAAATCACTACGACCAGCAGGACATGATCAGAGACAGATGGTTTGAGTGTATCTCACCGATAATGAAATGCAAGAAACTGGTGCAATATGTTGTGTCATCATAGATGTCCAGTTAAATATTTCTGTGTAGGTACATGTGATATAGTCTATATCTAGTGATATAGCACTTGTAAACCGTAGTAAAGATAATGTCTACGTGCTGTTCTTGTACACTGTGTGCTAATGTGCACAATTAGATAATGTATAGCAGAATTAAGCGACAGTATTGCAGATGTTTGTGTATAGCAGAGAGCAGTGTTACAGACCAGCATTAGAGTTTCCCTGTAAAGTTAGGTGCCTCACATACAGGTACATGAGAGAGTTATGAAGCATCCTTTTATGCAGTACCAAGCATAAACCATCTTTTTGAAATCTTGGAACTGTAATAACTCTAAGACTGGAGGTCTATCAGGGTAAGAAGTGTAACACTGAAAAAAAAAAAAAGGATTATTTCTTTTCAGTGGCACTTAAGCATGACACTGTCGAAGCACAGGAAAGCTGCTGCTCCTGCAGGGCTCCGTCTTGGCTAGTCTGCAGTTGTACAGGCTTAGGTATTGTGGTGGGAGAGGAATATACTTTTCTATGGGGAAAGAAGAAACATCAGTCCTGAGGTAACATGTGAGATGTGAATGAGGACTGAATGATCATGTACTCATGCCAACACACATGTAATTCCAAAAATTTATTCTCAATTTACATCAAGGGTTTTTCTAATACGCTTAAAACTCATAGTGGTAAAGCCTGGGTTTTTCTACAGTTGTCTGTCTTCCATTAAGGAAGCTTCTGTGCAGCTTTCCGGTAATACCTACATAATTCACTTAGCTCAGAAGATGATAAATTTTGAGATTATCACGTGCATAAATTTTATTATGTGCTTTAACATTTTCCATAACATTGTTTTAAAGCAGGGCTTAATTATTATCTCTGATTGTATTAGTGTATGTCTGGAAGGCCCAGTGCGTCTTGGTATTCAAAAGGGTGTCCCTCAACTTTTTCAACTTCTGTTTCTTTTCAAATGCTGCAGTGTACCTAAGCAACACATTTGAACACCAATGTTTTAGTTTGTTAATACTAACAGTCCTTGAGGATCTAGCCTATGTGTGGGCAGTTTATATTTTGTGATTACTCCATATAAAAACTTTTAAAGTTTTGTTTGGTTTTACTTACTTTGAAGCTGTGTGACATGAACATAGGATGTCTCTTCTGGAAGAAGTGTTGTTATGTGGAAGTACTCAGGAATAGCTACTGTGTTTAAATTAATAAACTCTTTTAATTCACAGTGAGTTTAAAGTATACACAGCTCCATGACTGCCAAAAAGCATTTTCAGCTGCCTTTGCTAAACGTTTTGAGCTAATGCAATTGAAAAATGCATTCCTTTCTTGTTGATTGGAATAGATTTTCTCTTGAGAAATAAGTCTGCATTGTAGCACAGAGATATTAAACCTAGCTTGAGGTCTTTGAGGCGCTGTAATCCAGCCTGAAACACTGCAGGTAAAATGTTTGTGGTTCCTAAACTTGCTTGGATGTCTGAGAGCTATGCTTCAGTCAATAAATGGACTGCTGTCCAGACATACATAGATAATGCCACTTGCTTTCACAATGTGTGTGCCGACAATTTTGAATGACTTTTGTAAGAAAAATCTCTTGCCAGATGAAAATGTATGCATTTTCACCATCCAATTCATTGAGTGACTCTCGAATAAATTTTTATTGAAATGTTTCTTAATATTAGGTTCTAGATCTTGCAGAGTAACTGTATATCTCATCTGCTTTTTGAGCTACCTGCACCATCATTTAATTTATCATTGCCTTTAGATGATTACTTGACTCTTTTATGATACTGATTTGGCTAAAGCTTGTTTGTGCTGGAATATTATGACTATTTCTTATATAAAACAATCATAGAATCACAGAAAGTTTTGGGTTGGAAGGGACCCTAGAGGTCATCTAGTCCAACCGCCCCGCAGCGAGCAGGGACACCACTAACTAGATCAGGTTGCTCAGAGCCCTGTCCAACCTGGTCTTGAATGTTTCCAGGGATGGGGCCTC
>Ga0065711_1036357_pt1 | contig 21088 bp, 16 predicted proteins | sample Hoacrofraction12_FD_59098 | JGI IMG/M metagenome (GOLD analysis project Ga0065711, IMG submission 59098) | Hoatzin crop microbial communities from Cojedes, Venezuela - Epithelial fraction 12 v2 (version 2) | ecosystem: Host-associated > Birds > Digestive system > Esophagus > Crop | place...
ATATTAAACAGCATTGGTCCCAGCATGGACCCCTGACAGACACCACTTGTCATTGGCATCCATTTGGACATCAAGCTGTTGACCACTAACCTCAGGCTGCACCCTTCCAACCAATTCCTTAGCCACCAAACAGTCCACCCATCAAATCCATATTTCTCATAAGAAGAAATGTGCATTTTTCTCATAAGCATGGAATCCATCATTAGGGACTTATTGCAGTTTCTGCTGCTAAAAGGCTATACAATACAGTGTCACAGTATAAACTAACTTCGGCCCTCAGCCCAGATGAAATGAAGGGTTGTTGAGATTTACGGTGGCTCATATATCTCTACCTGGGGAAGAGAGGCTACCTCTGAAGTAGAGTTGCTTCTTCTTGTAAAGGAAAATAAGAAATAACTGTCCCTTTTTTATGGGAAGAAACAAGATTATTATTGTAAACTAAAGAACACAGAGTCCAAAATTATTTACACCCTGCAAGTTTCTTACTTCTCAGCCTCCTATGAAAGTATCTTCTCTGAAACTGCATACTACAAGCAATATCACTTGTAATGATGGATTTCATGAAATCAAAAGAATATGGGAAAGAGTTCACATTTGCTCCACAGACTCCTAGGCTGATGCCCTAGCAATGATGTAAACAATGGCAAAGGATTAATTATCTCCTCACAAGTGTGCTTTAACATCCCCAGGTACAAATGCATTTCATCGCGTTGTCGCACTATGTTCGTTTCTTCGGGCTGGGACCTATGCTAAGTAAATGATCAGTCCGATCATTGATTTTCAGTTTTGATCCACTTCCCTCATCATTTCTTTTCAGTCCTTGCATCTATATGCTGAGGAAGCCTTCTATCTTCATTTCAGTGATAAAAAAATGAATCGCTTTGCATTTGCTTGTTACTCAAAACTTTGATTTTCTATTGAGAAAGAATGTATGGAGAAAAGTGTGCCATCTCTATGCAGTAGCCACTATCTTAAAAAAATTTTAATGAACAGAATTTACATTTGTAAGTCACTTATTTCTAATGTATTTTTATAGTGAAACAGATATCTCCTAATCTGTTATCAGGTGGTCTTACTGCAGCTATTTACTTAATCATTATTTATTCTTTCTATCATGTGTCAAGAATTTTCTAATTTTATTTTTCAATTAATCACTTCAGATGGATGTAGAGGTTGGTAGTTCTTAAGGATTTGACTGAAAACACGAGCAAAAGCAATGCATAACAGCAATGTTGCCACATTTTTTAAGGGATCTCAGGGTTAAGTTAAAAAATAAAATCAAGAAGCATAACATGATAGCTGACTGTGAGTTTTCCAGACCAATGAAATTATTAATGCAGCATGTTGGTGCATGAAAAAATGTAGTATGACAGATAATTCAGTAGCAAAATAAGTGTTAATATATACCACTGTATTCATAAATTTTAATAGAACTATTTATCACTGCAAGAACTGTTAAGGAATTCTGTAGGTTTTCTGACACCATAGTAAGATGAATGATGAATCTAATGCAACGCATGTTTTTTTAATAATTTATTGGGTCATGAGTTATGGTTTTATTCAATTGAAGATTATTAGATGGGTTTGCCCCAGGCAGTGAGTATGCTATATGAAACAGGAAAATAGATTAAGCAAACACTCAATGAGTTTAATAATTTCAAACAGGGCAGCAGATAAAGGTACCGACAGATTTGTCATTAATTCAGCAGATGTTTTTACCTCCACACAACATAATAACAAGATGGGAGTTGTCAGCAGAGCCCTGAAAGTGTGATGTTCATAATGAATAGTCTGCATAATCTCTTATTTTCACACAAATGATTTATTTTCTCCATGAAAGAGGACAAGGGGTGGAAGAGAGAGCAGAAGGTCTCTTTCAAGAATGGTAGCATAAAAATATTTTTCTTCATCTCGAATTCTGATATCCATTTCTGATTAAACAGTGCTATTCTAGATAATGTTACCTGGTGGTGATCTTCTCTGATAATAAAAGGAATGAATCACCACTTCTGCACTTTGTCTACATTCTGATGACACCTTCACCACAAAGATTATTCATCAAATTTTTATCAAGAACCAGTATCACTGGCCTCCCAGTCAAAGCCCTACCTATAAGATGCAGTCAAATCCATTTTTGCTTAAACAAATATTAAGCTTCTTTGAGAACAGAGAGAGGATCTGAACTATAGTAGAATAAGCTGTATTCCTTCCATGCCGTTCACGTAAAATTATAATCTTTCAGAGAAAATAAATGTAGGCAGAGGTCAAGGTTGCAAATCTTTTATGTTAAAAGATTGATCTTGACATCTACAAACAATTCAGAAACTCCCTATAAATCACTACTAAATCATTAATTTATCTGACAAACTCTCTTGTTACCAAGAGAGTACTTAAAATGTGGAATCTTTATATTTTCTTGAAGACTTATTGTCACATAACATACATAAATATTATTTTATTTAACTAATGGTTACAGAGGACTGCAGCCTAAAGTCATAAAGCAATCTAGTTCTGCACTGAAATGAAAATCATTTCTGTTATTACTGCTATGTTGAGAAAAATACCAATCAGAAAACTAGTAAGAACAGGAATCTCTAGTGTGTGACATAGTAATCTAGTCATAATTTACACTTGCTTCAGAATTACACTCACAATTCTAAAAGAAATCAACATTGCCAAGATTGCAAAGTCCATCACAGACAAGTCTGGAAGTGTCAAAATGAAGACTGTCCTCTTCCACATGTGCAATTTCAGTTCCACGTTCTAAGAAGCTAGAAGTTAGTGTAACTGAATCAGAGGTGCTGAAGACCCATAACACTTCATAGCACTTGAACAACTGGTCAAAAGACTTTAACTGATTGTTCTCAGAAATCATTTCAATAGAATGCCCACTGTATTGAAGACAAATATTAGAGTGTTTAAAGTATACAGTGACTACAAAATACACATCTTTTCAGCCATGTATGAATCTACCAGACATCTTCTTTTCTGTTCTCCAGGTATAAATTTCCAGATGGATATTTTGATGTCAATGTCAGCATGTGTGAACTTATAACTTTGAGTACATGGATTTATTTTGATAATTTATTTTATTCATTTAGGTGTATGCCACTTTTGTTATCACAGAATTGATTGTTCAACAGTGGGTGAAAGAGTCGTGGGTGTCTCCTGTACATAATTTTCTTTTTCTGTTGGTCATTCCCCTAGTCACAGAAATGCTGAGCTTTGTCACCAGTTTCATTTGTAGCTATAACTGTTCAATACTTAACGAATACTAATATCTTAAAACATGCATCTGAAACTGCTTTTCTAGAAAGAAGCAAACATACTGTTCATGAAACTACAGTTTGCCTTTCACAGCTTCTCTAGTGTTACATAGGAACTGTTTGATGGGGCCGAAGTTAATATTGAATTCTCCTAGGTACTACTTAGCTACCATAACTTCAAATTACTGTATCTTTTTTCTCAGTTACCTGTGGGAACTTCCAACAGCTTTGTTAATACATAATTTTATGTCCAACTCTGACATTTCCTGGATAGTAGTTCATTCCATAGGTTTTAACACAGCATTCGGACTGCCTAAGTGGGTTGCAGAAATAGAAGTTCTGTGGACCACGATTTAGGAACTGCATCACATCTATGACAGGGGCAAAAAGGCTGATCCTTTGCATGGCCAGAAAAACATATTTAATTTTCTTTTAAAGAACGTCCTTGATGAACGTCCAATCCTGACTAAGTACTTTCTTCTTAAGAAAATAGGAACAGGAGGTTGTTATTAGGCTATCCTGGATTAATCTTTATGTATGTTAGGCATTTGCAGACGAACAGCAGCTATGACCATTTCAATACACACATTTCCATGAGAAAGATGTGTAGCCTATAAGGGTATGAATATATTTGCTTTCAAATTTTGCTTTATTGCATGCTTCAATTTGACTCTTTTTTCAGAATGGTCAAAGAAATGTTAAATTATTAACTGCTCTCATCTCCCTCTCCCATCAGACTAGATGGTAGCTTAGGCAGATCTATGATGTAGTGTATGAGCCTCTTTGAGTCTTTAAACTACAGTCTGCCCTTTTTTCTGATACGCTGTAATAAAAACGGCAAGGAATTTGCAGACGAAAGAGAAGTGAATCACAGGAAAAGACAATGTCACTGTGTTATCCAGCAAGAACAGATGTAAGGTTTCCATACTCTGAACCTCTGAATTGTTAAAAAACATTTCAAGAGCATGTTAGATACTTAATCACTCTATAAATCACATCCTCCATTCCATATCAACAGCAGTTTCTGCAAGACTATGTGGGTATTAAGAAAGTGAACATATCTGCTGTAATGAGAAAAAAACATCAGTATTTGTCTAAATTAAAGCAGCTCTGGAGAAAGATAAATACTTTTAACCTGCTGAAGAAGAAACCATAGTACCAATGACAATAATAACAACAACGATAATGGTAATAATAGTAATTATTATATGAAAGTTTTATTCAGAACTTAAATATTTTCTTATTTTCTCTCCCTGTTGTGTTTCCTTTACTGATTTTATTTTCTTTTAAAAGTGTTTCCAGAATAACACTTTCATATCAGTATAAATTTCTGCTCATTTTTTTCAATATTTGATGATATCTTGATTTCATATGAAACCATGTAAATGTAAGTCTTCTTTCTGTTACCTTTATGTGTGCCTATGTAATTTTAAATATACTTTTTTGGTTAAAGGAGGAGGAAGGGAAAAACTACAAAAATGCCTGGAACTAGTAAGTGGGGGAGGTAAGAAAGAATGCAATGGGCAGCTTAAGTTTACTGCTGCGGTACGTGTAAATTAAAATGGTCATTAATGTTACTCAGTAACAAGACTTGAATAAAATGATTAAATAAACCATAAGGATGCCTGTCAAACTGTCATATACTCACAAGCAAGGGTGTCACTTAGTAAAGCTGTCAGTCAGGGTCTGACAATCTTAAAACCCTTCAAAAAGCGTTGAGCATTTGAAACCGCTAGTAATAAACCTGGCAACAGTAAGATAAGCTGGCCTGCCACAGCCTCAGGATTCTTCTGCAAATGACACAGTGATATGACTCAATACCCTAACATCTGGAAGAATCTAGCTCATTTTTTTTGTATTTGTTCAAGGAAGAACCAAAGACATGCTTTACTCTTCCCTGCAGTAAGCACGCTTATTTTCTAATTTGTAAATAAGCAAATATTGGCTTTTGGTGAGCTGCAGTACAGATTGACTAGTCTGTGTGTATCAGTTTAAGAGGCAGGTAGGCTATGGTAATTACATCAGATAAAGATGTATCTGACACTTTTTTTTCTCTTTTCTTTTCTGGGCAAATAAGTGTGATAATGCTAGCAGCTATATGAGACACATTTGCCATCGATGCTGGATGCTTCATTTTAGCAAACCAAGCCCTCACTAAAATTGGGGTTCACTTGTAGTAATTACCTTAAACAGAGAGATAATAATGATCAGAAAATGGCCATTGCCTAATCTAGAATATTATGACTGTCTTTTCTGAAGAGCCTATTAAAAATAGTATTTTTATGCCAACTGTGCAATTTAGAATTGTAAAATGCATTGAAAAAAACTAGTGCTCCTGACTTCTCTAAGCTGTATATATGTACTAGGTAGGTTTTGATTTGTTCTTTTTCTTCTTCCACCTTTTTTTTTCTTCCTTTTTTTTTCTCTTTGCATTCTCTTCCTTTTTTCTTATTCTTTCCTTCTCTTCTCTTTCCTTCCTTTTTTCCTTTTTTCCTTCTTTCCTTCTCTCTGTCTTTGCTTCTCTTCCTCTCTATCCATCTCATTTTTCTTTCTTTGTTCTTTATTCTTCTCTATATCTCTCTCTTTTTTTTTTTCTTTCCATTTCCTTCTCTTACAACAGGTCTTTTTCATTTGCTAGATTTGTTAGTTTGACAAGGCTCTTAAATGTGTTGCACTTTTATGCCATGGGGATAAAAAATATGTATTTATGTTTCCAATTACTGTTCCTTCTAATAATAATTTTAAAAGGAGGTTCTTGTAGGAGACAAAAGTCCTTTGGATATTTGAAGAAAGCCAAAGTTCAACCCGAGTCAAGACACTTTGTCTCAGGTGACTTTAAAAATCTAGAAGATAAAAGGTCAGTGTCTAATTCAGAACAAGTCACCTGTCCTCTTTTTGTAGTGACTGACAGACAGTAGCATCTACAGAGCTTCGGTCAACTCATCCTAATCAAGGTGTCTAAAATAAGTCAAAAATTTTCTCTGAAAGATATGTCTTCCTAACCACTTTGTATGAAAAATCCTTGAATTAGTAGTATAGATTCAACTGTCTAGATATAATGTAGACATCTCAAGTTGGATGATATTAAACATACCTTTTGTGAATCCGTTGTGTTCAATGGGCTAAGATAGAAATTCAATCCCTGTTCCTTTTTTGTCCTTAGGCAGACATTGTTTTACACTGCTTATATCTAAAACTGCTGAAATAATTTTCTTAAGTCTTAGCTTCTCATAATTTGGGATGTCTTCCATTTTGAGGTATTCCTTGTTAAAGAAGTTGCATAATGTAATCAAACACTGGCATTTGTTTAATGAAAATATATAGCACTCTTTATATAAAACCCTTAACAGTCTCCGACTGGTGGATTTGTTCTTTCCTGCAGATAAGTGTAGGCATAGAAAATCAATCATAAAGAATAGTTTGAAAGTGCTGATAAGCACAATTTTTAATAAATATTTTGAGTTAATACTCATAGTCCCAAATTTATTGTGACATTTTTTAGAAATTCATGTCTGAGGGACCCAATTGTTAAAGCTCACTTTCAAAAATCTGGACCTCAGTCACTGTCCAGAACCAGAGCAGAACTGTATCAAAGCAAAGGTTAAAATCCAGATCTCTCAGCTACCACCTTGGAGTATTGATACACAGGTTGCATAATGCAAAGTGTATTTTCTTTCAGGTCTTGCTAAGTGAAGCCCCTAGAAGTGAATTGAATCAGTAAACATATTCATATCACTTCATAGTCTGTGTAGTTTTCTATGATATTTGGATAAATATTTCTTCCTAAACCCACATATATCAGAGGGAAGGGTGAATATCTTTATAAGGCAATTCTAGGAAAACATCATTGCAATATCAGACAAGTAAGTTGGTGACTGGTGCATCTAATCCTTGTCTATTACTATGTAATTCAACAACATTTTGGGACATGAAAGGGTGAAAGTGAACTAGTACTGCTAGTGTTTCCAATCATAACATAGTATTTACTGTCAAATCAGAAAGGTTATCAAAATCACTCTTCCTGTCTTACTTTCTGAAAATATCTTGACCTTCTTGACCTTCTAACATCGATGTTTAGCATATCATCACTTGAAAAAGGTAGTAAATTATTTTCTGAAACTCTACATCTCATCTCCACATAAATTTTACTATTTCTGTATCAGCAATGTTTCAAGGTAAGCTGTTTGCATTCTTTTGCAATTAAGATGTGGGTTTTAGTTCATAGTGATCTCCCTGCGGCATTTTAATGTCTATCATCACTATAAATCCATGTTTCATAGCCAGTAAACAAGAACTATATTGCTTTCTTGCTGAAATAATCATTTTTTGAGAATAAGATTGCAGTTTATTGCAATCCTTCTAGCCTGTGGCGGTTTTCCCTCAGTCATTATAACTCTAACTTAAGTTTACTTAGAGTAGTTATTTATGCACATGTATCTTTCTAGTCCAATCCATTTCCACACCATTTTTCACCAGCAGACAAGTTAGCTAGTAGAAAACAATGAAAAAGATGTTGCTTTCAGCACTGGTGATTTTTCTATTACATCCCTCATTAAAATAGAATTAAAAATAGATAGCATTATAGGTATGTATGTTGGTATGTTTAAAGACCTACAATTATATTTTTCAAACACTCAAACTGGCGATGCTTGGTTTACTGAGCTGTTATTGGTCATCTGGATTTTCAGCGTATGATAATGCCTGACCTCTGCAGTCATCTTTTTTTATAACTAAATTTGAACATTGCAGTAGAAGGCGTTGGTAAGCTCAAGGTATAAACTGGCTCTACAGAATGGTTTTGAAGAGGCAAAAATCAACTATCTGAACAAATTCTGTGCTCTGCTATAATATGATGATCTGCCTGATAAGCTATCATTGTATTTACAGCCTGCCTTTTGGTCAAGTTCCAAAAAATTACAACACTCAAATAAAAAACCAACTCAAGTTCTTTTTAAGCTTGGGTAAAGTATTGACTTGAACAGTCCCTTAGCCCAAAAATTCTTTGTTTATTGTGTGTGTGTGGTTGTGAAGCTAACCAGCCTAAAATCTGATGGCTATGTGGTCCCTGAGCAGGAGGAAAGGTATGCTGATGGGAGTGGGATTCGACCTCAAAGATACTGAAGGGAGTTTGCCTCTAATCTCAACACATGCAGGACTGGAGCAGGATTACAAACCCAAGAAAATATGTATGAAACAATAATGTAGAGAAAACACTAGCCTTATTTTACAAAAAGTACATTAAACAATAAGGCTATTAAAACCAGAGAAACAGGCAAAGGCACTGTCCTGGTTTCGGTTGGGACAGGGTTAATTTTCACAAAGAGCCAGGAGGGGACACAGCCAGGACAGATGACATAAACTACTCAAACAAATAGGATATTCGATACCATCTGACTTCATACTCATTTTTAAGGTTGGGAACTGGTGTGGGGGGAAGGTAATCGTTTCTCTGGAGAATGCTGGGTGGTGAGAGAATTGCCCTGTGTATCCCTTTGTTTTGTATATTCTTTTTATCAGTGTTATTGTTGTTGCTGTTCACTTTGTTTACACTTCTGTTAAACTGCTCTTATCCCAACCCATGAGTTTTGCTATTTTCTTCCCATTTTCCTCCCCACCCCACTGGGGGAAGGGGCGATAGAGCAATCAGGTGGTTCTTTGTTGCCAGCCATGGCTAAACCACAACAGGCACTAACAGTGGTCCAGCCTTATCACTGGATTCAGAGCCTACTTTAGAGATTTTTTTAAATACTACAACTGATGTAATATGTCATGCTTCATCGTTCCAATAAAATGACCTTTTTTTTTTTTGCAAATGGCAATTCAGTATTTTTTGCAAATAGGTTTCTTTTCCCAGGTAAAGGTAGCACGTTAAGTATTTAGATCAAAATAATTCTGTGCTTAGTCCCTACTCATTCAGACTAAAGCTAGCAGTAACAAAATACATTAAGAGAGGATATGTTTTGGATTTCTTTCATTAAAATTTCTATTAAAATCTGCTTCTTTCTCTTTTTTTTCCTTGTCTATGTATTTCTTACCTGTCCCTCACTTTGCATTTTTTTATATATTTCTTTCACCAGACCCTCCACACTCCCCCACCCCACTCTACTTCCTCTCTCTTTCTCTGTCATTGTCTCTGATTTTTTCAGAATCTCTCTCTGCATACAGCAAACAAATTTGTTTCCTCCTAGTCCAAACACAGCTAAAACCCTAGTATGTCACAGAGTAGAGCACAGCCTACTGCCCTGATAAAGTGGCAAACTGAGAACTCTGAAGGTAGGAAAGCAAAACAGGCTTTTATGTCATTATTTAGGAAGCTTCGTAAGTGACTTCATTTCAGAAGATTCTGCATGATTGCAACAGGATTTCAGCTCTGTGCATATATGCTCAGTTTTCTAGAAAATTAAGCCCCTGTTTTAGAAGATATTTATTTATTTATTTATTTATTGGTATGGGTTATACCATCTAATTTTTTGCCATTCTTCTCCATTTTCACTATTTCCTGGAAACAGAATTGTTGCTTTGATAAAAAATAGTACTTTGAACTTATATGTCACTTTCAGCTTCTAAACTCAGAAGTTATTGCAAACTGATTATTATTTTGCTGACATACAGTCTTGAAGGTTTCAAAACATTTTATATATGTACATGCTTCGTTATACTTTCAAGTGAAAACTTGGAATTCAGTAAGATTTGTAAGTCAAGTGATGACACTTTCAATATTCTCTTGCAATTATTACTCCTTTGAAATTTATACCACTGCAGACTTTCAGGATTTCTGAGAACTTTTTCTTGAAGGTCATACAGACAGTAAGGCTGCTTCTTAGGTGCTTTAACAAGAGGTCTGTGGGCAGACAGAAAGAGGTGGATAACTTCACCCTTGTACTGGGTTCAGCCACGACAGGGTTAATCTTCACCAGAAGCCAGGAGGGGACACAGCCTGCTAGGCTGACCCAAACTGGCCAAATGGAACAGGGTATGCAATACCGTCTGCAGTCATGCTGGGTTCCGGGTCAGGGAGCTGACCGGGGAACGGCAGTCGCAGCTTGGGAGCGTTCGGAGCATTGGGTGCTGAGAGTTGCTTCTGTGCATTTTGCAGTTTGTTTTGTATATTCTCCTTATCAGTATTGTTGTTGTTACTGTTTGCCTCGTTTGCTGTTCTGCTAAACTGCCCTTACCCCGACCCACGAGTTTTGCCTTTTTCTTTCCATTCTCCTCCCCACCCCAGTGGGGAGAGGGGTGATAGAGTGACCACGTGGTCCTTTGTTGCCAAAACCGCAACAATCCTCCATGTACATCAGCAGAAGTGATGTCCACAGCAGGGAAACGAAACTGCACCTTTTCAAAAACAGATCTTCTTCTCTGAGAGAAGCAGAGAAATGTGGTGCGTTTCAGCCTTGAGAAACTGATGAAGGATCTGTGACAGAAATGTAAAAATACGGAATCAAACTTTTGAACAAACAGCAGAATCCCCTTATAGAGCACTGGCTCTGCCATGAAAACCCAGTATTTTCTGCAGAAAATGTGATTCCCGTGTTTCTGTACCTCTGCTTCTCCATCTACCCCTTATTGCCTCAGAACACTTTTTATTAAGGAAACAGGATGTAGTCAGTACAGAACAGAGCAAGAGAGATCAGAGAGAAAATTTTGATGTCCTAGTGATGAGAACCATCCCTTGCAGTTAGTCTATCCATCATTCCATACACAACCTTTATTTTTACATACATGATAACAAATTCTTCCAAGGCAGAAATTTAATCAGTTCAAAAGGAAAATTACAAACTAATCAGCTAAACAACAGTTCTTTACTTTCACAGAAGCTTGCAAACATTACCTTCAGTGTTGTTTTCAATGAATGCCTGAGAGAAGCAAGAGTTAACAGTTACGCAGGGCTTTTAACTTAATCTCTTTTTCTGGTATGTAAAAGAAGATTGACATACCTGTATATGTATAAAATATCTGTTCATTTTTGAACCATTTGCACCTTCCATATGGAATATATGACAAATAATATCAATCACTCTAACAAGCAAATAATAATTATTTAAAAATAATTTAGTCTTTAGAATTAATGAAGTAGACTAAATAATGAACAGATAAGAGTGAAGAAGGAAGAGAAAAGTAAAACAAAGAAACTATGATGAAAGACATGGGAAATTTCCCTCTAGTTTTTTAGTCACCCACAGTCATATAACATTCAAAGGGACCACAATCTTTCCGCAACAGAATAAAAAAAGATGACAAGGGGAGAAGATGTTTTTTTTAAATATTAGTACAGGATCTCTTATGATCTGTGAAGTTTTTGAAAAATGTGATATTTAATTTCCTGTGAAGTGAATAAATTTTGTCACCATTTGCTGTGAAGGTAAAATTACAGATGGGACGTATCTTAAGTGAATGGCAAGGACAGAAGGAAAGAATATCAAGAGATTTAATATCAAACTAGTTAAATTGGGTCTTTCAGTTGGAGACACCTGAACATATATGACTTATTTTGGTAGTATTTTAAATAATCAAGATGATGGAAAAAAGCCCAAATAATATTTTTCTTTGCCAGAAAATCTCCCAGAGAGTCTGTACTGTAATTTCTTCAATTTTTAAAAATGACTTGAGTTTACTGGAAAACTATCTGGAGAATAAGCAACCTTTACATCTTTGAGGCTGTCTGTCTAGAGAGACTTTAAAGTTTTACACAATCTAAAAACTATCTGAAGAATTTTGACAAGAAACAATGACTTTTACCAACTTTGGAGAAGGTAAAATTGTCTGCAAAGTCAAATTTGCAGGGTGGGCTGAAAAAGTCACGATTGTGAAATTTGCTGTAACTGAACCATGGGAACTGTAACAAAGTATGACCTGAAAAAAGCTAGTTCTTGTCTGTGACATAGCAAATTTTCTTTCCAAAGGCACAAAAGGAATAGAAGAGCCAATGTTCATGCGGGCATTGGACACAAAAAGAAAAAAACATCTGGGACAATATTACTAATAGTATATACTAGGAAATAGGCACTGAAGGTAATTATTTAGTTCATACCAGAGGAATTAAATACAAATCATAGCAGCTGCTGCTTTTTTTTTTAAGCTTTTTAAACATTTCTCAAATATACAAGAAATGGGGCAATTTACTTCTTTGATAAACTGAAGAGAAGTAGGAAGTAATATCAGAAGCAGCTTTGTAGTCAAGGCAATTGATAGATATAAACTAGACAAGTCAAGAAAATTAGGAGGTCATATCTCTTGTGTAACTGCAAATTGGAAAGAAAAAGAAGTTTTAAACACAGAAGACTTCCTCATTAAAACCAGTGAAACAAACAAAAGCTTTCAAAAGGCAGAATATCCCTATGCTGAAAGGTATCGTCCTTGTTTTGGTTAAAACATAACCAATTCACTTACTGAATCTTCCTTACAGCTAAGTTCTTCTAAGTAACTGCATTTTTCTGAAGCTGGCTGCGTATTTTACAGACAGTGTCCACTCCAAAGGGGGTAACACCTAATGTTTATAGTTACAGTGAACTAACGGTAGGAAAGGAATGCAGAAAAAGGCCCCTGTTTATCGCTGTAGCAGCCAAGGTCACCGACAGATCTCTTAGGTCCCACAAGTGAGGAGTCAGAAAGGGTCTCACTTGCGGGGAGGGGCGGACAGGACAGGTGACCCTATATTGACCAGTGAGGTATTCCATGCCATGCACATCATACTCAGTTTAAAGCTGGGGAATTGTGATGGTCTCGCTTTCTTCATCCATGGCCGGCTGCTGAAGAGGACAGTGCTCGTTGGCCTACTTGTGATCTTGATTCAGATTCTAATCCGTACATTCCTGAGTCCAGTTCCTGTCTGCTGCTGAGGCCAGTCCAGGACTGACTGGTGCTGCCCGGCAGCTGCTGTTGGGATGACAGTGCCCCAGCACCCAGCTCCAGGAAACTCAGTATTAGTTTTGCTTTATTTCTCTTATTAATATTATTAATGTTATTAGTCAAACTGTTTTAATATGTGATTTGTAAGTCTCTCTCCCTTTTCCTCCTTTTCCCTTCCTCTAGTGAGAGGGTGGGGGTTAAGAGAGAGCATCTGCCACTCTGTTTATTGCCGCCCTGCACTAAACAATGACAGGTATCAAACATAAAAATATTCCAAAGTTGAAACTTATAAAATCAAGGAAAGAAAATAATAAAAGAAGAAATATATTTTTACCAACTGATAAAATCTTAGTTTTGATTAAATAAATTTAAAGCCCCCATGGATTTAGACGTAGCTTAAACATCACTCTTGAAAATATAAGAAGAGCAATAATAGAGTCAGACATACTCAGCTACCATTTCACCATCTTCACCCTGCATACAGTATATAAGGAGAATTAGGCACCTTAATGAAGATTAAATCCTAAAATCAGTGGATTCAATAAAATCAGCACTCACCTGATAATGCCTAACACTGATGTTTGAAGTTACCTGCAACTCCAAAAGACTTTCTACTTTCCTCCTGTCAAGATTTCAAATCTTTCAATTATTTACCTATGATTGGGTATCTGCTCTAAAATTTCAGACCGGATCCATTGTGTCATTTCCAATGGACAGTCTGCACAGGTTTTGCTGATGTTGCTTAAGCTTAACAGCTAGGTTTCAGCAGTTACTTCTCAAAACTCTCCATGTCCAAAGTATGTAAGGTCTGAACTGAACAACTGATTCACTTTGTACTGAAAAAGAATGAAGTCTGAAGAGGTAGGAATAAGGTATTCTTGTGGGATAGGTGACATTTCTACTGAAATTGTAAATTTTTGCATACATTACTTAAAACATTTGTTTTAAAGCAGGTGTGAGAAGAGCTCTTAATGAAAGCACAGCTTTTCCCCTAGTTTGAAGTCAAAGCAGAGCTGGGGAACTGCTCCAGGCTCAGCAGCGAAGCTTTTGCAGGTCTTTCCCAGAGCTATGCAAAGCATTTAGGTCCTTCTATAGAATCTAACTTCTTAATGGTAGAATGTTTCTATCCCACTAATTAGCCCTGCAGGGAGGAGAAAACATATTCAGCTGTGAAGAATATTTTGCATAACATATTGAAGCATTCTATCATCTTGTATTCAAGTTTGATTTTCACAAAACTCAGTAGAAAGGAAAAGTCCACTGTGGTCACAAACCTTACGCTTTGACAATTCTAGAGACAATAGGATGTCAACTGAACAGTGGAAAAACACACATCAACATCATAGAATGATACAGTGCACTAAAACTGCTTCATTTTTTAAAAACAGCTCTCATTGAATGTTTGCTCATTTAATCAACATACTGCTGGGTAGATTTTCTTTCTCTAGAAGTTGAATATGCATATTTAAGAAACTGGCTGTTACTACCTGCCATCTCTTCTATAAAAACAATTGAACATATGTGCACTATTCTAAAATTTTTTATCTGCTAGCATAATTCTAAAGACATTTGGCTCAATTTGAAGCTTCCAGCAGGAGAAGAAAAATAATTGCTTCTATTTAAACAATAAACACATTTACAAGAAAAACATGAAAATTTCACAAGTTTCTGGTTACAGATGGGCTAGATCACAAATACCTTCTGCTTTTTCTGTATCCATAGGGAACAAAAAGACTGTGCACGTTCTCTGATACTCTATATTCAATTATAAACTCAGTTAATTACAGAGACAAAAGTGTCAGCCACTTAGAGATAAAGAACCTGGGGAAGAAGTAAGGAACTCCACGAACCACGAAATATTTTATATCGGTCAGCATTAAGGAATATTCCTAAGTTCTCAAATCTGGATAAAGTTCCTTTTTGAACCTCAAATCTTTACCAAAGTGAAACTCTAGTGTGTCCATACCTTGTCTTGGTTTCCAAAAAATGTAAGAGCATACGTAAATGCAGAAAGTATTTCGAAATCATGGCATATTGCAATAAAAGTGTTGCATTTTTATAACAAGCTTTCACTAAATATTTTCTTATATAATCACCAGAGTCTTAGACAGAAGATTTTCTTTCTCTAGCTGACAAATCTACTTATTTAATCAAGGGTTGTTAGGCAAGCTCTGGCTAAATTCCCAGTGTGAATGGCTGAGAAACAGAGTATGGACTGCGAAATCTAGAACAAGACAGTTGGGTTCAGAAGGATGTAGGGGAATACACAAGACAGGGAAGTACTTGAACCTCTTCATCTCCATTCATATGAAATTCTTGTCTCATTGTGACTGGAGACACTTTTTTTTGCTCCCATCCTTCTACAACTAGAAATTCTTGGAGAAGCCACTAAAACAGGTATTATTTTGTACTGAGTTCAAGCATCACCAGGTCCAAATATGCAAACAGCATGCTGTTGCAATACTTTTTCCCTTCTCTGTATTCTTCATTTCAGAAAAGGAAACTTCTCAAAGAGGGTTTTTATTAAAAGATAAGGTTAATGTTTAGCTCCTTTACCTGCAAGAGATCTTAATGAATAATCAACATGTATTTCCAAGTTACAGAGAAACATTTTAGTTTGAGTTATAGATACATTTTTTTTCTAATAGTTGCTGCAAGCTTAGTAGGACAGAAGGCAATGGATCAATAGAAAAAAAGATCTGCTTAATGGTTATCTGTGCAAAAGTGGACACAAGTAAGTAAATCATTTAAGATGTCCTGCAAACTGTGTGAGTCTGCTTGTCTTCCTAATATTGAAGTCTTTTTCCTTCACCAGGTATTCAGGTGCCTTCACAGCACTAAGGGATTTTATGGGACTATTTATGACATACATCACGAATCAGTACGATTAAAGGTGTTGTAGTTTGACCTCAATATGAAGAATTCATGGTCTGCCATTTTCTCTTACCGTGGATAGGAAACAAACCCTCGCATGTGTGAGAAAGAGAGATAGGAGGCAAATTATAACTATTTTTGACAAGTTGTTTTCTCAGACAAATGGTCCTTGGCTTTAAGAAAATGTACCTTTGTTCTTTCTTTTCTTGCATGACATTTATGTATTTTGGATTGTAAAATTCTCTGTTAAGTGTTTTGAGTGCATCATTGAATGTTTTTTTCTTGATAAGATAATTTCCTGAAGATTGCAAGTTAAATAATAGAAGAAAAATTTCTATGAAATGTTTGCATCTTTGTCTGATGAGCAAGTCAAAGGTATCACACTCAGTATGTACTACCTTTTAAATTGGCAGAGCTATGAAGAGGCATATTAGCTGATCGGATACAACCTTATCAAGCAAAGAGTCAAATATAATGGGTCCTAAAACCTTGTCTAAGTAGGTTTTAAACTTCATTCAGTAATACAGTAATGAGCAAAACACAAGCATGCTTGTGAAGTTAAGAGCTAGCAAACTGAAAAAAAGCCTCAGTCTTTAAACTCCTGTGTATAAACTCTGATTTGTAGATTCTCTCACAAGTATTTAATAAAAGATACATATTAAGATTAACTTAAGTAACCATTGTAACTGACGGAAGTTGGTATTCATACCATATTTAAGGGAAATGGCTTTCTTCTTACTGAATACATTTGTGTCTCATTCTCCAGAATATGTTTCTGAGAATCATAATTAAAACTTTTCTAATAGAGAAAAATTAAGCAGCAGAAGTGAGACATCTGGAAATCCAGTATTTCTGAAAACAAACAAATAGAAATTAAGGCAAAAGGAACAAGGGACAGCTGATTTCAGTACTTCATAAATATTTAGATTCCTTTCACTTTAACCCTTTATTCAGAGGTAAATGTTGTAGAAAATTACTGCTTGTACAACAACCATATCAACTTATAGAAACAATGTTTGTACAACCCAAGTATTAACTTATTTACAGTCTGCATTTTTAATTTAAATATCTAAATTATGTGATACAGATTTACATTATGAACTCCTTTTATAAAAACTATAATTGTAGAAAGGAACTAAGTTGAGTGTATTCAGTCTGCTTATACTCTTGAATGTGCCAGACAGATATATTTGTCAATTTCTTTCTATATCTTTTTTTACTTATTTTTTTCTCCCCCCCCCAAAGAAAAAAAAATTACCTACATTTGGGAGAAAAGTTTTACTTTTCTTACAGTTCAGAGGCAGAGGCTTTGGCACTGAGATTTGGTGGTTTTGTTGGAGGAGGCTGACTTTCTGCAGTGATTACACCTCTTTGTAGGTACATGTGCAGGTAAGATTTATTACAAAATGTTATAGATTTTTAATATTTTTTTAAAATGCCAGAAGAGGATAAGAAAGAAGGAAAGCTGGATGGAGGAGCACGCACTTATGTGTTTGAAAGTCCTAAAATCTTCTATGATTCAGGCACCATAAACTCAGTTTTCCAAAGTAAATACACAGCTGATATACACTTAAAATTTTTTAATAGACAAGGTGGCATTAGTGGTTCATTTATTTATTTTTTTGCTGCTACGCTTCTTTCACTTTTACCATTTGTTGCTATGGGAGTACTATAAAGTCTCTGTAGCTTTGAAAATACACTTCTATTATGAGATATGTTCCATTAGGGAATACATGAAACTGTAATTCTTAAATTCTGCAGGCTATATTCAGATAAGTGTTCCAGGCATTTTTCAGGAACGTGTAGAATTAATGTAGGTAAGTCACCTAGTATCACTTTATTATAATTTCTCAACAACTGCATCCTCTGTTTTAATTTTCGTTTTAAATAAAGACCAGATTAACATGAAGGTTGATAGGCAAGAATTGCAACTTCTGCAAAGCTCACTTCTGAAACCTGCCTTGAACTAGACATTTGAACACAGTGTTAGCATAGTCAACACTGATAAAAGCCTGTAGTTCAATGCAGAAAACACTGAAAAATAGTTCAAAAAAGTGAAACTAACTGATTGAAGGACTCCTAATTTTTCTTTTCCTCTTCAATATCCAATGTATAAATATGCGAAGTTTGAAAAAGTCTTCGAGTTTTAAAGTATAAAGTATAACTATGTTGGACTTATTCCAATTTTCAACATTTGCTCCTTAGATCCTGTATAAGGGGTCTATTTTTTTCCTCACCTATCTGTGATATTCTGACATTACTTGTCTAAATGCCCAATGAGATCATTAGACTTAATTAGACAATAAATAGACAATTAATTGACAAAATGATTTGGAGTTCTATCAAAAAAGACAAGGCTGCAGTAAAATCATATCCTTCAAAAAGTAAAAATCATAAAGTTTTAGTCTTTTCCATGTTGATACAAACTGTAATTCTTTTCAAATAAAGATTATTTTTTTGTCAGTGAGTCAGTCCTAAAAAGGACAAAATAAAAATGCAAATCCAACCAAAATCACACTTTAAGAAGATGACATATTTTAAAACTATAAAGACAGCATATATTGTAGGTGTCAATTCCACACTTTTTAGCTTTCTTACTTCACAATATTTTTGATTAAAAAAATATAGGTAGGCAGTAAGAAAATCAGTCTTTAAGCTATGAGATTACAAAGTCCAATCAAAGTCCAAAGCAGACAAAGTTTCTCATTATGATAAATTTTACTGAAAAATATGTCCATTGCCCGTATCTTTATATTGCCTTCAGAGCACTCCTACTAAAGGTAGCAGGAGGCTGTAAAGGGTTGCACACAGTACTAGAAATGACACCGTAAAGAATGTCTAAGCAATTTCAATAGATAGACCTGCACTGAGACAAGTGGAAGTGAAGTTACCTGAAAAACACAATAACTGAAAAACACAATTAATTGAATGTAACTAGCTGATTAATTCTTCCAAGCTCTCAGTTGCAGGGAGGGAGCAATGGACTCTGAACTTGAGGACAGAATTCTCTGAAGAGAAATTACATGCTCTGGGGCAAGAAGAGGATACAAGGTGAAGTATTTATCAATAACAGACTGGCTATCACATTGAATAGACAGCTTGTTGTGTCACAGAAAGAACAAAGAGCATATGAAACTCATTTTTTAGACTTTCACCATGACAAGAATTCAGTTTCTAGTGAATTATAACAACAAATGATATATTTCTCTCAGAATTAACCTTTTTTTTATGATTACTCTCTTATTGTTTGTACTTTGTACAACATCCTGTATCTACTCCTGCTAATCATCACAGAGAGTGATGTAGTACTGTCCTGGGTTTGGCCAGGACAGGGTTAATTTTCACCGGACTCCAGCAAGAGGCACAACCAGGCGGGCTGACCCCACCTGGCCAAACAGAGCAGGGTATTCCATACCATGTGCTGTCATGCTGGGTTCCGGTGGGGGGGAGCTGGGGGGTGGCAACTCACTCGCAGCTCGGGAAGGGCACAGCGGTGGTTCGGTCCGAGAGAGCGGTTCTGTTCTGCCGGTTGGTTCTGTATATTCCCTTTTCTGTATGGTTGTTGTTCCTGTTCCCTTTGTTTGCTGTTCTGTTAAACTGCCATTATCCCGACCCACCAGTTTCTGCCTGTTTCTTTCCATTTTCCTCCGCAACCCGGCGGGGGGAGAGGCAGCCGCGTGGTGCTTTTGTTGCCGGCTGCAGCCAAAGCCAGAACATTTAATTTGGCACCCAAGCATGGGACAGGGATAGCAGCAGGGCTGAGCAGAGTGTGTTAAAACAGATTTCTTACATTTTGTTAAATTTTGTTATACGCATTTATTGAGTTAGCTAAATAGTCGCTGGTAAAAAATGTTGCTGACTTTGATCAGATGGCTGTGGTATTTGAATCCTTATTTGCTGTATGTATACAGTGTCGTGCTGTTCATCATCGCTGGGAAAAAGATCAGGATGATAATTTTGCTGTGCTGTACGATATCGACTAATGACATGATAACATCACTGTGCATGAAATTAGGATTCTAATTGCAAGCAGCACTGTGGTCGTTTACATACCTCGGATCCTATGTCTTAGAATTTGTTGATAATCAAACCATATCTGTGGGGAAAACCGAAGGGGATACCTTCCCCCACTCTTTCGGCCCCCCTCTTTCCCTCAGGCTGGTTCTAACGGCTTCTGAGAATTTCGAGTACCCGTGGGATGCTCAGGCCAGCACGATCCTATTGTTCTGCCTCCTGAATGGGTTTTGGGTCTGGTTTAGAGTTAAACAAGTCATTAAGAACATTGTGCAGACACCTGACCCGGGGCCGGATAACTTTGGGTGGCTGGGTGTGTGGGACAGCATGGGCAGGTGTCTAGGGCAGTGGGCACCTCTGGTGTATTTTAAACTCACCCCTGAACAAATACAGAATCCGGACAAACTAGTAAAATATCTGCAAAAAGTGTACTGCCACCCTGGGAACTCCAGAGAGACACAAATCACTGCAATGTGCTGGGGTCTGTCCCACCCCTACCGAGCCCTGTTCAACCTGATTCAGTACTCTAAAGGGGAAGGGGGGGGGAAACGAAGCGGCAGGCACTGCGACTGGCGCTGCCCCCCCAGCCAGCCCTGCAGCCCCTCCAGCCCAGCAGGCAGTCACAGACCCCTCGACCGGCAACACCGTTGACGTTGTCCCAGCTCCCCCAGCGGGCACGGCATCTGCTCCAGCCCCAGCTCCAGCAGTAGGCATCGCGGCTCGGCACAATGACCAACCTGTGTCGGCAGCAGTTGCCCCTGTAAAACTAAAGAAAGACGCAAAGAGAGCAGATCGCTCCGGGAGGGATGACAATGAGCCAGGGGCATCGCGGGAGAAAGAGATCATCACCCGGTCCCTGTCCCTGGGCGAGCTGTGAGACATGCGGAAAGATTTCAGCCACCACCCAGGCGAGCACATTGTCACCTGGCTGCTGGGATAACAGGGCCAGCAGCTTGGAATTAGAGGGCAAGGAAGCCAAGCAGCTGGGATCCCTGGCCAGGGATGGGGGCATTGACAAGGCTATTGGGAAAAAGGAACAAGTCCTCAGCCTCTGGAGGAGACTTCTGCCAGGTGTGAGGGAGAGG
>Ga0065711_1005175_pt1 | contig 21087 bp, 6 predicted proteins | sample Hoacrofraction12_FD_59098 | JGI IMG/M metagenome (GOLD analysis project Ga0065711, IMG submission 59098) | Hoatzin crop microbial communities from Cojedes, Venezuela - Epithelial fraction 12 v2 (version 2) | ecosystem: Host-associated > Birds > Digestive system > Esophagus > Crop | place...
AAAAAAAAAAAAAAAAAAAAAAAAAAAAAAAAAAAAAAAAAAAAAAAAAAAGCTAAAGAGTCTCCAGCTGGTTGCTCCAAAAACAAATTCACAAATATTATACAGCAGTCCATGGCAACAGAAAATCACTATAATATGAACATTTAAGGTTCTACAAACTGAAAAAACTTTGAAAAAAAACATGAAAACAGAAACTGACCCTGAGTGGAATTTGCTTGTTGTAATGCACAACATCATTCTCAGACATTCATTCTTTGTATATATCATGCATATATCATGCTCTATAAAGTTTCAGAGAAAGTTCAACACAGAATCAAAAATCATGAAGTGCTCGTGATCTCTTTTTCACCATTTTTTCTCTATGTTTTGTAATTAATCAAAAGATAGTATTTTTCCAGTGTGACACAAAACGAATGTAACAGAACGAAAATTAAGAGTGATAGTCACCCACTAAGTGTTTTTTTCTGTTAGTAATAAATTTTTCTTTGTCAACCAGGTCTGATACAAAGTGAGTCCTGTGGTGACATTTAGCTGTGCTGCATCAGTTACACAACTGGGAAAAGATCTGCTTACTTGTTGCCAAGGTCTGTTTGCCTTTGAAGGACTTTCCTCACTTGGGCAAGGTGAAAAGGCTTTGGCATCTATTTACAAGGCATATTCAGCCATCAGGAAGAAAATTCTTTTGGCTGTTTTTTTTTTCCAAAGCCACCTGAGAGGTTTGGATGCCTAGTTCCTATTAAAATTATATCCACTAGGCAGCTTTGAAACTCACATCTTAGCAACAAAAACAAAGAGCTGTCAATGCACAAAGGCACTTGCAGGTATGAGCCACATTTTGTCTCTGTAGGACATCCTAAAATTCATCAGGCATCTTGGTTTCTGTTGTGTTATATTACAGAAAGAAAAGTTTAGACTTTGCATTGGTTTCTTAAAAATGAAGTTTCATTAAATTCAGATGATCTCTATCCAGAGACCATTACATTCATTGGGGTTATTCAAGCTGAAATCACTTTTATATAGTAGCTTCTTTTGCTCCAGATCTCCCTCTCTCTAGCCCATTTAGTACAGAATACTGAAAGAAAATGGATTTAAACAAAACTCTGCAGAATGCTAGTGCAGAGCAAAACATACTTCCATGAATATTTTGTTAAGTGATATTCTTTACTCATTCATATATAGGCATAATCTTGTTCTGTATATTTATTCAACATGAGTGGAGTCAGGGAAAATTCTTTTTTCCAAAACCCAATCCCAAAATTTAGTCTGGAGTGCTTATTCTCATTCAAGCCAAGTGTACATGAGATGAATTGAAACATTAGGTTTTGTTATACCATCCCACTCTCCGCTTGTGGGCAGGAAAGACCCTTCCCCCCCCTCCTCGAAAAATTCTGACCTTGAGAGCTAGAACATCCTACACCCAAAGATAATAAAAGCAGGAAATACAACCTTTCTTGTGATTTTAGTGAGCATCCTTTAGATGCAGGCAGATATTGGGAAGGTAAGACCAGGTAAATATTTCGTTTACAATTAATAATATGAAAACTGTTATAAAATGCTACTATAATGTATGTTAAAGACTTCAATTTTACTGATCCCTTATTGACATAAAATGAATTATCCCTAGCAATTCACTGCTCCTCCAGCTATCTGTCGAAGTTTCTCTACATTTTAAGCTTCACAATTAATGATACACACACAGAGGTAGATAAGATTAAGAAGATGAGTTGTCTCTGGGCAGGTTATTCCATTATGTGTTTATTATGTGTTTTCTTTCCCTGAAGCAGCTGGTATTGACTGCTGACAGAAATAGTACATTGGATTAGCAGATCAGTGGTTTGACCTGTGATGGCAATTCCAATTGTCCTTTGCTGCCATGAGCACAAATGTTTAATCAAAATGGATGTAAATTAGCTGAGATGTTTGAAAATTGAGGCACATTATAAAAATTGCATACGGTAAGAAAATTCTTCTAATGCAATTTTGGCAAATGTCAGCTCAAGAGTAAAGGTAGGAACATTTCAAAATCCACATTTTCTGAGTCATCTCTTACAGGGAAAACTACTGTCCTGCTCCACATTCAACTCCAGCAGGATATGCTTCACTTCTTGCCCCAATACTTGCTTCTCCCAGGTCATGATGACTGCAAAACCAAGTAACTTTGGCAGATTCAAACCAACCTACACATATTTTCTAAGCATTTTTGAAGAATAGATTTGATTTAAGTGTATGAGATGAAAGTGGATGGTGGTGTCATTCTATCACTTATTTTTAAAATTACTCTCTGTGGGATATTAGTGAAGGCATATTACAGTTTAAATAAATCCTAAAAGACACAACATGGATGGAAGATGTTAAGATAAAAACGCTTGCACATTTTATCCAAACCAAGAAAGGTTTTTTTATTCTCTTAATTATGTTCACTTCGATAAAGGAATCCAACAGAGCATTCAGACTTCCTTAAATTCAGCTGTACTGAGACCATAGCAAGTCTCAAAGTCATGCAAGACTTTACAAATAACTTCAAGAATACACTTTTTTAATGGGTACTTCATCAGGGCACTGGTAAGTCTATGGTCATAATTTGACTGAATTTGTGATGAACAGTGGAAGTACTATCTAACTGATTAAATTCTTGCAGCTTTGTTTTTCCTCCTTAGTTTCTGTTTCTTAGTTAACTACCATGAAGTGCAGCTCACACACTGCCTCCTCAGCTTCAGCTCTAGCATCCTTTTTTTCCAACAGTACTATTTCAAGTGCTGTATTTCACATCAGTTTATTCGTGTCTTTATAAAGTTTTACTGTGGAGAAGAAACAAGAAATGTAGGTGTTGTATTTGCTGGATCCCTTTGTCTCATCTAGAATTAAATGTTTCATTCTGTTGACCTTAGAGCTTAATCGTGTTTTCATTATTCTCAAGGAGATTGTTTCTGTGATATGCAGGAGTTGAAGAAGGATGTCCTTGCCTTTACACCACTACACCCTTCTCATCGTATTTCCCCCAGAAAATGAAACTGCATACTTAATAATAGTGGTAGGGTTTGGCAAATTTAGCTGCAGGGGAAAAAAACCCAAAATTTACATTTGGAATTTGAGCATCTGAATCTCACTAATGGAAAAACAGATAATCTAGTCTTAGGCCGTAAACACATGCTAAGCACATGTCTAAGTTACAGCAAGAAAACAACCTGTCCTCCAATAACTCCAGAGGTGATAGGAGCCTAAAACCAGGTGTGGTTGGATGGTACCTGAGGGTGAAAATAGGAGATAAATGAAAAAGACCAATTGTTAGTCTGGAACTTGTTTTTGCTTGCGCATGCTGTTTCATTGTGTTTGAGTGAGATTTCAATTACAAATGGAGAAAACTGTGCGTTTGTAATAGTGCACAGAAGTGTAAGCCAACATCTGAATATGCCTAGAGAGAGATGTCATGCTGAGTTAAAGCAATGTTTTCCAGCTCTGGAGTGACAGAGTTTAATTTAGACTGGAGTAAAACAAACCATCAACAATAGATCTCTCATCACATAAAGGGAGAGCAAGGGGTGCTGTTGAAGGACCTCCTGTGTTTTATAAAGGTAATGTTTTGTTCTCAGTACCACATGCAGTTGTCCAACTGCTGGAAGATAAAAAAATGCTAGCAAAACTACTGGAGATGGCAGCAAGGAGTGGCAAAGCGCAGGTAGTGGGGCAATTCAAAGCTAATGGAAGCAGCTAGTGTAGGAAGAGGCTGTAAAAGGTATTTTGCAGTACAGCTGGTGAGAGGGAAAGGCTACTTTAAGTTTGACAAGGGAGGATGGGAGGATTGTAGGAGAACAGGAAGCACCTGACAGAACCAGGTCACACCAATCTGAGTGCAGCTTAAACCAGACCTACTGATACACTAAGGACATCACTATTTACAATATTAAACTGTTAATTAAATTTACTGTGGAACTGCAGGAAAAATAAACCTAGCTGGCCTAGAGGTTACCTCACCAAACAAAAAAAGCCCAGAAAGAACACAGTGCTACATTTCCGCAATCAGTTATTGTTTCTCTGTTTCTTTGTCTTCTTACATTTTTTCTCCTAAACAAAAATAGTTTAAGTCATAAAATCCACATTTATGAACAGGGAAAAACTAGTTTATTAAGCCCCAGAGAGCTTGGGTTAATTTTCCTAGCTTAGCAAATGTTCTGAGCTGATGCCTTAATAGCAACTTACTTGACTTTAATTTCAGCTCTTGTTACTGCCCATCCAGACTTCGTGGAAGGATTACATGGCAGAGTTCTGGTAATAGCTGATAAGAAACACCAGCAGTCATATATAAAAAAAAAAAAAAAAGCTATGGCTATTGTTATTTCTTTGGAAAGCCAGTGTTCCTACTGAAGTTCTGTATAGCCAGAGAACAGAACAGACGTTCTCTTTTGTCTTTTCATCAACATTATTTGCAAACACAGAAGTTCTTTATTATGGCACAGTGCAGCACCATCCTCATGCTTTAGCTGAGACCAAAATAGTTCTCGAGTCTGAGGCAGTTTGAAGCTGCATCTGTGTGGCACAGAGAAGTGGTACCATTTAGCTAGGATGCAGCATTCCGTTGAGGCAACTATTCATTTTCCCAGATACAATTTGGTATGCCTGTTTGCATTATTCTGGGAAAGTGCACCTGGTTTTCTATGCTAGCTTAGGTAATTTTAACATTACATTGTGTAGTAGATAATTTTTTCTTGCATTTCAGTAATTGTATCTTATGCTGACATTAGCAAGTAGTGCGGAACAGCAAGAGCAGAGCTGTAAATCTAGGCAGCTGGTGCTGAGGCCACAATGTTTGCACCACTTGTATTGCAGGCAGTTTTGCTCTCAAGACCCAGTTAAGTCCTGCAGTTCCAGTGTTTGTTAGCAGCTGGGTGCAAGACTTGTGTTTCTTGGGTATGTCTTCTACTTCAGCTTCATCTGAAAGGAAATCAGTTCAACTGCTCTGGAGCTTCTCCATGATGTGAGCCAAAGCACAGCTAATAGGGACAATCAAGAGTTTTGCTTCCAAATCACACTTACAGTAAGATTTAAAATGCTAACGTAGGTGCATCTTTACATACTGAAGCACTGCTGGGTTACTCTCTCAAGTTAGGCTTGTGTTTGCGGGTATTTTTCTAGTACCATGAGCAATACTACCTGTTGGGAAAATAAAAGAAGTTTATGTTATTGAGGAAGTTGTCTGAGCTTTTCTGAAAAAAAAGACACCTTTTAAATCATGTAAAACACTAAATTTTTTTGCAATTCTAAATTTTAACACCAAAAAAATAGGGTAACAATCAGTTCCATTAATAAATTCTGGTTCATTAATACAGCAATTAGGTTTCTGTGGTAAGGGATATTACAATCATTTTTGTAATAACACTGTAATACCCCTGACCTTGACTTCATTTTGAAAGCCATAAAACAAGACTAACTGAGTCTATTTGCGAATTTCGTATCATATACAACGAAGTGAATAAGACCTTCAAGACCATACTAAGAACAAAATCTCTTACTGATCTCAATTTTTCAGTAGTCCCCTTTTTTTATGCACTTCTATTGAAAAAGCCATTCATGATATTTTGATCATCCTCTACATTCTTACTGCCTTCTTCACTGCCGGATAAATCCTATTTGCCTCAAGAAGGGACAGTTAAGAAACGTTTAACCCAATGCATCATCTACCATGCAATACATCATATTCTTAGCATGGATTTAGTTTTTCACTCTCTCTTTTACCACAACTGGTTCATCCAGGTATCTTCTGATATTGCTGACAATTTTTACCGCAGCTGAAATTACTTAAAAAGGACAGTGGGGTTTTAAGATAAAAATCTTCTGTTAAAAAAAATTGGTTTTGAGAATTTTAATTAAAAATAAATATAAACCCACCAAACATTTGTAAAATGTTGAATTATGAGAATCAAAAGTTTGAAACTTTCTTTTCAATTATTTCTACTTCAAAATGGGCTGGAATAGTTTGCTTTCTGAGAAATAAAGTAATTTCCATCATGGGTGGGTCACCTTAGAGAAACACTTAGGTAAGCATTTCTTGGGAATAACATCAGTAACTTTGATCGCACTGTCAGAAGCAGAGACAAGGTGATTTCTCAAAGTCTCTGACTTTGTGAGTAGGCTGGGGGCTAGGCAAGAGTTCAGGAAAGGACACAGTCAGGACAGCTGACTCCAATGTACCAAAAGGATATTCCATATCATATGACGTCATGATCAGCTATAAAGTTTCAAGTAAATGAAGAGGAACACATTCATGGTTATGGTATTTGTCTTCCCAAGCAACTGCTACACATGTTGAGGCCCTGCTTCCCAGGGAGTGTTTGGACATCTGCCTGCTGATGGGAAGCTGTGAATTAATTACTTATTTTGCTTTGTTTACCTACACAGCTTTCCTTCACCTATTGAATTCTCTTTATCTTAACCCATGAGTTTTCAGCTTTTGCTTTTCTGATTCTCTCCCCTGTTCTGCTGTGGGGGGAGTGAGCGGGCAACTAGGTGAATACTTAGCTCTTGGCTAGGATCAATCCACCACAGGGTGAGTAATACGTATTTTGATGAAAAACTTAGGCTTCCAAATTGTCCCTCAGTAAAACTAATTCCTACATAAAATCTTCATATTACTTTTTACTACAGAGGAACAGATACTTACAGGGGATGCAAGAAGCTTATGGAACAGCCTGAGGGAAAATCATGTATATAACCACAGTAACTGTTTAAGAGTCAGGAAGTAAAAGGAGCTTTAAATACAATGTCAGAGACAACAGAAGAAAAGGTGTCACACTGTATGAGGTGTTTACTTAAAGGGGAAGTTAATTTAAACAGAAAGAAAGTACAATGCATATAAGAGTCACCCCTCTCAAAGCACAGTATCATCCAGTGCACGAAGGAGCCCTCTGGGAGCAATCATGCCTGCATTCATAAGTGCAGAGAACTCCAGCAGAAGGCTCCAAGGAAAGGATCAACACTGGCTTTAGCTAAACACCGTGACAGACAAAAGAGACTGAGGGGTACTCCTGCTTTGAATTAAAATACCAAGTATCACTACACAGAAAATAGAGCTATGCATACAAAACATGAAGGTAAGTATTATTTCTTGGTACTTTGCCTTTATAAAAAAAGAAAAAAAGACCCCAAAAGTAAAGAAAGAGGCAAGACTGAAAGCCAATAAAAAAACATATTGGATAGGCACTTCCGAAATATTGTGAAACTGAGTCAGAGCACAAAATATTTTGAAAATATAATTTGACTATGGAGTTCCTCAAGTTATTCCCCTGGGTATATTTTAGAGTTACCTCATTGCTACAGATAGAAATTGATTCCTCCCCTAACCCTCCTTGTAGTCTTAGCTGCAGAATTACTTAAAAATGAAAATCCATAATATATTGATGAGTTTAGAAGCTGCACAGAATAATGCCTACAGAACTTGTTTTGTGGAGGAGGCAATACACATAATTACAAAAAAATATTGATAGGTTGAGTCAGAGAATATTTTACAAAGATGCCTTTCCTTCTACTTTTCACTGTCTAGAAAAAAATCCTTCCCCACAAACCTACATCTTAGGTATGCAATGTGAATTAAGTGCTCAGAAGACAGGTGAATGCCCCTTTTTGAACTCAAACCTGCAACAAAATCAGGGTGGCAAATCTCTTTAGCCCCACATAATACTATATTTACCCAGTCAGTGAAGATAGTTCAGTATCAGCATATCTGCCTATGTAAATCCAATTGCTGGAATGGGATCATAGTATTTTAAATAGAACTCCTATTTAATGCACAAGAATCCCCTGATATTCAGGCTCTTTCTACAAATTTCTGCACAAAACCTGTTTCTTAGGGTATCAATTTCAATAGGCCTTGTTCTATAGACATAAAGACCGCTACCACATTCACATTTTTGAGCAGCTTGATGCATTCCCCTATCTACGTCCCCTAGTTCATCGTTCTTTATCTTTTGAAATTCAGTGCAGTGGTTAGACTTACTTTTGTTAGTACATCCATTTAATTAAATTTAAACTGAAATCAACTTAATCCAGACTGATCCAAAGTTATTAATACCATTTGCTCTCGAAGTGTTGCCTAGAAAGTCAGTATCACATGTAATTTTCAGTAGTATTTATCTTTCTAACAAAATTAAAGATAGATTTATCCAATAAAAGCTAATGTATAGGTTGCAAAATCCATTTCAATATGAAGTTTTCACAGACATTTATTTCTGATTAACAGTGAGCCAATCATACTTTGACTGATATCCTTGCTATGAAGCACGAGTCAAGCTGGAATTTTTATGCACTGCTCCACATTCTTCTTACAGGAAGATCCTGCTTCCCAAATTTATTATGTTAAAACACAGTCTGCACCAAAGAAAAGACTAAAGCAATTGACCCTAAAAGGCACTGTTAACAGAAGTCATTCCTGAACACAGATTTTGAAGGATGAATTAAAAAAAAATCTATTTGAATTATTTTGTGTAGCCTCAAGCTTTCTTATTTCTCGCAGTCTTGCATGGCAGGCAGTTTAATGCCAAAAGTATACAAGTCCTAATATAACCTGCAGTTGGGAAATAGAAACAAAAGCTCATAAAATCAACCTTTACCAGTTTTGGACCATGTTTGATCACAATCAGTCCAGATTAATAGTGGTAGAATAATAAAGATTAATTTCATTGCAACAAGACTTTTTTCTCCCTAACAGTGATGAAATGTGGACAAAAAGAAAAAAAACATGCTTGATTATACCCTAAATTGTTCATTTTTTTCTTCTTGCGAGTGAAACAGAATTAATATTTTCCTATGGAAGTGAAAACCTTGAAACGCTTTTTCTAAAGACCGTAGGCCGCCTTTACTTTTTCAGGAAAAAAACCCCAAAACAACAACAAGCCTCCATATGACTCCTTTGGATGAATAATTGTGCATCCACTGGTATTACTGGCAAATCAGGCCCAAGTATGTGGTGCAACAGAGGGAAAAATATCATCTGTAGAATAATTTTGTCTGACACCATGGAAAATTTTTCAAGTTTTTGAAAGGAACAGGTGCAAGACCAGTAGCACGAACATCATCTCAGTAGATACAAGGATATGTCCCTTCTTATAACAGCTAAAGCTGAGGGTTTTTTTCTCCAAAAACAGAATATGTTTTTCTCCCAAATTCATAAGACAGATCTTGATACCGAGTGTACAGATCTGGAGGACACAGCTCAAGCATACTGAAGTCAGTACAAATCTATGCAGGTAGAGAAAAGTACCAAAGTCAGTTAAATTTTGCTGTGCTAGATAATAACAAAATCTACCTTCTAAGCAAAGTCCCCATGTGTAAATGCATATTTCAGCAAGTGTTACGCATGATTGGGATCCATATGGCTTCCAGCTTTCTAACAGAGACATCTGCATTTTTACAGAAACAGAAGCATCTTGTAAGAATAATTCACAAAGTCTGATTTTGTTAGACTATTATTTTATGCAATAATTTTTATCCCAATTTAGAACAATTTTTGTGAGATTTAGGTCTTGTAAGAACAAGTTACACTATAGCCATTTTTTAAAAAAATCAAAAGACATATTTAAGAAACCTATACGTGAGGGATTTTATGAATTAATAGATACTAGGGCATCTTTCCAAGATGAAAGACACACCAGTATTTCTGGGCGGACTGTGCTTAGTCATCTAATTTGCCTAATAGTCTCATATTGAAAAAAAACCCTGAAATTTCTGTATGTCTAAAGGGAGATATATATTACTAAACATAATTCATACTGACTTCATAGTAACGTGAAAATCACTAGGAATGCTAGATCTGTAACAAAACTCTAGCTATAAAATTTATCAAAAGCAACCAAAAGTTGATAATATAGAAGCTTGGTCTTTGCCTAAGAATAGATAACAAATCAATTATAGTAACACAACTTGATCTGAAATTTGATGGAGAGCACCCTTAGCAATATCCCACACTTTCCAATAGCGTCCAGTGGAAACAATTCTGATAGTCTTGAGTAATACTATGGTTCAACCTGCACTTTAGTTCCGTTTGTTTCATGAGGTGTTCAGTGTAACAGAGAAATAGGTGGTAACGTGATGTATCAAAAAAATAAAAGTATATATATACACACACATACATAGATATATACTTCTGTATATATAAAGCAAACACTTTCTTCTGGAGGTATTGACAAATCTTCACCACCACAGGACATTCACTGATAAAATTACTTTAATCAAACATGAGGAACAGAAACCAGAATTGTGTATTAATTGGTGAAAACAGAGTAAGTCAGAAATTAATTCTAAATCTAAAATAGAAAGCTACTGATTTCATGTGACCCTGAATTTACTGCCTCATCAAACACTTCCAACATTTCCAGATGGCTGCTGCAGCAGAATAGAAGGTTAAAGTCTTCCTTCTCTTCAGCACACCCATGGTATGGAGAACTTCAGAACATTATTTAAAACCTTGATTCAGAATGTGATTTTTAAACTGATATTTCAAATTTCATTGCTTTTTACTTTTTAATTTTCTCACAAAATACATTGTGACCTGGAAGGAAGCCGTAGAAAGTTGCACTTAGGAGCCAATGAACTGACAGCAGAGGACAAATTATGTTCATGGATTCCCACCGGGCTATGAATAAAATGGTTCATCACCCACACAGATTTCTTCTACTTAGAGATCTAAAGTGCATTAGTCTCAAAGGGCATACAGTTATAGACAATGACTAAATCTCATGGGAATAAATGCAAATCATGATGCGGATATATGAGGTGTCAAGGACAATTGGAGACAGCATTTCAATCATCTTGGCAGTTATACTACCTTGAATAAATATAGCACATGGCATTATTAGTCAGGCATGTGTATTACTATTCAGTAAAACAACAAAATGCCAAGGAAAGATACTAGAGGATAGCAGTAACTCTGGGGATGACACACTGTTAAATTTCCAATTATCTGAAAAATTAGCAAAGGTATTTTTTTCCTTTTTGTAAATTATTACATTTACAAAAATAATTGCAGAGTTAGCTTCCAATATTCCTAACCACATATCAAAAATACATGGTATAGAAAAAAGTTTTCTTTCTGTAATACAAACCCAACACACATAACTTGGTTCACAGAAATGTTAATTAAAACTCATAAGCAATGTAAAACACTTATAAATAAGGTTATATTTTTAGGTGATATTTAACCACCGTGGGGAAAAGCTGCATACCATAGGAAGATTGTGTTTTACATCCAGCCTCACATGGGTGCATAGACCCTACAAGCTTTTAGCAAGAATTTGTTATTAAATACTCTGAGCAAGACTGCAGTCTTTTCAATAAATTTGTGCTAGTGAATCCTGTTTACAAACACACAAAAAAAAGACTCCACACAAGTTATATTTGCTCTTCTATTGATTACATTATTTCAGTATGATTACAGATTTCTCTTTTTTTTTTTTTAATCCACGCTGTGGCTTCCAAGTGAATTATTAAAGTCTGTCACTATGTTGTACTGTAACTGATATTAATTAAGCAGAGTAGTGTGTCTATTGGTGAAGGCTCTGATTGCAGTCATGAAGTGTGTACATGTGAGTGTGATAACTGTTTTTTCTGTATCTTGTTTTAGCTGCCTGGAGCATGCTGGAAAACCTTCCTCTTATATAGAGTTTCAGATTATACTCAGTGGGCTACAGATATGATTCAGTGTGATTCCCATGTACCATTTCACTACAGCTAATTGAATAACAGGTCACAACTAGTCAACCTTAAAAGTGGAAAATAACAAATTATCCTGCTCTGCACAGGAAGATGACAGTCCTTTATTTCTATTATTTTTTTAATTCAGATTCCCAAATCAGAGGAGGTTTTTCTTACTAATACCTTTTTGTTCCTATCCTATGTTAGCTAAACAGATGTTCAGACAACACACAGAAATACTTCTTCTTGCAGGATTATGCTAATAGCATTCTCCCCTTCAAAGATACACATCACATACAACAGAATGTTCCTACAAGCATAAGATGCTTCAATGATAGTCTATGGTGTTACTTAGATTCATAAAATTACATATGCTTTTTCGAGTTTCAACAACTTGAGTTCCAAAAGTCAAATTTCCTTTTAGGCAAAAGGAACCCAAGTGTTACAAGTCTTTAATTTCACGAAGACAATATGCACACAGGTGTTAGAAAAAATAGCTAGAAATTACCAGAAAAGTTGCAGGTGGTAGCAATACTTGATTCAACTGAAGTAGATTTCTGTGTACGTTCAACTTCTGGTCCACTGTTAGATTAGTCAGATTAGTACAACTGCATCATTGAACTTCCCCATAATCCAGCGCTCGCTTCCTATACCCTTAATATCCAGCATTTCTATCAGTGGATACAGAAGTTTTTCATCTTGGCTTCACCAGACTGTCGTAACAAAAGACACTAAATTCAGCCAGGATGAAAGGACGTACAGAGTACCAAACTGTTCACAAAGTTTTCTAGAAAACGAAAAACCAGTGTAAAGATAATGCAGCAATTTGGTTCCTTTGTATGCAGTAGGCTGCATAAGCAGCTTAATAATTCTGTCAAAAAGTGTTCAATGAGACAACAAACACTTGCTTCTATTGCCTAGGCTGTTATTTTGCATATGGTTGCATATTATTTTGGTGATCCAGAGACTATTAAACTGATGGGGTAATTTAAACTTAGGGCAGTTAATTTAAACTAGGGCAGCAAATGGAGACTGTCTGCTTATGGCTCCCTTCCTCTCACCTGTCTTTTGCTTACAAATCTGAAAATGCAGTAGAATAGTGATCATCAAGTCACACTTCCCTTTTTCTGAGGTCCTTTTTCACTAGTAAAATGCAGAAGATTGCTATTGATGAATAATATTCAACTGGTAAAGCTTTGGACTGGCAGCAATACATGAAAAATAGCTCCTTTAAAGATATTCTTAAGTTTGTAGTATTTTCTTTCTATACTTTCTGTTTATTTTGGGGAATACTTCTCACCTCTACGAGCATTATGATGTTTTAAATGGTAAAATGTAGTCCTTATATCGCTGAAATTGCAAGAAGTCCAGGATTTCTTTTTTAATGGATAAAAATGTATGTACTAAAGATGAGGATACAGATTGTAAGACAGTCACAGAACCACAGAATCGCAGGGGTTGGAAGGGACCTCTGTGGGTCATCTAGTCCAACCTTCCTGCCGAAGCAGGGTCACCTACAGTAGACTGTAGAGGACCTCGTCCAGGCAGGTTTTGAGTATCTCCAGAGAAGGAGACTCCACAGCCTCCCTGGGCAGTCTGTTCCAGTGCTCCGTCACCCTCAGAGGGAAGAAAGTCTTCCTTGTGTTCAGATGGAACTTCCTGTGCTTCAGTTTGTGCCCACTGCCCCTTGTCCTCTTGCTGGGCACCACTGAAAAGAGTCTGGCCCCATCCTCCTGACACCCACCCTTCAGATATTTATAAGCATTTATAAGATCACCTCTCAGCCCTTCCCTTCTTCAGCCTAGACAAGCCCAGCTCCCTCAGCCTTTCCTTATAGGAGAGATGCTACAGTCCCCTAATAATCTTTGTAGCCCTCTGCAGGATTCTCTCCAGTAGCTCCTCATCTTTCTTGAACTGGGGAGCCCAGAACTGGGGGCAGTACTCCAGATGGGGCCTCACTAGGGCAGAGTAGAGGGGAAGGAGAACCTCCCACGACCTGCTGGCCACATTCTTCTTAATGCATCCCAGGATCCCATTGGCCTTCTTGGCAGCCAGGGCACACTGCTGGCTCATGGTTAACTTGTCGTCCACCAGGACACCCAGGTCCCTCTCCGCAGAGCTGCTCTCCAGCAGGTCCACCCGAAGCCTGTACTGGTGCATTGACCCTGATATCTAATTGACCCTTATAACTAATAAGTCAATTCAGAATTAAGCAATTGGGAAAAACGATTATATTATGCTAAACTAATGAACTCCATTTCCTAAGTTTCTTCCCCTTGTCTTTCAGCTATAGTTATATATTTACAGCCAAAGTTGGACTGCATATCTGAAAACTGTTTTCAAAGCAAATTGCAAGTTCTAATTAAGTCTCACAAAAAAATCCTTGTGAGACAGAAGGTGAGCTAGGTTTCAGCTCCATGTCTTCTGAGGCCCAGGCCCAAACTTAATACATTAGACCATACTGCTGCCTGGGCAAATCAATTAATCTACCTGCTTTTGCTTTTTCCCTTGGTAATCCTGTAAACGTGCACCATGCTGGCCTATTTTCAAAGCTAAAATACTCCAAGGAAATGGTCAGTCATTCACCTATCATTTCATTCAATCTATGCAACAGATTAGTCACAGTTTGCATAACTGAAGTTGTAGTTTTGAACTCCCATTTCTCTTGGATGGAAAATTTATCATAAGTCTACTGGGAAACAAGGTCACTTCAACACTTCTCCCTCAGATATCAGATAGCAATGGCATAAAAAAAATGAAATATTCAACAGTACATTGAAGGTTACTTCTTTTTTTCTTGGTAGAAGAGACTTAAAGAAGTGTTTTGAATGCTTAGAGAAAACCATTGATTCTGTCTACAATAGGGATATATTGTGCATCATAGTTTTTCTTTAGTGGAAATATACCTTATAATCCGTGGCTGGGATTCTAGGCATCACATTCAATGCAAATCATCTGTGCGTGTAAAAAGGCTTTTGCCACTGTACCTCTAGCTAAAGCACAAGTGACGTATTCACGGACAAATTTCCATGACCAAAATTTCCTGCATGTAGAGGAACACAAGCAAAAAAAGTGACAGATTATGTCTGGCTTGTTGGAAAGAGCAACTCTCAGTAAAAATGCTTTTCAACTGTATTTTATATCCTAATAGGCCTTACTTGAGTATTTATGACATAGATTAACCTCCATCTAAGAGAAGGTTACTCTCCAGCTACTTGTACTTACTCTTACATTTCTCTTGTATTTTTATTTTGATGCATTCATTTATTTTTACTAATGTCTGGAAGTACATTGTGACATTTTTTCTCGGTATTAAGTGGTTTGCCTTATCTATACAGAGCACAATGAACCTTGTTGAAGAGGTTTTTAGAGTTAAGACAAGTTTTGTCCTTGACAGCACAAGTAGAATTCGCATCAGCTAAAGGCACCAGCAGATTCTTTAACTGTACAAGGCACAAAAATGATGGAAAGGGCATATGATTTTCAAGAAATGCATATAATTCTGTTGTCACAATTGTCTGTCCTTCCTTATACTTTATTTCCACTTTGTGTTTTGTCACCAGAACCTGTCTGATCATGTATTGAACTGGACTGTGAGGTATTTTTGTAAGGAAAGGAAACTCATTTATTGCATCCTTTTAAATGTGAAATTATTCTCATTGATCAAATTTTTGTTTGCAAAAGTAGTCTATTCAGATTAGTCTATTAATTCTTAAACAAAAATACCATTTATTACGTTCAAATTATAGATATGTTTATAGTATTTATTGGGCTACATTTTAAAAGTCATCTGTCCTGAAACCTTAGGTTTCACAATTAGCTTTTCCTAGAGAAAATACTGTTTTAATGCAATTGTTGATATAAAGATTTAAGACAAAGTCTTTTATATTATAAAACATCACAAAATTATTTTTCACTGAAAAATTGATGCAAAAGTAATATTTAAAATGCCAGGGGTTTTGAAGCTTTCATGACATTTTAACCAATCTCTCTCATCTGGATTTTACAAACAATAAGCAATTTACAGTAAACAAGTTTATTTGAGTGGGGTATAAATTTACAAAATAATGAAAACAGATTTGAAAATAAAGCTTTCTGTCATCAAGTCTGATATAAAAAAACATTTAAAGAATTCAGCAGTTTGAAGAGACCTGCAGATGGCATAAAAACACAGAGAAGGATTAAAGATACTGCTCTAGAAGCTAAGAAGTTGTTTACCTATAGTGCCTGGAGGTATAAGTGAAGCTAAGAAGGAGAGCAAGTCATTCAAGGTGTTTCTGCCTTCTGGCACAACCTGAAAATCACTACATAGCTACAGAGCAGAAAGGTAGTTCTGTGTGTATGGGAGTGAATCAGGTTGATGATGATGCAATCTGAATTCCTTGCTCTCTGGTTGACTTTCGGTGTGACCTTGATGAGGTGTCTTATATATTAATAGCCCTTTGTGGGTCTCACATCTGTAATTCATGCACGCGATGTTGAAGAAATCTCTTTAGGTGTCAATCCATGGTAAAGCAAAAGTATGAAACCTGGGAAAGAAAGAATGCTCAAAGGGGGTTGTTCAATAGGCAAGGAAATCTGTGAAAATTTCTGTGCATATTAGAGTAAACATAATCACTAAGCACAAATATTTAAGATTTTCTTCCCTGCTTTGGTAATAATTTAGATGTAAAGAACAGCAACAGAAGTAGAGCTCCTTTCCTGTGAGCTACAGTGGAGAAGCCTCAAACCCTGACTCTTCTGATGTCTGTCTGGTCCTGTATGCTCAGAAAGCCACTAGGCATTTGCATTTCTAACACCATAGTTGTAATTCACTTTGAAGTCTGTTCAAACACATACTTTATTCCCAAATCATCTGCTGAGTCCACAAAAAGGAGCCAGAAAGCACTGAATTTTAGGTTATTCATATGTCAGGGTTCCTTACAATAACAGTGCTAAGCCTGAAGCATTGGTAACCTTATTTCAGGGGAATATTCACTAATGGGTTTGTCAACACACAACATTAGAAAATTAAAGTTTCTGACCTAATTTATAGTGGGAAAGCAGTCAGAAAACAGTCATGGAGGCTAAAAATTATCTGATTCTGTGAAAGATTTCAGTACTGTCCATGAAGCATTTTTTGCTGAAATCTTGCTTTACCACAAATTTCCCAACAAGGTCTATCTTCTCAAACCCCGAGCATTTTTATTTAACAGTGTTTAAATTAATTTCAAAATTATAGCAAATACAGCACATAAATACAATAAAATAAATTCTGCCTCTGATAGAACATAGTACTCAGTTTTACACAATCCTTTTGTTTTTCTCTCTTTTCACCTTTGGCAGCAGCAGGAAGGTAAAAATAAGCTGAGTAAGACTGGCAATGCTAGTGCACACGTTTCAGGCTTTTTGAAGGTGTACAGATGGTGATCGGGATCATAAGAATCTATACAAAACAGATTAAGCATCTCAGTTCATTGACAGTAACTCTACAATCACAAATGGATCTTTGGATCTCTTCTAGAAAAGTATGATTCATAAGGTAAGATTGACGCAGGCTGTAAATCTTTATCAGTGACTATTCTATTTGCCTTCCTTTAGATCTGTGAGTCACAAAAGCCTAGAAGATTTGAGACGAAAGAAGTTAGCTCAGCAAGTCAGTACATTCCTTCTGCTCCAATGCAGAATCAACTGTATCTCAAAAGAGCTTGTGAGATATTTATCTAACATCTCTATAATAACCCCTAAAGAAAGAGATCTCCAGCCCCCTAGCCACTCTGATACAGGGCTTGTCTATCCTTACCATTAAAAATCTATTATTAATGTCAGGTCTGAATCTCTTTTGTTGCAGCTTAAGCCCATCACGACCTTTCCCAGGGGATGTGAAGAACAGTTTATTCCCTTCCTTTTTCAGTAGCTTTTTGTTGTTGAGAGCTCTTACTTGGTCCAGCCCTTCATCTCCTTTCCTCTAGCCTAAGCATAAAGCCATTATAAGCTTCCGTAATATTGTATGCTACACAGCTATTACTACTGTGAACATTTAAAAGAGAGAGAATCCTCAATTACTAGTTTATAAAAGAACAGCAATCCAAGTTGGTCTTGGCAGGTTTCAAGTGTAAAATAAGCTGCTACAATCACTAATTATTTGAGAATGTCAGCCTACAATACTACAGCTACAAAATGATACAGAAGAACTCATCTTTGAAGCCATGTCTAGGTGCACAGCTGCAAACATCTGTGCATCTACTTTGCTTGTGCTCAGAGGTGGCTGGAAGCTGTTCAAGCATACTGCTATGGCTCGTGATCTGGGGCTCTGACTCAGCACAGCACATCGCCCTTATTGCACAGCTTCAGGTGACAACCAGCTTGCACCAGTGTGTCTCAGAGCAGGAACAAAATTGCTGCGTGCATGACCATCTGCACCTGTGCCTAAAGATATATAAAGAGGTTTGGGGGCAGTATCTGCACTTTATAAGCTGCAGTCAGTGGAATAAACCTCAGTCTTCCCTGGGGCCACACGATGCTATTTTAATGCAAATAGCCAGGCATGCACAAGGTCATATAATACAAAGAACCTTACGCATACTCCTAGGTAGTCTATGCACAAACACAGACTTTTAGATAGGTTCTGCTTACACCTAGTATACAATACAGTTGTATGTCCAGTAATGTACCCATAGCGAAGTCAAGGTGGGAGGGAGACAGATGAGTCATTATATTGTCAGACACAGCACTATTTTACCTTCAAGGTATGCATTTTCAGGTAGTGTCACAGGAGTGATTCATTAATCTAAATTAATAACAAATTAGGACTTCAATATGATGAAAGAAAAAGCCATCTTAAAAAGAAAACTAACTTTGAAGTCTTGTTCTTTTTGTTGCTATGGTAGTGCGCATCACTACAGAAGAAAAAAAAATTGCTTTCAGAAAAAGATTTAGAAATGTCAAATGTATTCTTTATTGCACAATTTGCAATAATTTATGGTTATTAGCCTCTAATGTTCCAGGGACTGTTGTGCCACATTATATGAAGGTAGGAATTCTAATAATTTCTGAGTTATACAGTATCCTGAAATCGAAAATTTTTAGAAGACCAGTGAAGCATCTGTAACTACGGTACAGGTAAAAAGCATGTCCAAATTTGGATATATTCATGGGTCCCATCAACTCTTACATAGTCAGAAATGTTCATTCTATCTGTAAATGTGATGCTGTTTCACGTGGAGAAGCATCTTTGGAAAACAAGCTTTAATTTTCCTGTTTCTTAGTCTTTTGACACCAGATGGCAGTGTGATATATGACCATTATATTTACCCCAATTAATTCTGATTTAAGCAGGAGAAAATCTTCATTAACCAGTTTGGTTACTATAGCTATGTGATTAGAAGGCTTACTAACCCGCTTGCTCACTTTCGGTCTTCTAAGCAAGCAGCTGTCACAACACTAGAAACTCCCTCTGTCTTCTTGTTGTCAATATTGAAAGCACAGTTCAGCGTTAGGATCAGTTCTGTTCAGTTCTTTTAGCCTCGCTAGCTTTTATCTAAAAAAACCTGCTCACTGATCAAGAAGGGATGGCAGATTTGGGAACTGTGGATCTAGTTCACTGACTGTGGAACCACAATCCACAGCTGTAAATGTGTGAGTACCATGAAGTCATCAATCATCCTCACTCACTGCCCTCCAGGGTATATGCTATTTTGCTCGTGGTTTCAAAGCACTGTAGCAGGGTCTGACTGGATCACCAAGTGAAGGAAACAGCACAGGCCTCTAACTCTGAATAAAGGTAATACTGATATTTTCTTTGCCACTCTCTGAATTTTATGTCCCTAGTAGTTGCTCAAAACAATGGAGGCCTCTTCAGCATGTCTTGCAGATTCTTCTCTGCTCCCTTTCCAACCATTCTTCGTTAAGCTGTAACCAAGTATTACATAAGAGCAGTTATCATGCAGGACAGCAGGAGCAACAAGAAGAATTTCTGAATGTTACAGCAACATTTAAATTACATTTTTTTATGGCTCCAGTGAATTGTATCAGGAACCTCTGCTTGTTAATGGAAGACTGTGCCTATATATCATGCATAAGAGCAAAGTTTCTTCAATAAGTCCATGTAATAATCCTAGGAGATTAGAATCATATTGGCATGTTTAACTCAAAGTCTGTTGAAATACAACCCAGATGAATCACAGAATTGTTTAATCATGGAATCATTCCGGTTGGAAAAGACCCTTAAGATCATTGAATCCAACTGTTATCCTAACACTACCACGCCCACCACTAAACCATGTTCCTAAGCGCTGTGTCTATACATCCTTTGAGTACCTCCAGGGATGATGGCTCAACCACTTCCCTGGGCGTCCTTTTCCAATGGTTGAAATGGGACTTTCAAACAATGCAGCAAGTCTATGAACGGCTTTAAGGACAGCAACAGTGTTTTCAATAAGAAATGATGTGTTTAGCTACAAAAGAAGCCTTTGTGAGGCATCAGAAAATTTACATTGCAAGAAGAACTGAAAAGAGGGTAAACAGCTATCTATTTTGTAGGCTGCATTTTTCTAAGTTCTGATGGTGCCATGAGAAGGGCTTAAGGGATTCTACTGCCTAAATAGTACTCTGCAAAGATAAAATATGTAGTTTACATTCTTGTTTATGGCCAAGCTTTGAATATGCTTCTAAGAATAAGAAGCTCTCTGGGGTACAAAAAAATTATAGAGGACTTATTAAAAATAATAATATAATATAATAATAAACAATTTATTTTTATTTTAAACATAAAAAATTTTGCATAATTAATCTCTTAATAATTTCAGACTATGGTAGAAGACATATAGAAATTTTCTTTACAAAACGGATGCCCATAGATAAGAAGAATTATGACCCATTCCTCTGTACATACTAAACTGTCAAGCACTATTGACTAACCATGTAAAAGATGGTACATGTAACCAGATACAGCTTTTACTCTAATGTCTTTGAGAAGCATGTAGGGCAAACTCTTGAATATAAAAATAGCACAGCTCCACCAAAATCAGTTTATACCAGTTCATGCTCACCAACGTTGCAGGTATAGTCTCAGAAATTACTTTTTTCACTTTTGCAGCCAAGTCTGGCACAATATGTCCATCAGTAGCAAAGGAAGATGGCAAGAAAGGTAAAAAGTGTTGGGAATTGGCTAAAGGAGAGAGGCCACGACTCCATGGAACAGTTGTACGAGCAGAGCCTAGAGAGCTTAGCATGACTAGGCCGCAGGCGCCCGTCAAGGACATTGTGTCCTTGACGGATCTGGAGATCCCCAGCAGCGTGTAAACAGGATTTCAGAAGAGAAAGCCAGCTGCAGCTGTAACCGCAAAATAACCGCAAGTAGGAGGACTATGTGAATGTAACCTTTAGAGCTATGGCCAATTACTGCTTGACTAGTAGGCATAATTAAAA
>Ga0065711_1036358_pt1 | contig 21087 bp, 12 predicted proteins | sample Hoacrofraction12_FD_59098 | JGI IMG/M metagenome (GOLD analysis project Ga0065711, IMG submission 59098) | Hoatzin crop microbial communities from Cojedes, Venezuela - Epithelial fraction 12 v2 (version 2) | ecosystem: Host-associated > Birds > Digestive system > Esophagus > Crop | place...
CCTCCCAGTTTGGTGTCGTCAGCAAACTTGCTGAGGGTACATAGTGGCCAGTAATGTGTTATGATGCGTACGGAGTAACACCACAGCGTTGGAGAGAGCTGGGCAGTGACAGACACGGCAGCCCTCTGTGGGGAGCTCCCTGCCTGTCCCCCAGCTCGTGGGCAGAGTGATGTGGCAGCTCATGTGGAGTCAAAAGAAGGGCCTGTAAGAGAAAACTACAAAGTCTTCACAAGGCGATAACCATTTTTTTTCTGTTTTCATTCTCAGTGTTACTTTGGTTCCTGTTTTGTACCATATGGCTTCCTTAAACCGCTGGGTTATATGTGCAAGTGCATGCACACCCCCACCCCATACACATTTTCGTGAAGGTCCCCACCACCTGAAAAACATTAGATTAATCACTGGGAATATAGGTTTTTTGGCACTTGTAAACTAATTCTGTTAGCCAGCTACCTTTCTTCTAAAAAATGTTAGCACAAAATGAGGAGAATGCTTATCAAGGCCTTAGCTCCTGTAGTCGCTCAGCACCAGTGAATAGTTGGAGTGACTTCAAATGGGGGATGTCTTTAGGTGTGAGAAGTCAAGCAAATGTTGGTTGTCGCTCTCAGCAGCAGTGCCATGATATGTAGGTGACTTGAGCAGTGATCTCCCCAGCATGTTGTTATCCACAGTTTTCAAAGATGCTGTCTCAAAACTTAATCTCAGCTAAAATTAATCTCTGGATCATTAAAGTCCTTTGAGGTCAGTCAGCGAGTACTTTCTGACGGGATCTGAGGATACCCTGTACAGCACAGAGACTGAATTTTAGTGGGAACTCGTATTTTCATGGGCAGGAAAAACCAACAACCTTCTGCTTGCCGAATAATTTTGTATTTGCTCAGAGCTTAGGGTGCCATTTAATACACACATTACCACTTGAATATAAAGCCCTCTTCTGCCTTTCTGTGCCAAACAAGGTTTTATGTGATTTGGACAGATGTTTTCGAATTTGCAGTCAAACTAATTAAACTCTATTTGGGGGGTTTCTTTTTGAAAGTTCAGTCACACTCCACGTAAAATAGGGAGTGAAGGCAACCAAATGCAACTTGGCACAAATTTCCTCTGAAAGCTAACCAGTTTCATAACACAAATTAAACTAGTTACACTAATTTAATCCTATTTTCAGCAATAAAGAGCAGGAGGATGGTAAGGGAGAGCGCAGGCCCTGTGGGAGGGCTCAGCCATGCCTTTGGCAGGACACAGTTGCTCCATGCCTGACTTCAACCCAAGCAGGTCTGGGGTCCCACACCATTTTACTTCTAACGGTGCCCACAGCTTCACTGAAGGCGATACCTGTTTCTTGAGTAGACTGAAGAGTTTCACTTGCTAAAGGGTCTATAAGGGCCTGTGTATTCAGTGGGGAGGAAAGTAGGATTTATTGTAAACGTCATCCTGCCTTCTTGCCTCCTGTGAAATTCTCCCACAGAGATCAGGTTTATTATTATATTTTTCCTTCCCTTCTTTTCATAGTCCCTTCCAAGGAAACAAAGTAGTGTTGAGGGTCTGTGTTCAGTTTAGAACACGAAGAAACAGCTATTGTTCAGTATGTTAAAAATAAATCATATTTTGCTCAAGGTCTAACAACTGTGTCTGATTATCATGTGGTATTTACTAAATCTAAGACAGTCATAACAAGGATTGTCATAATAAACATTTAAAAATGCACACATGCATAAACCTGCTCCTAATGGAGAATATTCAACATGGCAGATGCCTATTCCTATTTTTTTAAAAATTCAAAATGGTCCCTACAGTTGCTTACTTAGAAAAGTGTGATAACATCTAAATAAATGGCTTCATCTTAAAAACTAGTAATCATCTATAAGCTGTCTTTGGCTTCAGTGGTAATTATGTGATCTTCTCTTGCAGTGCCTGGGGAGATCTCTGTTTATCCATATGTAAATCCATTTCCAAAGACAAAGCAACTGCCTCTGCTCCAATCCTTTTGCAAATACATTTGTGCGTGTGCTCAGTCTGAATGGTCACCCAGCTCTCTGTATGAAAATGGCACCCTTGAACTTCCCCTGTTTCTTACTTCCAAACAGTGTATATTTGCATGTGTGTCTGTATCTACGTATATATGAAAATAGTTGTCTGTGTGCAGGTATTTAGCGTGTGCATATGGGAAAACACACGTCCTGGGACTGGAAGCAGTCATCATGAGAAGGAGAAATTAGGCCATGCAGACATAATTATGTTGCCTTTAGTCTTCTCCCCATGCCCAGTCTGCTGTGACCCTATCTGTGTGGACCCGAGTAGGCATCTCCATCTCTCTGCAAATCTGGGCATGATTAGACTGGCATCTCCACAACCCCTAACTCCCAGGCACGGGGCTCTGCAGACTCCACGCAAACACGAAGCTCACAATTTACAATGGTATTCAGATGCCTGGTGCTAGTAATTGATTTCCAGGGGAGCTAGTCTCTGGCACATCTTTGAGGATCTGGCCCAGAAGCTGTTTGCTGGAAAATGCCTGAAAGCTACTTGCAGTCAGACGGCAGGGAGCCGTGACAAGGATCAACGAGCTGGGCATCGCTGGCCGGGTGACCACAGTCCCTGGGGATGCAGCTCTCTTGCGTGGTGGCATGTACTTGTTTGCACGAATCGGTGTCTGACCTCGGGGTGGGGAGGAAGGACCAACGTGGGGAAATGTTTGCAGAAAAGCATGCGACTTTAATTATGGGATTAGAATTAATTATAGGTAGGATTTAGCAAATACCTGCCTTTGAATACATTTTCCTGTTCTCTGCCACACAGTACGCGCTTGAATCCTCTGCCTAATGCTCTCTTCTGGGCAGTTTGCCTGCAGTCTCGGTGGCAGGCGGCTTTGATGGAGACAGTTAAGCGGCTGCCACTAGCTGCCCGTTCGGCGACCGGCTGCGCGAGGCACGTAAACCCGGGCCCGATAATGCGGAACACACAAAGCGATCAAAGCGTAGAGCTGCCTCCCTGCTTATCGGCACGTAATCGCCCTCCTGGCGCGCAGCCCGGGACCGGCAGCCGATGCGTCCGAGCACAGGCTGTCTGTTCAACGTGGGAACTGGAGCGAGGGCTCCTGCGCTGAAGCGGTGGTGCTGCCGGGTGCTGCAGAAGGAGCTCCCCGTGGGTCATAGGCATTGACACCATCCAAGCAATTTGTCTCGTCCGACGTAATGGGTTTGCTGTGCGCAGCCCACTGGCGGCAAGGCCGGTTTTCATGGAAGTGCTTTTATCGTCAACCAGCCATCTCCTGGGGGCATTGTTAGTTTGGGGATTGTTTTGGCAAAAACGCTTCACATCTACTGCCAGTCCCCTACCCCAAAGTCAATGCAAAGACAAACAACCGGAGATGCGCGTCAGACTGAAATGCTTGATCCAGCAGGCTGAACCTCACGGTGTTGGTAATGAACTATGGCCACTACTGGTTGCAAAACAGTGTGGGCAGGGAACCACAGGCTTTCTTTGGAAACCTGCGTTCTCAGCTGTCACTCGTCACTCTTGGCCTTCCTGTGCCCTGACACAGGTTGTGCTGGCTGCATGCAGTAGAAGCCTCCCAAATTTTCATGGTACAGTTGCTTGCATGTTATTACGGTACAATGGTTTGCAAAGTGTATCGCAGCATTTTATTATTTTAATCCAAAGCAGTGCCTCTAGCAGTGCTGCTATGAATTATACTCACTGGTAAAAGTGTAAAAAGTTTCCATTTTGCTACCTCTTGGTTCAGCCAGCTACAGCTTTGTGAACAAGCCACATGCTAGCAATTGGCACTAAATGACAAGTGAATAATCTGCACAGTTTAGTGTTATGCTTGTTAATCAGTGAAATGCTCCATCTTACCAGATGTAGAGGAGTAGACAAAAGAGAGGGAAGAAGACTGTCTCTTTCTGTGGCAATTAATAAAATTGAATGTATCCTGAATCTTCACCCAAATACTCACAAGTGGCAGAGAGTCTTATTCTGAAGTATATCTACTAGTTTTACTTCTCAGAGAACTCTTAGTTCCTCATTTGATTAATCAAAGTATTGTACTAAAAGCAGAAAAAAATAAAATCTATTCTTTGTGAAGGTGCGTTGAGCCCTAAAGAGACACAAAATATCAACTCAGGCTATATATATTTTATTCTAATACAGCCTGGTTTAGGATTTTCTTTCATGTGTCCGGGAAGACTGCTTAGAGGGGGAACATTGTGTGAATTAGTAGATCTCAATACCTTTAGGAAAGCTTAGATGTATATGCAAAAATCCTATTCATTAAGGCACAAATAGGTGCTAGGGTATGTATTTTTCGTAAACACTTCTCAAGAAGTGGCAATAGAAAGGAGAGATCCTGCTTATAAAAGTGCTCCTGGTAATGACCATGACAGATTGTTACCGATGTCACAGGGAAGCTAATCTGCCCTTTTATTAGATTAAACATTACGTAAAGCGGTACAGGCGTCTGCAGATGTAGTATTTGTGTAGGCTTGACTTTTCAGGCTAGCTAAGCTACACTTGGTGCCATACCTGAGGAGACAAGGGAAAAGTGGCCAGACACTGCTCTTGTCCTTCTCTTGATCCTGAAGCTGTACCAAGTGCCGTTTCAGTCGCTGGTGCCGCTTGAGGTCTGACTTATCTTGCATGGCCTATGGGCCATCCGCAGGCACCCTGCTGTGGTGTGTGACGTCCTGCCACTCCACGGCCACCGTATCTTCATTTTGGGGGTCAAAAGGCTGCGCTGTGTCCTGGGTGGATAGAGCCCAGGTGCCGCTTTGGGAAAGGCAGGTGTCTGTCTCCGTTACCACCGAGCTCCGGCTGGTGCTCTGCAGTAGGGCATTTGGGGAGGCGAGGGCTCCTGGCACCTCTCGGGTGCCTGAGGCAAGCAGGAGGGCTGGCTCTTTGGAAAGGGGTAAGTTTTAGCCTCTTTATTATCAGGGATGAAGCAGGGATTTCTCTGAAGTTTAGAACTGTATTTCCCCTCCTCTTCCCTCCTCTTTTTAGCACTGCACGCGTACTGATTAAATTTAAGTAATTTACAGTGATCTAGATGGAAGCCATTAACCCTAACAAGGTATCAAGATTGTGAGATCTCATTAAGAAAGAGAGTCTAATTCTGGGTGCACTGGTTCTTTGATTGAAGTCTTTTGGTTATAGAGAAACTTCATTTCGTGTGCCCCTTTGTAGTGATCATACCCTAGCCTTTGCAACCCAGACAGTGTTTACTTTAAAACTTTTAGTTCTGGGAGTTCTTGAACTATAAAGCAAGAAATCTGTGCATGAATCTGAAGTACTTGGCCTGATCTTAATTTGAAACAGTTTATTGTTCTCTGTGACTCCTTTTGCAGTCCTGTTGCCTTACACGTTGCCTTCTTGCCATAAAATTTGCTTGATTGCCTCTCTCTGAAACTGGCACAGTATAGCATTTCTGTTCCTTTTCTCACTTTGATGGCATACAAAATGTCTTTTCTTACCTCTTGCCCTCACGCTGCTTCATGATTTTTTTTTTTTTGATAAAAGCAAACGGCTCTGGAGGCTCTATTTTGGAGATGAATTGTTACCACTTACAATATTTCCGTTCACTGTGCTTTGATAAGCCTGTCGAGAGAAAGAGCAGCTTCTCTCTCCCTTATTTTTCTTTGCTGTGTTCTAACTTTGCAGCTCCTCGGAACCCTGAGGTCCCAGTCCAATGGAGATATGAAAACAATAACAAATGTCTGTAAAATATTTTTCTTGAAAAAATCTCCTGTCTCTTGGACAATTTTTACTGGAAGTTTATTTGCTGTTAAAAAGATTCCTTCCCTTTGCATACTTTTCCTACCTGTGCTCAAACAGGGAAAGAAGTGATCCTGCCTTAGAAGGTTAAACATACTAGACTATTCCACCTAGACAGAAATCAGGAGAATGTTTTAAAATTATTTAGCAACAGTTACTGTCCTATTTTATTATAAAATCTTGCAGATATTGTCGTATTTGTTAGGATGTGCTGATCTCAGTCACAACCTGACACTGTTCCATTCACAAAAATCAAGCAGATGTTATCTCATGATTAAATTTCCTAAATGGGTAAATTTTACATTTTATGCTACTTTTCTTGGTAAAGACTAAGATGACAATAACCACAACTAAGCACTCATTCGGTTAAAATGGTTTCAAAACTGGGCTTTTAATTTTTATAAAAGACCCTTTGTTCTCTGGGTCATATCTGCGGGCAGACATGAAGTTGGAAGTTGCTAGATGGTTGACAGTGGATCTACTAATGTACATCTCTTCAAATTCTGGAACTTGGGTACAATCACCAGAAAAAGCTCTAGTGTACTCTTGTAGTCTGCCACCATGGCTGAACTGCACGCATACATCCCTGGGTCATGCCAGACAGATCTGCCCATAAAGACCTTCTGCCTTTTCCTGTTGTGCGGCACGTAAGAAATGCTTCTTACTCAAGTATACTTCAACTCATAACCACTTGACTAGTCAGTGGGCAGAGAGACAAAGATTGAAATCATTGTTACTTGTTAACACGTGTAACATGTACAGGCCTACGCAGATGCCACCATCTTCTCACTCTACAAGGGCAGAAATAAGAGCAGCATGACACCACCAAAAAAACTTTCAACCTGAGTTGTGAAATACTCCGCGTAGGTTTGATTCAGTGAATACTTACAGTAAATGTCGACCATGTCTCTCAAAAGCACAGTAAAGAGTATTACTGAAACAGGTGCACACACAGAAGACCTTACTGCCATGCACACACGCACTTATCCTGGATCCATGAAAATGAATAGTCATTTCAAGTCCAAAGATGCCATGAGGCAGAATTAATTTCCGATGTGCAATCCAATGCACCGTGGTTTAAAGGACTTGAAATTACTGTATCTGTCACCTTGGAATAACCCAACCAAGGGCAAAGGAAAGCAAAGCCAAGTACTGAAGAGCAAATCCTGTCGCTCACTCACTTAAGTCGCTCAATTCTACTCCAAGAGAAACAATATGAAATGTTCAGTGCAGCCTCTTGGGCCCATGATCACTGGTAACTGTGAGACTAGCAAATATACAGGCTGTAAAGCTGGTCAGTGCTCAGCTCCTCTGTGTAACTGTCATAAACTGTCTGCAGCAGGAGCTGGCACTCCATCAGTACTGCAGCCAGGATGAAGGGCTGTGCCAGTGGTGACAGGCTGACAGACCTGTTGGTACCCAGCAGCTAAGCCGGATCGAAGGGGGACACCAGCCTCCTCTCAGCTGCCTGCAGCACTGCGAGGCAGAGGTGGGGCTGGAACCACACGAGCAAATAGGATTGGAGGGGGAAATTAAAGCACTTCGGTCCATAATCGAAATCCAAGTCCCTGATCAGGGACTGATTAGCTGTTGCCTGTGCTGGCAGGCCGCTGAGGTCGAGTTCTCGAGGACTGCTTGGCCCCAGTGCACAAACCTTCCTTGGTGCAGGGCGTGGACCTGAGGCTCCCTTTGCCTTTTGACGCCTCCCAAGCTTTCAGACAAAATCTCTTGTGGCTTTCCTCCTCCACAGGCTTCCCTGGGTCTGCTGTGACCTGTGCCAGCTCCCACCGACCTCCTGGGAGATGATGCCTGTAGCCTGCTGGCTGGGGCCTGCCTAGGAGGTAGGAAATGCGCACTTCAATGCCCTTTGCTAAAGGAAGGAGTTAGACCCCTCTTCTACAGCCTGAGTAAGCCTGTGCTTGAGTTGCTGATGGCTGCTCAGGGTTTGGAAGAAAAATTTGGCACCTGCCTTCAAAAGAGGATTGTGGACTATGAGCTGAAAGTGGAGGGACTCGTGCCTGTATGCTTCATTTGCCAGAAGGCACTTAAACCCAGGAGAGAGCTAGGATTTAGGATGAACTGCAATCTTCAGCTTTTCCTATTTAGCTGGCTTAGGCAGCTCCCCAAACAGTGGCTTTTGTGAATCCCCCTCCGAGGCACTTAACTCCCTTTATGCACATGCATAGAGTCCAGGCATCTAATTCAGGCATGTGGACTCCATTATGGGGCCAGATGCAAACATCCCGTCATGGATTAGGATCTAAAAGGTTCTATATCCTGCATTGTCAATCAGCTAAGGCCTCCATTTTCCCTGCCCAGTCCTCTTTTTTTTGTTTCAAAATCTGGAGGTTTTCAAAGTAGATAGGTGTTTTTAAAAACTTTTCTTGTATCTGTGCAAAGGAGTAGTTAAAGCATGTGCTAGCTTTTCCCAGGGTGACGCAGTTAAGGCAACAATGACTAACTTCACAAAATCTGGCGTTAGAAAAATCAATGCACTTAAATGAGATCATATTCTTCCCCACAAACTTTGTCCACCAGATTCTTACTGCTGAACATCGGAACCCAAAGTTCATGGCTACCTATAGGCCATGACTTCACCAAATCAAAAACAAATCCACTAGGCAGATACTTCTCTAGCAAGGAAAAAGGAGTCTTATTTCTCCAAACAGCAGAATGGCTATCAGCAACACTTACAGTGATTTTCTTTTGTTTGTTTGTTTGTTTTGTTTGACTGTGAGATGGGACACCTGCATTAATTCTAAGCTAATTTGTGTTAGATCAAGCAACCTGCTCAGATTTTCAGATGTTAGCAGAAAGAATGTATTCTTAATAGAAATACTTGTAATGTGCTTTGTGGAAGGCTTCTTTAACCACACTAAGGAAAGAGATAATCTGGGTACATAATTATAGCCCACAGGCTCAGAGTTTGAGAGGGGTTTTTTTAGGTCTGAGCTGTATTTCGTGAAAATTGTTACAAAGTTTTCAATAAATTAAATAAGAATGCTCATTAGATCCTGCAGGAACGAGCTCCTTAAGGACTGTGCTTGTAAGCTGAGCTAGTAAAGTCATCCAGGGACTAATGTTTCCAAAAGATGTGTTTGCAGCTTTGACAAGTGCCAGCACTGGATGCAGGGTGCAATTTAGGCTGTGTCTAGAGCAGGAGCACTTTACTGCTGAAGGAGTATTTACAATCAGTAAGAATTCAAATAAATAAATCAAAACCTCCCAAGTCAGTTTTGCTGGTATTAGTGCATCTGTATGAGTAGCTTGTGATGGCATAACTGTTCCACGCTGCTGGCTGACGGGACCCCAGATAACAGCAGCTTCATGGCAGGCGAAGGAAGAAGCACTCGGAGGAAAGCTGGGTTATGAGTGGAGGGGAACTGTGAAGGAATTAACTGAGATACCAGAGATTTAGCAGCTGTCTGCTAGGAATTGAGGGGCAATCCAATTTCTTCCATCTGCACTGATTTAAGCTTAAATAATAAATCAGCAGTGACTGTACTGGACAAAAATCTAAGAGTTTTTATAATCTGTGGGATTGTGTGGCATCCATGTTCGCTCTTTTGTTAGATACTATTTTCATTACAGTAACGTTTCAGAGAGGGGAAGTAAGGCAAACTTATGGAGAGCTTTCATCTCTTCTTTTAAGATATAGTGGGCAAAATGTACAAACTACTGCTACATGACAATGCCATTGCTTTTAAATGGATGGATTAGTTTCAAATAGTATCTATAGAAAAAAAGTTGTCACCCTCTTCTTTTTCTTCTTTTCAATCTAAAAGGCAGCACTGTTAATCAAAATCACTTAAGAAATGAAAAAAAAAACCCAACTCAGTATCTTTCATTTTTTGGCAGTATTTTTTCTTTTGCCTCTTTAGGCTCTAGACAGGATTATCTTCTAATGTGCGTACAAATCTCATAAATCACCTTTTAGAACTGCTGTTAAATTCTGCCTCTCCTCTTCCTGACTTCCTTATTTTATCTGTCTGCTTTTTACGATTAATAGCTATATCTTGTTTTATCCTTTCTTGTACTTATATTTGTTCTTCAAATGATGCAGAGTCTCTTAACTGTGGTCAGTTGAAAATTACTTACTTTTTTGATATTGTAATAATGATTACGTGCCATTACGTCTTAGGTTTGGAATGAAGTCCTCATCTTGATTAAATGTGACATCTAAAATGAACTTGTCTTCAAAGGACTAAGTCATGACAAATCACCCAGAGGAAGGGGAGAGATTCGTATTTCCCTCCACTTGCAGTCATCTGTATATTGCGACCATACAACACTGGTGTGGCGTTTGTAAAGTAGTGATAACTGTTATGGAAGAGAAGACAAACCTACATTCATTTGGAAATGCAAAATTACTAACACAATATTATTGAAGAATTTTCCTGGCTAGTTTTCCCTTGGCTGCCTTAGGCTAAAAATGACTGCTGAGCTTTAATATGTTATGAATCCTCCTGATGATGGTCTACTAATTCTCCTTGGGAGGATCTGTAACAGAGATAAAATGGAGAAATCTGCACAGACATGACTGAAAACTATAAGTAGTAGTGACTGTAATTGAGAAACGTGCCCCATCAGTTCTGTGCATCAATCACACTGGTACATATCTATTTCTTAAAGTAAAAAAAAATGGTTATTTCCTAGAGTTTGGTAATTGAGGCCTCCACAATTGTAAAGAAAAAACCTACATGATCTGGAACAGATTTTTCTCAAGTGACTCAATTAATTACTTCCTTGTGACAATTAGCAACATTAGAAGCTTGTGAAATTCAACAGTCTGGGAACTAGTCACTTGTGCAGACAAGCAATTTGACATATATAGATAACCCCATTAATTTTTAATACAAACTATAACCTGTATAAAGTTTGCTAGTTGTTAAATATTTTCAGATGGATCTCAACCTACATACACCCAGTTATCCATGCAGTAGACTATGTGTCTTGTTCTTCTTAATCAAGCAAAACTACAATGAGAATTTTGTTCAATTAAGGATTGAAGAATTTGGCTGAGTTTTACTCAGTTCTTGGCAGTAGGAAAAACTGGTCTTTCCAACAGTAAATGCCAATGCAAAATATTTTGGCAAGGACCAAATGTCAATTTAGATCTATGAAATTCCCATTTCCAGGGAGTAAAATAAGAGTCACTCTGGTTTGTATTAGCTTAAAAATACGCAAACTCTGGCCTACTATTGTGTAGCTAAGTAAACAGGTATCCACTACTGGCCCAGATTCTGTCCTCAGCTACAGTAGTGTTTCGACTGCAGTGCAGGTAATTCCTGTTTATAAACAGAGTAAACAATGTCACTGAGTCCTAACTTTTCCATGTGCTCTGTTTACTGCTATCAGTATTATTCTGCTGTAGAAATGATCACAGTGATTAAATGTATCTGGTTTGAAGTGAACAGCAGTGATTGTTATTGAGTCCATTTTACTGCATCTTATCTTGCTAACGATGACATTTAATGGGATGTTGCAGATGAACAGCTTTACTTGCGTAGCCCCTCTGAGCTAAAAGGAAAATTTCCAAACATGATAGAGTTGGAAGATAAGTGGGAGTGTTGCTTTCCTTTAATTTTTTTGAAGGAAGTGTTTTTCTTATCATTCTTTCAATCTATTTAAAACTATCCCAAATTCTTCGTGGAAATTGGGCTGGAGATGTCATGAGAACAGACATTATTTTATATATCAGATATACTTTTTTTTTTTTAAACTGGTGACAAAGAACCCATTTAATTAAATGAAAGCAGACTTTGGATGTCTCTGTTGGTGTACAGTCCTACAGGCAGTAACAGAATGAGGGAAGAACCTGTAAAGTAAACCTATCTATTAAATTAAAAATACATACTTGTGTTCAGACTTGACTATTGTTTTACAAGGAGCTCCCAAGAAAACATGCATGTGGATCCCATTTCCTGCAGAAGTTTGCTTTAAACCCTCATGAAATTGACATATCGTGCTTCAAAAATGTCTTAGTTTAGCTAGAAGTAGGGCTGTAAATGTTCTGCTTTTATCCTTCACCATGGCTTAGCTGATGCTATCAGCCAACCCTCTTCATACCTGCGGATAAGACGGCTTCTCTCTAGCCTGCTAGGGAGCTCTGTAGGCCAAGTGTCAGTACTGCAATCAGGTCTATAAATCTTCTAGATTATTTGTGTGCTGGAGTTTCTCTTGCCATTGTGACGAAGAAATAATTGAGCTGCAGAACTCCACCAGTACATATGAAGCTCATTGAATTTTATTCTCTAACAAAAGCATTATTTTGTAAATGGAAAAAGAAAGTATAAATGTAAGCAGATACATATGTTTTTGATATTTGAACTCATTTAATTACATCATTAGTTTCGCCAAATAAGATGACATGGACAAGTTAGATGTTAGACTTTTTTATAATTTAACCAAAGTGATCACATATATTGTGTGCTGGCTACACACACTATTATGTTTGATCTTCATCTAATCACAGAAAATTGGTGCAAAAAAGCGCATGGGAGGACCCAGGGATTTCAAATGTGTTAAACTCGTTACAAAGACACTTCAAACTTACTCATTGTTCAGTCTTGTTCACTCTTGGTGATGATACCTCACTGACTAAAGGCAATAATCCTAAACTGAATTGTTTTGTAAAGAAATGCAGTGGTGCCATCTTTTTTCCGTGTAATTATAATACAGATGATTCTCAAGAAAAACACAGTATGAAGGTTACCACATTTTAAAATGCACATCTATGGCCTTGTTCAGCTGTGTGCTGCCAAAGCACGCACATTAGAAATGAGCTGAGGTGGCAGTGTCCAGATCCAGAAAAGACAACATTTTTTGCTGCAGATATAACACAGACTCCTACAGTGGCTATCTCTGAATGTGGGGCTGACTCTCTGAATCAGAATGGTGAAATAGGCACATGCTGGATGTTTACTGTTCTCATAAGATATTCTTTCTTTCTTACAGTGCTGGAGAGGAGGGGGGTTAGAAAATGGTAACTGTGAAATACTTTTCCTGCCTCTTATGAGGAAACACTGCCCCTAGAGAACTAAGGAAATATCTGTCTTATGGTTTTTCCCAATGAATTCATAAGGATGGACTTAGACATACTAGTATCTCTGAAAAAGACTGAAGGCAGATTATAAACTTTCTGGTATTGCTGAGTTAAATAATGGATTGGCCCCTGGCTCTGAGAAAAACTCCTGTGTTGGACTTGAATCCTACCTGCTTCCTCACATCACAGGAGCACAGTAGTGAGTGTCAGAATTCTGGTTGCCAGTCCTGATCTGGCACGTCTGGGCACCGTCACTCAAGCAGCAGGCTCAAGTTTTAAAGGAACTCGAGGTTTTTAAGCATGTGTGTAAGGCTGTTCAAAAATACCTCTGTGACCTTGGGCAAGTTACTTAGAGCAACATTTATTTTCATTCCTGTTCTAAATGCAGGTCTGATCTATCAGCCCCTACTCCCTCTCTGTACGTGTATATATTGCTTGCTGTCACTCCCCAGCTCCTACTTTTTGGCATGTTCTAACACCTGCTCACAAGTTTCTTCCAGCTTGAGCATTACAGTTTGTACTGGAGCAGGAAAGGAGCAATGAAGAGAAGCAAACCAACAGGCAGTGGAGCTTCTTGTAGTGTCTTAAGGTCTCTCACATCTCATTAAACTACCTGGTTTAGTTAAATCTTCAATACCTCTGCAAAACACCACAGATGCTTCTGGGACTGCTGTATAGGTATTGCCGTGCTTTGCCAATCTCCTTCAGTTCCTTATTTGCGAAATGGGTCTGAAACTCCTTACTTAGCTCGGAGTGATGCTGTAAGTAGTACATTGAGCATTTTCATGAGGGCTATACTAAGTCATCAGTCTTCTCTTATCCTGCTTGTGCTCATGAATGTGTAACACTAATTTACAGAGAGAAGCAGCTTTTGATGGCAGTAAGCTCTTTCATGTACTACGTTGTTTCTCACAGTTTCCAGTGCCTGCAGTTGACTCTTTACAGGACTCTGTGAACCTCTAACTTTAAATAAAGCCACACAGAGACCGCAAGTCAGTCTTGATGAGCAGACACGTTTAGTCAGGTTCTTTTCAGGGCTATGAGATCCAGAGGAATAGTTTCCTGAAAATACGTTTGTCAAGAAGATGAGCACTCAAGATAAACAATATAGTGGAGGCCAAAAAAGAAATTAAAACAGGACATCCCCTGCACATTGTTTGCTTAAGCAAAAATGGATTTGTCTCTGGGGACCCTAGGACTGGAGCTGCTTTTTTTCCATGGTAGGGGCCATATTTTGCCTGCTCTTTTTTTATGGCCTTGCTTTTGTATATATCATGGTGTCTAAAGCAATTATTCACATCAGTTATTCTACTTCATCCATGTAAATTAGAACTGTAGTTGCAGTTACCATGAAACCACAGGTGCTATCCCCAGTTTTTCTTAAATGCTCACTGTATTACTTAAATTCTACATGCTATTGCTTCTTCTGAATTCATTGCTTGGTCTAAGTAAATAGAATTCATTAACTCTATTTTAACCCCCACACAAGCATCCTCCCTATGCCTTTAATTACAATAGCTTTCAAGAACATTTTCCTTTGCAGTTTGTGATGCTGTTAAGAGATGGAATAGTACTTTACAATTAAAGAGACATTTCTTTGTCTTGACATTATTGTTTATCCTGGATTAGATCACTATTTTGTGTGTTTTGGAGTTGCTTGAAATCAGCTTGCTTCTGTAAGGTATCTGTTCACTCCAGTTTTAAAACTGCCAGAGCAACCTGTTTCAGAGTCTTTTCCAGAAATGCTTCAGCCCTAGAAAAATGTGTGCAAAACAAAACCAACCTAAAAACCATAAGAAGAAATGGGTCTTACAGGAAGGAAACTTTACAACAACCCTACACATCGTGAGAGAGGAATAAAGTTTTGGGCCCCGATACTCATCTCCGAGTAGTGTAATTTAGAAGAATCTTCCTTTGTGTCGATGGCATTGTCCCTGTGTAAAATTGGGATAACATGGCTAAGCAGAAACAACAACTGCTTCTTGTTTTAGCTAGTCCATCTCCTGAGAAATAGCGGAGTAGCCTTCCTTGCTGCCAACTTTTCAATGCGGCATTCAGTGAGACTATGAAACTCCTGGGGAGAAGGAGGTGAAGAGAGTAAAGAATCACTGACCAAAAATCACACTAGCCTGATGCAGATTAGTCCATTAAAAATAGAAAAGAGCATAATAAGGTCTGGAGTAATTGTTTGTCTTCAGTTTTAATCACAAAAATCCTTGTCATGCAGTAAGCAGCCCAGTTTGCTGAAGGAAGAAAAAACAAAACGGGACATGATTTGGGTAAAATGTAGGGGGAGGCCATGTCTTTTGCATGTGCTGGCCTCCTGCCACAGGCTGTTTCCAGTGCTCCAGCTGTCTGGGGAAGGGATGCTGCAGTCCTTGTGTCTTCATCCATTCTGTTGCTGGTTCCTCCACCTCCACCCTCTCCTAGGGTGGCAGAGCAAGCCAGCCTGGGGTCTGCTGTCCCGGTGCTGCTCTGGTCCCTGTGGATTAGCCCTTTGCTGCTGGGGGGGGGCTGGCGAAAGGACTCCTACCGCCATCAGTGACCTCCCCCTTCAGGCTCAGCTGCTCAGGCTGTGCCCTGCTTTTGGAGCTCACTTGTTATGACTTAGAGACTAGGTAGTGCTAATGAGTGAAAGAACAGCTGAAACGGGTGATAGAAATGAGGCTCTGAAAGCAGTGGAAAGGCTGGCAATTCCACAGTTATATAAAGGAAATACTGTTATTCCTAAGGAAAAGGTACTACTTCTACGGCTATAATCTAAGATATTTTTCTCTTTAGCACCAAAGCCACACACTGGTATTCATCTAAGCTTAATGCAAACACTGCGTTGGGCAGTTCAGTGGTAGTCAGCTCTTATGAGCAATGTTAGCCTTGTAAGCTTTGTTTGGAGTTTTATTAGATTCCCTACTGCAGTAGGGAACCCCTACAAAATGGGCTTGATATTTAAAACCTATCTTGTATAATTTAAATAATTTAAAATAATCTAAAACCTATCTTGTATAATTTTTCCAATTCCAGATACAGTGACCGTAACTAATTTTTGGTAATAATCAAAAGATAATTAGATGTTTATGTATCCTTATTTGTAACCAGGATAAAAAAAATGGATTGTTAGCAGATATATTTATAAAATCAATCACACTGAATGTCAAATGTTGTAGCAGTGCATCTGAAGATCAGATGTTTCTTATCGATGTATATGTATTTAAATACTGACAGGTACTACAGCCAATTCAAATCTCTTTTGGAGTGATTTCTGATCTGTACAGAAACTACTGGGTACGGACGGGAAGGCCCTGGGCACGGACACGTCTGGCTGCTGGAGCTGCCCCGTAGGTGGCGTGAGCCGTCCGCTCAAGCACAGGCACAGCCCTAACACCCTGTTTGCATTTTTTAAGAAAAAGCAAAGAAACAAAGCCACATTCACATAACTGTCCTTTATATAGGTGCTACTGCCCGTGGTGGCTGGGGCACTGCTGTGTTGCAACGCCTTCGAGTCACAACTGTCATGTCGTGATAAACTATAAAGATACTTCTTTCTGGTCAAGGTAAAATCCTATCTTAAGACACAGTGTTCGCCTGTGTCTTTGAATGAGGAGGGTCCTGTCTTCCCCCAGTTACTTCGCTCGCATACAGACACCATTACAAACAGTGTATTCCTAGTATTGGCCAGGGCAAATATGGTATAAACTGAGCATTAACAAATACCTTTCCTTTTAGTCCTTTCTGGCTTCCTGTCTGTCAGTCTGTGTTTAGTTTTTCAAACACTATTTCTTGTTTGTCAAAAGGCAAGGGACTTTGTTTTCTAGCTATTGTAGAAGTGCATCATGTTGGAATGTGCTTTGCTCTGAGGTCATCAAAACCTGCAGATTTTTCTGGTGAGCACCAGCCCTTCGATCTTAATCTTTCTATATTTAGGGAAGAAAGGGAATGAATTTTGAGTGTGTCTGCAATTCCTATGCAGTTATACCTCACATTTAAGGATCATATTCATTCCTGGCTAGGTTTAATTGCACGTGAAATGGTGTTTGTATTCCACACCTGATCATAACAAGAGGAGGAGGCATGTACATTCAGGTGTCTATTCTGCTCCATTCAGCACTACTAAACCACAGAACAAGATCATCCACAGCTAGGTAAAAAGTGAGGGGGGAGAGGAGATTAAAAGAAGGAAGTCAAAGGAGGATTGTCTGGCAAGACCTTCTATCTTCAGCTCTTCACAACCACTGAATACCTTTGCAGGTAACTACTATACTTTTAAGCCAGGTAGAATGGACATCAGGTTTCAGGTACAGTAAAGAAAATTTAATGAAAGGACCCAACAACAAAATATGTTTTATATTTCAAGGCACAAAAATATCTGTCTCCAGAAGGGTATGGAGGACTATGTTACACAGCAGCTGGAACAGGTGTTCTGCCTGAGCTTGAAGGACAAGGAGTGCAAAGTATCCAAGCATCTAAGATTGGAAATAGATCCCTCATGACATTGTCAGGTATGCCAGTGGGAGTTACAGGGAAAGCCCCATCAGGCACCTCTCAGCACTTATGGGCACAGCATGGGCTTGAGTGTTTGGCACTCACAGCATGCACAACAAACTCCTAATGTATGATCATGCTGAGATACACCAGGGGTTGCAAAGCTAGGAATACAAAGGAAAAGCTCATTTGGAAGATTAAAAGAATACCCTTTGCAAAAAAAATTGCCAATGCCTGGCTCACCTACTGTCCTATTTCTACTATTTAATCCCATTCACACACCTAAAATATCTCTGAATATTCCAAGGCCAGGAGAGACACACCCAAAGACAAGATTAAGATGGAAGGTTTTTTTCTCGTTTATTGCTTCAGCAGTACAGGCCTGAGTATTGGAAGCAGTGATTTCACAAAAATCAGTGGTTGCACTCACTTCTTAGGTACATAGGCAATAAAACTCTTCTTTGGATTTCTGAGGTTACGTACCTCCACGAAAACAGTCTCCACTTGGTTTAAATTTAGTTGAGTCCAGGAAACAAAAATGACATTGTCAGTGTTTCACAGGCCAGAGCTAGACCTTTCCCAAAGGAGATGTTATAATAATACCAGAGGAGGGAATGAACTCACTGCAGGCAAAAATTATAATAAAAATAATAATAAAAACTCAGACTCCTCCAAGTCACCTTTGGTTCAACTACAGACTGTAGGAGATTTCTCATTTAATATTTTAATGTGACTGTACATTGATTGGGAGAAGAGGAACATAACCTGTTAAGAGTTAACATTTTAGGATTCTTCCTCATCATGCTAAATCCGATACTGCATTTTCAGCAAGAAAATTGCAGGCCACTGGGCTTAACTGAAGCTGGGTAAGCCTTTTAGCTTATCAAATGTCACATGAAAAAATACCAGGCAAGTTGGGGCTGAGTAAGTGTTAAAGCTTTGCTAGGATAGTGTGTCCTCAAATAGTTGTAGAATGCCAAACACAGAGCTTCCCGTGTTCCTTCAGGCTGAGCAGGGATGCCAAGTATACAGAATTGGAAGCTGTCTATCAGGGTTTTTTTATTTGCTTGATACTGTGCAGACAGCAGAGACAAAATACCAAAAATGCCTGAAATCCTTATGACCTTTCACTGCAAACTGTGAACTCTGTCTGCTAAACTCAAATTTCTATTTACACTGTCAGCACAGGCTCCTGCTGTTGCCTTTTCTTTGTCTTTCCAGTTCGTCATGTATCAAGGAACAGCTTCACAAACACTGCACAGGAGGGGGCACCTCAGCACATTCCAGACCTTTTGCAGGTTCAAAATACTAAGTCTCCGTGTTGTGGATTGCTTAAAAACAGCTGTAATGCAAGCAAAGTAGCATGAAATAATGCTGTTTGCACACAAAGCAAGTATTCTACAGAAAGCTCTAGCTTTGCCATCAGCTGGCATGGCTCACATTCCCACGTTGTGCGCCGACGCCATGCTGCTGCATAGCTGACCCCATTTACACCATCTCCTATTTACACCAGGAATACACAGGCAACTACAGAGTAAATGGTCCAAAAATGCATTCAGTAAACTACTGCGTCAGCTTCTCAACTAAAATATCCCTGATTTCAGCATTGTGCTCCAACATTCATCCACCCCTTGCAAATCATGAGCTAGACTGTTGCAGTGAACAAGTATAGCGTAAATTTCAGATGTATAAAGTAGAAAATGTGAGGGCGAGTAGAGTGAGTAGAAAAGTGAGGGTGACTGAGCACTGGCACAGGTTGTCCACGGAGGTTGTGGAGTCTCCATCCTTCGAGATAATTCAAAAGCCATTTGGACATGGTCCTGGGCAACTGGTCTAGGTGCCCCTGCTTGGACAAGATAAACTCCAGAGGTGCTTTCCAACCTCAACCGTTCTATGATTCTGTGAAATTGTTCCTGTGCAAGACTACTATGAACTGTAATATTTGACAGTATTTGCATAACTTTTGCAGTTGAAAAAGGATATCCTTAACCTGTTATTTAAATAAACCAAACAACTATATTGAACTCATCTGACACTAAATAGAAAGTTGAATTATATAACAAATATTTTAGCTGAACTATCATTATTAGCTGGGCAATTCTTCTGACTGTATTTCAAATTTCATTTCATTCTGTGGTAGCGTTCCCTTAGCTTTACAAAACAAAGGTATTAATAGAGTTCTGTGTCTTAAAAGGTGACATTTCCAGAGAGACACAGAAAATACACTGGTGTTTCCATAAGAAACTCAGTGAGTTCACAAGGAATCACTACATTGATAAGTTCTGTCAATGAGGCTTTTGAAAGAAGACTGTTCACTTAGTGCTACTTTTCATTGAATGTGGAAGCTATGGAAAATGTGTGGAAAACATTTGCAAAGTGATGACTGCAGCTATATGTTCTATATGTTGCTGTTCATGAGCTATCTGTTAACAAACCATATGCTTCATCACATAAACAGGAGGATTTATGCTTAATGCAAAACCCATAAAAAGCCTTACTGTTTTGTACAACTGTTTCCCCAATCAGACAGGCACACTGCTTTATTCTTCCATGAATTTCCTGCTACCCGTATAAAAATCTGCTGCCTGCTGGCTTGAAGTCTTTTTTCAGTCTGAGCAACCTTGAGTTAGCTGCTTCTCCTCACTTTGCAAAGGGGCAGTCACCAATCAAAGTACTACCAGTGAACTTGCTGCCAAAGTCCAGAACTAAATGTGTACATCTGTACACATGTGAGGTTGTCTGGGGAGCAGGGGACTAGAGAAAGAGAGAATTTAATGAGCAGCAGGTCCTTCAGGTCTCTGCTGTGCACAGCCTGGGATCGCAAGCCTGTTGTCATGGTTACTAACAGCAAGCAGGCGGTATCCGTGGAATATCCCCAATTCTAATGATTTGTGGAGGCAAGTTCATCTTGTTCTTTTTCTGTGTTCTTCTGCACAGAGCTTTATGTGTCAATTATCTCTACTAAAGCTCTAAACAAGCCCTTCTTCTTCAAAACACAGACAAAAGCAACCATTGGGTTTATTCACAATAATGCTTGGATTAGTTAAAGAAACCACATTGACCAACAGGAAAAGAGAAGTAAATTTCTAAGCTATTGAGTAACTCTGCTATGTTTGGAAAGGATTTTTCTTTTGTAATTCCCCTTTAATTTCCTCCCATCCAGAGCTGCTGAGAGGAATCTGAAGCTTGGTTTTCATGAGTGACTAAAGGAGTCCAGCAACTGACTCCTGTTTAAAATCAGTGGTCCTGGAAATGTAAGGTAACATTTCCATAAACACATGAGTAATTTGAGGTTTAGGTTGCACTAAAAGTCATCCAGTGCTTCCAGCTCCCAAAGTCAGACAGGGAGGGAAAAGGCAGACTGGTAGACTAATTCTTATTATCAGATAAGCAGGGATTGAATGGAAGAACATAAAGCATGAGAAACTGAGGACAGAGAAGACAACTATGTTCAAGAAGTTTATACACTGAGAGGCATAAAAGGCAGTTCAACAGGAAAAATGATAGACAGAAAGAATATCGGACTACATAAACCAAAACATTACTTTCAGTCACTTAGGTTTTCTTTTGATTTTGAGCTATGACCTCAGTAAACCCACATGAAATTGTATAACCTTATCACCTGACCCAGTGCGTCTGAATTCAGCACAATACATTTTTTTCATTCTGCTTGCTGATCAGATTAGAAGGTGTCTGAAGTTAAACTGTGCATTCTGGTAACCGTTCTGAGTAGTTTCGCTTTCTTCATTTCAGTTGTCATTTTTCAATTTAAAAATATTAAAATACCACATTTGGGT
>Ga0065711_1036359_pt1 | contig 21087 bp, 8 predicted proteins | sample Hoacrofraction12_FD_59098 | JGI IMG/M metagenome (GOLD analysis project Ga0065711, IMG submission 59098) | Hoatzin crop microbial communities from Cojedes, Venezuela - Epithelial fraction 12 v2 (version 2) | ecosystem: Host-associated > Birds > Digestive system > Esophagus > Crop | place...
GAACCCCAAACAAACTAAAGCCCACAACCCTCCCACTGCAATACTGTCCAATAGTGTGGAGTGCTGGGCTGGAAGTAAAATGCCAGTGTATAGTGCTAATTCCTTATGTCCTTAGGTCTTGCAACACACGTAACATGAACAGGCATTATAATGGCAACAATGCAAGGTTTCAGATTAAGACTTGCCAGCCAGAGTGTAGAAAAATGCTGCCAGTGTATCAGATAACAGTGGTAGTTTATACAAAAAAAAGTGAATGTTGCCTGAACAAAACTCAGCCTAAGTATTGTAATGTTCTTGAGGGGTAGTCTGTTTAGATTTTTTTGACAGACTCAAATTACAACACTTCTCCTGTGACTTTCCTTGTATATGCTCCTAGTTTACCTTATAGATGCCATACCTCTAATTTCTTTTGTTGAAATTTACTCTGAGCTTGTTTTGGCTGAAGTAAGCTTAAAAAGGTGAGACTGTGACATTTTCACTTGACAAAAGTGCAAAGCTCCTGCAGTTCTCTGAATGCAGAACATCTGTGTTGTCTGCTGCTTTCAGCACTCTTTCTGTCCTGTTTACCCATTAGTACCAGAAACTCGAGGTGGCTTTTTCTGCTGCTGTTTATGTATCGGAATCTATTTGTCAAATTATCTGAATTACTCGTTTCTGCTTTGGTCAGGCTTTTCTTGTCTTTTTCTTGGTTTCATCTGTTAAGTATCTGTTGTCTTTGGTCAGCTGCACTGCACTATGCACATTTACTTCTAAATGTTAAATTTATGTCACTTGGGGCATTTCTTAAATTGTATTGTAATATTTTTCTCACCTGAGTTTTACTATAGCGTATGCATGCATCTTGATCTTTGGGTAAAGTATAGAATAAATAAGTTTCTTTAATGTCATGGTTACTTTCTTATGAGGTTTCTCAGAAGTATGAAAACACTTTGTCAAAAGGCACATTGTTTGCCCCTTTTTTCTTATGTCCTGCAAAAAAATCTGAATTATTTTCACCGTTCTTTCCATACACCCACTGTAATCCAATTTGTGAACTTGTACTGCAGGAATCATTCATTCTCGTGAATGACACTTCTACGAAATAAATGTGTACTCTTTAGAGGCTTATTAAATTTCAGTCTCAATCAAATGCACTGTTATGCTTCTGATTACAGTAAATGCTCTTGCTTTAAACATGGTGTGTTTCAGCCTTAACTTTATTGTTCCTTATGCTCCTTGATTATCTGTAAAGATAGCACATAATAATGCTTCCGTGTCATTTTAGAAATTTTAGTTTTTTAAAGAAATGTAAGTTTTGCTAACATTTGAATGGCTGAGATTCTTATTGGATTATTAACATACTTTTGGGGAATGATTTTTAACACATTTTTAGAAGCAGACCTTTTTCGTGTGTTCCAGAAATGAATACTTAAGTAGAGCTTAGGTTATCTAATGCATGGAGTTTGACTATTGTCTGAAGTCACCTCACACCATAGAAATATGGGTGGTGTGATACCACCTTACATTGTGATCTTTCTGGGAAATGTTATAAACAACTTAGATTTATAGCAAATATTTCAGGGCTGGCAAAATTTTGAAGGATATTACTAATGACTTAGCACCAAGATTGTGTAATATGGAATACGTGTACTGATCCTTTACAGTTACTTGGCACTTCTGTGTTTCATCAGTAATCTAGCTCACTAGATGACTTTCTGATTTCTGATCCTGCTGAAGAAATTAGGTGAAAATGCCCAAGAATATTGCAAGGGTTGGATTTAGGATTATATAAATACCCACCTATTGCAGGAAAGAAAAATATTTAGTTTGGAAAATGGTGATTTCTCAACTTAAGTGTCCCTCCAACTCCCAAGCAAAACCTTTCCCATTGACTTGCATTGGGAACAGTTTTGATTTCAGGTTGTGCTTTCCCTGTTTGTGCTTCATTCAACCTTCCAGACGGGAAGTCGTAGTAGCTCAGTCCTTCAGTAGCTGAATTGCACTCAACTTCTTTTTAGCATGGGATACTGCTTTCTAGTTGTTTGAAAAGAGAATTGAACAAGCCTGCGAGGGAACACTCTTAGGCTGTGCTATTTGTAGCCTGCCCTGCAATCTTACACCGATTCAATGTCCTATTACCCCTACAAAAGGAACCATGAGATAGAGCATGCCTTATCCCTTTATGCCTCCGGCTTCAGTCATTGCACTGGATTATGTTGTCAGACAGCAGACTTCTAGTTTGAAGTATTGCAATAAGCTTATCTTAAATGCTTTATAAACCTGCTCAGTGTCCCAAGATGTTGTAGTACAAATGACAAATATGATCTTGTTCTTATGTTGGTTAAGGAAACAGCTGTATCTTACTGTTAGAGTAGTATCCTAACATTTGAATAAAGCTGCCATGTTACTACACTGAACTGAATATGAATCCTGAAGATTGCATTAATTCCTGTTGATGCCTGATTCCAGTAAGTTAACTGTGTTCATTTATTCTGGTACAAAAAATGAAGTAAAAACTCTTCTAAAAACTGTGGGATAAATCTGCCAGAAACTGTTTCAAGTCTTTCTAATATACTGATTTTTTTCAGAAAATAAAGTCCAGCATCAGGAGCTGAAGATATCAGAGCCAAGGAGTCTGGAAAGTCAAGAGCAACAATTCAGTTCTGGTGAAAGCTATAGAAAGCAGTTGGAACAGATTAGACTAAACTGTGTTAACGCCAGAAAAAAATGGCCAAGTCAAGAAGTGACACAGAAAAGCTGCTATAGAGAGGTAAAGTAACAGGAATATGTAGTGGTTTTCTAGCTGCAGCAGCTTTCAGATGTTGAAAAAGTGATTTCTGTCATCCTAATTGTGACTCCTTGTGTGGAATAATATCTTGCTTTGCCCTCTGTAGGGAAAACAATCAAGCCTTGAACAATCTGGTTATCCCGTTTCAAAAGGATTGTCACCACCAGATGCTGTTTCTAAGAAGAGTGATCTGTCACGTGTTTGTGGAACACCAAGCACCACATGTAATGATTATATGGACTGGTAAGCCACTTCTTTGAGCTGCACACTCATGAATCGCAGTTGATCTCTGGAAAGACTTCAGTGGTTTTTAGCGAGGTTTCTTAACCTTTTTTGTTCAGATAGCAAACAACATTTCCGAGCGCTTCCAACACTTGAAATCTAGTGCCTGTCTTTCAGATTCAGATTGCGTTTAGGGAACTCTGTCTTCCCTGTCAGCTTTTTGGCATTTGGAAGTACCCCATCAAATTAATAAATGCTTATTACAGCATTTCCCTGTTTCTCTGATCCCTTGATCTTGACACTTTCCTTCAGATGCCTTGGTTTTTGTGGCTGACAGGCTTTTTAGGCTGATTACTGTGTGTATCAGTCTGGTTCCCATGATGCAACCCATGATGCAAGTGTCTGTTAAAAAAAACAACCAAACAAAAAACAAACCAAGGAATCTAGAGGTTTGCAGAATTGGGTGCTCAAGTTAGGAAATGCTAGCATTTGTTTATCCATGCAATCTTAAATTAGGCATAAATCCCTGTTTGGTATATGTTGGCATATGTTGATAAATCTTTAACGATGTGGCTACTTACTATTTTCATAAGTCTCTAGGATGAGTCATACAGGTCAAGGCTATATGATGAGTAAGCACTGTTCCTTTCCTTGTTATTAGGACCTCTCTCTCTGTAGCTGTAGAATTTAGAATATAGGTAGTAAATGAAACACATCATCTCATGATGGAATTTGCTTAGTGGTCCTTGAATGGATTCTAGTTTTGCTTCTTCCAAACTTTGATAATGTGGAAATTTTTTAAAAGTAAACTCTCATTATATACAGTATGTGCAGCACATAGTAAATATGTAGAATTGTTGAGTGCTTTTGCATTCAGTGAGAACCATGCTTTTGGCTGTTTTTCAAACTGTCATCATTTTACTCTCTACAAAGAAGTCCTATGTATGTAACTTCTTTTCCAGTTCTGATCTTAGCATCAGTTTCGGTAAGTACTGTGGAAAAAAGTGTATTTGGTAAATATATGGTAGACACATCAAGGGAACAAATCAAAAAGCATAAAGGATTTCTTGCAGTCTTCTGTTTTCTGAAATACATGATCTACTTTCTGCTCGCATGCAGCATCACTAAAACTCTCTCTCAAAAAAAAAGCACCTCTCGTGATTACCTGGAAGATGTTTGTGTCAATATGCTCACTTGAAAAAAAAAAAAAAAATTCTCTCCATCTAAAGAGGATTTTGAGTAAAGAACAGTAAGCTAAAAAAACCTAACTGTGGCTCAGACTATCTTGCTGTCTTACGGTCAGCTCTTCTAGTTATACAGTGCTTTCATTTTCCAGTTTTTGGGGAGTGCCAGCTACTGTCTGAAGATAAGGATTTAATTATTGTTTTAAGAAATATTTCCAAAGTATGTTACAGTTTAAATATACTTATAAAGGACTTCTAAGTCAAGAAGTTGAAGGGGTCTTAATGCTAATTATTGAATGTAGCAGAGGCTCAGGCTTTCGCTAGTCAACAGGATTTAACTTTCCAGAAGCACTGAAGATTTCAACTTTGTCAGAATAATCTTAAAATAATACAACTAAATGCAGATACCGTTCATAATTTCCTTTAGTTTCAGAACGCCAGTTGTAAAGGACAACTTTCTACCAGGATGTCAGATTTCTACTCCCTACAGCCAGATCCCACATTTCCTACCACATACTCCAGCAGCACCCTTTCAAAACCAAATTGGCTTGCAGGTAACAATTTTTGGCTGTCTTCTGTCTTTTTTCAGTATGTGCTTTCATTGGAGACTACTTCGGGTTAAATATATGTGTGTATGTATGCATTTTTTTAATGTAAATTTGCTGTTCATCTTTCTGGATGAGTAATGGAAAGTAGTGTGTATTGCTTAGTCTCAGAATAGCTGTTTCTTCAATTGTGTGTCTGAATTGAGGTAAAAAAATTCAGCTCTCAAAAAATCAGTTCAGTTGTGTCAAAATCCTGAAACCTTTATGTCTGAGATCTAAGCCTTTTCAGATCCTACTTCATAAGAGGCAAGAACTAGAGTCATTATTTCTATTTTACAATGCTTCCATAGTGGTACCACACACTACAGTGGAGTACATCGAAAAAGAAGCAGTATGTGTTAGAAACCATAAGATTATGATGGAGATAAAAGAATCAAGAGTTACATTCCTTCTCCATTTTATTAGATTTCACAAATTTTGATGCATTTGTAGTGGCCTGAAATAATGTAAAAATGGATTGCCTTAGATGGGTTGCACGTTCAGGCAGGAATACTCCCAAATGTAGACAGAACTGGAGGATAGGCTTAAGCTTCCTACCAGAGGATTAATATTTAAAATTTGTGGCTGGTCTTCAGCTTGGTGTAGCAGGTATAGGCAATACAGGCTGTTTCGGCTTCGCAGCACCAGAGTCTGCCAGCTGGTAGTTAAGTTCAAATAGTACCTGATTTGAGTACAGCTCAAAGTTACAATTGCATGCTGTGACTGAAAGTCTCTTAGTCTAGTTTCCAACATAATCTGTAGACAGGAAGGTGTCTCTAATGATCTGAGAAGCCTTATGAAGAACCCCTTTTTCTTCATTTCCAATGTGAAGAGCACTGGTATCTTTAAGAGTTCAATGATGTTACATGCCAAGTGATGGTCATTATACAACTACTTCTGCTTATAGGTATCTTTAGCTTTCAAGACAAACATACTTAAAGTTTAGCTTTACTACAATTTATCTTGTTCAGAAAGACCAAGACAACTTAAAGCATATTAACTTAATAAAAAGTAGAGCTCTACCAAGTTCCACTGCATGTATACCAAATAGTTATTTTCTTTAACTTTTTCTGTATGCACACAGGTTCCAGCTTCTGTACCTTCACATGAATGCCTTACCATCAAAGGAAGAGTTTATACGATATTAAAGCAAATAGGTAGTGGAGGCTCAAGTAAGGTAAGATGCTCTTTTATCCTTTTAGACAGTCACTCATTTACACAGTAGTAGTTGTATTGTAAACATACATGTTGAAGTCATCTAATAACTGTCTCGTACTAACATGTACAAAGTGTTAAGTTACTGCAGAAGAAACATAGCACACGGGTTAGATTTGGAACAATGCAGTTTCATCTGAGTCTTCAGATAGCCAGCAATAATAACTGAATTAATGTCTTATTATGAAAATGATGCTTCAGTTAGTACAGGATGTTAAGCACACTACTTCTTGCTTTAGTGGAGAAATAAAGTAAAAACGATAGATAAGGGGAGGGGGAGTGTTGAAGTAGAGAATAAACTGTAAACAAATTCTGAATAGATATGTTCAGAACACTGAACAGAAGTTACAGGAATAGGAGAAAGTGATTGCTCAACTCTCGTGAGCATCTAAAAATCTCGCTTAAATCGGTAAACAATGGTGCGAGCCTACTTGGTTTCTGCATGAGGGCCTGAAGGTAGTGCGTGTATGCTCTTGAAGAGAACAATTTCTGTGGTGGAATAAGTATTAAAATTCCTAATAAAATCAGTTCTAAGAGATGTGCTGCAGTATTACTGTAGATCTTAATTTGAGAGGCTATTGTTTAGGGCAGTGTGATTAGATTATTGGGAAATGTGTGGCTTGTAAGGTTGATTGACAGTTCCTGAAGTGGACAGGCCATCCCTTATTACTGAAGTCTTTGGTAGCTTGTGTGAGGGGCAGTAAGTGTGACTGAAGTGGTGAGTGAGCTGCTTTTTATAAGGAAAATTTGGGTCATAGGGGCTTAGGAAACAGTTTTGGTAAAATCTCTTGTTCTGAAGATAACGAATTGTAACAAAACCAACATAAGCAGTTTTGTGTGAGTTAGATTTCTCTTCTGTCTGCTTTCTTCTGTCTCCCGCACCTCTGCTTCACCCATGTGCTACTGTCTGTGAAGACTGTATAACTAGTCACAGGGACAGCTTAAGAACTTGTGTAAGGGAAATTCGATAAGTGCACGCATAGGTTAATCCTCAGTAACAGCCTATGCAGTACTTCGTCTGCAGCACATGGAAGATGAAGTGGTTACTTCTGGTTAATCTGAGGCATGCAGTGAAATATGAATTGGATACTTAAGCTAAGTTATAGCATAACTATTTAAAACTCTTTTTTAACTTGCCAAAAATTGCCCAGAAAGCTTAGTTAGAACTAGTTTTAGAACTGAGTATCTCTAATCTTACCCTTAAGTTCAGTTCATTAAATCCTCTGGTGTTCTGTTTTAAATGCATGGATTTTCCTGAACAGTCTCGAAGTGCCTGAGATGGTACTTAAGATTGGCCTTGTTTTATAGCTTTTCAGTTTTTTTAATTAAAAATATTTAATAGTTGTTATTTCATCAGTAACTTAATTGGATGAAATATGCTCAAGCTGTCATGTTGCAATTATCATGATCACTTAAAACATGCTTACTCCTCCACAAATCTGAGGAGTGCAGAGGTGCCATCTTACAAAAAGTGACAAGTATTATCAACAGCATGTATACTTCATTGGTTTTCAGGTACCTTATAATCCAGTAAATAGTCACAGAAAACAGGAATAGAATTTTGTGTGTCTAGATTTCAAAACTTTAAACACATTTAATCATATTTATTTAGACATGGCTTATATTTATGACCCTTTGTGCCTACTTTTTATTTTGGTTTCATGTTTGCATATGCAGGAACTGACAGACCGAAGTGGTACTGAGCAGTCAAGCTGTGTGTTTGCTCATGATAAACAGTCCGGCTGTGTCATCAGAGATGGGAAACTGGTTTTAAATGTTGCATATCTTACATGATTCTGCTAATCCAGAGAGTAATAAAATTAAAAGAATAACAGAATGGAATAAGAATATAATATTTGAGGTGGAAGGGACCCACAGCTATCATCTAGTCCAACAGCCTGACCATTTCAGGGCTCACCAAAAGTTAAAGCACGTTATTAAGGGTACTGTCCAAATGCCTCTTAAACACTGACAGGCTTAGGGCATCAACCACCTCCCTAGGAAGCCTGTTCCCGTGCTTGACCACCCTCTCGGTAAAGAAATGCTTCCTAATGTCCAGTCTAAACCAGCTCTGTCACCAGCTTTGTTGCCCTCCTCTGCATGCATTCAAGGACCTTCACATCCTTCTTAAATTGTGGGGCCCAGAACTGCACACAGTACTCAAGGTGAGGCTGCACCAAGGCTGAACACAGCGGGATGATGCCCTCTCTTGACTGGCTGGTTGTGCAGTGTTTGATGCACCCCAGGATGCAGAGATTTGCCCTCCCAGCTGCCAGGGCACACTGCTGGCTCTTGTTGAACCTGCTGTCGACCAGCACCCCCAGATCCCTTTCTGCAGGGCGGCTCTCCAGCCACTCCTCTCCCAGTTTGTACTTGTGCCTGGCATTACTCCATCCCAGGTGCAGAATCCAGTATTTGGACTTACTAAGTTTCATCCCATTGACTGCCCAATGCTCTAATCTATTTCGATCCCACTGCAAGGCCTTTTGTTCCTCAAGAGAATCAACAGCACCTCACAGTTTGGTATAATCAGCAAACTTGCTTATGGTGCATTCAACTCCTTCATCCAGATCGTTGATCAATATGTTGAACAGAACTGGCCCTAGAACTGAACCATGAGGAACGCTGCTGGTGACTGGTTGCCAACCAGATGTAGCCCCGTTCACTACAACCCTTTGAGCTTTGCTGTTCAACCTGTCCTTCACCCAGCACACAATGAACCACATATCTCACAGTTGGACAGCTTGTCTAGAAGGATGCTTGAGGGACAGTATCAAAAGCCTTACTAAAATCAAGAAAAACTACATCCACTGCCTTCCCTTCATACACTAGGCGGGTGACCTTATAGAAGGATATCAGATGGGTTAGGCAGGACTTTCCCTTTGTGAACTCCTGTTGATTGTGCCTACTGATTGCTTTGTCCTTTCACTGCCTTTCAGTAGTACTCTGTATGATCTTGTCTGTAATTTTTCCAGGAACGGAGGTTAGACTAACAGGTCTTCAATTTGCTGGGTTTTCCCTCATGCCCTTCCTGTAAATTGGAATAACGTTGGCTAGCTTCCAGTCAGCAGGGAGCTCCAGGAGGAAAAGCTTCCTATGTTAGCAGCATACAATCGTAGAATGAGGTAGGGTGGGAAGGACCTCTTCATATCACTTGGTCCGATGGTCTGCTTAAAGCAAGGCCAAACTAGAGCAGGCTGTTCGTAGTCTCTTGCTGATGAGTTTTGAGTATCACCAAGGATGGAGATTTCACAGCCTCTCTGGACAGCCTTGTTCCCCTCTTCAACTACATAATGATGGAAAAAGTTTCCTGGTATCTAATTGGAATTTTCGTTGTTGTTAGCTTTGTCTCTTGCCTCTCATACTGTGGTGGTTTGAGAGGAGTCATACCTTCCCTTTAAATAGCTGAAGACAGCAAATAAGATTCCCCGTAGACTTCTCACCTTAAGACTGAATGAACTCAGTGCTCTCAGCCTCTGCTCGTGTGCCATGTGGTCTAACCTCCAAATCTTCTTGGTGTGGCAAAAGGGATGTGCAGTGGCAGGTCAAACCCTTATCTTTGTGGGTGGTGTTATTTTTGCATTGTTTGTTAGGAACACTTCAGACTTGATCATATACACCTAGTGAAATATAACATGGTACCAAGATGGTTTCTGATACAGTTGTTTGTTGTAACTGGTGGCTTCTTTCTTAATTCTTCACGTTGATTTGTATGAACTTCTTTTTAAATTTAGCGTTGCTTCTTCCTTTTGAAAGGTACATTTTTTTTTTGTTGTTTTATTCTAGCCATGGTGAGATGAAGAACCACAGTAAATCAGAATTAGGATTGAGTGAAGTTATTAACTGATACTATTTTGCAGGTATTTCAAGTACTGAATGAAAAGAAGCAGCTGTATGCTGTCAAATATGTGAATCTAGAGGAAGCTGATCAACAGACTGTTGAGAGCTATAAGAATGAAATTGCTCATTTGAGTAAACTGCAACAACACAGTGATAAGATCATCCGCCTGTATGGCTAGTGAGTAAACATTAATTTTATTAAACCAGTACCTTCTGATATAAAGAAGTTGCCTTAAATTTTAACATAAGTATATTTATTTATTTTTAGTGAAATTACTGATCATCATATCTACATGGTAATGGAGTGCGGAAATATTGATCTCAACAGCTGGCTCAAAAAGAAAAAAAATATTGATCCTTTGGAACGAAAGAGTTACTGGAAAAATATGCTGGAAGCTGTTCACACAATCCATGAATATGGTATTCTTAAATAATTCTAGGTATTTGTGTAGGTTATATGACACAGACAATATGAACGCAGTTAAATTTTGGAGGTGGTATTGCTCTTAGTTTTGGGGTAAGCCTAATGATCTTCAAAGATGGGGTTTTACTGTGTTGTGGAAAAAAAAATTTCAGTGAAACAGAAGAGAAGGGTAAATCGTGATGCAGAGGTAGACTTACTTTGCTAACTCTCCTTAATCTCCAAATATCACCGTTGTATAATGCTTTCTATTTACTTGCAACAGCTGGGGAATAATCTTTTCTGTATTAGGCTACACTGTATACTCCCAATACTGCTTGTTCTCCATTAGGCTCACTTTTCAGGCAGTTATTCTCTGCAAAGAACCCTTGGAATTAATGACAGCTTCTATGCAGTTCTATATTCTTTACCTGGACACAGTGTTTCAGCTTCTTCACGTGGTTCTTCAGGCCTTCCTTTCATCTTTACCTATGTAACTGAAGTGCATGCATCTGTATTCTATTTGGCTGTGTAACATAAAGGAGAGAGCAGATTTGGATCCCCTTCCTGTTTAAGAAAAAAAGTGAAGAGACCTGTACATGTAGCAGAGAGCATCACCTCTTGACAGCACAAGAATGCTGGAACATTCAATAGTATAGAAAGACAGCAAAATTGACTAAAACACAGGCTACATACTGTGTGATGTGTCCTTGAAACAAACAATTTTGCAAAATATGAAGATGGTTTGGTTGATTATATGGGTAGTAACCAAAATTCGTAATAAATCATGTAAGTAGGCTTTGTGAGAGGTCAGTCATATGTAGTCCTCAGTGAATGGTATCTTTGAGATCAGAAAGCAGAAAACATCAGACCAAGCAATATAATTCTTTATTTAAAATATCTGCTTAGCTAATTATTGAAGATAAAACCACAGGAGTGGACAAGCCATTGAACTGGTCCAGAGCAGCAGTTCAGCATTGCAGTGTGCTCATACAGTTAGAGGGTCTATCCCTAAGTGGGAGAAAACATGCAACTCAAATCTCTTGGAGCTATTTTGGGGTGCTTGCAGATTTGAATAATTAACAGTTCAAACTGTAAACTCATGCAAGTCTTAACTGTTGAAAAAGAAATGGAAACACTTCTATGAAATGTGCAAATAATAACTTGGCTTTGGCCAGGTAAAGCTGATCTGCACCTTCTCTCTGTGCAAGGGTTGTGGGAATTGAGCAATAAAACCCCCGTACTTCAGTAGTAACTTGGATTGACTAAACCTGGATTGACTTTAAACTCTGTTTTACAGGCATTATTCACAGTGATCTGAAACCAGCAAACTTTCTGATAGTTGATGGAATGTTAAAATTAATTGACTTTGGCATTGCAAACCAAATGCAGCCTGATGTGACAAGCATCATTAAAGATTCTCAGGTGAAATACTCCTGGAAAATTGGCGTACACTTTTCTGTCAAGTGCTGTAATACTTGCTGATTATATTGGTTAATGTAGTAACTTCAGAGAATACTGAAATTTTATGCAGAATGGTTTTATATGTGTATAGATATTCGTATGTATCAATTTTTAGATGTTTTTATTGAACAGAATAGCAATGGCCTTCAGCCTTAATAGAAACAAATTTTCAAGATGCTTTTCAGTGCTTTGAGATAAAAATCTAACTGGAGCTGAACTATGGCTTCCCACTTTGGGGACATAGCTGTGATGTCTCACTGGTTTCTGTATTGAATTAATTTAGTATATATCAAGTCAGTTAAACTAAGTGCATGCTTCACTTAAAGGAATATTTTTACATTTCTGGCTAGGTTGGCACAATGAATTATATGCCACCCGAAGCAATAAAAGATATGTCTTCCTATGGAGAAAATGGGAAATCTCGATCTAAGGTAACATAATCTTTTTTCACCTGTTCCCTTCACGTTAAGTAGTAATTCAGGCATGTGTTAAAACTTAGTTTTCTCAAAACCTTCCACTGAAACTAGAACACAAGGAAATCTATTGTGCCACGATGGTGGTGGGCAGAGATTGAAGGTTAAGGTTATTCTTCTCAACTACCTAAAAGCATTTTGCAGATGGTGTTTAAAAAAAATGTAAGTGCTGAATTTAATGAGTACAATTGAAAGCAAAACAGATGCACAGGCTTGGGCTTTGGAGGAGCTGCTAATAATAATAATATAGTGATAGTATCTAAACTTATAATAAACATTAAAAAATTTGAAATCCCTTTTTATGGAGCACTGTTCTGCTACGTTAGCAGTGTGAATGGCATTGAACAGCAATATAGAGTACAGTGAAATGCATGCAGCCTTTCACATATCGGAGGCTGTACTGATGGCTAATGTTACAGAAGTCTTGTGAGCGTGTTAAGGGTCCACCATGCTGTGCATCTCTCACCAGTCCTCCTTCGCACTGAAACCACTCCAGGCTAGAGCTTGCAGAGGATGTTTCTGGGAGGATCTTTCATGGAGTTGAGAGAGAATCATTCCTCAGTTGCTTCTTGGTTGCCTATTGTGCTGCTTATGCCCTTGTGTTTTGTTCTGCCAAAAATTGGTGGAGCTCTTATGGTACTGTTAGCTGCTATGCAGCTACATTTTACCATTCTGCTTAAATAACTCTGGGTTAGGAAATTTGCTTTCTAATACAAACCATTGTTAGTATGTTTGCTTAAACAAGAAGATATGATGATGCTTGTATCATTGTCGTATTTTTGAATTCTTGTAAGTGAAAGGCAGGTTTTGTAAGAAATGAGTGATAACGTAATAAGGTATTTTAAAAGATGGTACGATGAGGTCTCGTGTTTTAGGGGACACATGGATGACTTCTGTGTATCCTATTAATTTTTCTGTGCTGCAGAGTACTGTGTATTGTAGAACTTCTTATAACTTCACTGGGGTAATGGAATGTGTATTATAAGGAAGGTACTGAAGGAAAGCAATTTCACACTGGTAGTCAACTTCAGTTAAGGAGTAAACAGTTTTGTGGAAAGGTATTAAAAATAATTCATATTCATGTGTGCATAACACTCAAAGATTGTGACTTTTTAACAGTTGAATGGAAGTAGTACTATGCAACGAAACACAGTCTTTCTAAACAGAATAGAATGTTTTATAGATGGATTTCTTTTGTTAAGGATGATACTTTTTACCTTTTAAAGTTTCATCTTTACGTTTTTAAAACTTGCATGCGAAGAGCAGACTTGTTCTGGAGCTCAGCTCATCTAAGCAAAAAATCTAAGCATTGTGCTGGGAGTCAGGCTCTCTGTGTGCCTCTTTCCCCACTGTTCTCCTCTCTTCTGCTCCCTCAACCTTAGGTGCTTTTCCTAAAGTGCTTCAGCTTCAACAGGAGAAGTAGAACCTCCTCCTGTAAGGAACAGCCCAGGTGTGGTGGCTGAAATTTGGACCCGAGTCCTTTAAACCCAGAGGAGCTGAACTATGGCTTCCCACTTTGGGGACATAGCTGTGATGTCTCACTGATTTCTGTATTGAATTGATTTAGTATGCTTTTATTTGTGTTTACACATAAATCTGAAATTAGAATCCTGCTGTTCAACTTGTTAAGGACTACCTTTAATTTTAAGTTAGTTGTTCAAGTAAGTTGATTTTCAAAGATAATTAATAAAAATAGCTTCCGTATGGAGTATTACTGAATGAAACCTCAATACTGTCTTAATAGATAATGGTGTGTTGTCTTGGTGGTTATGTGGTAGTTACTAAGATCTGTTATCCAGTGTGAAACAGATATATTGTTAAGTGAAACGACTATACAATCATATGATAAATTGACTGAAGGGACAGTTCCTTAAGTGAGGAGTAATCTTAGTTTTTTTTATTCTTATACTAGATAAGTCCCAAAAGTGATGTGTGGTCATTGGGATGCATTTTGTACTGTATGACATATGGAAGGACTCCATTTCAACATATAACAAATCCAATTAATAAACTGCATGCTATCGTTGATCCTAGTTATGAAATAGAATTTCCAGATACTCCCGAGAAGGATCTTCAAGATGTGCTGAAGGTAATTGGTCCTTAAGATTAACTTTGATTCAAATAATGGCAACTTCTTTATTTAAAGCTGATTTTCTTAAACTGAATGAGTTGTGCTTGAGAAGCTTTTTTCACAAATAAATGCTCACTGCTACTTGCAGTAACAGGCCTTATTCCAAAAGAAGACTTTATGAAGCTAGAGCTGCTTCCTATAGTTTCCATAGTAAAAGTCTATTTTCAGCTCAATAGCAAATAAACAAGTAAATACTTAAAGCATTCTGGCTTAACTCCTTTGGCTGAACAACCCAAAGTAAATACAGTCGCTTTTGTACTCACTATACCTTTCCCTTACTGTGCATATTTGCCTGCTTTTGAAACAGGGCCTATGCTTTAACTTCAGCCTTAATTGTGTTGCTCAGCAGGTAACAAACTGAATTTCAGAAACACTTATCGCCTTAATTTTCAAATCTCTGTGTCATTTTGTGTCATTCAGAATAAAAGGATATTGTAGGTTCTGGTCTGCACCTCTTCTGACATTGTTGCTTGAGTAAAACAGGATACCGAGCTTTACCCTGAAGAGAATTGCTAATAAAGGCAATTAGGTTAATCTGTTAAGAGTGGAGTCTTTTTGAGTATGTAGTTTAGCAGTAAGAAGTTCTGACATGCATCTACAACATCTTTTACAGATCCTCACTTAATTCTTAGGAAAATTCTTAATTTATAGGCAGAGCATTCTTCTGCTTTCCATGGATAACCATGACGCTCTATTTTTAATTTGCAGCGCTGTTTAATAAGAAATCCTAAACAAAGAATATCTGTTTCGGAGTTGCTGATACATCCCTATGTTCAAATTCAAAGTCATTGTCAAACAGGTACTTTTATTTTAAATAACATTTTTATTAAATAATTTTTATAGTTCTGTTTAAGAAAACAAAAGGCTTTAAGTACTTTCCACTTGCTGGTGTAACAACGTATTTCGTTTGGTCCCTGTGTATGTTTCAGAGAAGACCTCAGTATTTTAATTCTTGAACTATTCATTTCAGAACTGACTTTTTGTATACCTCATACAAACTGCACTGGTAATTTTATACAAAGTTGTATACAACTTGAGCATAATTATACATTAACTGCAGGTGTTCCAAATGCAAAAGGAACAACGGAGGAAATGAAACGTATCCTTGGCCAGCTTGTTGGCTTGAATTCTCCCAACTCTATTTCTAGAGCTGCTAGGGTAAGTAAATTTTCTTTTCTATTTTGTATGGTAGTACGTGTTCATGCAAACAAAGGTTAGAATGTTTGGTAGTGAAAGCTGAAAGGAGATTATCCTTTTAACAATATTGTGAGGTGGCTATGTTTGTGGCCACTGGTTTTCCTATCTCATGTAAAGTTTGCTCGCCCAGAGTTATAGAAATACATCTCTCCTTCCATGCTGGTCACAGACAATTAATTGAGTAAACTTGATTTTAAATCTTGGTAATTAGTTTGTTCTCTGCCAGCTTGTGAAGCTCTATACCTTTGCTCATGCTGTTAAGCCAGTGTATGTGTTTTCTTTTAGGCACTACATTGCATTACAACTGGTACAGCTATGCTGTCTTAAATGTGTATGTTTATCTTCTGATTTGAGAGAGCAAATGTAGTATGGAGCTTGGAATATTTCAATATGTGATGACTTATTTCAAGTGGTAATGTTTGTTATAAAGATATAGTTTGAATCCATGTGATGCAACTGTGTTCACCTGAATACCTGTGTTTTTATTAACTTTCAGACTTTATATGAACAGTGCAACAGTGGTAAAAGTCTTGATGTATCAGCATTTGCAAAACTTGGGAGTCAAAAACCATGGACAACAAAATGATGTACTGCTGTTCAGGATGCAACAGATGTCTGGTCTGTTCAAAAAATGTTTTGTGCTGCTAGCTTTTAAAAGGACACTCGGCATGAAGTTCACGTTTTTAAATGTTCTTTGTGTCTTCTGATAATGCTTGCAGATCATTAAAAAGAATTTAATTGCGTGATTTTCACTGTGGGCTTTTTCACTCTTTGCATGCCAGTTGGACTGAAGGATGGAAATTGCTAGTTGGTGATTATGGTCTCTGTTACTTGCAAAGCACTATGGTGTTTGGAGTAAAAAACTTGTAGGAGAATCTTCAACCTCCTTTACTGCCCTGAAGCTAAAAAAAAGGTTCCTAAAATGCCAATTGGTGTACATGAAAAACATGCAAATATCTCTTGAAATACATCCTGTGACATGAAAGCAGAGTATTACGCTGCTCTGTGCTTTCCCAACAACAGGTCTTGTGTCCAGTTTTGATCATAACTAAGGAAATAAGCACTCCGTGTATATAAATGAGCAGTTACAATACTGGTGGAGACATGTAAATGTCACCCAGTTCTCGAGCTGTTGCTGTGGTTGTGATATGGTGGAAGCATCCGTACTGTTCTGAAGAGTTACGTGAATAAAATAGCTTTTGTTCTATTAAAAACACTATTAATCCAATATGCTTCTCAAATTTCTAAATAGTAGAAAACCCATCAACAATCATGATCAGAAGTCACTAATTTGGATTTTTAAAAGCATTAATACTAAGCACTCTTTAAAATGCACTAAATGTAGCAGGACTGTTTTAAAATGGTTGTTAGTGGATTGGTCAGGCTTTAACTGAGTTATTTCTGGTGCAAGTGTATGAATTTTAAATTTACTTAAATAATTGAAAGAAGTTAAAATAATATTTTTATAGTTTTAAATTAAAAAAAAAAAACCCTAATAATGTTGCCTTCGGTTTCAGACAGCTGCCATGCTGTCCTTGGATACCTTCTAAAATGTGGAGCTTGTATGCTCTTTGTCTTGATCAAACATTTTGAGTTAGTCTGTTTTGCCTGTATTTCCTTCGTAACAGCCCTGCATATAAAGATTCCAACTTCATTATTGAAGTGGCTCTTGCCTTTGTTTATGAATTAAGAGCATGCCATACTCCTCGATCAGTGATGGAAAAAGTTGAAGGCCAGGACTAGGGAAGCCTTCCTTGACAATTTCTGCATGTTAGCTTAGCAAGTTCATGTTTTCTTAGCTTCAGAAATAGTTTAAAGTCTTTGATAGCTTTTCTGTTTCGTGTTTAAATCTGTATAACTTATATTGGGAAAAGATGTTGTAATGTAATGCTTCACAAAGGCCTAAGTTGAGGGAGGTTTGTCTTTCATTGTAAGCATATACTTAAATATTCACTTTCAAAATACTCAGAAGGGGGGGAATGAACTTATCTTATACCTCTATGAATAGGCATATTGTACTGTGTGCTCTGTTCTACTTTCCCTTAGTGTTTATAGAGGATCACTCTTTATTGACAAATTCAGTTAAAGAAAATGTGTTACCTTTTATCCCTGGAAGACACAGCTATTTCTGCAGTGATCCAGATGCAGAGTGACAGCTGTACTGTGCATGGGTTCTTCAGCTCACAACAGAACCTTTTTCCATACTTGCACACCGAGCTTTATTGGTATCGCTTATAGCACTGTCATAATCTCTTGATCTGAAGTTAATAGCAAAGAAAAGAGATAGCGAGTTGTGAAATACCTACCTCAGCAGCAATATTGGAGGAGAGGCCTTATTTCAATGTGATTTTGCTATCTTTCCTGCCATTGACTTATCAATATTTTGATGACTTTATAGCCCTAATAAGAACTGAAGAATGGGAGAGAAGAATAGCACACACTTTGACCTTGAGTGATACTTCAGAGTTTCACGTATTATATTTTTTTTCCCAAACTTCAGTGGCTTTGATTTTTAAATAAGATTTTCAAAGCTTGCTAACGTAATAAAAGCACCTCTTGATAGGTGGGAAACTTAGGTGGGTTGTCTTAGTTCTGCTCTGGGAGGAGGGCTGAAGGGGGGGCAGAGAATGTGTGCTCACCCCAGTGATGGGGCACATGCAGGAACAGCACATCTCCCTTCCTCTGAGAGCAAACCTGGAATGATAAACTTAACTTTGTTGTTGACCTAATTGTTATTATGTGTAATAGATTGTGGAGTCTCAGTGAGTCATCTGCAGGGGCAGGGGGGAGCTATCCCGTGTTTCTAGGGAAAAAAAGCTGAAGACTTGTTCCCTGTAATGGTCCTTTTCTTCATGTTTTGGTGTTTGTTTGTTTGTTTTTTTTTTTTTAATCCCAGTCTTTAGTAATCTTGTGGAAGTTCAGTGGTATTTCAAGCATAATGAATACATATGCTAATTGTACCCTGCTTATCTGTTATAGAAATGTTAGTTATGAATCTTGAAGCTACTGAAGAAAAAACATTAACATTCTGCACCTTTCATATTCTAGACAGTTTGGGAGACTCCTTATGGCATGGGAACTGGAACACTATCTCTGGCTTTCTCTGAAGACAAAAAAAAATTGTCAGCCTCTTTAGAGGAAAATCTGTGAAGAAAATATTTACAGAAACATCTTTTTGTGAAGAGTTATTATTGAAATGTCTCCCAACTACTTGTTTAGATTACAGATCTGGAAATATTTCTGCATAAGTATTCTACTGTTCTAATTGTTAGCTTTTACTGATTTGTTTATCTGCTACTTAGTGTTGAATATTCAAAGAAGCAGTGCTACATGTCTTGTTTTTTTTCTTTTGTGTGGTTTATCAATCCTTTCTCTCATTCCATGACTGCTAAAGAACCCACAGCAAATAGAGCTGGCATGAGAGGGAGGTTATGAAAGAAGACTGAGGCTGATAAGAGGCAGTGGGTTTTTATCAGTCATCCCTTTTAAATAAAAAATTTCCATTGCAAATGTGCAATTAATTTGTACTCCTTCCCTGCCTCAATGGCATGCTACAAGAGACCTGCCTACCTTACAGCTGCCACTCACTGGCCCTCAGTCCACTCTATTGGGTGTGTTTTTTTTTTTGCTTTACAGACACCTGTCTCCTCTTTCAGATTCTGTTGGGATCTTAAAAATGTGTATGAAGTGCAGACTAGCTATGCATGATGAGCTATGCATGATTAGCTTTAAAGGACAGAAAACACCAGTCTTAAATGTTGAGTAACAGAGGTTGCTGCCTGAAGCTTTCTCAAGATTACAAAATGCCCATTGTGGGTTATTGTTACCCTCAAGGCTGCAGTTCAGGATGTTGTGTATATATAAAATGGGAAGAGAAGATGGCTGAGCATGTCTGTGTGCAATCAGTGTTACTGGATGCATGTATAGTATACTGCTATATCAGCTAATATTGAGATACCACAACTACATGAAGAGTAGAAAGGTAAATGAGAACACTTCAGTAAGTTCCCTTCAGTAATTCATGTTTGAAAAATGGATTTGGAAACTTACAACCTTTAAATCTGATACTGTGGTGCAAAATACCTTTACTCAGCAGCTAACAGTAAGAAAAGCCTAACTGCAGAGGGTGTCTTCCTTTTTTGTTTATGGATGGGTATGACACTACTGGGCCTGAACAGCTGTATGTATAACTGGAGCTCAGAGGACTAAATGGAGTTGAAGTTTTGAAGGCTCTGCTCATATAGTCTGTCTTAATGCCCCAGTGCCCAGAACTGAGTCCTTGACAAGTACAAGAAGCGGAGGCTGTTCTCTTGCGTAACTCCCTGCTCTCAGGACATTTGTCCAAGGAGCAAGACAAGGCTGTCCCCATGGCCCTGGAGAGTCAGTCTCCTGCGTCTCATCTGGCTTTGCTGAAGGCACTCTTCAGCTCCTGCTGCCAAACATGTAGCTGGGTAGGAAGGGAATGGTTAAATCCCAAACAGTAGAGAGTGCAGAGCAAGGTGTGAGTTAGTCTCAAGGTAAGTGGTTAAATTGTCACTCTGTTGGTCCTTCCTGTGGGTTTCTGTTCCTTCTTTAAGCACCTCATGGTGGTTTCATGCTAAACAGAGAACTAATTCTGGGAGTGGTGAGAAGTATCAAATTAAAAATTAAACAGTTGAAGTAAACTTGAGTTCCAGCCCACCTCTGAAGCCTAGCTTACTCCTGAGCTCCTCAGCAAAGATTGCAGGCTGATCCTTGCAGGTGTCAGCTATAGCGAGTCAGAGCTGAAAACTATTTGCTGCTTCCTTCCCATTGCCTGCACTCATGTATTGCCCTGCTGCTCCCTAACAGTTTGCGTGAGTTCTCAGCAGCAAGGGTAAAACAATTACTGCTTTTTATCATATTTGTATCTTAGACACTCTTTTCTGACTACGACACATCCTGTTTCAGCTAAGTATTAACAGCTAATACAAAAGTATTCCCTTTGTACTCAATGCATAGATATGTCATGCCTCCCAACTCTGTTATCCGTGCCCACCTGCCAAGAGCACAAAGCCTGTCTGTCTGTCAGTCAGCTTGCAGAGTATGCCCTTCTTTATTCACTGCTCCAAATAAAGTAATTAAGAGATCAGTCGTCTTGCAAGATAAAGGCTGTGGAGAAGGGAGCAGGCAGTGTGGTGTGATTGCCTGTAGGATATGGAGGTGTACGCCTGTATGGAAACAGCAGGAGCCTTTGTGCAGCCTGCCCATAAACTTTCATGGGAGTTGCTGAAATGAAACCCGAGATAAACATCTGACTCTTCACCTCAATTCCTCCCCTCGGCAGGTGGAATATCCACAGCTAAACAGTGATGCAATTCCAAGATGCCAGCTCTAATCAGATAAATTGCTAAAATCCAGGCAGGTTTTGCAATGAAAGAGATGACTAATTCAATAAGAAAAAGTGCTGCTGTTTCTGAACCCTTCATAAACACAAGGAAAAGGTCAATCTTTAAACAGGGTCAGCCTGTTGGTGTTGACTCTTGCCTTAGTGTAAAGGTCTCTGGCTTGTCTCTGTACCCACTTCATGCGCAGGTTGTGGTAAGCTCAAGGAAACTGAACACCTGCTTGTTGCGTGCTGTATCTCTCAAA
>Ga0065711_1005365_pt1 | contig 21086 bp, 9 predicted proteins | sample Hoacrofraction12_FD_59098 | JGI IMG/M metagenome (GOLD analysis project Ga0065711, IMG submission 59098) | Hoatzin crop microbial communities from Cojedes, Venezuela - Epithelial fraction 12 v2 (version 2) | ecosystem: Host-associated > Birds > Digestive system > Esophagus > Crop | place...
ATCTGACATAGCTACAGATTTGGACAACGTACAACACGTGGTGTTACAAAATCGCATGGCCATTGACTTTTTGCTTCTAGCACACGGGCATGGTTGTGAAGAATTCGATGGTATGTGTTGCATAGACTTAGAGGATAACTCCAGCTCCATACACGCAGAGATCAAACAACTGATGGATCATTCACAAAAGATACAAAAAGATGTTGGGTTCTTTGGCCTAGAAGGCATAGCTAATTGGTTGGGGTTGGGAGGATGGCTCAAAGGGATAATTCAAAGTCTATTGTTGCTATTAATAATTGTTATAGTAGGGCTTGTTATATTTAGTTGTACAATATCGTGTGTTAAACGGATAATAATGCAAGCTACACACAATATTTGGCTTGCACAAAATAAAAACGGGGGAATTGTGGAGGAATGGCTAGCGAAGCAGGGGCATTTTGACATAGAAATGCTAAGTCATCAGGATCTCAAGAAGTATCGAAAGCAACTAGTTTAGGAACCAACCAGGGACAAGGTCAGACTGTCCTTGTTTACCAGATAGGCACGGTATCAGGAACTTGTGGTTACGAAGTTATGAGAAGAATCCGTTAGAACAGGATGTCGAGGCGGGACTTGACTTTTAGACTAACAGCCAATAAGGAGCTTAGCTTTTGCAATATGTATGAGCTAGTTAAGACTGTTATAAATTGCGTAACCAAACTGTAATAAACGAAGCTTGCTGATCTCTCATATTGAGCGACTGCTTCTTCCCTCCGTTCCGGCAAATGGCACGACAATTCCACCTGCTCTCAGGCCCACACCGTCTCTGGCAGATGTGCACATAGACTCGGAGCCTCTGAGACATCTGCTTTGGCACATATTTAGCTGCCTGCTTGTCTTTGAGAATCCAGCTCTGAATGCCATTTAAACTTGATCTTGATGACCAGGATCTGCAGAAAACAGGCTACTTGCTGTACATGAAAAGAAATGGTTTGGGATCAATAAAAGTAGAAACTTATTCCTTAATACTGTCCTCTTGGCAATTTAACTGCCAGCGTCTCACTTACCTTAAAGACTTTTTATTTATTTGTTTATTTACTTACTTATTTACTTGCTTACTTTACAGGTTTTAAAGATTTTTATTCCAATTCCCTGTTACACTTAAACAATTTTGTTATGAGGAACATGGAACACACCAGATATTTGCAGATAAGAATTTATACTTACTACTACTAACATTTTAATAGTTTAATAGAATAAATAAATACCAAACAGCCTTCAGTAATAGTAGGGTTACAACTACCACACAAAATAGGTCCTTTCTACTTTCTTCTCTTTTTCTCTGTTGCTTTGCTCACCTGTCCAATGCTTGTCTGGATCCTAAGCCAGAATTCCCTCCTCCTGTGACAGAAATGGAGGGGACAATGCAATGAAGATGTGTCCATCCTGAGCTCTTTACTTAGGAGGAGTAGGATGTGATTTTGGGGTTTTTTTGTTTATTTATGTTTTTAAACACAGTTTGATGCTTTTCTCATCAGTTTACAGATTAAGTTTGAAAGGTGCATGATAGCCTTCCCCAGCCTCATTTGACAAAAAGGGCTAGTGTCTGCTATGCAGGCACTGTCAGTGTTTGTCAGACCTTTACCCTACTGCTTAAAATAAGCTAGGCAATGGTGACCTGGCAGCTAGACAGTTAAAGTGAGAGAAAACCAGGTCAGGCCAAGGCAAACTTGGGTAAGTCCTGACACCCTGCACTGTCAGGCTGGACAACATATGTGGCTTCTTATTAGTAGTGGCAAAATCAAATTTACTGGGCTGCATCTACACTGCCATCCTCTTTTAGCCTTCATTGCTCAGTTCCTACAAATACCATGTCTACTTTTTTTGCTAATTTTTAGTATTGCATGTTATCACAAAGAGAAACGCTCTTCTACATTTCAGTCATTTTGTCTAGTAGCAACCATTAAATACTCGTTCCAACAAAAATAATCAATGATTTCTCCACTCTCTCACAATGGCTCTTACTGGAGTGGCTTATAAAATGCCTCGTTTCTTGTTGGAGTTAAAGGCTAAAATGCTATCTAAAATGATAGTTTGTGTCTCTTCCTTTCCAAAGTCCCCATTTTTTCTCACAGAGAAAACAGGTGTCTGGAAGATGTGTATGACTGACTTGGTTAGCCCTTGTCTGGAAGATGTGAATAGCAAAGGTGATCAGTGATGCATCTAGGCTACGTTGTGTGAGCTGTCAAGAATATGTGGTGCCCCAGAGGGTGGCAGCAGGCAATGTGCACCTTCATAAGCTGATTTCTCCTTATTCTTCTTATCCACAAAGACAGACAATGCATTCTTCACCGGGCTGAATTAAATGAAACCTTACTTTGCTGTTCTTCAACAGCTATTCTCCCAGTAGAGTATAACCTCTGTTTCGCTTGGTTTCAATTGTTTTAGAACAAAGATAAAACATACACATGCATTTTTAAGTGAGCTGATGTACTGAAATAATAAAAGAAGAAAGAAAATGGTACAATCAGCTCAAGACAGGATGTTTATCAAAGTCAACTCAGAGTGAAAATGTGTAGTTGTAAAAGCAATTCAATTATGTTCAACCAAACCACTATCTGAAGATACACAGTCTCTTTGATAGTGTAAATTATAAGTAATCCCTCACAATATGAGGGTAAAACACGTAAAAAGAAAAGAAAAGGTAGTCCTTGGAAAACATCTTATTCAAGACCAGTGTCACCAGGTTGGTGATTGCAAGTATCCTTAAGTCTTACTCACCTGATGAAAGATAAAAGCTAATTATTGTAATAGGTTGAAAAATATTTTGGAAGAAGCTTCTATATTATGTATTTGGGAATGTATTTATAGGCAAATATATGTTAGGGTTTTTTTTTTCTCCTCTGATAAAACAAAAAGTTATGTTATAATTCAGGTAATGTTACTTCATTATTGATCCAGATTGTATTTTTCACATCTTAAATAGAACTGTAATTATAACAATCTGCATATTTCCTTGCTATACTCAAAATCTTGTATGAGCAAAAGATGAACCAGCTTGCATAAGGAGCCAAGAACTTATTGCTTGCTAAATAATGTAGTAACAGTTGAATCCAAATTAAAATGACAACAAAACCAATTATTGCTACAGTCTGGTTGCAATGGGATATAGTTATAGTTAGTAATACAGTTAAGGCTGAGGTCCATAAATATCTGAGTTTCTACTATGGAGGTTACAGTGAGTTTTTCACATCTTTTGTTCTTTGCTAGGAGGACTATGATGTTGGTGGGTATTTCTTCTTTCTGGGTCTTGGATCTGCTTGGGTATATTTTTATGTTTCCTAGCATGGTCTGATTACATGCTCTTCCTTCACTTCTTCATAGGTAAAGTTTGACTATATTCACCCTTTATTTGTCAGTTGAAGTTGCACAATAGCCTCCCTCAACCGCAGTTGGCATAAAGATCTGTTGCCTGTTATTCAATTACTGCCTAGGTTTATTAGACTTTTATCATGGTATTCACAGGTCTAAGCTAAAACAAGATAAGCAACAACAATCGATCACTGGACAGTTGCCAAATTTAACTCAAGCCGGAACAAGTCAAATTCAGAGGCCCCATATGCCCTAGAGAGCTGTCCGGTCAATTGGCCTTTTACCAGTTGAGGGACAAATCATGTTTCCTGGGATACAACCTTTTTTAAAAGACTTGATAACTGTGAGATGACAAAAAAACTATGTGCTTTCTACAAAGGAAAAGAAAGTTTTATCAAAAGGTGCAATTTCTTTTCTCTTATGCTGGAAAGATAAGCCAGTCCTGACAAACAGACCATTATAAAAAGCATATGAGCCATAAAGTAATACTTAGGTACAAATCCAATTTAGGAGCTACTGCCAGTCATATATATCCAATCGCATTGACGGCTGATGTGCAATAGCTGTCTGGATGTAAAAGAACCTGAATATCTTCCCTTATTAATCTCAGTATCTCTGAGTATTTTTTAAAATTAGATTTCACTTTGTTGATCTGTAGGCTTGGCTTGTAGAAATTTTGTCAGTTAATGGACTCAGTGACTCAGGAAATTCTGTTCTTGAAATAAAAAAGCAAAGAATGACTGAAGAAAGACAAAGCATGCTGATGTCTATTTATCACATTTCTACTAGAAACATAATTTTCACAAAATTAAGATGCAGGCAAACTTGCTCGGTCTGTACTGTAACTTGGCTGCAGAGATATCTCTCAGTGTCCTTGAGAGACGATTTGAGAGAATTATTCTTGAAGTATTTTTCACAACATTTTTTTTGAAGATTACGGCAATTTCTGTACTTTCAGAAGTTTCCGAAAGTGGTCTTTTTAGCAACATAGGAGTCCATACTTATTACTTTGTTTTTGACTGTTGCTGCTGATCTAAGGAATGGAAGCAAATTAAGTCCTGTTTTCTTTACAATTGTTTGCAGCAATGTCTTAGTGCATCATTTGATTTCTATAAGCAACTGGTGATAATTCCTTCGAGAGCAGTAAATAACATTTTCCAGAACAAAACCGGGTGGCTTTGCAATGAGATTGGACTTCTTAGCATTCTGTAGATAGTAAGAAACTATTCTGTGTGAAAGAATGGACTAAGGAAAAAAGTAATTTGATCCTTAGCAGTGATTTTACATGGATGACATTAAAGTCTTTATTAGCAGATTTTCTGTGAAGATTGTGGATGGTATAGAGAATTACACCAATACAATTGAGGAAGTACTAAAGGTACTCTGTTTAGGCACAGAGTACTATTGCTTTGTTCCCTGTGTACATAGAGAAGGGCCAACAGAGAGGAAACCATAAAGAAATGTGTGATTAGGCTTATAAATGATTCTGTGTTTTGACAGAATCATGGAATCATAGAATGGTTTGGGTTGGAAGGGACCTTAAAGATCATCTGGTTCCAATCCCCCTGCCATCAGCAGGGACATCTTCCACTAGACCAGGCTGATCAGAGCTCCATCCAGACTGGCCTTGAACAAATATGCTGAGGCTTATAATTAAAGAAACCTGTAGTGAAGGGAAAAGAACATCTTGGATAAACATAAGTACAGATTTATACATAGATTGACAATTATGATTGCAAAAGCTAGGATATCCTTAGAAGTTGTCATCCAGCTTGAAGGCAACTACTTTGTATGCAATTCTACAACTGAAGACTTGATTTGGGTCCAAAAACCAATGAGGCAAAATTTATGAAAGATAAACAAATCAAAGGTTATTAAACCCAAAGCAATACATCTTGCTAGAGGAAGTCATGAGCTACAAATCACCTGAGGCTAGGATGTTATCAGGAAAGAGTCAATATATCCTTTGCTTGTCCTTCTTTAGGCCTGACCTCTGCCAAAGAGCACTAGACGTACAATCTGAGCCATCACAGATATTTTTATATACTTACGATCACTAACATGGCATAAAAAAAAAGAAAGTCAGAGGACACACAGGTACCTACTATCCAGTTATGATCTGTGAATCTGGTAAGAGATACCTTTCCTGAGTAGGTTTCGGAATATAAGGCATATGCTGCTTGTGGGAGACGGAACCACTCAAAAAATTTCAGGGAAGTCGTGATTGGCAAAGAAGAAATATCTTCTACAAAGGACACAAAACAGCTTATATTCTTCATCCAGTGTGGAAAGAGATGCCAGTTCCTGAATTTTTCCTGAGACATTGTGGAAGTGAACCTGCAGTAAAGCCTCATCCCCGAATTCTGGGTTATATAAAGGACTTAAAATTACCTATGAACTTGAGATGTTACAGAAATATGTAGATTCAATTAGTAAGAAATTGTGCAATAAAGGTCTAGCAGGGAGGTTTAAGTGAATATGTCAAGCAGAAGGTGACAGTAAAAAATGGTACAACATCTTCATTTCCAGAAAAGAGCAGTTTTGTCTCCAGAACTGGAAGATCCTGGCAGAAAAAATGTAACTTTTCTCTTTTTGATTGAAATGCCTTTCATGTAAACTTCCAAATTCAACACTTTTATTCAGACGTTGAACTATCTTTGTTAGAAATTTTATCTTATGTAATGCCCCAACAAGTGATGCAGACAGAAGTGAAGAAAGATAAAAATAAACTAACCATCTTCGGTTGATGGAAAGGAAATACACTAGGAATTCTTCCTTTGAAATTGCTCCTTTTATACCATAAAGAGAGAGCAGTTGCAAAGGAACTATTTCTAGTGTATTCTGAGAAGCCCACCATATTGCATTTCTAAATCAGCAGTCTGCTCCAATAGATTATCCTCAAAACCAAACACAACCCAGGAAATATGATGTATGACAGTCAAAGCTGCATTATTGATCTCTTCTCTATTAATTTTTACTGTAACTTCAGCTATTAAAATTTTCAAACATTAATCATAAAATAAACTCTAATCTCCATTTAAAAAATTTCTTCCATTCTGTCCATTGCAAGATGTTGAATGAAACACAAATGTTGTTTATATCAATTGGGATATTTCTGTGTTGTATGTTTCCAGGCAAATCCAGTACTCGATGAGCCAGATCAACACAGAATGTTTAGTTACCAAGACCAACGCAAGTCACATAGCCTTTTTTCACTCTGTTCAAATTCGTTTGAAAATAATCTGTGGGAAGAAAATCAGAATTGGGATGTAACAGGTTGGAAAGGGATTTAATTGCAGTCTGTATATGTTGGAACTGTTATGTTTAATGTTCAAATAAATAGTATGTATTTCTTTAAGCCAGTATTACAATATACAAAGACTTCCGATAAGCTAAAGGCTCTGCTTTATCTAAATCAGTTTCTCTAAAGTAAGCAGTTAAAACAATTATAGGCTGGACTTCAATGCTTCCTCATTTCAAATATTATGTCTGATCAGGAGCTCCTTAACAACTAGAAAGTACATATATAGAAAAAGGCTCAAAAGAACCTCTTGCAAGGGGTTTTTCCCCTTCTGAACTTGTTTTCTTGCTTTTCTGCTCGAGCTGTGCAAAAGGACTTTTTTCTTTTTTTTCACTTTTTCCTGCTAAGCAGCTCTCCGTCCTATTTAAGACCTAACTTTCCTGTTTCCATGAAATTTCACATAAAGTAAATATTTCTCAGGAGCAATGAGGAAGCATAAGGATCACTTCCACACTAAATTTCTGACAGTGGGATACTCTGATAACTTTCATTTGGAATCAGAAGAGTAAACTCACATTTCTTTCTCTCTTTCTAATGACAGAGGAAGAAAAGAAGGGAAACATATGGTTATTGCTAATGATTATACAAAACTTTGCTTATATCTTATAATCACATTTTGTCTCTCGGAATGACTTTTCATCATGCATAAGGAAAGGTCAATATTTTATTGGCAAAGGGTGCTAGAAACATTTGTATTATACAACTCAAGCCTAGCTATATAGAGAGATTTTAGTGTCATTACACAGAGCATTTGCATGCTTAGCTGTTAGAAACTTAGATCCCATCCAATGTGTAGGAGAGTTAAGAAACTTAAGAATTCATGGCGAAAGTCTGCAAACCTTTACAGGTAGCCCCAAGCCAACCACTGGTAACTCTACGGAGAATGTTTTAATTTTTACCTCTTAGTTGAGTGAAAATGCTGTGTACTACTAAAGGAAAAAATGTTCAGATCTACAATTTTCATCCCCTTCTATAGTTATGTAATGAGGGTCCTATTCTGTGAAGAGAAACAATGGTCAACCTCTCTTAAAACAGAGGGGAAAAAATTGTTAGACTTTTTACTCATTATAATGGCTAGATGAGGAGCTGGAAAATGGTTCAAATTCTTCATTGTTCAAGATGGGATGGAGGGAGAAAAGTGCTATGTTTTCATAGAAAGTTTTCTACCCGTTAATCTGAAGATGAGTTTCAAAGAGGTGCACTTGCTCATCCTGCATAAAATGTTACATTTTGAAAGAGTAATCAAACAATTTAGTTGTAAGGAAAATTCAAAGTAAACATGGGTCTCTTTTCTCAAGATTACGTCATGTAAGGAAGAGACCTGAATTTGTATTCTTGTTGTAAATATTGAGTTTGTAGGGTATGTCAAATGGGCAATGAATTCAATGGGAATGTCATAATGACTCTTTTAATGCTTTGCTCACACCTTCTTTATCGCAAAACCATTAAGCTTTTTCCATTTAAAGTGGAACAGCTTTAATGAAAGGGATTAAGACCATCTTCACAAAAAAAAGGAGGACTGCTCTGTTCTCATGGTTGAAGTACAAAAGTACAGTGAAAACTAGATCTTCAAATCCTCTTTGGCTCTTGTATTTTCCTTTAATAGCAAGGCCAATAGTCTGACCAATAGTTTGAATAGTCAAAATTCAAACATGGTATGGGACTGACTTTGCTTCCTTCTCCTTAGTCGTGTTTTGAAGAAAAGCCATAGTCAACACTGCATTTGTTTTTTTTCTACACCATACTTAAATTCTGAAAACCTCACATATTAGGTAGTTAAGATGAAGAAATACCTAACAAAATTTTGAGTGGTTAAACAACCAGCTACCTGACTTTGTCAAGACAGTGGCACCTCAGCATTCACTGAAGCTGAAGTTTTTAATGCCTTAAAAAAAAATTAGGTGTTTAAAAAAATGCAGCTACCAGAAAAATCATATACATAGTACCTGTGCATCAGTTTTGAAGATTGCAGTCCTGCTGGGAATTGAACTTAACTGGGATTTATCTACACATTTTGTGGACCAGGAATGGTACCCATCACTGGTCCTTGATCCTTTCTGTTTTAGAAAAGCTGCCTTTCATCTTTGCACAAGTTGCACAGTTGATTGGACAAGGACTGTCATTATGCCCTAGAGATAGGAGAGTTAAATCTATACTAAAAGCTATGACAGATTATACTTCATGTTTCTTAACAAATGGGGGAGGGACACTAAAATTAGTCATAACAGGGATGAACTATATATCAAGCATTCCCAAAGAAGTGTTTCAGATTCACAGCTACTGTTTTGATTCTAAGGAGAAGTAAAAGTCTCCTAAAACTTTAAATCAGTGCAGCAGAAAATTTGCAAGATATTAAAAAGTTAAAAAGAATTGGCAAGGAGGAAAGAAGCATTAAATATTGATTGGAAATACAAGCTATTTTGTATTTTCATCTCTGGAGATCACTGAGGAGTAACTGTAAATCTCCACATTTGTTTCAGTCTTCTCTGAAATCTGCTGTATCAAATAGCCAAAAAAAATGGAAAATTGACTTTGAAGGAATAATAGTAATCATTTCTCTGATTGTCTGTCAGTTTGTTTCAACGAGAAACATAAATCTCACATATTTGAGAAACTGTATGATATTTCAAAAACTGCAGTTTTAAAGCTACCCAGTGTCACTGTTCAAAAATGAAAATGCAAGTAGTGATTTAGGTGATTAAAGAGAGAGATAAATCAAACTGGTGAATGTCTACAGTACAATAATATCAGTTTTCTTGGTGATGAGTATTCCAATGCTATTTATGCAAGATCTAATAAACCCCAAGTACTTTTAGAGTAAGAAACTATTTTTAATAAAGTTAATTTACCCATTCACATCGTTTTCATGAAAGTTAAATAGCTAATGAGTGAAGACCGTTGTTTTTTTGATACAGACAAATACGTTGAGAAAATGTAAAATCCAGAACATGATATTCAAAGGAAAACATGTCACAAGTGCAGCCCAGCAACTCAGTCCTAAGTGAACAGTATTTCTGTGCATACAGTTAGATAAAAACAATTACTCCAGGGCTATATATGTATCAACCTGTTCTCCAGTTATGGTGTAGACAGAAGTAGACAGAGACACCTGAGAAACAGTACAGAGTGATAAATAAATGCTAGTATCTCTATAAGTAGTAAAGTTCCTGCAGTTGCAGTGGTACACTGCACATCTAGATATAAGTTGTTCTTAAGCAGTATAATTTTCCACAAAATAAGGTATGTCATTTACAATTAAACATCAGAAGCCTATGAAACTGATTATGACCATTCTGGAAATGCTCAAGGAAGACAGTATCAGTTTAAGCCATTTCAGGTTGATTTTTCTTTTCCTTATGACAGAGATTTCATACATCCTTGTTCTTTATGGGTAAACAACATCTATCATACTGTAGCAAGGGACTTACTCTATTGACCAGATACTTCTTAATGCTTTTATTTAATTGTCCTGGGAGCTGTATACTCCATCTGTGGCAAATGCACCATCATGACTAGCAGAATTAGAACATTTATTGGAAGCTAAATTGCTATGCCTTGGTGTGCTTATGTGCAATTTTCAGTAAAGAAAATACAAATGTGACATTACTTGTGGCATTTCAGAACTTGAAGAAAATAGGGTTTAGAATTATAGAAGCAGTGGGAAATATTTAAATTATTTTTAATCCTATATGTCAAAAGAGAGAGAACAAGTTCAAATTTTTGTTCCACTGGATGTTTCAAATATTTCAGGATGTGTTCTTATCCTGTATTGGGACAAGAGACATTTTCGTACACAGTGAAAAACAAAAGTTTTGAAAGGTCAATATATTCCATTTCTGTTTCCTGAAATTCTCTAAAAAACCATACACATGTTAATGAATGTTAAATCTTATGGGCTCATAGCATTTAAATTTTGGAGTTTTATTCCCTGTTTTCTGTGAAATAGGATATCTTCCCAGACTGCATCTTCCATACTACATTATGTAGATGGGTCTCAATCAAGAAAGCTAACCCATCAGAGAGATAAAAACTCAAAACCCAGACACTATAATGCGACAAGAAAATATAAAACACTATGATTAAATATTTTTTGTGCATTCAACAAAAAGTCAGACCAGTACAGGTAGGAAAGGACTAAATCAACCCCAACAACAACAACAAAAAATTAGCTTTTCTGGCATTAAAGATTATTTTTTACAAAAGCAAGATGCTTGCACTTAAAAAATGTTCTATATATATATAACGCATTTCACTCAGAAGAATGGTTCGATGGGTTTTCAACCAGTTCCAAGCGCAGCGGTGACTTCCCTTGCACCTGGGAATTCTCAGCTTCTGGAGGCAGTTCTTGTCTGGGAGCAGTACAGCTACTGCTCCACACAGCCCATACCTTTGCTTGGGTGAAAAGTACACATCCAGTACCTGAGCTGGCTCGCTTAGGGCTGTTTGCTATTTTTGTGTAGTGTTTCACTATGCTGTGCAGACATAATTTTGCCTAGTAAATCTTTGTAATTGATCTGCTCCCTTTTCTTTGGGACCAACCTGAAAGCATGCTCTGTTCCAAGATTTTTTTAATTAGTTTTGCATATGAGATCTTATGGCTAAATTACACTTGCAAAATTCAAGCCTTAAAAATATTTCTCTTTGGAACGGATTCTATTCAAAGCACCTTCTACTTTTGCTTCACTGCTATGCACAGGTATTCATGATCAAAGCATGAGAATCCTAGTATAGCTTTCTGAATTGTAAGACACCTACTGTTAGAAGACCATCAAGCCAAAAATGTACTCAAACTTGTAAATCCATGCTCTGAAAATCAGTACAAAGACTCCCACTGAATTTGATGAGCTTGGAGGTCCAAGAACTTCCCAACTGAAGTGTGTGTTCTGAGTCACATTAAAGGGAGACATGCTTTTACTGCATCTTACCCAATAAAAATGCTTGCCAGGATGAATATTTTATCTTAGAAAATAGAGACATTGATATGCATTCTGGCATTCCAAGGCAGAAGTTCAGACACCTAGCTTCAATCTAAGTAAAAGATGGATTATAGAATACCACGCCAGTGTTTGAAAGAAGTGTATTTGATTCATTCTATGCTCAGTTGCCTAAGTCTGTATCTGTTTCTGAATATTCAGTGATGAACACAGTATTAAGGAGAAGATACTACCGATAGTCCTAGTTTATTTAAATTTTCAGAGCATTTTGTAGAAAAGTTGGCAAATCCATCGATCTTGGGATCAAAGGACGCTAATTAAAAGTAAAGAATATTTGACAGAAACTATAGAAGGGATTTCTCTGGGATATTATCTTAAAAATAAGAAAAAGCAAAATTTTTTCACTGGTATCCTTTCTGGCATCAGCATAGGTCATCACTGTGTGATTTGTATATTTTATATAACTGACTTGAGACAATTGTGTATTTTTAATATCCATACTTATAAACAGATGCATAACTATGAAGAACCACATTGCTTTTCAGTAACAGAGTAAAGCAACTCAAGCCCCACATATGCCTTTTAGAACTCAGTTGATAGTTTTAATACACTGGGAAATGATTCCCACTGTGTGTCCTAATTGTGGCATAGAATATTTTTTCAAGTTTTAATGTGTAGCATCGAAGAAAGAAGACTTTCAGCTGATGCTGTGTGGATTCTCCTGTTTTACAATGTAGTGTAAGTAAGTGCAAAAATCCCTTGCATTCGTGAAGAAATTCAGTTTTGCTGTGAAAGAAAAGTCAGTAGAGGTGTTTGCTTGAAATACACTTAGACAGCCTTAACTGTCTTAAAAACAAGCAATTGCCCTCCCCTTGCAGGCTAGTAGGCATATTGGTTCTTTCTAGATAATTCTATTTCTACAACATTTGTGCTAAAGTATCATATTCATATAATGGGACGAAAGGTGATCTAGGACAAAGCAACAGAATAAATATGTATTTCTTAAGCACTGGTCCAGGAAGTCCTATTGCCACGAAGGTACTGAACTTTGTCACTTTCGTGGGTCAGTTGAAACATCCTTCCTCAAATGACCATGCCATAGTTTCTTAGGAACTCATGTCATTGCCAGTGCAGAATCACCTTGGAATTAGTAATATGGTATGCGCTTCTTGCTTCCTTATCCTGTTATCATGAGATGTATATACATGTTATCATGCTGTGCTTTAGATTTTCTGGGCTCGATCTCGCTTAAATTCTTCAGTATTCCAGGAAGAAAAATGCTTAGATACGCATGTATAGTTTTATATGAAGCTGTACATATGTACTTAAGCACACACAGAATCTCCAAGTCTCATTTTGTCTTCCTGCTAGGTGATATAAGGTGTCTGAGGACATGCAGGTCAGATAAGATCCTGGGGTAGAACCTACATGTAAAGTATCATATGTTTTTTACAGAGACAAAACCAAGCCTGTCTTCACTCAGAAGAACATGCAGGACTTCTCTCCTTTTAGTAACATCAGCATAAGAGCTATATCATGAAATGTTATGTCTTTGCCTCTAGTCAGTGTATAGTCTAAGCCAAGAAGCTCCCTAGAGAATTGCACAACTACTTCAGAAATTAGTCTGTTTATAAAAATTTTGCATGGGCAACTAGCATTGGCACGTGTCTATCTAGAAATCAAAACTTGCTTCTAGGCTTAAGCAAAAAAAGCCTTTCAAGGCAGCGATTGCTGGAAATGCACTATAGAAATGTCATTCTTCAGAATGAGATAATGTAATTAGTTATTACTTTCCTGTTTAACAAGGAATCATATTTTTAATGGGACCTTTCAGGGGAGGTCTCGTCTCACTTCTCATACCTCTTACAATGGGATCTACTAGAAAAGCACAAGGACTGAGATTCTTTTGTCCTGACTGTTGCAGTTCCTAGGAGATGAATGATGGTCCACGGCTGATGACTAGACCAGGTGTTCTGCAAAAACAGAGCAAACAAGTTGTCTACCACTACAGTGATTGCAGTTGAAGTACACATGTGTTTGTGTGTGTGTGTATGATAAGTCTTGGAAGGGGACAAGAGGCATTAAATATGTATAAAAAGACAAGCAGAGAGATAGTAAGGAAGTGTTGGTTGGCCTGGTCAATGACCAAGTATGGGGCCGGTGAACTTCAACCAAACTAAACATTTTCAGATATCTTCTATTCCTAGAAGAGAAGGATTTTAACGAGGAATTTGAAGGGAAACTTAGGACAGTTTTATGAATGTTTACAGGAAATTACTCCCAAGAGTTGCAAGCAGCAAATACATGCTTAAAAAATCTACCAACAGTGATGGAGATAAAGTTTAATGGCCAACTGAAGGAAAATATTGACTTACTAAAACTGAAGAAACACGACAGCAAGAGTAAAAATCTGTGTCTCATTCTGATTATGGAGGTCGTGAGAATGTACTGGAGGCCATAAAGAGGGTGAGAACAGTGACTGGATCCAGTGAGAAGAATGACAGGAGTAGGCAGCAGGTCAGCCAAAAGATTTTTTCCAAAGAAATCTGCCCTCATATTAGGAAGACAGCAGATTCTGAAATAGCAAAATGCTAATGAAACACTGAAGCATGTTCTTATGATTGTTTTCAGAATGACGTATGTAGTTGTTTTCAGAATTATGTATTACAGTGCAAGAGCAAGGAGGCTGACTTGGTATTTGTGCATGTAGTACATTGTCTGTGCCGTCTGCTCACCTTCTGTACTGTGCTGTATCCCACAAAGCTCAAGTTTCAATGAAGTGTCACTGTTGGAATGCACGCAAGCACCAGAGTATAGCACAATTTCATATCTGGAATTATGTGCAAAACCTGCTCCAAAAGCCCGGTCTCTGTTCCAGTAAATTTTTGATACATATAAGCAGGGATTTTTAAGAAGGGAGTGGAATCAGGTCTTTCTTCTTAATCTCTTTTTTTTTCACAAGTCTCATTTCAAAACACCTCCCTCACTCATATGAACACTGCCCGCACCCTCTGAGAGGTTCTGAACCTAGGCCAGAAACCTGATCCAGTGTTTCCGAAGTTGAAGGGAGGTTCACCCAATAACACAGGAGCTTCAGGCCCCTTCGTACCTTCTCAGATCCTAGATTTTGTGAACAGAAAGGCAACAGAAGGGATAGTTTGCAAGGACAGTTTGATTGAAAGGTGATAAGCTAGAAAAGAGCAGCATGGCTGTTAAGGGGGATGATACGAAGATGATTATGGACTTCTAGAGTATATAAATACTGTGTAAAAATCTAAGATAGTCAGCTGGGAGCATGCTCAGTAACTAAGAAAGGACAGCAGCTGGCTAATCAGGAATGAGAGAGGACTGGGCTGGGAACTGCTTGTACGGTTAATCATAATATTGTCCTGAATCATGTCACAAGCAGGAAGTGAGAAGAGGCAGCCTGAAAAATGCTGTCAGGCCACCAAAGCTAGATGCATTTTGTCTGTGCTTCAGTTTCTTCAGTCTCATGGATAAGACTGATGTCTCATGGATGGGTCAGGGAGAATAAGGAGATGCCAGGTAGTTCCCCTCCTGAAGCTAGGGCTGTAGCATGAAGTCAGAAATATTAAAGATGTCAAATGTGTCTCATGGAGAGGTCTGCTAGCAGAGGAAGCCACAGCCAACTAGTACAAAATATAAAAGGATGAAATGCAAAAACTTTTTTTAGGTAATTTCAGACTGAAAAAATGTAAATACAGTGAACTTTTATGTTGTTGCCTTCTGTGCACATGATGGTAGTTTTGCGTATTTTGAGTAGTTTCTTTTAATGTTAGATGGGGTAAAGATGCAGAATCCTTTTTTCCTAGAGCTATATTCTCATGTTTACATATTAGAAGAAGATGTTATAGAAATTTCTTAAAGTTCTAAAATATATGTTATGAGACTTTTGCTATAATATGTGCTAGCTTATTTGTTTTACATCACAGTTTAAGATACTGTTATTTATATATATTTATATTTATATAGGAATGGAATAAATCCAGTCATTCAGTTATGTAACCAGTTCAGATTTTTTGCTTTCAGGGAGAGTATAGTTACTAGAGTACCATTACTAGCATCATTACTAGAAAGAGTTAGCCTGCAGCTTCTCATTTCCAGTTCAGAAATTTACAAGAGCCTGTACATTTTAGCTGAACCTGATGAGTGAGTCTAGAAGTGAGCAGTACTTGATGGTCAGCCACAAAGATTAAGAAAGATGCATTATGTTAAACAGGCTAATAGAAAGTTTCTTTGAGTCAAAAACAATTAGAAAATACATAATTTGTTGCTAATTTCTGGGATTTCCCAATTTTTTATCTGCAGTCAAATTTGTTGTATTTTTTTTTACTTTCTGACATTACTTTTAATGCTTTTTCATCTTTTAATTTTATTCTGATTTTACAGAAAGCAGGAAATCTAGTGCATACAGTCACAAAATTTTTATATTTATATATTAAATGATATTCAAGTAGGTCGATACTTCAACACAGACACCCAAAACAGGACAATGGGAAATCTTGGTACTGCTGTCAATACTTTATTCTTCCTACAAAAGGATTAATTTTTTCCCCTATTTCAAATAGGAATAAAATGTTGTATACTAATTTCAAAAGACCACATAGGACACTTAAATCCTAACCATTTCTGAGCTTTTCTTGCTATCTAGCTGGTAGGATCCTCTCAAGGGTGACTCAAAAGCAAAGTGATATCTGTCTAGTGGCTACTGTTTTGTCACTGTCTGAGAGCAACGCATGCTAGTGGGTACTATTGCAGACAAAAGTACTAGGTCCTATGAATGCAGACCAAGGGTAAAGTTTATAGTTCTTTGTTAAGCACGGTGAAGCCCATGGTTTTACTCTGGATCTACAGTTTAGATGTTCAATTCTTTATTCCTCAAATTTTTGTGCAAGAACTAGCCTTTAGAGCTGCAGTAGCAGCCCAGAACTTGGAGAAGGTTAACTGCAGCTTGATCAAACTGTTGACAGTTGGTTCAGAGTTATGGATAATATCTTTAGTTACTGGAAATACTGTATTAAACACGACACACAACTTTTTTTTTAAAAAAAAACTTTTTGTTTTAGCTTTATTTATAATTCCACGTTTGTCTTATAACAGGAAGATGACAAATATATATTTGAAGCACGAAACAGCTAACAGTTTTACTTTCTTACCCTAAATAACTTCCTTTTATTGGCATTGACAAGAGACAAGTCATGTTTCAAGTAATTTTCTCTTCAATGTTTACTGTAATAGGAGAAGAGAATTTCAGTCCCCCAACTGATGCACTTGTCTTTATCAAACTTATCTATAAAACAGAAGCATTCATATATAAAATACATAGATACTAACTCTTTTGGAGTTACACCTTTTTCTTTGTACAGAAATTGTATTGGATGTGACCACTTTTTTAAAAAAATACTTTAACTTGTTTCAGATGCATCATGTTTAAATGCCGCAAAATAGCTTATGTTGGGTATGTGTCATTAGTAGATTTTTGAAATGGACTTCTAAAATTATGAACTTCCTCCAATACCTACTGCTTAAATAGAATTCTTATCTTTCTTCACTGTACCTAAAATAATATGAATTAAATATCACAGTATCACAGTATGGTAGGGGTTGGAAGGGACCTCTGTGGCTCACCTAGCCCAATCCCCATAAATATATAATATATAAATACATAAATATATATATAATATAAATATATGTATATTATATAAATATATGTTATAGGAAATAATAAATGCCATAGTAACTGGCTTTCCTCTACCAGTCCCAGGTATATAACCTTCAGTAAATTCTGATATCTGTATTAAACCTGAAGCATATTTCCCATTTTGATGGTTTCAGAGTTAGAATTTATGAGGCAGACAAAAATTTCATTTGAATGAAGCTAGACATAACACTTTAGTATTTGGACTATGAGCAACACTAAATCCATGAAGAGTGCTTTAAGGTTTTCTCCTTAAATGACTTTATTTCCATTGAAACATGGAATTAAGAAATTAAGAGTCCAAACTTTAGTAAGTAAAGTCGTGATTTTTTTCCTTCATTCATCATCTGGAAACGTCTTGAGATGTGTCTTTTAAATGTTGTTTTATTTTTTCACAGAAATGTCCTTTTGCATCCTGCTGTCAACAGTATGAATACACTCACTTTTGCATCTGAATTTCTCTCAGCCAACTGAGGGTTTATGTGTTGTTAGGATTAAAGAGAGAATAGGTAAGGGTGATGTTGTAGTGCATGTCTACTACAAGTTGCCTGACCAGAAAAAATAAGTGCATGAGGCGCTCTACAGACAGATAGGAGTCACCTCGTGTTCACAGGCTCTGGTCTTCATGGGGGACTTCAACTACACTGATATTTGCTGGAGAGGCAACACAGCAGGGCTTAAGCAGCCCAGAAGGCTCATTGCAGAGTGCATTGATGATTCCTCCTCCAAGTGACAGAGGAGCCAAAGAGGACAGACGTTCTGCTGGACCTCATACTCACCAGAAATGAGGGGCTTGTTGGGAATGTGAAGTTCAAAGACAGCCTGGGCTGCAGTGACCACGAGGTGGTGGAGTTCAGGATCCTGAGGGCAGGGAGGAGGGTAAAAAGCAAACTTACAACCCTGGACTTCAGGATTGTGGACTTTGACAGCTTCAAAGATCTGCTCAGAAGAGTCCAGTGGGATAAAGCCCTTGGAGGGAAAAGGGTCCTGAAAAATCTGATTAATATTCAAGGATCACCCCCTTCCAGCTCAAGAAGGATGGGTAGGGATGAAGCTAGAAAAGCTAAAGGTGAAATGAAATTGGCCAGGGATGTCAAAGACAACAAGAAGGGCTTCTATAAGTACATAGGAGACAAAAGGAAGGCTAGGGAATATATGGACCCATTGCTCAACAAGATGGGGGATCTGATTACACAGGACATGGAAAAGGCTGAGGTACTGAATACCTTCTTTGCCTTGATCTTTAGTAACAAGAGTAAACTTCAAGAATCCCAGGTCCCAAAGACAAGGAGGATAGAAACATATAGCCTTGGTGGGAGAAGATCAAAGGAATACTTAAGTAAAGTGGACATACGTAAGTGCATGGACCCTGATAGGATCTACCCATGACTGCTGAAGGGTTGGACCACTTGCTCTCCACAGGTCTCGTCTAATCTCAAGCATTCTGTGATTCTGTGATAAGTTTACAGAGCAACAGCCACTGCATGAATTTGTTGCAAAAAAAAAAGCTTTTCACATCAGCAAGACTAAAGAAAAACAACAGAGAAAAAAATCTTTATAATTGCTTACCACGTGTATTTTAGTTTGTCATGTGCGGTTCTCTGCTAACTCAGAGAATCGTTGAGTAGTATTAAAAGTGTTAATTTTATCACCAGGATATGTTTACCTGTATTTTATTGTCCTAAGAAACGTACAATAAAAGAAAAATGTACAAGAAGAAAACTCTGAAAACATTGCATTTTAAAACAGTAATAACCTTAAATTCACTTTGGGAATTTAAAACCCATTTTATCACCTGCAAGACTAATTTGTACTAGAGAACCATCATGGAAAGGAAACGGCTCACCCTGCTGGTTGTTGCTAGATCACTGGAACATATTGTTTTCGCTTTTTTACCATGCTTCTCTTTCTCCACTTCAATAAATAGAAATTATTTTTCCTGACTTAATACCCAACACAGCAGGGCATCCTGCCAAGGACCAGCTGTCTGTCAGTAAGACTAGTCTTCTCAAATTTTCCCCAGATCTTTCCTGTCTAATCCCATTGTTCATGAGGCATATGCACTGAAAAATTGAGTTTCATGATCGTTGTTTCCCTTCAAAATGAGGTCAGCACTGATCACTATTGAAAACACTTGATGATGACTAGTTATATGACATCATGTGATTTTCTTTTAATATTAACCACATTATTCATTATTTGTCATTTTCAGTCATGTTTTCATCTCTACCTGTTGTTTTCCATCACTTCTTTCAAATGTCTCAGCTGCAATGGGTGTATTTGTCTGATCAGAGAGACAAAACTGTCCTAAATCTGTCCGATGATCAAATGAGAGACCCTGAAGTATGGTGTAGGCATCAAAGGCCTCAGGCAAGCAGTTGTGGTTGAATATAATATCTTTCTTAGGAACAAAATGGACTCCATAAGGTCCTGTTGCAGTCCTGTTCTGAAATGCGAGATAACAAATGGAAAAATAAGACGCAAGTGAGCAAACAGAGACACAGTGATTTTTGCAGGTTTCCTAACTTCTTTTCCTTTAGGGAAACTTGGGTAACTTCTAGAAGCTTGTTCAGTGGTCAGCTTCTGGTGGCTTGCTACTCCTTGGGTGAGCTCCTGCAGTCTTTTACTTTTCATAAGACTGCAATGCATGGTGTCCCATAGCATCCATAGCTTAAATGGTGAAATAGGGACTGGATAAGGAGAGAATACAGAAGGTTAAAATTGGCTGAATTCCTGGTCTCAGAAGGTTGTGAAGAGTTTACAAGGTCCATCTGGGGTCTGATTAACAATGGCATCTCTCAGGCATTTATCTCGGAGCTATATTGCTAAATGTGTATGTTAACAACATGAATGATGAGACATAACGTATTCTCAGCAAGTTCATGGGTGGCAATGAACTGAGATGAGCAGACAATACACTGGAGGGCACTCCTCTTATTAGAAGGACCTAAGCAAGTTGGTGAAACGGGCTGACAGACACTTCATGGAGTTCAGTGAGATGTTTGAAGTCCTGCGCCTGGACAGAGTAATCCCAAGCAGCAGTGCAGGCTGGGACCTGGATGTGGGGATAGCAGATCTGAAGAAAGTACCTGGGGGTCCTTCCAGACACCAAGTTGAACGTGAGCCAGTGGTGTGCCCTTGCAGCAGAGGCCAACAGCCTCTGGGTCTCTACTGGCAGGCATGCAGCCAGCAGGCTGAGGGACATATTTCCCTCTATTCAGCACTTGTGAGGCCATACCTGGAGGACTGTGTCCAGTTTTGGCCTGTCCAGTACAAGAAAGACATTGACAGACTGGAGCAATATCAACAGAGGGCCACCAAGATGGCTAGAGAGCTGGAGAACACAATGCGTACAGAGGGGCTGAGAGTGGGGCTTGCTCAGCCTGTGGACAAAACTCAGGAAGAACCTGTTGTTGTCTTTGGCTACGTAATGCAGGGTATAGAGAAGATGGAGCCAGTCTCTTTTCAAAGGTACATTGATTAGATAGAAAGAAAACCTTTTTCACTATATGGGTCTCTGTCCTTAGGTACACTCAAAACTCATCTGGACAAGGGTTGAGCAACCTCACCTAAATGGATCTGCTTTGAGTTGATGATCTCCCTCTTTCAATATAAATTATTTCATCATTCTAAAAAGTAAGCACTCTGTTTCCCTTTCCTTTCCTTTCCTTTTTCCTTTCTCCTTTCCTTTCCTTTCCTTTCCTTTCCTTTCCTTTCCTTTCCTTTCCTTTCCTTTCCTTTCCTTTCCTTTCCTTTCCTTTCCTTTCCTTTCCTTTCCTTT
>Ga0065711_1009664_pt1 | contig 21082 bp, 14 predicted proteins | sample Hoacrofraction12_FD_59098 | JGI IMG/M metagenome (GOLD analysis project Ga0065711, IMG submission 59098) | Hoatzin crop microbial communities from Cojedes, Venezuela - Epithelial fraction 12 v2 (version 2) | ecosystem: Host-associated > Birds > Digestive system > Esophagus > Crop | place...
CCAGTCCGGTCTGCTCCCCCTGCCCGCTGGATCTCCTCCCCTCGGTCCATTTTCCCCTTTCTAACAGGCTCCCAATCCGCTCTCCTGATTCAGGAGCTGCTCTGTCTTAGAGCTTTCCTGTCCCCCCCCCAAAACAGCACATCGAGCTCGTCTAAGCAGCGTTGTTTAGGAGCCTCTTTACCTTAGAGCTTCCCTGTCTTCTCAAAACATCAAGGATCTACTTTAGTTTAATTACAATCACTCGAGTAAGTGGAAATTTTACATTTACGGGTATCGCTCCCAGGCAGCTTCATTCTCGCTTTGCCTGCTGCCCTTTCCTCCCCCCTTTCCCGCTTTCCAACCCTACCGCTGCCTCCTGTTCTCACCCTGAAATCTCTCCTCTGCTCCAAAAAGGAGACGTTTTCTTAAGGAAATACTCAGAGCTGTTCAAGGGCGTGCGAGCCCTGTGAAATGGCTACTAGTGAGGTGTATTTCTTTTTGTTTACTTTAATAGCACCTTAAACGTTGTCAGCTTGAAGACTGCAGCACTATTTTCAACACACTCAATTTTTCATCAGAAATAGGGTTTGTTTTTTTTTTTTGTCTAACACCCACTGGAGTTGGTGTTCGAAATTATCTAGGAGCTAAACGATTTCTGTGGTGAAGTCTTCTTTCCTTGAAGGTGAAAAGGTCAGTTCACATTTCACCAGGCACGTTAGCGCCCGCACCACATCGTTTCTGGAGCTCCTGTTAACTGAGTCCTCCTCACGGAGAATTGCCTAATCTGTTTCTAAAACCTTCACAAAGGCAATTTCACAACCTCTTCAGGTAGTACCTTCCTTTGTTTGTTATTTCCGCAAGGAGATAAAAATTTATATGTAGACATCGAGGCAACCTTTGAAAAAATAACCACATAATCAAATGTATTAAAGGGAGTGCAAACCTGTAGAGCTCACAACGTGTTAAAGCGTCCATACAGCGAGTGCTCAGCCCACTCGCCCTCTCTGGGAAGTCAATGCTAGCAAACTGTGGGCTCTACTCGGGGGATGCTGCTTCCTCTGCTGCTTGGGCACCTCTCCCTGTTTGCTCCGTTTCTTGTTTTCTGCCGCTTTGCTTTTTTAGGCACTAGATCCTGAAAAGCAGGTCTGTCCTGTCTCATCTATGATGATAATTCCGTAGAGGTTTTCCAAAATGTTTTAGGACACTCTTCCCTACAAGAGGGTCGCATTGCCTCTACCGATTAGCACAGGTTCAGAGTATTATTTCTGACCATTGCAGTATTTGTCAGACACTAAAGAGCTGCACCTCCAAAGAAAGAGCTTGACCTGCAAAAATCTTCCTTGAAGTCCCCTGTGTAATACTTGTTTTGCATCCCAGCGCCTGGCTTTTGAAAGCCTGTCTGTGCTATTTTATTCTCCACACCATCCAAGAACACCGGCACCAAACATCGCAGCCGCAAGTCACCTTACCCTCCTGAGTCACAGATGGGAAATTCAGATTACTGTGCTGGAAATCAGAGGGTCTGAGGGCTGGGTTAATAAAAAACGATGATGATACCACCCGGTTTCCAGCAAGATCGTATCCTGCATCCCCTGTCAGACACTTCACTGCTCCCTTGCTCAGGGAGGACAGCATACATCTTCGCTGCAACACCAGTCCTGGGAGCCTTTATAAAGGTGTACACGGAACACCCCCACCCTCCCGACCCGGTGGTTACAGTTTTGTATCAGGCACCGTATCGGGATGTGTTTCCACGCCTGTCTGAACTGATGCGCGCTGTTCCACCCCTCCGGCCGCGTGATCCTTCCTTCCCCGTGCGCCAGCCCTCACGCTCGTGCGAACGCACAGCGATGCACTTGAGAGAACCGAGACAGCCAAAAATAACTTTATCATTAGAAAGGGTTTCGTTTTTAGCTGCCTCAGCTTTCTGGAACAGTTTGCTGCATGATCCCACGAGCGCTGGTGCTGGCAGGAGGGAGGCAGCAGAACGGCAGCATCCCCCTGATTCACATCGGCTGCTGTGGAAATGCGCCCTGGGGACTCGCAGACACACGCGTGACGCTGACCGCGCTGGCGGTGAACTGTGGCCCCAGAGAGGCTGAACGTTTCAGCACAAAGTAAACTCGGATACTTCCTGATTCCTCTTCAGATGATGTCAGCCCCAGAGATTAACACTGCTAGTAAAATCCTGGCCTCGTTTCGATCAGCAGGCAGAGTTTTCATGCTTTAGTCTCAAAGGCTAGCATTATCACTAACCAGAAGGATTAATACTTGCAATATAGTCATCTGATTTTTCTTAAATTCGATTTTTTCCTGTTACAGCCAAGTCTGTTCAGAGTAACTTATTAATATGACAGGAATATTAAATATCTGTGTTTGACAACCACTTACAGGGAAAGACGTCACGTGTTTAGATCCCTTCATCTCAATGCATGAACTGATGCCATCACTTTAGCTAGTTTCAGAAAAGAGAATATGCCCATAATGTCACTGAAATATTTGTGGGTTTAAAATAAACAAATGTATCCTACTCAAAAAAAATAAAAAAAGCTTCTTCCCAGAGGCCGTGTGCAAGCTCCACACAATTACAGGAAATACAAAAATATATTTTGCCTACCACTTATTGTAAAAATCGTGTGGCCCTTCCCGAGATAAACTGATATCTGTTTCATGTAGAAAATAACCCATGAGGGCTTTATAGATCCTTAATAATTTACAATGAAAAGGAAGAAAAATTAAGAGGAGTTAATTATGGCCTCAGCAGGTAACAAAAAAAAAACCAGAACACTTGTTTACGGCTCATTTTCTCTCCCTGAAAGGAAGACAGACAGGTAGGCCAAGGGAGAGATCAAAGACAGACGTCACCATTTCTTTCATCAGGAGAAGGAGATGAGGATCTGCAAGACCTGAGCAAAGCAGTAGGCAAAAATCACTCTCTGCCACAACTCGAGCATAGCCCAACTGCTTCCTCTTCATTTGCACTTCTGCCTGGTTGATTAATGAAAGGAAAACACCTTGAAAATATATACACACCCATCTCTTGCAGATAGAAAAGTCTCCTGCGATAGTACAGAAAGGCCAGCCTTCACTCGACCTGGTGTCCTCCCGTCCACCGTCCTTTCCCAACTGCAGTGTAAGTGCCCTCACACAGTCCGTGTCTTCGCTCAAAATCGCGTTCACAGAGTTCCGTCCCCCCACTGAAGGGGCCAAGCGCACTGCACACGTACGCGTGCTCCGGCGATGCAGGGTTCCCCGGACAGCTCGACACCGGTTTCTCCAGCCTGTCCCACAGACCTTCACACCTCCCAGCTCATCTGGGCCACCTGCAGACTCCAGCCAGCCCTCCCCGATTCCACTGGGTTCCTGCCTGGTGAGGCACCCAGTCCCCCGGTCAGCGCGGCAGGCCACCCGTCGCACGCCTTCCCGGGGACTCTGCGCCTTTACGCGCTCCTGGAACGTGCCTTCTCCCGCCGGCTCCGTCAGCCGCTGCCAACGCGAGACACGCAGGTACCGCAGCAGCGGGAGCGCGGAGCCGGAGCACGAGTCTCGCGCTGCGCCTGTGAGACGTGGCAAGTCTGCGAGAACGGACAACACTCCAGCAGCTACAGCAGCTTCCCCACCGTATTTTTAAACTGTTTTTAGCTATATACGAGTAAGTGCATAATATCTTCCTATGTGTTTAAAAGGCAAACACCATTAAAATGCAATACATACTTTTCCCCTTCTGATGGGGAAGTTGCAGCGTTAAATTGTTTCCATTCTGAAATTAGTCTGTAGAATAAAAATTCGTTGTATAAGCAGTTTAAGTTTCTAACACAGGTAAAATCTCCACCTGTATCATCACCTAAAAAAAAATACCTTTCTCCAACCAGAGACACCAGCGAAATAATGCACTGTGTTAAATGTCTTCATGGGATATTTTAGTTACTGTTAGAAGACGAGAAGGAAGGAAAACCACGTTTGCTTTCACGCGTGAAAGGGGCCAGCTATTCCAGCAGACAGCATACTGCCCGGAGTCCACAGGAGGGCAGCGCTGCTCAAGAGATCAGAAAGCAGAGGCCTCTCAGCCGTCCCTTGCCAGCACTAGGCAGGCTTCCTGTGTTTCCGTATATTGCTAGCAAAAGCTGACACAAAATAAATCATTAAGGAAGTTTTTATAGAAATATTTTTCACTAAAGTGATATACTTCTGTCATGCTGTTTTAATCAGTCCAAACTTCTAAACTGGAAAAGGAACACTGAAGTTTTGGAAAAGAGCATCAGGGGCAACAGAAGGATGTTAAGAAGTCAAAATTAGCTCTTATAAGTTATAAATATTTTTGTTATCAAAACCCTTGCATAAGCACAAAGTCATATATCCTTTTAATTTGTTTCAACCTCTTTAACCTAGTTTATAGCAGTGTGGTTGTCTTCCATAGTCAACAGGTGTTCAATATTTTTTTAAAAAAACAAAGTGTATCAGCTAGATTTTTTTAATGAATTTAAGTATGTTTTGTTAGTATAGTGCAATCTTCTAGATTTAGGTTTGGTTTTACCTTTCAGCAGACAGCAAACATTTTGAAACCCACAGGATTCCTTCATGCCAACTGTTTGCTGATTCAGTTCTGCATTGGCGTTATGCTCCTTGCAGGCTGTATTACCGTCATCCCGGCTACAGGCAGATTTCATCCTGATTTTTCTAAATGTGCATGGGTGGAAACAGTTGGGAATAGAGGAGTTTCAGCCATGATTTCCCAGATCACACACATTCAGGCAAGAATTGTTAATCTCATCATTTCAAAGAAGGATTATTAGACTTTTAGAAGCCTTACTGCTGCTCACATCAACGCCTCAGGCAGAGAGTAATTCTGCAGTTCACGGAAAAACATTTTTGATAAAACATGCGGCACCACGACAAACTTCCCCATCCTGGCCCCTTGCTTTAGCTAAGAGTGTGAAGAACTTCGTAAAAGAGAGAGATAGCACCGTCCTCAAGAGAGCTCTTGCTTTTTTGGCAAAAGGTTTATCTTTCACCCTGTTCCACTGTTTGCATTTTAGTCTGCATAAACATCAAATCTGTGATCTTACTTTTGAGACTACCTTGAATTAGCACTGATTGGGAGAGGGTTTTCACCGAAAAAGACTGACTAAAAATCACTGAGAGAAAACTAGATAGTCTTTTGCCTACCTGAAGTTTGAACATGACACTCTTCAGGATAAAAATTACTACCCTGTGCAAATTCAGACAGGGAATAAAACTCTACCTCTACCTCTCTCTTTTATTTGCTTAATGCAAAATAAGACATTCTACAGATAAAAAGGCAACTACAGAATAACCCACAGGAACTATTTCCTCAGTAAGTAGTATCAAACGTTCATCTTACTGAACAAAATCTTCCCTGAGCCCTTTGTAAGGGGAGTGTGCTGAGACATACATCTTTGTGAAGGGTGAGGCGGAAAGTCATCAGAGAACTGAATTTACATCCTTTTCTTTGGACTTACATTACCATTTCTCCTTAAATGCTGCCCTCCCTCCTCTTCCTTCTGTAGCTCAATTTCTCTTTTCCTCTTTCATCTTTTCACTCTTCAGTTGTAACTGATGATTTCCTTTCTTCTCTTTCCTAAAAGTTTATATAAGTGCTGGTCACAATTTGGAGCGATGGGATGAAAGTAAGACAGCAAAATACAGTCTGAAATGTCGAAGTTCTTGTCAAGGATCAAAGAACCTAGCAACACGGCGCCAGATGTGGAAGGGTAGATCTTTCCCTTATCTTAGTCCAAGACAGACCAGGATCATAAGTTTTGCCAGAAGAAGACCTGGAGCCAGCAATAATCTCAGTCACCTCTGATCTTTTTCGTCTGCAAATCTTTCTATGGATTTTGCATTTTAAATTAAAATTTTCCGTCTTTTTTTTCTCTTACCTCTTCCTAGGCCCTGTCTATTTCTTCAGCAGACCCTCTGTAGGGTGTTTTTTTGTGGTGTTTTTGCAGGACTGACATTTAGCTTTGTTTGAAAGCAGCAGGAGGAGTTATGCTATGAAGTTCAATATGTACCTGCCTGAAATCAGCTGTAAGGCCTCCATGCTATTCAAGAAATTTTAAAAGGAGAAGGTGTATAAAAGTGAGGCTTTCTAGACACTAAACAGCAATCTAGAATTCATGTTTTTAATTCAGAAGATCAAAATTGTTATTAGAGTTTGAAACATGCAGAAAAATTGAAACAGACTGAGATTAACAGGAAAAACCTTTTGATTATTTAAGTATTTCTTAAATTAAAAACTAGGACAGTGAAAAATTTCATGGCATGAGAACAGCAGGGTTTGGTGCACACACTGTTGTTATAAAAAGACTACAGAAACAAAGAAACACAGAGATACAAATGATCATAGTCTCCCAAAACCTGTGAACTGTTGAGCTATTGGCAGAGATCACTCTTCAAAAAGATCAGCTAGAGAAGTTCTAGAAAGCTACAAATCATCGAATCGGGGTTTGGAAAGTGGAAACTCTTATAAAATATGAATTAATGCGGCACACTCCTATTATAATTACTCATGTAAGAGTAAGAAAAGTAACTTGGCTGACCCAAAAAACCCAAAGATGCTACTCTTCCAGCCAGAGAGCATATCCATCTCCATCTCAATTGTATGGCAACTGAATAAGGTCCAGAAACTAGCCAAAAGTTTGTGGCATTATATAACTTTAAAAATGAATACGCTATTATAAGTAACTCTTTTAAAGCTAAAGCAGATTTTAAACCAGTTGACTTTTCATTCTAGGCATGACCTAATTGAGAGGTACGGACCAGAATGAAGCACCAAGGATATTGCAACACTATTCTCTAGAGCTGTGCAACACAATGGAGTAAGACCTAAACTCCAGGTAGTGAACCCTAGTGACTTTTGTGATAATTTTTTTCTGATTAGGAATAAAATTCTGAATCATGGAGCAGTGCTCCAATTTAGACATGTACATCAATCCTTCTTTATCTGCGTGATCTTTGGAGAAAAATTCACAGTGCATACTTAGTTGATGTTCAGATGTTGCTAGTTTGGTCAAATTATAACCTATTTGCTGAATAGACCTTATTACGGTGTTGATCTCTCCACAAAACAGGAAAATGTGAAGGGACTGTGTTTTTCCTCCATCATAGCATATTATCTTACTTTCCTGACATTAACCGGCACATCTAACACTTACGTAAGAGATTTTCAGTTATTCTTGCTTATTTCTCGGTGGCTCTTTGAAGTGCTATAAAGAATAATACTTATTAGGAAGTAATATTCCAGATCCTTCAGAGATGTTACAGGTCGCTGAAACAGCTCTTAGCCAAACTGCTGTTAAAGAACTCTTTCACCTAGGAAGCTGAGAAATCATATGTACAGACCTCTACTAAATCTTGCTTTCTGAAGCAGGGGGCTGCGCCAGGTAGGAACAAGGGCTGCTGCACAGCGGCGTGGGAGAAGCAAACAGGCAAACTAAGCAAAAGCTTAGAGTGGTCAGGAAGCAGCAAAGATTCCTGCTGGGCAAGGAACCATGTCAACGCCGAAACGAAAGGTGAGCCCAAAGGGCTTATATGCTAGAGACTTTTTCACCAACAGGTTGCTGCCAACGCAACAGATGTTATTACGAATGTAAAGTTTGAAAACCTGTTTATTATGACACCAGATCACTTACCCTAGTTTTCCACGCTGCCCGTGTTCTGCATGCCGTAGCCTGGGAGCCAGAGTCATAGCGTGCCTTCGCTGTCATCGAGATGAGACTGCACNGCGTCGGCACNGACCCTGTTCGGCTTTGAGCTGGCTGGTTCGGATNGTAGCGCCCTGAGCTCTGCGCTTGTAGTGGTTCNTTGCAACCTGGTTTAAAACCAGCTTGGGAATATTTATGCAAGCTGAGGTCATGCCTCTAGCTGCCGCATGACCAGGTGCTTGGAAAAGATGTTCCAATTTATATAAATGTGAATATCATACCTGGAAATCTTTTAGGATCAGACTTTTATTGGAATGATTGTGATGAGGTAATAATCAGTATAATGACTGGAATTCAGTATAGTGAGAATCAGTATACTGATTGTTTTGAGGTTTCTTGTTCATTTGTTTGGTTTGCAAACTGAGACAAAGTCCCTAATAAAACTCTTTAAAAATCATGTCAAAACTCCTACCGTTGCCTATGATAAAGAGTCATCTTTGAACTGCTGAAATCCCACAAAGGCAGAGCTACTAAATATACACCTGACTTTGGCAAGCCAATTGCCGTCTTATCTGCAATATTTTTAAGCTTTCTGTTATCAGGTTACATATGAAGTTTGCTTCTCACTACGGTCACAGTCCTGCCTTCCAGTTAGTTATCAATGTCTACTAATAAAGGCTGTTTTCCCATTACTTAATAATGAGCAATTTAGAAATAACATGATCATTTATAGAAAGCAAATACAATTCTGCTACCCATTAACCTTTTTTGCAAACAGATGCTACAGCATACGGCTGAAAACAACATGGCTGGATCCCCTGCGCAGCCGTAGATCCTGCTTGGCATACACACCTTTGACATCAGGCACGAACAGACCAAGAGCAGCGACACCCACAAGCCTCTGATGTCGGATGGGAGCTAATTCGCAACAGGCTATGACAAAATTCAGTCCACGGAAGGCAGCAGATTGACGGGACCGTAAAACCAAGGGGATCACACGTTGAACCCTTCCCACCGATGGAGGACTGCATACAGGGCTATATTAGAAACAGAGGCCTATGTAAATAAGAAACCTGATCTTTGTTTGAAATTTATAAATAGAATCAGAACATCTTTTCATTTTCCCGACTTATTTCCTTTATAAACAGATAATGCATTCTTATAGCTTGTTCTGATACATATCTAGCACATTTCATTTTTAGGTCTTGATTGGCTTCCTGGGTTACACTACAGCCAGAAGGAGAAATGCTAAAGTACTTTGGAAAAGCTTTGAGTTTACAGTATTTTTGACACAAGGCAAACCAGCAAACCAGAAATATTTTAGAAAAGTGTAGTCACACTGCTCGATGGTAGCGTTTTGGTTAAAACTTCAGAATTCACATACGACTCTTAGAATAAAAAGCAATGCGTTAAAGGGAAGGAAATTTTAGTAGGCGGCGTTAAGGAAGTCTTCCTCACAGCAAATTAGGCACTTCAATACATAATCTAGGATTACCACAGATGCTTAAGAAACAATGTTAGACAAACCCATCATTAATAGGTACAAAGGTATTAGAAGCAGAAGGTCTGGCTGGCTGAAGTCAGAGGCTCCTTCCACCCCTATTTTCTACAAATACAACAGCATGACAACTAACAATATTTTCAGATAATTAGTTCTAACCTGCACTCTAGGTACAGCATCCGTCTTGCTCATCCCAAATATCCCACTGCTTTTCAAAACCATTCTCTCCAAAAGAACAGGTACAGTAAGACAGACTCCAGCACTCTCGCAAATGTTTTGTTTGCAGGTTTCTACTTCTCTAATTTAACAGGGAATTCTCATCTAGTTTTCCTGAGTCTGTCCCCACACAAGCGTATTCAAACTCTGGACCACTTTCTATTGCTTCTGCTTTTTCTGGTACTGGAGAGCCACAGGATGATTCAGCCTAAGAGACTGGGATACTGGGGGTTAAATGGACCCAGGTACGAATTCAAGAGTTTAAAAAGCAATGTAGCAAATAACACATCCTAAGCAAGACCAGTTCCTTTGCTGTCCCATAAAATCCCTTTCTAAATATTTAATAGAGAAACATTGAATGCTAATTTTTATAAACAAGCAACTATGAAAGGTATGGGCTTTTACTGGAAAAGCAGTAATAATAATAATAACAATAATAATAACACCCCTTTTCAACATGTAGCTGGTATAACGTGCCATGCTTTGCTTTTCAGGAATATTTTTACATCTCTGGAGTATAAGCTAAAATAGCAATTTGTAATGAAAAATACAATTATCTTAATTGCAATAGAGCAAATGATACACTTACTAGGATGGGCATGCTCTTTCTGAGCAGCTTCCTGTATTTTCAGATCTCCCTCAGTTAACAAAGCAATAAGCTACCTGCAGATGTTTACGTATGAAATCCAACACAGGGAAAACATTTGCACTACAGAACAGATAAGATCATTGAAAACGAAATTGCAGGATAAGGTGTTCGACAGGGTGGAGGGAAGCTGCACAGTGGAGGAAGAACCATCCCCATGACTACTGGTCCTTTCTCCTCCCTGCTCATCGCTGTTCGCCTCTCCGCGGATTCCAGAGCTGGTTTTGTTCCTCAGCAGCCTTGCTGCAGACTGGTGGATTCAGTCACAGCTGGAAATGGTGAAACTGTGGTTTGTTTCAGAAAGAGAAGAAAGGAGAGTTTAAGTATCGCTTTAGCAGCAGATGGCTTTGCTTTGGATTCTTATCTACACAAAGGAGATGTGTTTGCTGATTTCTAATTAACTCAAAAATGGAAAAGAAAAATTGTTAAAGGCAGTCTGGATATGACTTGAACTTTTCATCAGGTAAGAAGTCAGAAAATCCATAAAACTGTGGCAAAAGTTACTGAAATGTATCTTGTAAAGGATTCTTGTATTCTGTACATGCTGTATTTAAAATTGAAAGGAAAGTTCCCTCCAGATGTTATCTGTGCAATACTTTGGAACTTAATAAACAGATGGTGTTTGCAACTGAAACATTTACTGGTCACTTTGAAGAGATGGGACTGGACACCTTTAACATAGGTAAGAAAATACATAGGAAAGAAAGCCTTTTTAAAACATTGTATTTTAGACCATGCTTTTAACTTCCTTTTGCTTATGCACATTTCAGTAATGTTTCTGCATCCAGAGGAGTGAAACAACTAGGCTAAGGGGATTATCATTTCTTCTAGCATTAAACTCTCACTATGGTAGAGAATCTTTTTCAAAATGCATGGATTAGAGATTGAAGTAATTAGTTATCTTATTAAAGACTTCAATTCTGATATAGGCTGTAGCTGTGGTTCAACAATGCTGATTCCACTAATATTTATTAGCTTAAAAAAAATGCCAGTGCATAATTACGGTGTAGTTCAACATGCTGCAGTAAGTACTAGTGTAACTTATTTTTCTAATGCTATGATCACTCCCGATGTTTAAACAAGACAGGTGTAATTGCTTTATTGCCAAGGAAATGTTTAAATTGCCTTGCAGAATGACATGCACTAAAGACTACACTTTTTAACTCACAGTGCAAAGCAAATAATGGAAGGAAATTAATCTTTCTCCTGAAAAAAGGACGATGTAGGTGATCAGTGTGCCTACAGCTAATGGAGTGAACTGATCAAAAGGCCAGTACAGGGACTTTTCCTTGATGGTAGAAAGCGCCAAAGAAGCCCTACCACCCACACTGAATTCTTGGGAGAGGACAGTCAGCGCTCGCTATCAAACTGTCTTGTGCAGCCATGGATAAATAAGCGAGCATAGCAAATAGTGCATAAAATATCACAAACCTGGCTCAGCCTCTTGTCCTTTGAGTCCCCACAGCTTCTCCTGGCAACATAAAAAGCAGGGAAGAGCAGAGCTTGTCTTTGAAGGTATCTTGCTTCCAAGCCAGATCCCCCGCTAACAACTGATCTTTTCTCCAAGGGCAGGGCTCAGATCTGCGCGAGTCAGGTGAACACCACCAGCGCAAGGCGAACGATCACCCGTGGGGGAAAGCAGCCAGGCTTCAGACCCTCACACGTCGACAGCGGCGGTAAAGCTCATCAGGGCAACACGTACCACTGCTCGGCCTCTTGTTCTTCCAGCGCACGCATCCTTCTGTGTGATTAATGCAGCCAGGTAATTAGTGCTGCTTCAGGGAAAAGTAGTTTACAGTGCATTCCAGGAATTATGATGCCTGAAGGTGCTGCTGCCCAGCCACATCATCGTTTCCTGCAGGGTCTGACTGCGCTAGCTTCAGAACCCCTTCCATTTCTCCCGGACATATTTGGAGAAGAGTTTTTGCAAGCTGGTGCACACACAGTAGGGTGCACAGCCCTTGTTCCTGCCCCACTGGTGCAGGGACATCCGCGAGGGACTACAAAGTCTGGCTGAGCCACTAGACTTCAACAGCTTTTGCAGCATGGTTGTGCAAGTTTCTACGCCTCTCCCTCAATATAGCTGTAACCCAGCCAGCTGGGTATTTAGGGAGACCACGGGGCTTAATGTTAGCCCCTCACCACACATTAAGTCATATTTGGAATATCAGGGCCACATAAATCTACAGCCACTTCTTACTCCAACATGACCACACTAGTTGAAAAGTATATTTTCATCAGAATGAGAGTGGCAATAGATCCTCCAAAGGTGGTTGGGTTTCGTTTTGTTTCAGAATCTTAATTTGAAACACCCAAACTAATGTCATGCAGAAGTATGAGGATAAAGCAGTCGAGCATATAACTCTAGCTGGAATGCTCTTTGGGTGCCTGGGGGCAAACAGTTACAGAATCATAGCTTGCAGTTTAATCCTGGATTTGGTGTTTAATCTCGTGCAAGCAACCAAACATTTTTTATTCCTTCGTGACTAAATAATGGCAATAATTTCTGTAAAAATGTTGACAAATCTTCTACACATAAACAAATTCTTTCTACTAACAATGAAACATCCACCTGTCCCTTCTTTTTGTGCATCCTCATTAACTTTCCACTGCTGCTGCTTCATCCTTTCTCCACAGGGCTCTCAACACTATGGTATTTATTACCAGGGGTGAAGAATGGCCTCTGTCCAGCTAGTTTTCCAACAATTCCTACTTCAAATAGAAATTAAGGTGAGTTAAGTTAGAGCTGAGTTTTGAAAGGTATATGATAGCACATAGTTATCCATCTATCAAAGTAACTCTTACATCCTTCTTTTTTGCTTTCCCAGGTTGGAAATGTACCCTCTTTCTGGCCAGAAAGCTGGTGAGCCTTTGATTTAAGATTAACTCCGTGAAAAATTCAAACCCATCAAGTTATTCTGCTGAATTTAATTCCTCCCATTAATATTAGTTTTGTAACAACAGAATTGTACTAATATCAGATTTTTGCTTGACAACTGTTTGAGTTAGAACTGAAAGAAGAATCAGCTCTGTGTCTCTTGAGTACACGTTGTATTTCAGCACAGAAAATTTTGGGGGTGTCATTTGTCAAGCTTGTAAAACAGCAAACGGTGTATAGGGAAATGAGACAACTTTTGGCAACTAGCGGTGTGGAAATCATTGTATGTATAACTAAGATGTGATCTTTGTTTGGTTTACATTTTCCTCAGACTAGATTGAGGAAAAAGGACGTGCTATCTTTAATACATAAGCAGAACAGGAAAGTCCCTTGAAGATGTTTTCACAGAGGTGTTGAACATCACTTAAACTGAAGCACACATCATTTTGATTAAGCCAGAGGGATTTGCTGTATTAGCTCACGTTGCTTTGTAGTTCTAGGGAAAATGTCAGTGTGACATCTCAGGTAGCAATGTGATGGCAGGACCCAATTCTTCATGTTTCTAATAATAAAAAAGCAACAGATTATTCTTGTTGGAATTCCTTAAACCTTGCTAAATCTTTGGCTGAGACAGGTCTTAAAATATTTTATTTTGAAAAGCAAAGGTTATCCACAGTTGGTAAAGGAGAATTTGTATGAAAATGTTCATACGAGTTTAATCAAAGCTATCACTGCTATTTGTTATACATCACAATCAGTTACAGTTCTCTGACACTGTCAGTGCAGAGCCTCGGAAAAGTGGCATCAACGTCCACCCATACACACGTATAAAACCACTAATACTCAGCCACTGGCTTTTCCTTTCAGGATTTCTCAGTGCTCTAATTAATGATACTGGATTTGCTCGAAACTCGAAGGACACCAATTGCAAAGACAGACCCATAGTAACCATTGCCTTAGAAAGCTCCACACAAAGCATCTTCTAAACAAAACCAGGTTTTGTCCATAGGCTGCGAGATGCTTCACGATGGATAAAGACATTGAGCACCCTAGTGAGATTCTGTCTAATCACACTATCACTAACATCAGCTATTTGCAGTTTTTGAACTTTGATACATGCCAACCTTCCTTCCTTGCAGAATTCTTGCTTATTACAGCCTACACTTTAGTTACAATAGTGGGGCTTTTTGGAAATCTTTGCCTGATTATTATAATAAAGAGACAGAAAGAAGCTCAAAATGTTACCAATATTTTGATTGCCAACCTCTCTTTGTCAGATGTCTTGATCTGTATCATGTGTATTCCCGTCACAGTGGTGTACACCTTAATGGACTACTGGATATTTGGGGAAGCTATGTGTAAAATAAGTTCTTTCATACAAAGTCTGTCTGTCACAGTCTCCGTTTTCTCACTCGTACTGATTGCTATTGAGAGATATCAGTTAATTGTGAACCCACGTGGCTGGAAGCCTAATAGTTCACATGCTTACTGGGGAATTCTTTTCATCTGGGGGTTTTCCCTCATAATATCCATTCCTTTTTTAATATTTCACCAATTAACAGATGAACCCTTCAAGCATCTATCTTTCCATAGTGATTTCTACAAGAACAAGGTTGCTTGCATCGAAGCATGGCCGTCTGTTACAGAACGACTGATTTTTACCACCAGTCTGCTGGTTTTCCAGTACTGCTTCCCACTGGGGTTTATTTTTATCTGCTATCTCAGGATATTTGTACGTCTTCGAAGCAGAGGTAAAATAGACAGGATGAGAGAGAATGAGAGCAGACTGAGCGAAAACAAAAGGATTAATATGATGTTGGTATCAATTGTTATGACTTTTGCAGCTTGCTGGTTGCCTCTCAATATATTCAATGTTGTTTTTGACTGGAACTATGAAGCACTAATGAGCTGTAATCATAATCTAGCATTTACAATATGCCACCTTGTGGCCATGATCTCAACATGTATCAACCCCATCTTCTACGGCTTTCTCAACAAGAATTTTCAGAAGGATTTGATTGTATTAGTTCACCGCTGCAGATGCTCAGCATCGCAAGAGGAATATGAAAATATGGCCCTTTCAAATCTGCAAACTGATGCATCTAAGGGATCTCTGAAATTAAATAGTCCCCCTGTGGATATCTAAAACAATCCAACAGCAGTTTCCAAAACTCTGTATTTTGTTGCAGATGACCTCTTTCTGTAGGTCTTGATCATGTTACTGCTCAGTTTAGGGGAAATCTTTTCCATTTAGTTCAGCAAAACCAGGATTGTTCTCCCACAGGCACACTCTTAGCAGGTACTTTATGAGGGTATTAATGCTAATAAACTACTTCCAAGAGTCTAAAAGATCAATAATAATGAATTATAAACAGTACTAACATCTTACTTTTTTAATCCACGGTTTCCAAGTCACTGGCATGCCACCTTAGTATGCCAATATTTCCATTTCAGTCACTGATGCGGTTGTCCTTCCTAAACACCTGGCTTCACCCAAGTAAACCAGGAATACGATGGCATTCCCAGCTTCATCAGCCTTTTCACAGACTGTTCTCTGGCCTTTTAATTTTCCAGCTCTACGTTGTTCCCACCTCTGGTTCATCTGCACAACAGTTCATAGGCCGTTCACACTGAAGGAAGGCCCCTGAAGTTATCCTAAGCCTCCATCATTTTCCTTTCAGCCCGGGCATTGCTTTGGTTTAGTACCAGTTCAGCCTAGAAATTGTATTCTAACAACGGAAAAGGCTGAAGTTGGCATTTCTTTTTTTATTATTTTTAACGAGCACTAATACAGGCCCCATTTGATGTATTGCAAATTCCACTCAGATCGGCGCTGTTCAAGATGGAACATGTATTTAACATTTCTCCTAAAAGCATCGTATTCTACTCCAAACTGCGAGTATAGATCATTCCTTTCCCTGTTACCACCATCGCTAGTCCTTAAAACAGACCTTTTAGAATCTCCATTATCAAACAAACACACTATGAATTCAGAACAAATTTTGCTTTAGCTACGTACCCTGAGTATAGACTTCTCTTTGAGTAGAAAATTAGGTTTGCATTTAGTTTCAGAAATGTCTTTCCCCACTTTTCTGCACTAACAAGAGGCCACGCTTGCGGCAGATGTGGTCATTGCTAGTGGACTGTGTTTGAAAATAGCTTCTTTTGTAACACAAGTGCCTAAGAAGCCTAAAGGTGTAATACTGAACACAACTTTTCTCAAACACAAACATTTTAAAAAACATTTTCCAGTTTGGCTATAAAAAACCCCAAACATATTCTTCATCCATGCTAGAGAGCCAACGTAAATAATCAGCTGCTGTTGGGTGGTTTCAATGCAATGCTTAGAACGCGTTAGCCCAACAGCTCACCATGCTTCCTCTTGTTCAAGTTAAATATAATTCATTACCTGCATTGCTAAAGCCCCTTATATTTTTTTTAGTTCCATAATTCCTTGTAACTGTTCTCTAACTTTCACAATTTCCTGATGCCCCACTTAAGGAAAAATAATTAACATTCAGATTACAATCAGCTCCTTGACAACTCAGCTATGACAAAGCTTACCTCCAGGCAATGAAATTCTCTTGGGTAGGGACCATCTTCTTCTGCAGTCATACTGCTCATAAAGGATTCCGTCAGGGCATAGTTCTCTCCTGCTCTTGCTACAGCACTAATGCAAACAGTCTGCATTACGCTACACGGCAGAGCAGAGCCCCACGCGCTCTTGCAGATGTGCTGCATCGCTAAGCGCTTCCTGATTCACACCGAGCTAAAAGACTCCTGGAAATCTCTTGGGGCTCGATCCCCTCGAAGTTATAAGGGCAGCACTACTCACAAGAGCAAGGATGGCAGAATTAGTGACGTGGTAATCAAGTATTTGAGTGACAGGTATGGATTAGTTTTGGCATAATCTTGTATTTTTTTCTGACTAGATCAAATATCACACAAGTGAAGTGGAGTGCATAAATAACCACAACTTAAACACCTGCCTTGTGCATCACAGAAGGAAAACGAGGAGACAGCTAAATACCTAGTAAAGGGTGATGGTCAGACAGCTTAGATTATCTTAGCATTAATTATGGCCATGAAGTCCAGCCCACAGTCACTGGGCTCCCTTTATTGCTGATACACCATCTGCTTGTCCAGCACACCAGGCGTTTAACCGAGCAGAAAGCAGGAACTTACTGTCCACGACGCCGCTGGCATACCGTGCGTCCTCAGAGGGGCTGGGATACGCCTCGGTGAAGGGGAGGTGAGGGACTCGGTTCCCTGTTCCATCGGGGAGACTCCAGGGTAATAAAGTGATTAATTATCTCCATTTCACTTGCTTAACTGAGAGCAAATCTGATCCAGGAACGTCACTTGTGGGGGGGTTCCAGTACCCATACAGAAAGCCATCTAATATTGTCAGAAGACCGTTCACTGAGCAGAGCATTTTGACAAATCATGGTGGCGTACCTGAGAGGCTGGGCTGTTAGCTGGGTTCTTCTGAGTTTGGCACACGAACCTCTATCACCATCTTCCTCATATTTAAGCACATTGTTCACAGCTTCAGGGCCCATGCTTAAAGCAATTTACAAGCACACAGCATTCACAATATAATCTTCATATTCAACACAATAGTTCAGATTACTCTCAGTTCTCGTCATGGCAAACATCTCAGACAGTATTTAGTGGTTGAATCAGGCCCAGCTGAGACTCCCATGTGTGATCTTGGCTCCCACATCCCCATCCCACAAGCATGTCCAAGCGTGCGTAGTTTTACAACAGAGGGTTTTTTAGTATCAGGCCCCAACTGGCTTAAACACAGCCAGGAAATGCATGCTAGTCTGAATTACGTGGTCAGTGAGCCAGCAGCAGCTCTGCTGACCTTACGAGAAGGCCAGGGGGGCTGACGGATGGTCTCCCACTATGTTACTCTGGGGTCTCCCCCTACAAGCGCTTGGGCAGTACATTTCTGTGGCCTTAAACAGCTGAAAAAAAAAAAAAAATTGCTATTGCTTTTTGTAACACCAATTGCACCAATTGCCTACTCCTGAAATCCTCACTGGAGTTAAGTAATCAATTTTTGCAGTCTGAATCTTGGCATAAGAGGGTTCTACATTGCCAGGTGGAAGCTCTCTGAGCAATGAGACTGCTTCAGAATACAATGTGAATAATAGTACTTGTGCCTTGATTTCTTCTTGTCATTTCTTCCTTACGCTTTCATTTGACTCAAGTGCTGATGCTCCATTTCTGTTCCGAGCATGCAGTTATCAAGTATCTCTCTTCTTAATGCTGCACTTCCAAAAATCACAGCTAAGCGAGCAGAGTAGCGTCGCTGTCTTGCAGATCTTGCCCTCTGCGCCGTGCGTTCTCTCATTACATCCACTGGCTTTATGTGCAGTCTGACACCTAATTTCCAGATGAGTCAATTAGGGGTGAACTGACTTTGGTAGAGATAGAAAAAGACAAAGAGACATTACTTATTTTTAATACATAAGCATTATGGACTTCAGCGTGATACGTGACAGTGATGTATGTAACTGTGCAATATGCAATGTTTAAAGATCGCTCAAGTCATAATAAACAAACATTGCCCTGTGTTAGGTAATGCTGAAAAGTTTCTTTTCCCTTATTTTATTGGTATAGCAAGTAGACAAAATGACAACAGAATGTGAAGTTGTTACTTGATGCAATCTGATGGAAGACTGTGAGCTTCCTCAGGGGAGCAGAGAAATGGAATTCAGCACGGAAGGCTAGAGGGGGGACCTGAACTCCGCAATGCTATCCAAATGTACAAAGTCTCAGCAGCGATGTTCTTTAAAAAAAACCTGCACCAGAGCTTTGTTCAATGGTTCAGTCATGTAGACCAGACCAAGATATTTATAAAAGTCCTTGTAAATGAATATATCCTTACATGTATTTGTACTTTATGGCTGGTGAGTTTAACTGTAAGCACATGTAAGCAGAGTTAGGTACTGGGAAAATGGCATTCATTGTGAAACTGATTCTGCTGAGCAGAAAGCTCAGTTGATTATTGACTGTAATTATGTACATGTACAAAAGCAGTGCCATTGCTGTATGTTATTTAAATATTTTGATCCCTCCTGTCTGCTGACAAATAAATACTACCCTGCATAAATTCGCTACATTGTCCAGGTGATAAATTTGACTGCCTATAATCTTGATAGGACAGTTCTCATAGAAACAGTCCTGTAAACTGGTTTAGCATTTCACATGTTCACTTATTAGAAAAAAAGAAATCAGTGAAAAATTAGACATTTGCTGTTTCCAGAAGGGCAAGGACTTAAGAACAGCTAGAGAACCTCCTCAGGGCTCGTGGTGCTGCCACACTTGTTGGTGGAGAAGGACAGACTCATAAAACAGGGAGGTTTCAAGTGAATTTATGTCTCAAGGGCAGAGCAACCTTTTACTGTGGTACTTTATGATTCATACTGAAATATAATCAATGTATTTAGAATGCTATTTTCTTAGACATTTGACAGATACACTGAATAATCTGTGCGGTCTGTCAGAGTGAAAGTTTCCCTTCAGCAGCTCAGGAAATTTTATCTGCAGCACAAATATTGAAAGAGCTCTTCTGACAGCTCAGTTGGTACATATTTGTTTCCAAAGTAGCATTTACTACTGTGTTTTAATTCATCAGTATCTAAGTAGGAGAAAGATACTTTATTTTTCTTATTTAAGCCAAAATGTTCATACCACATCTGCCTGTATTATCAATATTTTACCGCATATGATAAAAATGCCTGGGATTTAACAATGACACATATTACTAGGACAAATTCCAGCCCTGAAAATGAGATACTTTTCTTTTGCCTGACTCTGGTAGACTACAAGTGGCAAATGATACCCAAGTTCTATTTCTTACATTACATTTTTTAAAGTTACATCACAGCTCCATCAGTTATAAGGCAAGAATATTTCACCCTGACATAACTGTAAATCAACATCGCACTAAACTGCACCGCAACAGGTAAAATTCTGAAAAACACTGGAGCTGACTTTCAGGGAGATAAATGTAGAATCATAGAATGCTTTGGGTTGGAAGGGACCTTTAGAGATCATCTAGTCCAATCCCCCTGCAGTGAGCAGGCACATCTTCAACTAGATCGTGGATATTGCATCTGAAAGTGTCTGAATCTTGCCCAGCTTCTAGAAAGAAACAGAAATTATGGCAAGGCAGGTAACTGCAGACTTACAGAAATGTGGCCATATAAGGCAATTAAAATATGTTATTTTACGCCATCATTCTTCTTTAGCAAGCTCTGCTCCATGCCTCTTGAAGCACATCTTGATTTTAGCCTGCTTTCCTATAGAAAAATGTCTATACCCTTGTGCTTCTTTCCTTTTGACCCAGATAATGTTTGAGCCATTGGCCAATCTTAACCAAATTTGGAAGAATAAGTGTCTCACAGATTGTTATACCATCCCTTCTTTGGAAGGATGGTGGCTGGCTAGCAGAGAAACGCAGATGGCCGCGCTCCGTGGAAGGCTGGAGGTGCAGCGTTATGTGCTCAGCCCCGCGCTCCCTGCTCAGGGATGCACAGCTCCAGACGAGCAAGAGCGCTCGCCGTCGGTTGCCCAGGAAGGGCACCAGGGTTTCAGGGAGATGGCACAGAAGTTTTACCCCAGCATTCGGGATCCTTTGAAGTTAAAAAACCAACCAAGCAAACAAGAACCCGCATACCAGTTGCCAGCTATGTCCCCGTTACGCTGCTGTAATTTAAATCGTAATGTATTCATGTAGGCGTGAATGGAATTTTAAAACATCTACGACACTTTTTCCAGCTTGAAATGGCCTATGGGGCAGAGTGAAAGTAAAAAGAAGACGACAAAACATTGCCACTGACAGGGAGGTCTTTTAACCAAGATGTTATCTTGGGACTCGCAAACCACCGTGGTGTGACTGGGGCAAGACTTCCTGGGCCTCACAAACGACCATGGTGTAACTACACCAAGTTCTCCAAGCCCTGCAGTTCCACCCACAGCTCCCTCCCCCTGGTGTGGGGCAGGGGCTGTTTTGCAAGATGCACAGAGCGGCCCATACCATATAGCCATCTTCTTCCTCCCAGTTCTGGGTGTAATTTAACGGAACTAAAATAAGATTTGGCTTTCAGGAAAAAAAAAAAATCTTTCTTCACATTCACAGGCTCACCTTTTTTTTTATTTCAAGTCCTCACTTTCCCCAGGCC
>Ga0065711_1036360_pt1 | contig 21082 bp, 8 predicted proteins | sample Hoacrofraction12_FD_59098 | JGI IMG/M metagenome (GOLD analysis project Ga0065711, IMG submission 59098) | Hoatzin crop microbial communities from Cojedes, Venezuela - Epithelial fraction 12 v2 (version 2) | ecosystem: Host-associated > Birds > Digestive system > Esophagus > Crop | place...
TTCTGAACAGCCTGTAGCCATCGATGGCCACGCTCCAGTCATGGGATTTGTCCCACCAAGTTTCAGTAATGGCAGTCAGGTCACAGCTTTCTAGCAGCACGGTCGCTCCTAACTCCTCCTGTTTGTTTCCCATGCTGTGTGCGTTCGTGCAGAGGCATTTCATCCGGGCTGTTGGCCATGTCACCTTCATAGAGGAGCACCCCTTGTTTCCCTTGGGGTGTTTCACAGAAGTTTCCTTGTTGGCTCCTGCTGCCTCAGGAGCTCCCAGCTCATCTCCGCAAGACTTCTACTGTGCTGCAGTGTCCCCAGCACGCCTCTGGGCAACCGGCTGCAGGCTCATACCAGCATCCCGTGCCTCTAACCATTGTGTATCCTCCCATAGCTTGTCATAGGCAAACCTATGCTCCCCCTCCCCCTTCACATCTAGTTTAAAATCCTGTCAACAAGCCCCACAAGCTCCTGAGCAAAGACCCTCTTTCCCCTTTGAGAACAGTGAATTCCATTTGACCCCAGCAAGCCTGGTGCCATGTAGGCCATCCCGTTGTCAAAAACCTCAAAGTTGTGATGGTGACAGCTGCTATGAAGCCTTGTATTAATAGATTGGGTCCACCTGTTCCTGGCAATGTCACTGCCCACAACTGTAAGGAGGGAGGAAAAAATAGCCTGTGCTCCAGATTCCCTCACTAACTGTCCAAAGGCCCTGAAGCCTCTTTCAATCACCCTTGGGCTACGTACTGCAACTTTGCCCCCACTCATGTGGAAGGACAATAATGGGCAGTAGTCCGAGGGTTGTACCAGGCTAGGAAGTTTCCTAGTGACATCTCTAATGCGGGCTCCTGGGAGGCAGCAGATTTCCCTATGAGGAAGGTCTGCCCAGCATACTGGACCCTCTGCTCCCCTCAGAAGGGAGTCTCGAACAGCCATAACCCATCTTTTCTTCCTTGTGGAGGTGGTAGTAATATGGGGGGTAGGTCTTTCTGGTCTTGGCAACTCCTTTGGTGTAAATGGATCGACAATGGTTTTTCCCCTAGCACGCTACTGCATTTCCAGCTCTCTCTGATTTTGTGAGCCATCTCCTCACTACCCTGTTTGACATACTATTAAGAATCATGATTTTTCATTGCAACTAATTTCCCTTGGGCAATGAGTCAGGAACTGGTCAGGGCAACGGCAGTTCCTTTCCTAGCTTTATTTCTAGTCTTCAGGTGTTCAGGAGGATACAGCAACTTCCTGATGATTCCTCAAATCATTAACACAAATGAATAAATGGTACTGGAGCTCACACCAATACCAATTCATGAGTTACCTATTCCCAGCTTTGAGATATATGCAAATATATCTAGAAAGATCAGATTGCAATCTTTCTGTATATCCATAGCTCCGCCAGCTCTACGCACCAAGTTGCTTTTTCAGCTAACCTGGGAGTTAGTGCAATGGGCAAGTAACTTTTTTCTCAGCTCACTTGTTCAAATCAAATATTTGGGAACAGAAAGGCAATAGGAAAACCAAAAGGCACACACAGTCGCATTACAAAGATGAGCAACCTCCACCAGACGGATGACGAGCAGCAGCACTGACCACATGAATAACCCACCGGATCCATCACTATAAAGCCCCAGGGAACATCTGAGGCACTAGATGAGTTGATTAGGCATTTTTAAGCCAATTATGTAATTTTTAACGGTTTAGAATTATTCAATGGCCCAATTTGCAGCACTCAATTGCTCTTTATTGCCATTTACTCTCACCAGAAGCAATGCATTCCAAAAGACAATAAATGCTCACTAATGACAAAGGCCACATTTTACTATTTTTGCGCTCATTCGATCTTCTGTTTCCCCCAAACTCACTACTCCAGCCTTGAAGAGATACCTCTCAACAAGCCTTTCCCTCTGACTCCTGTTGCAACTCATGCAGTATGTGGTTGCACACAAAAATTAAGTGTCAGTAAAGCATCTGTCTCAAACAGAGGTACCGCATTTTAGGAAAACCATTTTGAACACACTTTTGCAGAATAAACATTGGTCCCTTCAGACATAGTTAAGAATTTCTTTGTCAAAGTAGGGTGTTCTTTTGGTGATGTTACTTAAAGAAAGTAAAACTTCTGGCTACTCGTTTGAAAACTCTGGAATATCTCATATTTTGGTGGGAATTAAAACACAAAGCAGCTCAAGACTCCGATACACATTCCAAAGCCTAGTAACTCCACCAGCAACTCCAGTGTGGGAAGAAAGATCAAGCATTCAACTGGGGAGTTATTTCAAGAAAAAAATAGTCATTAGGAGTCAAATATCCTATGACTGCTTCTTTTCCATCTATCCCAAAATTAAGAAAAATTAATGTACACAGGCCATAGTAACTTGACAACAAAAAAATATAACTTCTTAATGAATCCAAAATTAACACAGTCCTCCCAAAGGAGAGAGATTTTCATCTAGAGAGATGGCTGTTCAAGCTTTGCAGCTATAATCATACTTTTTTCTTTCCCTTTTTTTAAGGCCACAACATTAAAAAAACTTACCTTTTTCCTCTAGGCAAAGATTAATCAAGGTTTATTTTTTTTCCCCCCTAAAGTTATATCAATCAGCATTATTCTGTCTGACTCTGGACAGCAGTATTTTAGGCAAGAATTGACTCTGTATGCGTTTGAGTTGGAACACTTCTGTGTGAAGGAAAGAATCAAGGTCACAGACAATCTCACCCTTACAAGATCGCAGCCAGCAGCCCAGCACTGGTATCTAGTTCATTGCAAGCAACTGCACCAGTAATAGGGAAGAGCTAGATAATGCACTTTCACATAATGCATCTCCAGATGCTGTAATACATTTTGAGACCAGAGTTACAGCCTTATAGCAAAGCAACTATCCATAAAATTTAGATGGCTGAGCCCCAGCTGCAATAAATATGAGAAAAAAGCCCCCAACATTAAAATGTCCTAATGTTGCAGAAATTTTCCTTTTGAATTATTCCACTATTTGAGAAAATGAATCCAAAGCCAACTTTTCTTCTTTTTAATCAGTCCAGAAATGTAAGTAACAGACATCTACAATAACCTAGTCCACAGCATGGAGACAGAGCCACAATATCATCTGATCTAAAGGTAAAATATCTTTAAATAGCTAAGCGTTATTCATCCTTGTGATAGGAAATCAGAATTACCTCTGAAATAGAATGCCTCCTTTTAAAACCTAGGTATGCAAATTCCACTAAAATACAGACTGAAGCTTTAAAGCCGTCTAACACCCAGAAAATCAAGTTTTGATTTGATTTTCAAATTCCAGTTAAAATCTAAAATATAATGCTGCTTTCATGAGCGGAAAACAGGTCTTTCATATCTGGTAGAAGTACACCCTATTTCTATTACTGGCACATGTCTGGGGCCGGTGTTATTTCCCAACAGCACAAGCCAGATCGCATTGGCTGGACCATCATGCCTGGCTCACCGGTGCAGCTCCACACGCAGGGAAATAGGTAGGAAGTGGCTGGTAAGGAACCTGCCACAACGCAAAGTAAAAATATCAGCACTACTAATAATAAGAAAAGCCCTAAACAACCTAAACCAGGAGAAATTGAGATTTTGTTAGCTCCTCACTCTAAATCCGCACGGGTGGTTCACACGCCCCCACCCAGGCACGTCGGTTCAAGCCCTACTTGAACACAAGCTCCAAGGTTACTGAGCTGCACATGCCCGCATTGCCACCAGAGACAGTGAGAGGTGCCCGACAGAAAGCAAAGCAGGGGTTAACTAGTATAGCTGACAGGTAAAATCCCAAATAAACTGTCGTCTTGTACAGAAATGCATGGATAGGGTACATACATAAGGAAGCTAAAGCATCTGGCACGTGAATGGATGCTCCGACCCACCCTTTGGAAAGATGTACCATGTCAATGTGCTACCTTCAGATACAGAAATTCATGCCAAGCATGCAGTATGCTTCTCCTTGGAGTGATGTCCCAGATAATGCCATTTTCATCTTTCTTCTATTTGACCAATTATAAAAAAAATGAAAAAAAATATTATTGCTGTTTCACTTTATGTTGCTTGTTAGCTTGTGAACCAGAGACTGTGTAATTTCGACACCAAATTCCGTAGTTTGGTTTTGATGTCAACGACAAACGTACGCCTCAGTTTCAGAGATTTGAGAAAATATGACAGCGCCTCGGCTGGAATACAAGACTTACCTTTCAACAACTTCTCATCAGTTACCATATGACTCACAGAGCATTGCTGGAAATCAAGATTCTCTCTTAAATGTCTCTCTGAAATAAGGATCTAGAAACAAGCTATGGAAATGGCAGCTCCAGACAAAGGCCATTAGAAGCTGTGCTCTCCAGGGAACCCCTGGAGAAAGAGGACACCCCAAACATCTGCATGTTCTGGGATATTGCTATGAGCAACATGAAATCACTCCATTTCCTAATTCTATAGAAATAATCATGAGTAAGTTTCTGGAACTTCTGAATCAGGCTAACAAGTGCTGCAAGCAGAGTAGTCTTTCCCTGCTGCAAATTTACTGTCCTTTGCGATACAGGAGGTTGGTGGAGATCCATCAGTCCACCACACCATGCAAATACAAGGGATGAAGAGATGAACAAAGACAGACCACGTGAATACTGCAGGCAGAGAGGCTGTTAGGGCATCCCATGCCCTAATGTCGGTTTTCAAACCGGAGAGGTCAAGCTCTGCTTGGAAAGATCCCAAACTGCCAGCTACGAGAAATCTGTCCCATGTCTCTCCTTCTGTCCCTCAGCATGGTGACCAACCCATGGCAGAAGCAGGATGTTGAGCCAGAGAGCCGCTGGTCTCACATGAAGCAACTAGGCTTACGTTCAGCAGCTGGACCTTCCTTGGAGAGGATCTCTGTGCTGCGCATATAGGTCTCAGAAATCCCACGCAGCAGTGACTGGGCTGGCAGAAGGGCACTGAAGACATCCCTGCACCATATAGTGTGGATGAGATGGACCCATGTATATGCATGTAGGTAAATGGAGAGCCTTAAAGTTTAAAAATAAAATTAACCTGAACAGGACCACAAACAAAAATACTCCTATAAACTCAAACCAACCTTCTATCTCCTTTCCTCACAGGAACGAGCCCTATAGCACTTAGTGCTGCTTTGCAGGATTAAAACACCACTGGCAAGGTAACAGATCTCTCCCATGGTAGGGAAGGAGGCTGAAGACATTCGTGTCAGCCAGCAATACATATTCAAAACAGCCATAGTGCAAATAGACCCTGACGATTGCATGGGGAGCGGTTGAAGCGACAGAAACCATCGGGTATTCTCAAGGCTACTCAGCTCTCATTGCCTTTAATAGCAGGCTGACTTTCTGAAGCAGTTAAATGCTATTTCACTAGTTGTTTTAAAAATACATTTTCACAGAAACACAGCAACCAACGAGAACAGATAATGCTAGAGCGAGAAATCACTTGTAAATAAACTATGGTGACAGACTTCATTTTCTGTGCAATATGCAACAGCTCTCTGCAAGCAACACACAGATGAAGCCTCCAGCCCTCTCTCCTGCTCTCCCTCCCCAGTAGCTGCCACACAGTCCGTGTTTCAGAGAATACAACTGAAGTGAGCTTCAGCTGAAGCTGCAAAGACAAATGAAATGAAATGCTTTGGGAAAGCTCTCTCCAAGCCTGGTGGTGCTTTCAGTAGAGCCAGGGAGATGGGCAGGAGGCCTCTCATCAGACTTGCTGGACACCACCCTCCCAAGCAGCACAATAACACGAAGCCCTTCAGGTTTCTTATGTTCAGAAGTTATCACTGATCAGTTTTGAGTTCAATAAGCCAGACCAGACCACGATTGATTTCTCCCCATCACTTCTGAGCACAGCAGAGGAGAGCCTCTCCCTCCTGCCTCCCACCCCTAGACCCGATCTCACACTCCCCTTCTGATTATCCTGCTTTAGGGCTCAATACACCACCCTCCTTTCTCAATATTTAGCAGCTTTTAGCTATTTGATGTAATCTACAGCTCGCTTGTCCAGATACTTTCTTAATGTTTGGGTTATTTAAATAACAGTGAGAAACCCAACATTGAACTGTCAGGTTTAAGATCTACTTTCCTCATTCTCTTTTACTAATTTCCCAGCGAAAAAAAAAATCAGAAACTACTGGATTCCTGCAAGGTACTGTTTACTAGTAGGAGAGTAAACCAGCACGGTATAACAGGGCATTTTTTATCTAGCCACAGGGTAAAGTTTGTTTTGGAGTTCTATTCTTTATAAAAGCAAATACTTTAAAAATGAAACCAAAATTCTCACTCTGGGGAATCACTGTTTGACAGTAGCTCCAGAGACATTCCTCCATCTTCAATCACCATTCAAACTCCCCAAATACCTAAACATCAGCCTAAAAGTCCTGGAACACTTTTTTTCTTGTCTATTTTTCCATTAGCTCCTGCCTTGCCTACCCTTCTCATTGTTGCTCAAAACACACACCACCCAATTCTGTCTCCTCTTTAGTCTGATTCTCCAGTAACTGCAAACACATTTAAAAGCCCAAGAACAAGAGGAGAAAACCCATGCTTCCCTGCACAGCCCTCCAAACCAAGGCTGTGTGCTACTCTAACACAAGGCGGTCCCTTTTCTTTTATCCTCACAGAGTAATTCAACCAAAGCAAGAACAATTTCTCTTGCTGCTGCCTGTGGAAGCACATGAAATTAATTTTGCACCCTGCATACTTGATTAAGGGGTTGTTCACCACCAGCACAGCCATAAAGCCAAGGGCATGAGCATTTTCTAAACCACATTCTGCAGTGCAGTACTATACGTTTGAGAGTTCACTGTCATCTGTGGAGACTCAGATGAAAAGCCCTCGTTACACAAGTGAAAATACCTTAGATCATTTTGGCACAGGGTAGCCTAAGAAAGGAACAGCAAAAGTCTTAAGTGTCAGCTCTGAGACTCAGTCAAACAAAAAAGTAGATTAAAATCATAAAACAAATTCCCTGCTTTTATCTCTCAGTATTTGTTTTCACAACATGAAGGTCACACACACATCTTACCCCACCATGCCCATTTGACAACAAACAAGACCTTCTCTCTGGTAACAGATCCTCCATAAATGAAGAGCTGTCTCTTTCATTTGTCATGTTATAGTATGCAAGAACAGAGGGGAAAAAAAATAAACGACCTGTTGCTTTTATAAAGCATCAGTGAATTACCCAGCCGACTCGCTGAACAGCACAGAGCAGGTAGCAATGGGGGTCTACAGTAAACTGGGAAGTGTCCAGTTTTTAATTCCTGTAATCAGATCATCATGAAACAGACACAAGATTAGATGACCAAATTTTATTCTCCTCTTTTTTTTAAGTCTGAAAATAAAACACCTCCAGTTCATTTGGACAGTGGCACATTTTCTAACGGGGCTGAAAAATAACTGGAATTTCTATTGACTTCTGCTTGTGAAGCAGCACCTTCCAAGTGGCTATAGAAGCTCTGCAAATGAGGTTTTGAGCTTGTTTTCCCCATGAAGAAAGTCTAGAAATGCTGTTTGACATTACCAATGGCTTCAGTTTCACTGTTTGTTGCCAACAAAGCAAACTTTTAAGTGCCAGCAGTTCAAGGGCAGAAGATTTTGCTGGAACAGCTTAACAGATCACAGATATATTGGAAATGCAAGTCAAATGCAGCAGGGTGAAAAGATAGAAAGTATGTAATAACACTTGTGGAAATGTAAACACCTTAACTTCTCTCCTCACTGGACTACATCATGCACAAGCCTGAGCTTACCCAAGTGAAAATACAGCTGGAGAAGAAAGTTTGAACAGTCATAGTAACCTATGAAGAGCTGGGAAGTAATATTAATCCTAACACAATAATATCATATGAACACAACTCATCTTCAGTTACAGTTTTGAACAGCAGGTCAAATGACTCATTAAAAAAAATTGCCACTTTTTAAAATGAGAAATAAATCTTCAGAAGTCATTGATCTGCTTATCTTTCTGAACCATTCGAAGCTAAGTCTAAACCAGATGAAGCAAGAGTAATTATTCACTCAGCTCGAGCTTCAAGCAATGAAGAACTCCTTTTAGGCACATGTACGTTGACAATAGCAAACTCATTGTTTGTAAACCTTCAAAACTTAAAAAAAGCAGCAATTGCAGAGAAAAAAACCCAACAAAACCACTGTACTTACTGGAAAGGACTGTCGTGAGGAAGATGTAGTCAGAAAAAGAAATGAGTCCACATTCTCCAAGTGCATAAAATATGCTGTCCTCATCAGCAAACTTCTCTCGCTCCTGGGATAATTTCTACTTATTCATCCGATCCACACCCCAAAAAGAGAAAATAAAACAATTGATTAAACAGAGAAATGGAAAGCTTTATCTGTGTTCTTACCACCAACAAGCCATTCCACGTACACACATCCCTACTATCTCCATTCACATTCAGTGGACCTTTTCCAGCCTTCAAATCTGTCAGAAATGCTCTGCAAAGATCAGCGCTTCCCCATCTCAAATGAGGGATTGCACATTATTAAATGGTTTAGCCTAGCTGAAATACAGATAAATAAAACTGTATCAATTTTGCTTAAAATTGTCTGAGTCTTTAAGAGATGAGTGTTATGAGAGTCAGGTTTTTTAATAAAGGATTCAAAAAGGAAATTACTGTATTTCACTAATAGTCTTTCAGTTTTACTTTGTTGTAGCAGCAACCAAGAAAGAACTATTTCACAAGACTATAAAGGCCGATCAAAGTTATCAAAAATGTGTAGTTATCAGAAGCACACGATTCGGGAGTGTGTTTAGCAAGCTCACTAGGATGACCAGGACCCACATCATTCTCAGTCTCTCTCTCTTTTACTCCAGATCTTTTTCAACATCTTGTTTTAATAGAAAATACCACGTTTTGTCAGCTCATATCCTTTACTAAGCTCAAATCTGAGTCCCTTTGATCTGCAGAACCTTCAAAGACTGAAAAGGATCCACAAAACTGTTAGGAAATCCACACTGGCAACCCACTTTGAGAACACAGCAAGAGGCGGCACACGCGCACACACACACACACAAAGGAAAATGAAATTAATATAAAGGAGAGTAGCCATGGATGAGGTTATTCCACAGAAACCAGGTCATGCAAGCACAGAAGCATGGTGAAAGCAAGGCTGAATTTAGGAACAGTTTTAGGAAAAACCACTGACAAAACACCACCACACGAGGGTCCAGCTACACAACTGTCCCCCACCGTTACCTCTGTCTAGCGGAGATCCCATCATATACAATATAAAGGAAAGAAAACCGGTTAACCAACAATAAAATAAGCAGGCAAAATATAACATCAAGTTGAACGGTTAGACTTGCAAAGAGCAAGAAGGTTTTGAAGCAATCAGGTCGTTGCTTTGACCTGGCGCCGCTAAGAAGCCTAAGTAGACATCCCAGCAAGAGTCAGCGTGTAGCCTCTCCAGGTCAGACCCACTGTCTGCAGCTGATGCCTCTCATCCACCTCAGGTTACTTTTTTTTGAGAGAGAGAACTCACCATTGTATGTGACTGCAGAGTGGGGATGAGCTCAGCTAATAATTTAGATGAAAGTTTAACCCGTATCTGGCTTGGAAACCACAAGAAAAGAAACAAAAATAATCATATAGATCACCAAAAAACACAGTTTCCAGGGGAAAAAAGTTCAGCTGTATTGATCAAATAAAACTCTTCCCTGTATCTCTGCCTTAGCTATCTGGAGAGCACCAGGAATTTAATAAGAGACAAATCACTAACAGCAGACCACAAGCTAATGGCATTCATTCCACACAGGATAACTGCTATTTAGGCTTACGGGATACCAAGCTGAAGTATTATTTACTGGAAAAAAATCAAACATTTTTGCTTCCCCTTCCCATCAAGATGGAGCTGAAGCAAAATCACACCAATGCTTATGTTAAGGACAAATAAACAATGTCTGGTTTTCCTTTAAACTAAAAGGAGAATTTGTGGAGAAAGCAGTTTTCTGCAATTGCTGCCAGCGGTGTTGCCAGCAGCGTCTCACCTGCTCATGTGATTTATTGTCTCTTCCTCCGACTGGCTGTCTTCAGCAGCGTTTATCATAAACTAGCTATTAGCATCCTACTGCAGCCGCTCGAAGGATCCCACAAAAAAGTTCCAGAAGTTGGTTTATTAATTTTTATGGGTTTCTTTACTGCGCTTAAAATTCCTAGTCGACAAACAGCTCAAAATATTCCTCACAAAGCTGAAAACCACACCCATAGACTAACAGTAAAAAAGGATATTAAGTTAGCTGCTCTCTGAAACACAAAGGTGTAGACAGATGGGAGGGAAAAGCATTTACTCATCTGCATCTTACTTCCAGCAAATAAAGTAAATTTTTAAAATTTCTTTATTTTAAACAAGCATCTACTTCTACATCTAACAACTGACCTGATAAGATTTTCAGGCTCCCAGCACTAGGAGAACAGAAATTTAAAAAAATTTACAACTCTCCTATTTATTTTCTTCTGGCTTACTGAGAAGCTGCATGTTTGATTGCTTTCCAAAAAGTACGTGGGAAGATTGCCCCACTACAGGAAAGGCTGAAAGTATCCTTCTCAGCAGTTGTTACCCACCATTAAACATTATATTCTACAGAATTACATTATAACCCCTGGGGGGAGGGAGGATATCAGTCTCCCTGCTTCACAAAGCATGATGTGCACTGTTGTGATTCCTCAAAATTCAAGGTGGAAAAACCCAAAGTCAGTCCTCGCTAACACCTAAAACCACTGTCTATAGACCTCGAGCTTCTTTTCCACATTCTACTTTCCTTCCAGCACACTCTACCACCCCTTCTAGCCAGAAAGGTACTTCATGGGATCAGAAAATGTAGCAAAGAATCATTTTCCAAGCCTCCATCCTCTTTTAGAGACATCATCTTCACAAATAAGTTATCCACACAATTTCAGGACAACTTTCACATTTCAATCCCGTTTGTATCTGAACACAAGCTAATTCTCAAAGTGTTCAAACAGTCAAATGTCTTCCATTTAAGAAATTTTTTCTATGCTAAATCTATTCCCAAAACCAGAGTAACTGATTAAGATCACTCAGCACACCCGAAAAACATTCAAAACTGAGCATTCACAAGTGAGCAAGCCATGGCAGTTTACAGTTATGATGTATATTTTTTAATGAAGCAGTAGATTCATATTAAACAAGCACACAAACAAGCAAACATCCAAAGTAACACGTAAAAATAAACCCAAATACACCATTGCTTTCGGCACAAACATGGCTGTGTAAGTTCAGTGAAAAGCCACCAGCCCAGTCTCCGTGGAATAAAACTTTTACAGGCATTCAGAGGATTATCTTACAATACCAAACATTGACAACAGGTAAAAAAGTAACATAATCAGATTTCAAAACACAAAGCTTGGTTTGCCCTTTCCAGCTCAGGCTCCAAGCCCAACAAAACAGCACCAGAACAGGGGCTGAACATACCAATAACAGCGACCAGCCTCCCCCAGACCTGTGTGCTCTATGAAACCAAGCTGCAGCCATATACAGGCAACTCCCCAGACCTGTGTTACAGGCTGGCTGCACGCAAGCAAAACACCCAAAGATATCACACAAACTTCACATATTGTAACCCAAAACTTATCTACTGCTGGAGCCTCCCTCGAGAGAGGTACATGGTACAGCTTCCAGGTACAAAGCATTTGTGGGGAAAAAACCTCCCACTGATTCCTTCCATTCCTCGCCAAATATTACCTTTCTTTTGGATTTTAAAATTGTTTTCCCAGGTATGAGTGAAGAGTGAAATGTTACTACTGAATTATGCAAATCTGAAAAAAAATTAGTTTTGCAAGTTAAGGGATGCCTTCTCTGCAAAGGCAGAGAGGGATGCAAGGTGCTGGTGTTTGCTCTGCATTCCTAACGCGCATTTAGAAAAGCTTCATCAGCTAAACCCTTGCAGCTCCACTTCATTTTGCATTTCAGAAACTACTTTATGACCAGCGTTTAATTTGCCACTTTGGGAAGAACACATTCTTGGTAAATCACTTAGGAGTCCACAGTTTGTGTTTCAATCTGGAGGAGAAAACACACTTTCAGCACATTTACTCACATAGCTTGTTTACGTTTCAACATCACCTTTGTACTTATATGCACCAAACCTTCAGGAATTTATCAGCCTTATGTGACGACTCAACAGTGACCTATGCCTTCCAACATGACAACAAAATAAATATCAAAGTGCATGCAAGATAACAAGTATTTCTCCAGAACCAGAATGAAATTTTGTAAATTAGTAAGGAATTTCAGATGAAGCATAACCATCTTTTATTGACAAATGTCCTCATACCCAGTTTGCTCCTTTTTAAAAGAAATACTTTAAGGTCACCAATACTGTGTAAGCAAATACAAAACCATGAATGTTCCAAACAGTGAAGTCACCTTGTTGCAAAGCAATTCTCTTTCAGTCCCAACTGACCACCTTCAGTTACACAAACCATTTAAAAGGCTCTATTAACCTATTTCTTTTACGGTTAGCTGTAAACATATAGGAAAAGAAGTCAATATGCTGTATGTTCAGTCTTAAAAAGAAATTCTCTTTTCCACGGTGGGAGTTTCCAAAATATCTGTGTTACAAGTTTGCCTAATACAGACAATTTCTTTCCTCATTTCTGAATTTTCTGGCTTTATAAGCTAAAGATGACCCTCCATATTACTGTAATTTTGGGATACTTAGCTCTACAAATGAAACCTAAGAAGAGACAAAACCCCCCACATTAGTACTTGTGCACGTAACATTAAGCAGTACCCATAGACATGACGTGCTATTAGTCCTGCTCGCACGTGGCTTGATACGTTAGACTTAAAACAGTACCCCTATAAATAAAAATTATTAGAAATCCTTTTAAGGATGGGAAAACAAATATTTTCACAAAATTTACTGGACAATTCATTTAACAAATGCATGTTAAACACTCTTTAGCACCTACCACATGTATTGTTTGACATCTTTAAAAATATCAGCTAGCATCTGCCATCTCATTAGCGCTACACAACATTTAAACGCGCCGCGATGCAGCTCCTATTTGTCTGGTCCAGCAGAGCACTGTGCTGGCACAGACTACCACAGCTCCTTCCTGAGCAGGACTGTTTAAAATCCGGGGAAATATACGCCGAGACACTTGCTGACTAATGCGTTTCCAGCAGATGCTCTATTAGTCTATCACACAAGATAGAGAAGGGAAAACCCTTAAGAAACACCAGTGAAAATACCAGCAATACAGCTTGCTGCAGTAACTAAAAATATTAATGCTTTGAACTCTGTCTGCATCAAAATGCTGACCTGGAGGCTCTGAAACGAGGGAGATTTTTGATTTTTGCTCATTTTTTTGAAGATTTTAAAGAACCAAAGTAATGTATTTAGAGATTTCATGACAACTGATGTTGGCACCTCACTACCTACATCAAGAAAACAGAAATAAAGATACAAAAAGGCTTTCGGATACAGATTTAAAAATGGAGTCTTTCAGCCCAGATGTTCAAAAGCCCTTTAGGGAAAAATGTGCAGGGGAAGTGGCTCCATGCTATGAAACAAGGACAAAAACAAAGGATAAAAAAAGGACTTGGGGGAGAGTAGAGGGATTTGGGGTTTTTAAAGCAGGCTTTATCATGTGGATGCAAAATCAGTCATTTTGGATGCACCGCCTGGGATTTTTTCCTACCACTTTTTATATATCACTAAAGAAGAAAAAACTGTTTAAGGTTCTGATGGAAACAGCACAAGGACTTTCTGAAACTCATAAACCTCTTTTTGCAGTGGAAAAGTTCATGGTATCATTCCTAGTGGCTCTAGATAGTTTACTATGAAGTCTACATACTAACACAGGCAAACGCAAACAGATTCTGCACAGCAAATCATGCTGGGTGATTGTTAGCATTGTTAGGAAAAAGCCTAATATATACTGTTGGCAGATAAATACTGCTGTCTATGACCTTTCTAGAGTATTTTTTTAACAAAGAGTTTTCTAAAAACCTTAGATTTGGGGGTTATTTTATCTGTATATATACACAGGGAGCAAAAATACAGAGCTGTACATGGATGAAGTTGTTCTGCATACTCTCTCCCTCTGAATTTGAATTTGAACACATACAGAGAATGAAAACATTGGCAGCAATTATTACTATAGGTGGTCTCCTGAGACTGGAAAGAGAAATCTGCATTCCCTCCTTCCAGCAAGGCTGTAAATATTCATCATCTTTAAAACAAACGGCACCTGAAATGCAAGGCCAGCATTCTGTACGACCAAGAAAAAAATGACACAGACTTTCGCGACCCTTCGCAGGCAGCAGACCGACTCATGCAAGGGAGAAACCCCTGCTGGAAAAGCAAATAGGAAATGCCTCGGAAAAGGGACAGTCTATACTTCTGCTCCCTTCCGCTGTGCTGTCTCAGACCTCCGCAGGGTAATAAAATCACAATCTGTAGGACCACAGCAGCATTCGTCATGGAAATTTGATGGGGGAGGATTAAAATTAAGTCCTTGATGTCTCACATTATGCTTCTAAAATGAGCTGACTTTTGACACCTTTGAATTTAAATGGCTGTTTAGGTCTCCAGATGGAAATCAGGATACTGCTTTCCCTTGTCTCAGCTCACATTACCAAGATGAACTCGTTATGTTGATAATGCACGCTGCTCGTTCACTCTGGTAAAAATTCCAGTGTCAAAGTACATGAGAAAAATAATAATTCTGTATAGAAAGCAAGCATTAAACATTGGCTCATATGATGAGATTGGGGCCACACACTCAGTACTAATCACTCACCAAATGAGTGAAAGGGGTCTGAGGAAAATCCACATGTTATCATGTAGAAATTGTCACCACACTCGCAAATGGTTTAAGGAACCAAAGTAAGATACAACTAAAAACCTTGCCATTCCCTTTTACTCTCTCACTCTTTTCTTCTACACCTGCTTCTCCCATCCAGACCTGCCCTTCTTCTGTAGTCAATGAGGTTAGACATCTCCTAAAACATTCCCTCCCACCCTGCTCTGTCCATCCTCCACCCCTCTCCCCTTCTGCCTGGTAACTTCACATTCCCCAAGGACTGCATTTTCAGAGGTCAATTTTTATCCCTTAAGTATTAAGCATTAATCTAATGGCAGCAAAACTACCAAAGAAAGCCAAAAATGACCCCATAAACCACTTCTTGATGAAAAGACTGCATACATCCACTAAGGGCACTTTGTCACCAAATTGCTTATTTTTTGCTAAATTCCCCTATGGATTTCACTATGGTCACAAAGCTACAGGGCAAACTGAAAGTATTTAGAGTACATTTCCCCCTCTGCTTACTAATACTGAATAAACTTCCCTCTGCTTTCTAGTTCCTTTTCCTAGAAATCATCTTATGAACTACAGCGTCTAAACATCTTCTTCCTCAAATATTCTTTAACATACTTCACCCTACATAGTTCTGTAACCTGAAAAACTCAAGAAAGTTTGCAAAAATATCCTTCCCCGAACTTGCACACCTTCAAATACATGGCATTTCCCCACAGCATTTGGCCAGAGAAACGCCTGTCCTTTCTCACAGAAAAAAACTAACTTTGTGGCCTCGAGTAGAAAATGCCATTTTCCAACAGGGCCAGCTCTATCACAGTCTCATCAAGCTGCAAAATAAGTCAGAAGTCTCAAAAGACACCGTGAAAATAGGAGGACAGGGAGATACACATTTGAGCTTTACTCAAAAATGTTCCCGTTAATAAAGCCATGTATTAACGGCTACCCTGAGGACTGTACTCTTAACAAGCCAAGTTCAAGTATTCTGAAATAAATTCCCTAGGCTGAGGATCAAGGAGAGGATTCAGAATTATTTATTAAAGGAGCGGGGAGAAGGGGTGAGCATACACTGTCCCTTTTACATGAAAAGTGCACATTATGAGGTCTGAAGCACAAACTAATCAAAGCACATGCTGTCTGCTTTGTACCTGCCAGAAATCCTGGTGGAAGGGGAGAGGGTTAGAAAAGGGAAGAAAACGAGGGAATGCTTGGTTACACCAAAAAAACAAACCATAGTTAGAATAAAGACACAAATATCAGAAATATTAGCAGCTGAAAGAAACACCCACCAGGTACCTAGAAACCAGAATAAAAGAGGTCATACAGCAACCAGAGCATTTTAGTAGTATGCGCCAAATGAGCCCTGTGAAAACGAGCAACAGAATTAGCAGTACAAAATGCAACAGCAAGTAGAGCTCTGTCAAAACCAAAATACATCACGAACATTCGATAGAGGAGGTAGGAAAGGCAGCGTGTTCTGTACGTGGACGGAAAGCAATCCAGGTGTCCACAGGGAAGTTTGTGCACCATGCGTTTACCTGTGTTACAAGCAATTAAGTATTTCCTTTGATGAAATCTGTTTTTATTAAAAACAAGAGAAGAATTTGCAAATCACTGTCCACACAGGTCCCAGTAAACAGGGAAAAGCACTGAGGAACACAAAAGTAACTCAAAACTGCTAACCAAAGCAGATGGGAGGGCCAGGTTTGGCCTGGGAGGAGGAAGCTAGCAAGCAAAGAAACCCACGGACATGGACAGTGGCATCAGCAAAGAAAGTCAAGAGAAAAAACGTGTCAGCTCAGCTCAGATTTGTTGACGACCTGCAATAAACTGCATTTCTGCTTTTTTCCACAAAGGGCCACAGGCAGGAGTTGTCTCCTGACAGTTTGTTATGATGCTTTTGGGGACGGCAGAGGAACATTCATACACATGAGCGTAAGGCTATTATCTATGTAAGAAGATGCCTCTTGGTAATTATGTAAATACTACCTGCACTGAGATCAGAAGGTGAAGGAGTCCAAAAGCAGGAAATCTGAAATCGGACAGTGACATTTTACATGGATTATAGACTGGGATAGCTGAATGCTTCAAGGTATCTCCAAGCAAGCCACAACCTAAACTCAACAGCTCAAACTGCTGACACTGGGGACTCATTTATTTCAAACAGTCTTACAACAGACATTGGCAAGACCTCATGGATTTAGAGGACTCCTCACCTGCATTCATTGCACCTAAGCTAGAGAAAGTACTGAGTATCCTTCTTGGTTAACAGGCTTGGTAAATCAACTGCACATGCACTTTACGCTACTATTTACTGAATTGCAATAGCTTGCTTTTGTGAAGGTATCATTTAGAGTTGCACCCTTTTGAATGAACGTTTCACAGGCACTTGAAGATCGCAGGAGCTCAGAGTTCTGATCTATAGTTTGGCTCCTGAATGACAGCAGGACTTTGAGCTTGCCTCACTTGCTGCAAGTCTGAGTCTACATCACTCTGGTGGAAGTCTCACAATCCAGCCTTAGTTCATACACAAAACAAAGGACCCCAGAAATTCAGGCTAATGAAGAAAGGCTCCCTTTTACCCCTCTTTCAAACGTGGCAGCAAGATCCCTCAATCCACTACAACAACCTGTATGAAGGATGGTCCTTCTACCTCCAAGTCCTTTTCATAAGGATCCTTCCTGAGAACACTTTTCCAGCCTCCTCTGCTCCTCAGATGCTCTTTAAAAATCATCTGGCAAGAAATCTTCCTCCTGAGCTGACTCCCAGCAACTCTTCTTTAATAGACACACACCTCCAGTTACAGGGCTCTGGCAGATAAGTGTAGCTTAAGCTAATCGTTGTACTGGTCCATCATACAAGCCTGCACTATGCAGTGGAAGCGAATTTCAGATGTTTTACTGTCCTTCACAGAAACTATTCAAAGTCTTCTCCTTTTCCTTCATTTTGCTATTGCTCTGCGTTACTCTATGGCATCTCCAAACATCTAGAGATGTAAATATAAATGCTGGCAGGAAATACTTTATTCATAAATTTAATTAGAGGGCATTGAAAGCCTCTATAATTACTTCCTGCAGCAATGGTAGCAGAAGGGTAAGCTGTCGCTGGTAGCTTACAGGCTTTTGTTCGTATTAAGCAGTAGCAAGAAATTTTCCCCGCAGGAGAACAAAAAGAGCAAGTCAGGTGTATTCTGTATTAAACTAATAAGCCATCTAGGGTGTTTTTTCCTAAATAGGCTAGAGGTCTCTTAAAAGCACTACAGCTTACCTTTGGTGGGAACGCCCAACCACACAAAGATGGATCTATGCTGTGCACCCACCACATCCATTTTCTGCCTCTGCTCCCACTTTTACACTAGGCTGCACTGCCAAAAGCTCAGCTGCAGCACGCCTGGGAGCTCCCCCACGCTGGCTTACCAGGATGGGGACTGCACCGCAGGACCCAGGTGTCAGGGCATGATTTTGCTCTGAACAGGGTGGATATGCAGCTCGCGCTTTAGAGGAACACCACTAACAGCATGGCTTTTTTTTCTTTGAGAGATTAAGCTTTTCAATCAATAATGCATAAGCCAAAAAAAGCAAACAGGGCATGAAAAAAGAAAATTTTAAACAATCTGTATTACAACCACTGTAACGTTAATAAAGCTTATGCTGCATTACATGTGCTAAGATACATAATTCTATTTAGTGAAACCTTATTCATCACTATCATCTTGCTAACCAAGATGCATGTAAAATGATGGAACAGTACAACGCCTCAGTTTGAAAGTCTGACACAGCAAGAACATCTCCACATTGCTCTCAGAAACGCTCTTTCTTAAGCCCTAACGAGCGTTCAGCAGTAGGGGAACAGCACATCTTCACTCCTTCTAACCAGAGGGAAGCTTTTCAAGATGGTAGGATGAAAGAAGGGACACCATGGGATCTGCCTCTGGCAGCCCTGAAAAGCACAGTGCTTCACAGATGGGTTAAAAAAGCATTGGCTTTCCCACAGCCAAAATGCCAGAGGAGGAAAGATGCACAGCGGAAACGGAGCAGATGAACAGCTGTGGTCACCTGCATGCCACAGCACCCTGAGCTACACATTAGATTGCGTCTATTCTCACACCAGCCTTTTGTTCAGGCCCAGTATGAACACTTTGAAATGTCTGCAGACTGATTAATATTTTTTTCCCCACTCTGAATGAATAGTAATCAATGCCTCTTTTCCTCTGCTTTCCAGAGCTTGCTTCCCTGGGGGAGAAACCACCACACTTAGACAAAAATGGAGCCAAGGACAGAGTTGCCTCCCCACACACTCAGCAGCAGCAGGTCAAAGAAAAGTATGAGTTCATGCTGGCAAACAGATCTGACCAAGGGTTTTTGCTGGATGAATGTCTCCTGGGTTTTTGGTCTTGTAATGAGTGAAGAAAAAGCATTTAGGCTCAAGTTACAGGAGCATTGTTCCCATTAATAAGGTAGTAACATTTACCTCCCTCTCCATCAACTCTATAGATTATCACTAGGAAGAAAGAGGGGCAGAAAGAAGAAAAAAAAACTGGTATTGTCTTCTCACCACATCATTCAATCACATGCACAGCAAGGTGCTTCAGAAACCCAATGCAATTACAGTACAGAGGCACATCACTCCATAAAATCCTTTGGCAAGACCAGTCTCGATCACCGCATGACAGCCAATTAGTTGTTTTGATGGTAGTTTTACATAAATAAAATTGGTTCTGTGAAAAAAGCAGCTCATACATCTGCTTACTGATGCTGTAACATTTACTTCTCAAACATACATGCTCAAAATTCACACTGATATTTTAAACATCATTCTGTAATATGTAATTAAAATGCAACTGACTACACAGCTGGTTCTATTCTTTTAACTAAATCTCTTCCTAAATTATTACTTGCATGCAACTCTGGGTATACATCTTTGCTTGGAACTAAAATTCATTCTCTTTTCTACTCTTCAGCCAGGATCTAGCCTGCAGATTCTCAGTACTTTTCAGTACCACAGCTTGCTTGTGTCCAACTGCTCTGAAACTCCTTTCACCTTAAAAATACAGAGGAAATTTCCAGTGAACAGGCCTATTACTTTCTGAGCACTTGCCTGCACCACAACTCCCATCACCTCTGCGCAACATTTGCAAGGATGCTCAGAGGAATGACGGACGTTTTACCCTTCTGCTTGAGCTCAGCAGCTTTGCCAATACACAGATGGAAAGCACCAGAAAGTCTCCAGGTAGAGGATGCTTTGATAACCCAAGAGGAAAATGTAGTTGGAAACTGGCAAGGAAGAAGAGATGCAGAAGGTTTTCATCCCTCAGGTGCTACTATGCAAGTGAAACTTGAATGAGAAAGGTCAGCTCTGCAGCACCTCAGTTGGTGCTTGACTGAGTAAAGACAGTGTTGTTTTTTAAAGTGAAACCCAAAGCAAGCAACAAAATGAGAACAAGATGCTATCAGACAAATCAATCTACTGTCAGCTTCTTTCATTTCCAAGGGAGAGCCAAGGCCAACTTATTTCTTACTCTCCTCGAATTATCCTCTCACCTGGACATTATCAGTACCCTAATAGCCACAGCCAGATTTAGCCAGTTCCAAAGTGTCTTTAAGCAGACAGCCAAGCAAACAAGAAGCTCTATTTCTTCATTTTCAACAGAACAAACTGCTTCTAGGGTGTTATTAGGCTGTGGAAAAAACAGGTCCCAGGAGAAGATAACAATAAAGTCCACTGCAGTATCCTAAATCTGCTGCCTCACTTTCGAGCTATCCAAACCACAGCATGTAGACATCCAAGTGCAGCACCGACATCTGTAAGTTATATAAAAAGCAATTTCACCCTGCTACAGGTCAGAGTAAAAGGTGGTTAGCGTGTAAGGCAAAGGCCATCTGTTCTTCACCCTTCAGCCAGCATAGATGTTCACCATGCTGAACGGCAAGATCCCCAGAGCATGGATGACGACGCACAGTCAAGCACGGTACCTCAAACACCCACTGTGGGTTTTCAACACCCCTGGGTGGTGACTGTGTCCATCGCAACCAAATGTGTTGCAAGTCAAGCCCTCAGTGCTGAGGGGCAGAAGAAGAGAAAGTTGAGTTCAGGAAAGGGATTGCCTTTGGATCGACTAGCCAATGAGAGAGGAATCGACCGCTCAGGAAAAGCGGAACAATTAGCAAAAAGAGTGTGGGATTCAGCATTTCCTCCCCAGATCCTGTTTATGCAAAGCCTAAGGGATAAATATGATTGCTTGACAAGATAAAATGAAGAATACATTTTTTTTTTTTTTTTTT
>Ga0065711_1036361_pt1 | contig 21081 bp, 13 predicted proteins | sample Hoacrofraction12_FD_59098 | JGI IMG/M metagenome (GOLD analysis project Ga0065711, IMG submission 59098) | Hoatzin crop microbial communities from Cojedes, Venezuela - Epithelial fraction 12 v2 (version 2) | ecosystem: Host-associated > Birds > Digestive system > Esophagus > Crop | place...
TTTTTTTTTTAAACAAAGGGAAGTAATCTTTGGTGTAACATCTTATTTTGAGGGAGAAAAAAAAAGGGAAATGTGCTTCCTTGGCTGAGTAAAATTCTGAGACTTACAATACAAGCCTTTACAATTTTATTTAGCTTCCTCTCACGTCTTGTAATATAGTCATAATGTTTTTTTAAGCTTCACTAGACAGCCTTAAAATCTTGCCCTTTGAGATGGTAAAGCTGGAATTTGCCACCTTTCCGATCAGTATTTCTGTGCTGAAAGGGCCAGAGACTTGATGATTAAGCTTTGCTGAGATGAATGGATAGTCTGTGACAGTCGTGATTGTTAACCATCAAATTGACGTGGGTCTGTAAAGTCAAGGGCAGGGATCTGACTTTTCAGGTTAGATCTGCGTGTGCCTCCTGCCAGAATTACGCTTCTCCATACCAGCTACTACACGCTTACATGCTGCTTCTGGTTCTTCCTTTTCTTGCTTGTCACTCCTTGAACGTGCTTCCAAAGAAATTCGCTACGTTGCCGTAAGAAGCACCCTGGGGCAAGTGTTGCATAGTTTCTGGTCCTGTATTAACATGTTCATAAGCATTCATAACTCATCTGGCTGGTTATGAATTTGGGTTTTGTCACATTCTGTTTAACAATTACTCTTCTCTCTGCATCAGTGCTAAAAGGAGATCTTAGTATTTTAAACTTGTGCAATTTTTAGACATTGTGTGTGTGTATGTGTGTGTCTGCACTCGGTTAGAGCAGCTAAAGACAAACATGGTGCATGTGAAAGTGGCAGGATAGCATATTACTGATAATTATTTTTTCTTTCAGGTACATGTATCATGTTTTGACTAAAAACACCACAGTAACTGATCACAACCGCAACCTGCTGGTAGAGACTATTCGTTCTATAACAGAGATACTCATCTGGGGGGATCAGAATGACAGCTCAGTATTTGAGTAAGTACTTCTAAGCAACTCGACTCTGGCTGTGTTTTTGAAGAATTACGAGAGTTGCATAGAGATCTAGTTCAAAAGGTTAACTCTGCCAAGACTGTGTTTCATGAATGTAGGTAGAAGGCTATGTCCTGCAGTAGACGGGTAAGCAGGATCATATTCTTGTCGTACAAAGAGAGAATTTGCTTCTGTTAACAAAAACGTGTTCCAAGTCCAGAGCCCCGTTCATGTGCTGCTTTAGTTTGATTCAAATCTTTTGATATAATTACGAAATCTAACCCATTTTAGGGCCCAGATCTACTCAGTACATCTACTAATATCCTAGGACTTTAATTTGTTCACTTCAGTTTATATAAGATGCTACAAATAGAGATCTTATTTTAGGTGTGATACTTGGAGTTTTTGTTCAGGTGTTACTTTAATCCTCATCAGATAGCGTGACAGGAAACGAAATTCGAAAATAAATATTCACAGTTGCGAATCTGACTATTAATGCCCATTGCTTGGCTGTTTGTGTCAGAACCCTTTTATGAAGGCAACTTGTGACTGAGATGTAAATCTAAAGTGTTTGGTGTTTTTAGTTACTTATTTAGGGAGTGGATGGTTTTATTTTTACAAGATGATATCAACATAGTTGGGTCATGATGTGGACTAAGAAAATTAACTTATTCTGATTATTCACGTTTGTACTGTAACTCCATCACATTCCTCACGGTCTTCTCTGTTTGGGAGAACTTTAGGAGTGAGGGGTTTTTCTGCAGTTAATGTTAAAAAAATTTTATAGCTATATATTTGTGATGTCCTGGTAGGAAAGAGTCCACGCTGTTCTCTTTAAATTGCATGCATTTCTGTTTTAAAAACACTGCAAGCATTCCCTTCTGTTTGAATTGTACGATAAACCAAGAAATACTTGCTTCTGGTGTAGGGAAAAAAAAAATTGAAGTGGATCAAAAATAAGGTCTGCAGTGTTGAAGACAAGAAGTGTGTTAGCTTAAAAGAGGGAAGTGAGCAAAATGTAACCTTCATTTAGAGGCTTTACCCTTCAAAATTATGACTGCACAGCAGGGAAGCTGCCTGAAAAATCGAATACACTAAAAATAAAATAAAAAAGGCCCTGATTTCTTGACATCGCTTTTCTGCATAATTTGAATGTTTTAGCGTCCCTGTTATTATTTAAGGTTTTTTGGAAGATATTCCTCTGTTACACAGTAAAACTTTGCAGTATCGTTCTTCATTTTGACGGTCTCCCCCAACTGAAACGATTCTATGATTCATAAATGTAAAACATGCTGTTTGTTAAACTTGCCTATAATTGTCCCTGATCCTAGTGAAATTGTGTTCCTATTAAATACAGCGAGTGACTTCATGACACCTGTATTTCCTTTCAGCTTTTTCTTGGAGAAGAATATGTTTGTTTTCTTCTTGAACATCTTGCGTCAGAAGTCTGGTCGTTACGTGTGTGTACAGCTTCTGCAGACTCTGAACATCCTTTTTGAGAACATCAGTCACGAAACATCACTGTGTAAGGGCACACTTTTAAACTGTTTAGAATTAAGTGATCAAGATTTGATCAAATTCCCTTTCTTTTAATGAAGTTTAGTCCTAGTGCCCCTTCACAGAAGAACTATCTGAATTCCTAACAGTCTTTTTAATTGAACGCTACTGAAAATACGGTGTAATTTGACTCCAAAATACCTTTGAATGTAAATTTTCAGTAGTACAAAAGCAGTTGTTTGGTACTATTGAAACACTTGTTTTGCATATTTCAAGGGGTTCTTTAAGTCAACAAATCAGCTGTGGTCTGAAATGTTTGCCTTGCTGCCGCAGATGATGCGGTGGAACTCTGTTGTCGAATTTGTACCGGAACTGTTCTGACATCGTTGGGGCTGACATTCAGCCACCTGTGTTTACTTCGAGATTTTTCAGAAACATATAAAGAGAATTAATAGTTAAAGTACTCCACAGCTGTCGTGAAGAGAAAGTCATATACAAGCTTTTGAGAGTTTATGACTCTGGAAGGAAAAGAGAGTTGTTCAAAGTGTTGTTTATTAGCTGCAAAGCCTCTACATAAATTGAGGAAGGTGAAGTATATTCTCAGTTGTCTTGTTCTTGGGAGAAAAGAACTGTGTAGGGAACTATTTCCTTATGTTACCACTTGAAGCCATCACTTGAGTTGTTTGGCTAAAAACTGGGGTCTTCAAGCATCAGGTAGTTTGTTGCTAGCTGGTAATTCAAATACAGCATAATGCCGTGTGATGTCTCTTCTTTTTCAGACTACCTGCTCTCCAATAACTACGTAAATTCTATTATTGTCCACAAATTTGACTTTTCCGATGAGGAGATCATGGCATATTACATATCGTTTTTGAAAACTCTTTCCCTGAAACTCAACAATCATACTGTACATTTCTTTTATAATGAGGTAAGTGAAGAAAGAGTTGGAGTATAACGATAAGAGGACTTCATTAGGAATTGATAGCAATTTGGCACATGTTCTGTTTAGTCCCTTGTCTCAGCATGTCCTGCATTTATTTTTGTAACGATAATATTGGTGATTGAGGTTTCATTTGTGCGGATCTCTGCAAAAGCATGATAAAGAAGGTCTTTGTCCTCATACAACTGTAATAAAATCCTAGTGTGGAAGTTAGTGTTGGACTGTTTCAGTAGTTCTGAAGTCTACTTACCTCTGAATTCAACTTGTTTACGCCTTGTTTTCTTGTGCTTTTATAAGCAGGATGTTTTCTGTTGGCTCTTGGTTCTAAGAGGCTTAGTCAAAGTCTAAAAAGCCTGAGTAATCGAAGGCCAAAGGTGAAAGGGTTTTTCCTCGCTCCATTCCACTTTTTGCCCGAAGAGGGCGTTAAAGCACTGCATATGTGCAGAGTTAACATGCAAAAAGCTCTGAGGCTTAGAGTGCTTTAGTTTCATGCAGAGCCACAAATGCAGCTGACTGCATTATAAAACCCTGTAGGTTACTTAAGTAGTAAGTGAAAATATCAAAGTAATACACGGAAAACATTTTTCTTACAGAATCCCATCAAATATTCTGTGTGTGTTTTGGTTAATTCATAAATACTTTCTTTTCTCTTGTTACAGCACACTAACGACTTCGCTTTGTACACCGAAGCTATTAAATTTTTTAACCACCCGGAAAGCATGGTCAGGATTGCTGTTAGGACTATAACTTTAAATGTCTACAAAGGTATGCTTTTTATATATTAAAAAAAGCATGTGTGTGAAATGTTTGTTTCACTGTAGTTTAATTTTCAATTATTTACATTTAAGGGTTTTCTGCCTGTTTTATGAGATTGGAAATCTTAGCACATTGACATACTTCATATACACATTTTGGGTTTTATGAAGCAGAACCCCAAACCTGCAGTGTGTACTTGTGAATAGTACTGTTTCCTCACAGATGAGACTGGTTTAAACAAACCCAAAAGAGTATCAAGCATACACAAGGAGCTTCAGCTTCCCTTCTAACAGATCAGAATGTGACTGTGTTTAAAAAACAAACAAACAAAAACCCCAACCCCCAAAGTGCTTTAAGAATATAAAGTATTTTTCACTTGTGAACTCGAGCCTTACAATGTATGAAGCAGTAACCTTGCTGGCTCTGTCACTTCCTTTTGGATTTGAAGTGCATTAGGATATGATTGTAGAGCTCCTAGGTGCTGCAGTCACTCCAACGTGAAGAAGACCATTCCCAGAGGTGCCTGGTGAAGGCCAGAAGGTTTTCTATAGAAAACTTTGCAATGGGTTTTCTGGAGAAACTGAGGAATCTGCATTATTTGAAATCTTCAAAACTCAGCAAGGCCATTAGCTGCCTGGTTGAACTTTGAAGTTAGTGCTACCTGTAGAAAAAATGGTGTTTATTCAGCACTTTTGTTTCTGAAATCAGCATGCTGTAAGGTAGTATGTATTATAGAAGATGTTAATTTGGAGCTTCTTATTCTTTAATCCATATTAAATTACATTTTGATTTTACACAACTTCGTATCAATTAAGAGAAGTAGTGATTGATGACAGTCTTCATCATAGAAGAATGTAAGATCTTTTTTAAAACAATGAGCAATTGGCTTTGCAAATAGCTGGCTGACCTGCATAGCAGACAGGTTCTATGAGAAACCTACTGTAAAGTGCTGGCTGCAAGGGACAAAATGTCTTTCTTTTGCATGTCGAGAAATGGGCACTTGGTACATCTTTTCTACGTGAAGGAACTGTCCAGTCAATACGAGCTCACAAAAAGAGCAAAGTGCAGGTTTCATATCCTGTTTGTTATATATTTATGTAACTAAACATTTTTATGGTAAAAGAATGTACTTGTCTAGAATTTTCATTGAATGTTGTAGTGATATAAAGGTTAGAGTGGAAACAGCACAGCTCAGGTGTTCAGGCTTGAAAATTTTCTGACTATCCATTTGCATATGTTCTGATCTAACACCTACCCTGTATCTTGTAGTTTAGATGCTTTGTGCTTTAGGTTTTAAAACCCTTTTAGAGGATGTCACTATCCCAGTTCCTAATCCTGTTAACTGTTGTCTGTTTCTTTTGCCCTTCCTTCACTGATGATTCCTGTGTTCCTTAATGCAGTGTCATGTAAGTCTAACTAGCTTGACTTTCAGCAGTACTGCTTTATTCTTAAGTTCTTTTTTTTTCTTCCTTTTCGTAAAGAATGTGCCAAAAACCCTTTCTGAACGCCACTAGATTTGTTCAGACCTATGTAAATATATCAATGTTATGCTCATTCAAGCCAATTAAGAATTGATGTGACGCTTTTGTAGATGTCCATTTCATGCAAAAGATCATATCAGGTATATACTTGTATGAAAAGCTAGCATGTGTTCAAATTTCAGAAGATACTTTGTATTTCTTAACACTAAAAAAATATTGGCAACTAATTTTTCTTTTTATCAATCCCTCTTCAGTGGACAACCAACCCATGCTGCATTACATTAGAGATAAAACTGCTGTCCCGTATTTCTCCAACCTCGTTTGGTTTATTGGAAGCCACGTAATAGAACTGGATAACTGTGTGCAGACTGATGAAGAGTAAGCTTTTACAACTGCTGGGTACTGAATGGAAATGCTTTTCCTAGATGTTGATACTCTCTCTATTTTGTCTGCAGTAGTCCAGTTAAGTTAGTTTCTGAATGTGTTCCCTTGTAAGCAGTTCAAGCTTTTCATTCTCATGAAGTTTTATAGTGATTCTTTGAATTAAGTGCTGTGTGCCGTGTCTGTGCTAGTATCTGTACAAGTAAAGTAGTGTTTGGCAACATGGTTTTTCTTCATCTTTGTTTTACTTTGGCTAGATTTAGTAGATATCCGGAAGGCACAAAAGCTGTTTTGTGCCGCTCAGTCTTACTGACTTTGTCTTTTTAATATTCCTTGCCTGTGTGTTATCTTAGTAGAACAGCTTTCTGAAAAGGTTCTAGGAAAAAAATTTTAACTGGTAAGGTGAACTTTATTCAATATGTGAACTGTCAAACCTGAAGTACCTCTGCAATATTCCATTAACAACTATAGAAATACTTTGTTGTTCAGGTTATTCGTGGTTTGCCTTCCCACCCCACCTTAGGATGGGGGCTGTTTCTTGCTTGCTGAAAGTGAAGAGGTAGACATTAAATACAATGTAGATTTCTTCTTTTATTTTCGGAAACAAGTCTTGCCATTTTTTATGGTTGGCTTGTGTAAAGACTGCCAGTGGAATGCGAAGTTTTGTAAAACATTGCTTCTGACAACTTGGGGAAAAGCTTGGTATGTGCATCCTAAAGCACACATAAGCCTGAATACTGTTTGCTATCTGCATTAGTTGACTTTACAGAAAACATGTGCTGTAGGCGGTCGATCTGCACAAGGTGATCTGTGGAAGGGATGCACATGAGTTCTGTCCTTAAGTTTTTAAGACTTTGACGATTGGTTATATCTGACACTTTCTTTCTGCTCTCTTTTTCAGGCACAGAAATAGGGGCAAACTGAGTGACCTGGTGGCAGAACATCTTGATCATTTACATTACCTTAATGACATCCTTATCATTAATTGTGAATTTTTAAATGATGTGCTGACAGACCACCTACTTAATAGGCTCTTCCTTCCCCTCTATGTGTATTCATTAGTAAATCAAGATAAGGTAAGCTAATACCTGCAAACAGTGAAGTCATAAAGGTATTACTTGCTTTCAGTACGCACAATGATTTGTTCAGCAGGTGTATTCTGTGGCAGGGTTAATACTGTCAAGATCTGTGTTTGTGCGTTTTACATGAAACAATTTGTTTAAGGTGACTGTAGGTGAAATACCCTGGGACTGAATTTAAGGACAGAATAGATGAAACTTGATTTACCCACTAAGTACTGTTTTGGATGACATTGTTGTTAAGTGCTAGCAATAGTGGAGATGAGAAGAGCTGCAGATTTCAAACAGGGTTTAAATTTCTCTGACACTGGGAGATGTGTGATTTCCTTTTCCAGTATGGTGACTTGTCTCCTGGCAAAAGCAGATTATAGTACCTTTTCCCAGTATACACACAAATTTTCCATGGTGTAAAAATCCACTCCAGGTAGAAAATAATAAACTTTTGGTTTTGATACTTGATCATTCTGTTTGCAGGTAAGCTGTGTTTGAGTGTGATATGGTTGAATTTATTTTTAAAGCATAGCCTTTAAATTTAGTGGAAAGCTATTTTTTGCTGAAATAGAAGCTACTGTTCTAAAACCTGTATAGGTTTCTGTATTCACTTGTCATTTAAAAAAATAAATACATTCACTGTTGGTTTATTCCTGTTTTTTCCTTCATTCCCCTGCCCTTCTTAAACTTCTGTAGTGGTATTTGTCCTTACGATACACAATGCTTTGTGAATTTCAGCATACTTTCGCTAACCAGAGGTCAGACTTCTTGAAAGTTAATGAATTCGGTATATTGCATGTGCACTGAAGACTGAATAACAGTCTACTTCTTGTCTTGTCATTGATAAGGCCATTGAAACAGGCTGGAGCAGACTTCATGACTTTTACTTTCATTTCAGCTATTCTAACTCCTTGCATTCACGCATGTACAAAAATCTGCTTTTCCTCCTGCTTTCAGGCAGATGTGTCTGTTGTTATGAGGTCAGAGTTATTTGTGATCATAAAATTGAGCTGTTCTTGCCTCTTGAGATAACTGATGAATTTATTTGGTGATGGTTTTTAAAGTGTCGCTAATTTATTTGTAGAAACATTTTCATTACTACTGGTATATAAATTCAGCACCCTCGTGCTCAAGTTATGCTTCAAGTATTTTTGTCTAGTGTGATTTACTTGACTTGGGAACGTCTGTCAAGAATGTGTTTTTACTGTGTGGCTAATGTTTTATCGTTTCTGAATAGCTGATTTTTAGAGCAGGCTTTAATGAAGGCTAATGGAGAAGTACATTTTGAAGGAAGAGTAGCATAGTAAAAACCAATATACTTGAATACTTACCTGTTAAATTTAAGTTACCAAAGTGACTATGAAAGACAGTAATCAATAGCAATTTTTTTAAGCTTGTGGAGTAAGGGATATGCTTGTTTGGAGAGCCTTCATTTGAAATAGTTTACAAGAAGTGAGTGGTAAAGAGCATGATGCGTTCTGAACATTTTGTAGCATAATGTGGAACAATACAACATTAAAAGTTTTGTTTTAAGTAAATGCTTGAATTTTGTATAAATAAATCAGCATTTTTCATAACATATTTTTCTGTAGGGTGGAGACCGTCCAAAAATAAGTCTTCAGGTTTCTCTCTATCTTCTTTCTCAAGTGAGTATTTTGCCCTATTTAAGAACATGTTCTGCAGTAGTGTTATGATTTATAAATTACTGTATTTTCATCTATTTTGGCAAAACCAGTAAAGACAATTTGGCAAACGAATTTTTAAACGTATCAGTTTCCATGAAAAAAAAAAAAGCAAGATCATTTGTCTTTTTATGGACAGACCAAATAGCTTATTACTTGATATCATTCTTCTGAGGATGCCATAACACAGAGCAGCCTTTAGAGCAGCCAGAGATTATAGTTTACCCTACCTGACAGAGCTGCGTAGTAGAGCCATGCAAGATGCTAGGGTAGATTTTAGTAAGATTGCAGGTGAAATTTAGCTAGATGCTGCATTGCACTTTGCGTCTGCCTAAGGTATGGAAGATTCCGGGTTTGATTTTTCCTCTTTGAAGTATAGAGGCGGCAATGATCTCATGGGTTTTTTTGATTGGTTTTAAAAAACACAGAAACCTCTAAAAATCACCACCACCAAAAACTTAAAACTGTCTTCACAATTTGAATTTCACTATGCCTATACCTTAAATCTGTAAGTACTTATTATTTCTTATTTTTACCAGTCCCACTTACTTTTCTTTCTGGAATTTATTTTCAAATGAAGAGTTTTAAGTGGAATTTTTTTTTATTGTAGAGAAAAATAATCTTTTCTCCCAGTAGTCTTCGGTGCATTTCGGTGCATTTCTATGAGTCTAGTTTTCTTTACGTTCTCTGAAAATACTTTTGACTGGCATTCATAGAATTTATAGTTCATTTTGCTTTGAACTTATGATAGTACGTTAGTCATTTTAGTATCCTCTGGCCCCTAATTTCATCTTCTTTTATAAGAACTTTTCTGGAAGATGTGGTTTTTCAGAATAATATAATTTAATGCGTCTTAATTTAAACCTATAAAATTCTGCTGTAGTGGGAGTTGCTTAACCACAGATAAAAACTTTGAGACAACAGCTTCTTGTAACTAAAGGGATCTGCATCACAGAGGTGTATATGTTGACCTCACCTTTTTGATTTCGGTGGAAGTATTGGCTAGGTGTCACTTGAAGATTTGCACCTGTTTTCTTTCTTGTTTTATATAAATAAAATGGAGCTGTTTTTCTAACCATAAAGAATTGGGAATAAATTTCGTGTATCGGAATGTGATGTGATGTAGAAAATCAAGCTACCTTTTCTGTAACTGGCAGAAATGCATCTTTTTCTACCTCTTTGTAACCTAGAGTGTGTCTTTGATGGAGTGGGATCTGAAAAAGTGTGCACTGACTATCTGAAAACCCTGCTTAACTATTTCTGCTGTTGACACCAGGCGTACACTTTAGGCATCACACATATGTTAGAGGCAAGTGCTGGAGAGACTCGTACTAGCAGCTGGAAATGCACTGCTGCGGATTTTCGTCCACTGTTCAGAAAGTGAACATGCAGTGTACTCATGCCAAAGCGTGCTTGTGTATAGTCAGGTTACAGTGTCTGAATGAGAAGAAGCTTGAGTGATTTTTGAGGTTGTTGAGAGTATTTCTGAAGTGTGCTGTGACTTTCCAAAGCTTTACACAGGTCACCGCTGCATGCTAATAGTCACTCCACTTTTGAAGGTCTGGAATGGTTCTGACTTCAATCAGAAAACCTGTGGAGATCACATTTAGCTAAATATGGTCAGACCAATGATTACGTTTTTTGATTTAGAAATTGTTTGGGGATTTTTCAGTTAGAAGCGCTGTTTAGGGATCCAGCTTTCATGTTCCTGTGAAGAGAATGGATATAAGCTGACGTAAGGCTATTGTGACTGGGCCTGAGCACATTCTGTCCAGAAGCCAATTGTTTGCTGGCCCAGCCTTGCGAGCCTTGCCTCAAAATAGGGTGGTTAATGTAAACAGAGAACTCCGTTAAAGCACTGGAGCACTTCTGGATAAGTGCTTTGATCTTACAGGCAGTATGGCCCTTATTCCTGTGCTATGTAGCCACTTTGTAGCTAGACCATAATTCATTGTGATTTCATAGCTAGAAAAGCTGCTTCTGATCCAGTTCAGCCTACTGCGTGACATTTACTCATGAATCACTGCAAAGTAATTGTGTGTACCACACAGAGCTTACTGGAGTCCTGCCAGCTGTTGGCATGCCAGAAGGTCAGTGGATGCTGTCTGCCGTAATCAGTTTGTGTTGTTTCTCAAAAAAGAATTTTCTTGAGCAGTTTTAGTTTGGGTTCCTTGCTAGAATATCACGCAGCTTTCATCTCAAAGCTGATCAGTAGAGAATGTGCATTTCTCATGAGGGAAGAGCATGCAGAATTATTGAAACTACGTAGCTTAAAATGTAGAGAAAGATCAAATACTTGTAGAGAGGATTATGGACTCCTGTGTTTTGAAGTAGATTTCATGAACTATTGGTGTTAGCAATTGAACTTTACTGTGTATGTAAACTTAAGATACCGGTTTAAGAAGTTTATATGTAAACTTAAGATACCAGTTTAACAAGGTCAAAATAAGTATGTTCAGTGACTGATATTGTGTAACTCTGTGTTCTGTAGTATATGCCTGATGTTTCTTTCCACCCTTCTTTTAATAGGTTTTTCTAATTATACACTACGCCCCTTTGGTGAACTCGTTGGCTGAGGTTATACTCAATGGTGACCTCTCGGTGTTTTTTTCTAAAGTTGAGCAAGATATACAGAAAAACTCAGTAAGTGGCCAACTAATCTTTAATATTTTTTTAGAGACAAAGAAAATGTTTGAAAAACAAGATCGGGTATCTGGAAACTGGTAAGCTAAGGTGATTGTGTTTAGGAGAGAAGAGCAGCGATAAGAGATTTCAGCTTTTGGTGTTAGACACAGCAGAAAAATGCTCTGTGCAACCTGCACCATTATGTTCTTGTCAAAGTTGCAATATTTTTTTGTGCACGCATATATATTTTGGGTAGTAGTATAAGAATGTGTAGGACAAATTAGAATACTTAGTTCCTTCTGTGGGGGTCAGACACTGCAAAGGCTTCCATCATTTTGATGGGACGCTTTTGTAATCAAGTCATCTGTATTCAGTTTTTGTTATCAACTCTTTGGTAATGAAACAGAAATGAGTCATCACAATTTTCCTGTTAAATTATTTCCTTACGCAAGCTGTAGTAGAAAGAAGAGATTTAGAAAAAATATCTGGCCTTATAGTAAATCCTTTAGATACAGAAGTAAATAAATAGTTTTGTCTGAATATTCCCAGTGGTTTGGCAGTAAAACTGATCATCTCCGAAAGTGTGCAACAGTGTGTGCAAGAGATTATAGACCAGGCACAAGTAGATGGGAGTGCTATCACTTTATCGTTGCCCTTGTACCTTCAGATTTAATCCTGTGTAGAAGTTGCTAGGTGCTGCTGTGGAAGTGTCATTTCTATGACTTTTTTCCCTTTTGCTGCCAGTTTCACGGTTTGTGAAGTGCTTGCTTGTTACTTCTTACAGGCCTGTTTGAGGGTGGTAATAAGAAGGGGATATGACTTGACTTTGGTTAAGAGGCTTCTGACTGTAGTTCTGTCTAAAGACTGCACATGTCCTCTAATGTCTGACTGGTCAGCAAAGTGTTACTGACTGAATGTTTAATCTATCTAGCAGTAGATTGGTTCTTGTGAATTTTCTTGCCCAGCAGTGGGTATAGCTCTGAGAGTTTGAAGAGGGAGATATGTTTCAACTCTTCCGTGATACAAGTCAGCTTTTCCAACTTTCTTCCTACTGTGCAGTGGCAGCTGTGTGGGCTGATCGTAGCCAGTAGCTTTTGCTTCCTGGTATTTTGTAATGTTGACCTTCATATTTAGAATCTAATCTTTTATAGAAAAAACTGCAGTGGAATGGTAGAGCTGACCGAGTGCTTTAAGACAAAGCAATCTCTTGTGCTAGCAAATGTCTGACCTTCTGCTAGCTGTGCACTGAATGTCGTGCATGTTACTTGTGCAGAAGTTACTAGGAAATTTGTGGCAAGAGGGTGTTGTTGCAGAAGTGAGATTTTCTTTTCCTGTCATAGTTACTGTACAGAGTTGCAAAATACCTGTAGCATATGTTTTTGTGCTTGCACTAGTGTTAGGAATATTAGGGGTTTCTTACAAACTTCTGTTCACCTCGTCTCTTATGTTTGAAATACTGTTGAAGTTGCTGCTTCTTCCTGGTCTTAAAGATGTGTCCTCATGGCGTATGGACTGCGAGTTCTGTTGTGCCTGAACAGGTAGTAAATAGGAGGGGTATTTGCATTCTAGGATAGACACTTAGCGAAGCTGCTAGAGGTGGAGCTTTGTTACAGGGAGAGCGGAGAGTTGGCACTTTTGATGGATGAGGAAGAAACTTCCATGGGAGAAAACATACTCTTCAGTGAAACCTTGGAGGGGAAAATCTGCACTGTCAGAAAACCTGCTGGTGGAGGTTGGTTGGTTGCGGAAAGAGCAGGGAGTAATCTTCAGCAGAAAGAGCTCCATGCCCTCTTCCAAACAGGGGAGCTATCAAGTGAGCTGCTCTCAGTTGATGAGTATGAACAACTAGTACATCTATTGCATGGTATTTTCTACTGATATACAACCTGATGCAGTGGGGCTAAAGTCAGCTGTAGGTATGGAGGCGTAGACAGCTGTGAAAAAGTGATGAGCAAGTTTTTTAGTTGACTTTTTGACTGACTTTAGAATGGTGTTTCTTCTTAAGTCAGACCTAAATTTATCTTTTACTGCTTCCTTTCTGTTGTAATTTCCCAAGGTAATCATTCTGATACTCTCCAAAGCTCATTGTTTTGGGGATATCTGGGTGTGTTACGGTGAGCCCCAGCTGTGTCTGAGTCCATTCTCTGTACCTAGCACTGCTCATCTGTCGTGAGATGTCTTGATATATTTAAGTTGAAGTGTAACTGTCAGTTTATAACTAACATGTACTTATTAAAACCTGAAGTAAGTAGAACCGCATGTGTATGTTGATCTTCCTAAGAAGATGAATTAAAGTGGAATGACGTGTAGAGAGTATGGACTGAGATGACCAGAAGCAGGGTCACATGTCCTCATGAGAGGAGACTAAATGAGTAAAGAATGCTTGAAAATAAAAGCTGAGAAGTATTGCAGTTGTTGTGTATAAATGCAACATATCCGGAGTTATTTAGGGCAAAAGAGCAATGGTAGCTGTCACGACAGGAACAAATGGTACTTTTTACTGGAAATTGATTTGTGGAATTTTATGGGAAATAACTTACCTGTGGAGGCCTGCTGAACATCATAGGGTAGTAATGATTGCCCAACCTCCATTGAACAATTTCTCCACTTCAAAGTATAGCAAATAAGATTCATCCGTATTTTTTCCCCGTATTTCTGTTTCTGGGTGGCATCAGGAGAAATACTAACTCTTCTCTCGTGATGAGAGTTGAATATGTATAACCAACAGAACATATTTAAGCTTGTTAGCAGTCGTCACGCTAAGGTTTACCTTACTTCCTGTGAGATGTGTTTTCCTGCATAATTCGGATGTGGGCCAGTTCTGCCTAGTTCATGTTTCTTGGTTTCTTGTTCAACCTACTTTCTCCTTCCTGTAAAAGTTGTTACTGGTACTGCCTTATTTTACCAGTGCACATTGCACAAGATTAACCCGAATGGAAAACATGATTGAAAAACCTTTTAAAAGTATAAAATAGCAGTATCTCAAACTATGTAATCAATTTAGATAATCCATGTACTACGTAAATTAAAAGTCTGACTTAAGGATATTCTGAATATATAGCCTTGTTGTGTTTAGTGGAATAGAATGACTTCTTCTCAGCATTCTTTCTTGAGACAGACCAGACCATGGTTCAGTGCTTATGAGCACATTGCTATCTGCTGGTCTTTTCTGTTATTTTGCTCATATGACTAACAGCATGTTAGGAACGCAAGGATGTTAAATACATGCATTCTTCATAAAGAAAGTAGCTACAGGATTCTAGAAAGCAATTGTAAGGAGTAAATGCAGGAAAGGAAAAACACATTATGTAACTTGCATGCTACTTTGCTTTTATTCCCTAAAGAATAGGATTTAATGTGTTCTTCCCATTTCTTATGACTTTTCTGACCAGAAGCCATCACTAAAAGATAATCTGGTTGTAACTCTGGGTGTTTTATAACCTTCCTATGTTGCAATTCGATCAGACTGAAAATATATATGAGAGGTTACTGGGGGATAGAAGTGTGGTAAATTTCGCTTTGCAGATTTTTTTGGTATTGTAAAAGATTCCTCCTACTACTATATGGCTTGTTTCAGTACCAAGTGTAAGGTGACTTACACAAGATTTCTGTAAAACCTGTTTAAAAAGTCAGAAGATTCAGAGAAGCATTTTGGCAATTTGACTTGTGGAAGGCTTCTTCCCAGATCTTTTCCTAATCTCTTTTTTTTTTTTATGTACAGGTGTTCCTTATTAAATGAAGGGGGGGATTTTACCAAACTTTTCCTATGAGGTTTCTTTGCATTCATCTTCAGTGCTTATTGTAGTTGAGCCACCTAAGGCAAGGAATGGAATTAGTTTTGTATTTACTCTAGTCTTTAATAAACTTCTATTGATAAAAAAGGTGGTTCGATATCTTCTTGTCTCAAGATGGCATACTTTTTAACGATAGATCTTTAGGATGTGTTACTTCGGAGATAATTGTTCTGCTGGTGATTTGATACAACTTGAGGTCTGCTTTCTTGTATTTTAAAATGGATTTGAGATTTGTAGGTGGTATGCTAATTTACATTCTAAAAACCCCCTTTTATATGAACTGAAGTTTTTTTATCAATTAGAGTTAAAAATGTCTTGCTGTAACTCAGTGTAAACTTCAAATTTATAGGCAAAGTCAAGTATCAGATGTTTCATAAAACCAACAGAAACACTGGAGAGGTCTCTTGAAATTAACAAACAGAAGGGGAAGAAGAGGCTGCAGAAAAGACCCAACTATAAAAATGTTGGTGAAGAAGATGAAGAGGAGAGAGGATCTGAAGATAACCAAGATGACCTAGATAAAACTAAAGGTACAGAAGCGAGTTCAAAGGGCATCAGGACAAGCAGTGAAAATGAAGGTGAGTATACCAGCAAATGAAAATGATGCGTATAGTTTGGATACTTTATTTACTGTGTGGACCTAGTGGTGATCTGTTACATGATTTGTTCTCTTGTTGCACTGGGTAAACGTGGGACTATTAAATTTGTTTCAGTCTTTTGCTGTATTTTTTTTTTTCTCATGTTAAATCATTCTGTCAGAATTTGTACTTCTAATCTGATGAAAAACTGTGAAAGTGTTCTCATATCTTCCTGTAGTCATCAGCCCTTGTCACAAATGCGTGCCTTGCACTTGGGTGTGCAGGGGTGCTTTGTAAGTAGACTTCACAACTCTGTAACCTTTACTTCTGTGGTAAGGCAAATGGTGTAGCCACTTTACCTGCGTAAGATCCTTGGGAGTATTTCATGCATGTTTCAATGACAGAATTCAACAAGTGTGCTAAAAGTGACAGTACCTGGTAGAAGATGCTATTAAATACTTTAAAACTGAAGAAATAATCTTTAACTTTTAGTTGTTTAATTGCACGTTTTCAGGATTTTTGACCTAATGCTAACCTTAAGAAGAATTGGTTTTATAGAACGAGTGGTCTTACAGCATATTGTAACTGTTTAATTTACTAGTTGATACCTGTTAGAAGGTTGTACATCAGAAACTAGTCTTTACTTTAGACATAAATAGAGAAAAATGTGGCAGAATTGCATGCAAGTAATTGAAAACAAGACCTTTATGCTTTGGCAGCCTTCTCCAGAAGTAGTTGTGTTTTGATGTAGGTCTGTTTGAGAAGGCTTTCCTTAAATGGTGTCAAATAACTGATGATCTATTGTCTACAATGATACGAAGAAAATATGACATGACTGGTGCGTTTAGTAGTCATCTTTGTCCAAATACTTAAACAAAGGCTAGATTTGGTCCTAATACTTCTACTTAAAGCCAATAGCTATGAAGGACTCGGGACGGGGTGTCCTGTTTTCTGTGATAGTAGAGACCTGTGTACAGCCTCTACAAAACTTGATGTCCACCCATGCCCCAATCTCACCAGCATTTTCACAGACACTTGATTTCCAGAAAGAGGTTCTATGTTTTTTCTTCTTGTGGTTTGATGGGATTACCGTTGCTTACTTGTTTGCTACAATAATCGATTTTCTTTACATATATTATGTATGTGTATAACTGTCTTGTAGCAGTTAAATTGTTTGAAGAAATTTAAGCAAGGTATTTTACTGAGAAGAAAATTTGCCCGCATGTACTCATTCATTAACTTTTCTGAGGTTGTTGTTGTACCTCATATATAGTTGCATCAGTAACTTTTAATGCAAAATGGAAAATAAAAAAGAGCTTGTGATAACTTTTTGTTAAAAATACTAAATTTTGGGTTTGGGTTCTTTTTTTAGAAATAGAGATGGTAATCATGGAGAGATGTAAACTGTCAGAATTGTCTATCTCTGCTGTGACAGAACAGAACACAACAGATGAAGAAAAGAGTGCAGCTGCCTCTGGGAGTGAGATAACAAACTGGAACAGGTATAAAGGACCTGTAATATATTTTGCTGGATTGCTTCCTTACTTGCCCTCCTGTTAACTCTCCCACTTCTCAAGGGATGTCTCAGATCTGCCTCAAATTAAAATTGCAGGAGTTCTTGTGGATCGCAGATAAGGGAGGCAACAGAAAAATGGGATACGGCCTCTCTAGGGATCAGTTTCAGAAATGGTTGAGTTCTTTGTAAAGTTTGTGCTTTCGTTTATGGCAATCGTGATGCCTTAAGTTGGTGAAGTTAGATTGCAGAATTTTAACACAATAAAAACAGAGTATAAATACTTTCATTCCAGACTTTTCTAAACCTCTAAATTAAGCCAGAAGAGATTCTCTTAATGATATTTATGGTCACATCCTTCAATTTTGCATACACCTACAGGGGAAAAAAAAAAGAAAATTCCTCAGTTCAGGGCCAAATTTTGCAGAGTTTTAGTAACAGTAGTTACAAGTAATTTCTACTAACCTATGTACAGTTTCCAATGTCCATTAGTTATTTGGGGTTATTGAAATCTTCTCTTGGGAATGCAGTTTTTAAGTGTTTCTGGGAGCAGAAATTTCCCTGACTTCAAAATTTATATTTGAATATATTAAATACCCAGAAAAGACATTCTCAGTAAGATTTTTGCGTTCTGGTTATTAGAATGCTAAAGAAAAGAAACTGAACATGCCATCTCTGACACAAAAGTAATTGCAAATGTGTCACTTGGAGAAATGCACATGTTTAATACCATTTCAAATTTATTTTTAAACTTGGGAAATGCTGCCTGGTATTCCCAGAATTTCATTCTGTCTCCATTATAGCTTTGATGTAGCTTAGATTACATTCATTAAGGGAAAAAGAAAAGCATTTAATATAATTGTAAAAGTGAAATTGAACCTTGACTTGAACTGGATTTAAAATAGCTTGTTCTAGATTATTGGTATTTGACTAAAATATGTGCCAAATGGCTTTTAGAAAGAAATTGGCAATGACTGCATTGAACACTAAAGCAACTCAGATGCTCAGGTCTTGAGAAGTGCAAGATACTTAGACGTGAGATGTCGATGCGTTTGGCAAATGTCTGCAGGACTCTCTTGACCTGCAGATACGAGCCGACAGCATCCTGCATCTTTTCTAAAAATAAACAGCAGCAAAGAATGTGCAGGGCTAAAAATATTTTTAAAATAAGAATAGACCATGTGTAGGGCATTTCTCGCCTTAGTTTTCTATGTTAATTTTTTGAAATATAGGTGGATAAGCTGCTGTAGTTTAAGCTTTTGTGTTATTCTGTATACCAAATCTAATATTTGAATCAGTGGCTATATCTCTCAATAAATTTCCTCCAGTGTGTATAGCTTCGTTCCTACAGTGATTGGAATCACTGAGTCTTGCAGATAAGGTGAGCCGTGTGGGTACAGGGCCAAGTGGTAGCAGAAAATGCAGTGTCCTTTTATTCTATGCTTGAAGTGGGAGAAAATAATTGTTAATGGTTTTGATGATTGTGATTCCTAATGTGTTGCAGTCTGCAGTTGTGGACACACTCCACAAGAATAAATATTTTGAAGAATGCTTGTATGGCATTTGATCTGTTTCTTCTATCAAGTCACTAGTGCAAGGCTAATAAGGGAAGAAAATGCTTACAGAGTTAAGAAATACGTTTGAAAATACTTGCCATATAGCCTTTAAAAGTGTTTTTTAGAAAGTACGCAATAGTTGTTGAAAAATAAATGGAAAACAGCACAGTTGGCAGTATAAAAATCTGTAGCTGTAAGAGGTAAGTCAAGTTTTCAATTTCCCTTAGCTCTTTTACTGCTGTGAAGAACAAAAAAGAGAAAGTATTTTTGGTGTACCTTTATTTTGATGTGCCTCACAACTGGAAAGTTTAAGACTAAAGGCATTTTAAAAATTCCTTTTATGATATGCTATACAGCAAAGTGTTTTCCAGAATGCAAAACCTTCATGCTATGTTGTGCCTTCTGCTGCTGCTTTCTCACAGCTGCAGTGTTTCAGGGTCTGTCCTATACTTAGTCCATATGAGGACCTGTTGATGAGTGGGATTCCTAGAAGTTATTTTGGCTTCAGATTATTTCGGTTGAGACTTTGATAATGCAGATAGATAGATGCTGTGAAGAAGCACCTGGAAAGAAAATTTTCTTTCACTGCTATAATAATATTTTTTTAAAGTTATGTAATTTCACAAATCTAAGTAGTATGTGGGAGAAAAACAATGAAAAATGCATTAGAGATTACAGAAGTCATTTAATATCATGTGATATTGGTGTTAATGGAACAGCTATGGATATTTCTGCAGCTTTGACATCCTAAAACGTTGGGTTTAATAAAATTAAAATTACCTTTTCATCATAGGTCAGTTTTTAGAGTTCTTACAATCTATTGATGGTCTGGCAACAGACTTAGTGTTACCTAGCTTGTGAGTATTTTAATAGTCTTGAACCTGAGTGCCTTGATTCTCTTTCTTCTTTAGACTTTGAAGCTGAACTCTCTTCGCTGTGTGTAAAGCGCCCCATTTCAGGATGTCATCAGGCTTGTAGGGCTTGTTTAATGCTTAGGAAGGCTGAAGGCTCTCTTGGTTTATGATCAACATTGCTAATTCTTTAGGCTGTTTTTGCTTGAATAGTCATGTTCTTTTGAGACCTGCAGTAGTAGGAACATCATGTGGGAAATTTGGCTTAGGTATGTGCAGCAGTGTAGAACTTGGGCAAAGAGAGATCGTAACTCAGTGGCATTTAAGTATATCGTGGTATATTGAAGTATTTTGAAATATGCGTGGAGGTGAAGGGAAGCGTTAAATACATCGCAGTGATTTTGGCTGAGTGGCTTGGTAGGGTGCATGAAGTGTGACCATGAGGGCACCACAGGTCTGGGATAGGAGTATAGTATGTTGTGTTCTGATCTTTGGTAGCCCTTCTGACCCATAGCTAACCACAGCAAGGCGTTTGGAGAGGATGCTTCTTGTCGGCTAGGTCTGAAGATAGGAAAATATGTTTGGTTTTATGACTTTGGATGTTACTTTGATGTGTTTTATTTGGGTGTAATTTAGGCAATGTAAGGATTTTTCTTCCTTTCACTGTTAAAAGAATACTCTGAGAGGTAGGAATTACCTCTCTTCAGTGAAGGGTCTAAACTCTCTTCTTCTGGTGACTCTGACACTTCCCTGAATTTAGTCTTCTTGGCGGTTTTTTTGTCTGTGCAGGCCACCTGTGAAAATTGATTTAATTTCTGCTTGTGCTCTGAACTGATTGGATGCCAGCCAGCTTAAGAGAAGAAGCCTTGCCATCAGGCTTGTGCTAATACCAGCTGAATCTCAGCCAGATCTGATCTGTCCGAACAGCTTCTGCATTAAATTGACTTTTCTGGTCTGTTCAGGGTACAGTTGAAGGGTGAACTTGGCACTGTTTGTAGCTTCCTGTGTATGTGTCATAAATCACACATGCTTAAACCCAGGAAAACAAAGCTCATCTGCAGTCCAGAGCTTTCTTTTTTCAATTCAAATGTTCCTTCCTTGTTCATTTTTCTGTCCTGTAACTGTTTGACGGTAAAGTTTTTGACTGATTGTTTTGGAATAACCTAGCTTCCTCCAAACCTTTGGTGAAAACTGCGTTCTTGTAATAGTAAAAACTTTTCAAGTCCATTTAGTATATGAGTTTTAAGGTAGTGTAGCGTTAAAGGGGGGGGGTAAGGGGATTCTGATATTCAGCTTGCCTGCCAGAGCCCTTCCAAGGACTTTCACTGAAACAGTTTTGCAAAGTTGAAACAATAGGTAATTTATTCAAGCGACAGTTATCACAGATTCAGAATTGCCGTTGATAAATTCACTGT